>JAEEGL016903676.1_pt1 | contig 53916 bp, 50 predicted proteins | sample 9134231 | NCBI WGS metagenome assembly JAEEGL01 (sample SAMN16246548, study PRJNA631951) | gut metagenome | biome: gut microbiome; feature: rumen; material: fiber-attached | host: Bos | place: Iran: Karaj | collected 2018-10 | reverse complement strand
GATGCCTGAGTAAGGCCTCTTACCTGACGTCTCATCTTCTCTGAGATTGCAAGTCCTGCTGCGTTATCTGCTGCACGGTTGATCTTATAACCTGAAGAAAGCTTTTCGGTTGACTTAGCAAGTGAATTAGTTGTAAGTCCAAGCATTCTGTTTGAGTTCATTGCTGTAAGATTGTGCTGTACTACCATAATATTTTCCTCCTTGAGCGTGCCCTCGCCCCTCTTTATTTGGCGGGGCATTACCGGTTTACTATTCCATATGTAGCGGTTTTTTTATTTTTGCTTTCCGCTTACACTCATTATATCGGTCACTATATTGAAATCTTTACCCTTATTTCTAATTTTTTTCATTTTCCATATTATTTTATTAAATAAATCTATCAATCAACGTCTCAGCTATCAAAAAATCAATATCTGTATCAATATCAACACTCCTTTGCTGAGGCATTATATATGCAAAACTGCCTTCCTTATAAAAAAATCTCTCAGTTTTAAACTTCTTCGTATTTATTATATATATAGCACCATTTAACCTAAAATATTTGCCCCCCGCTTGTCGGTGCTTCATACTGCCTTCATCTATAAAGCCAATAAATTCCCCATTTTCAGGAAGATGTCCACACCATAAAGGTGAATGCTCAGCCTCGCAAACAGATACTACGCCCAAATTCGCCTTATCCCTATATAACTTATATGCATTAATAATATCTTCGGCATTTCTCAACGGTGAAGTAGGCTGTAGCAAGCAAAAAGAATCAAATTCTTTACCCATATCTCCATATCTGTCCAAGACCTCCTGAACCATGTCCCAGGAGCTGGCCGTGTCAGAAGAAGTTACATCGCTTCTCAAAAAAGGAACCTGTGCGCCATATTCCCTCGCAATTTCTGCATATTTCTCCGAATCTGTCGAAACCATCACTTCCTCAAATTCACCGCTCTCAAGAGCAGCCTCTATCGTATAGGCCATCAGTGGTTTTCCGCACAAATCCTTTATATTTTTGTCTTTGATTCCTTTAGACCCGCTTCGAGCAGGAATTATCGCCAAACTTTTCATTCTATCCTCACAAATCGTAGAAAGATTTTTTTAAATCAATTGAGCCATCCATCACTACTTCATATGCTTTCATAGCAATTTTTTCTGCTGTCCCGCCTTCTCCGTAAGGACTTTTAACTGTCATGCACTTTTCCCGGTGTTCGGGAGTTAAAGCTATTTCAATGGCTTTTTTTATTTCTTCGGATTTTGTTCCACAATTTATGATGCTTTCAGCCTGAAGGCGCCCACGTTGTCTGTTTCCAATATTTACGGTAGCTACATGAAAGGACGGAGTCTCTAAAATACCGCTGGAAGAATTTCCAAGAACAAATTCCGAATACTTCATAAGAGAAAGGTATCTTCTAACCCCCAGAGATGAAAAAACATGGAGATTATCAATAGTTACACCTGCATTATCCAACAATTCATTAATCCTGCCTCCACCAAGATCTGAGTTTGACTTGGTTACAATAAACTGAATATCAGGAAAAGCTTTTATAGCCTTAAGCAATTCTTCTATCTGAAAATCAACACTGTCTCCATCCATCGTTACCGGATGATAAGTGCACAGTGCGTATTTACAATCCTTAAGATCTACGCTTTCCAGCGCCTCATCCCTGGTCATATTTGCTGTATTAAGGATATTATCAATGCCGGTAGATCCATAATTAAACACTCTGGAAGGGGCTTCTCCAAGTTGAATGACACGTTTTCTGCTTATTTCATTCGTAACAAAGTGAAGATAACTTATCTTGGTTATAGAATGACGTATCCATTCATCAATAGCCCCCTCAGTCGTATCACCACCACACAGATGAAAAACCGGGGTTTTTGTATTTCCGGCAGCAACAGCTACAGCCAATGTTTCATATCTGTCACCCAAAACGATTACCGCGTTATATCTTTCCGAAACAAACAATTCTGTAAAAGATACTAACGTTTCAGCCTGATTCCGGGAAATACTTGTTTCGCTGTCAGATAAGACCGGGATAGATATCTGTCTATCAATCCTGTCATTAATCTCAGCTATCGTCATTCCATATTTTTCACTCAAATGCGTTCCGGTGACGATCAGTTCTGCTTTGAAATCATCATTTTCCATCTTCCTTAAGGCTTTGATAACCGGAGAAAGAAGTCCGTATTCAGCTCGTGTTGCCGTAACTATCGCTATTTTCTTCATATTTCAATCAATTCATCCTCGTCAAAATCCCTTATAGCTTTTGTTCCAATCACCTCCGGCCATTTCATGGGAGATATGCCGGTTCCGGGACGTTTGACGGTAATATTGTCTTCAGTGAGAAATTCTCCGACGGCGATTTTAGTTTTTGCCACAATGCTCTTTCTGGCAACTGCTTTATTTTTGGTCTCAGAGGGAGACGGCTTCTTAGTTCCGGATCCAATAGCTTCTTCTATATGGCGAATACTTCTCACCATATTCTTAAGTTCGTCCGGTTCAAGGCTCGCCTTATGATCAGGTCCCTCCATGTTTCTATCCAAAGTAAAATGCTTTTCAATAATTGTCGCTCCCATTGCCACAGCTGCAACGGGAACCTCAATCCCTTTTGTGTGATCCGAATATCCAACCTCTAATCCAAATTCATCTTTCAAAGTTTGCATGGCCCTTAGATTTACATCTTCAAAAGGGGTAGGGTACTCTGTATTACAATGAAGCAATTTTATATCTTGACTTCCATTGTCTTTAAGCACCTTAATCGCAGCACGTATTTCATCCAAACAACACATACCGGTACTCATGATTATCGGTTTTTTTGTTTTGCCAAGTGCAACAAGATAGGGATAATTAGTCACCTCTCCGGAAGGAATCTTCCAAAAAGGCATATCGATAGAGTTCAAAAAAACAATACTTTCAAAATCAAATGGCGTAGATAAAAACGAAATGCCGACACTGTCGCAGTACTCCTTAAGTTCAAGGAATTCGTCATATGACAATTCCAATTTCTTAAGCATATCCTCCTGTGAGCCATCCCCGGTTGTTTCCTTTTGATACTCTGCTTTTGAAGCATTCCGAGATACGAGATTTTTCGCCTTAAAGGTTTGAAACTTAACGCAATCAACTCCGGCATCTTTTGCAGCATCAACTAATTTACATGCCAGTTCGAAACTGCCATTATGATTTACCCCCGCTTCTGCAATAATGTATGTCTTACCCATTTTGACTCCATTTATATCTGCTTTGCCGGTACTCCCACAACCTTAGATCCGGAAGGAACATCCTTGTTAACAACCGATCCGGCGCCAACTACACTATCATCGCATATTTCCAATCCTTGAATGATTGTACTTCCGGCCCCAATCATGCACTTTTTGTCCACTCTGACTCCACCGCATATAACTGCCCCAACGGATATGTGAGAATAGTCTCCGATCACACATTCGTGTTCAATTATTGCTCCTGTATTTATTATGCAATGCCTTCCTATTGTGGAGTCAGCATTAATAATTGTTCCTTTGCCAATAAAAGTACCCGCGCCTATCGAGGCAGAATCCGATACCACCGCCGTGGGGTCAATGATCACAGGAAATTCAAATCCTATTTCGGCCGCTTTTTTCTCCAGTTCTTCCCTCAACGGATTAATACCGACACTTCCAACCGTGATAAACGCTTTATCAAATCCCTGCTTAAACAACTCCGACAAGCATTCATCATTTCCAACCACCTCGCTCCCAAATACTTTTGTCCCGGGAGTAATGGTTGGATCAGTTATTACTATCTTATCAAAAGCATTCATTCTTATAGCGGAATCCAGCACAGATTTACAGTGTCCGCCTCCGCCAAGCAGTACCAATTTGCTCAATTTCCGCCCTCCGATTCACTCCCCATACAGCTTGATTCTCATTTTTTCAAGTTCCGGAAGTTGTCCCATATCCATCCAGTCACTTTCACTGACCGGAAACACTGCTACTTTCTTTCCTTTTTTACGTTCAAGTTCTATGATATCCGGGAATCCCATGGGGACACCATCCGCTATGTCATCTATCACCTCAGGTTCAACGATATATATACCGGTATTGGTAAGAAACGACATCAGTGGTTTTTCTCTCATTTCCTTTATGCTTCCATTTGCTCCTATATCAACGACACCATAAGGAATATTGATGTTTTTGTACGCACACATCATAGTGATAACATTATTGTTTTCCTTGTGGAAATTTATCATGCTTTCATAATTGGCAGTAAGAAGAGCATCGCAATTTGCAAAAAAGAAGGTACTGTCAAACTTTCCTCGAAGCAAGCTCAGACCGCCGCCGGACCCTAAAGGCTTCTCCTCATCATACCAGGTAATGTTGTAATGATTATCATTATCCGCAAAGTAAGCCTTCATAAGGTCTTTTTTATAATTCACAATAATATGAAACTCATCACAGGAATACGATAAGTATTCCCTCATAATATGCTCGATGATAGGAAGTTCTCCCACAGGTATAAGAGGCTTAGGAAGCACTTTAGTATACGGATCCAGTCTCGTACCTTTACCGCCTGCGTTTATTACCACAGGAATATTAAGCGGAGACCTGTTTTTCCTAATAGACGATCCCAATTCGCCCGTATACAGATCAACCACCACACCACATTCATCCTCTATGGGGATCACAATAAAATTTTTGTGATGATATAGGTGTTTGGCTTCCTCTAAAGAATGAGCAACTTTGGGAGTTTTATTGGCCGCATCAAATGCAGTGCCGTTCATTTCTCCGCCGGCAAGCAGATAACGTCTTACATCTCCGTCAGTAACACATCCGACAAGTTTTCCCTGTTCGTCTGTCAGGAATAAAATTCCGCAGGCATTATTATCAATCCTCTGCATCGCTTCAGAGACTGATAAATTTTTGCTTCCTATAAATCTTTCAAGTTCGCGGTTATCCATTAGCCATCTCCTCTAGAAGCCTTTTAACCTGCTCTGCAACATATTTAATTTCATCTTCCGTAATCTGCGTAGAAGATGGAATATTAAGTATTCGATCTGCATAGTAAGGAGCTTTTTCAAGCTTATAAGTAACTTCCCCCTCATAGGGTTTCTGTTCATTAATAAGCCCCCAAATCGCTCTGGTTTCCATGCCCTTATCATGAAGTGCCGTTATGATTTCTCGCATGGAATTTTTTATCTTATCCCGATCTATGCATATCGAATAAAACCACTTGTTCGATTCAGTGCCCGCTCTGAACGGCATAAGTTTTCCGAGTTCGAAGCCTTCAAACAGTTCCATATACTTATCATAATTGGATTGTTTTCTGCGAATAAACTCAGGAAGTTCTTCCATCTGAGCTACACCCAGTGCTGCCTGAATATTGGTCATTCTATAGTTATATCCGACCTCATCATGGATATAGTAATGAGGATCTGTCTTAGCCTGTGTGGACAAAAAACGAATATGGTCAACTTTAGCGGAATTATTAGAGGTTATCGCTCCACCTCCGCCCGTTGTAATAATCTTATTTCCGTTGAAGCTGTAGCAGCCAAAATCTCCGATAGTACCGGCATATTTACCCTGATATCTTCCTTCGGTATATTTGGTACCCAAGGCTTCGGTAGCATCCTCAATCACTTTAAGCTTGAACTTACCGGCTATATCCATAACCGATTCCATATCAGCCATATTTCCAAAGACGTGTACAACAACAACCGCCTTTACGGTAGAACCGTTGTATTTCAGTTCCTGTCCGGTCCATTCACACTCTTCCTCACAGAAACTCTTCAGTTTCAGGGGATCCATGCAGAAGCTGTCATCACAGTCTATAAAGACCGGTGTGGCAAACTGATACTTAACAGGATTTACGGCTGCAATAAAGGTAAGTGGCGGAACAAGAACTATATCCCCGGGTTTCACACCTGCTTCCACAAGACTTAAATGCAGAGCCGATGTACCGCTTTGACAAGCAGCTACATTATCGACATGAAGAAACTTTGCCATGTCCCGTTCTAATCTGGTGATATATGCACCACCGGTAGATACCCAGCCCTGGTCTATCGCATCGTCAACATATTTTCTTTCATTTCCCTCAAAATTTGGGATTGATAAAGGAATAAACTTACCCATAATTAATCATCCCATTACATCTTGCTATCCAGAGATTTTCCTTTTTCGATATGTTCAAAATTCGGCAGATATTCCCGCATTATAGTAACAACTTCATCTTTAGAAAGAATATCCCGCCCAAAAGCCTCCTCAAGGTTAGATATCAATTTTTCAACTTCTCCCTTATCAGGAATCGGCTTGCCTGTTATAACTCCGAGAGACTTAAATCTGTCATAGTCCGCAGTTTCAGTTTCTGTTACAAATTCCTCAAAAGGCTTTTCGCCGGATGTATCGGATACAGAATAATGAACAGGATATTTATTACTGCCATTTTTCAGATCATCTGCCTTCTCTATTGCCTCTCTGTCAGAATTGCATTCAAGCACTTCATATCCGTGAGCTTCAAGAAGTTTTGTTCCGATGGCATCAAAAGTCATCATCTGCGCTTCTTCAAGTTTAGGGAAAAATATAGCTCTGTTTTCTCCCAAAATGCATGAAAGAAGACATATCTGACCTGATTCTTCAGGGCTCACAAAAAAACGTCTTACATCACTGGGGGCAGATAAAGGCTGGAGCTTTTGAATTCTGGATAAAAACCCGGCAGGAAGTGAACCGTTAGAAAATGCCACATTGGCAAATCTTGCGGTCTTAACAGGGAAATTATCGGAATAGCTGAAAATGAGGTCCTCCATGATACGCTTAGAAGCTCCCATGATGTTTACGGGATTAGCGGCCTTATCGGTGGAAACGCAGAAATACTCCTCAGGTGGAAAATCAGACAACAGATCCAGAAGTTTTTTGGCATGAAGAACATTGTTTTGAAGCAGAGCTTCCACAGAATATATATCCTTCTCGCTTCTAACATGCTTATGTGCAGAGAAATTCCCTACAATATCAAATCCTTTTCGCGAACGGAACATCTTCTCAAAAACCGGAGAAGCAAAATCCATAGGATAAGGAATATAATCATTGGGAACAAACATACCATTAGTAGACCTAAGATCTCTGGTAAGTTCCGCAAGAGCATTTTCGTTAATATCTACCACCACCAAGGATCCGGGCTTGAACGGAAGAATTGATTTAATAAACGAAGATCCTATGGATCCGGCGCCTCCAATCACAAGAACGCTTTTGCCGGCAATCTTCTTACTCAGCAAATCCCTGTTAGATTCTATATCGGGATAGAACATAGAAGTCGGACGTTTTGTCACATATTCAGAAATAAAGAGATCTAAACTAAACATCTCTAACCCTCACAAAATAGTTACGGCCGGTTTAAGAATTCAGCCCTGTCCACCATAATATTTTAACTCAAAATCAATATAAAATGAACGCAAAATAAGCATTTTGCCTGTCTTGCGTTCATTATCACACTTCAATATCTTACTGTTTTGAATCTAAAAACAACGATTCCGAATTATTCAGACCTCTTTGCGATTGAAGATAACTATAGGCTACATTCAAGGAATTTCTGCCCTTTCCGATACCGGCACGGGTACTCTGAAAATATTTCTCTATAAGTGCCTTGTTTTCCGCCTCCTGCTTCTGAATACCTACACTCTTATCGGTTATTTCCCTGATCAGTTCCTGAAGCTTTCTTATTTTGGAAGCATTGCCGGGAATATCTGCCTTTAAAGTATCGGCGACTCTCTCATATAAAGTCTCAAAGCCTTCATCGAGAGAATTTAATTCATTTATCAATTTTCCTTTTTCTTCGATAAACGAATCAAATTTATCAAAATCAGGTGTGGAATCCTCCGAAGAAAGAACATCTTTCTGCTTTACATTAAACTTTTCTATCTCGTCGAGCACCCTAATTTTCTTGACAAGTGACTCTTCCAAAAGCTGCAGATAATCTTCCATATCCTCTCCCTATCAAGATCTCCAAGTAATACCGTTAATCTTCATAACCTCTTTCCAGGTATCTCTGACTGAATGAAGGTGCCCATTAACTTCCTGAATGATCTCCGGATCCTTCTTAAGATTAGCTTCGATCAATCTCTGGGAAAGATACGAATAGATATTCTCAAAATCCTGGGCAACGGCATATTTCATATCCAGAGTCTGTCTGAGATAATCAATAATATGCTCAGCTTTCAATATATTGGTATGAGCCTTCTGAATATCATTTTCCTCTATAGCTCCAAGAGATATATTGAGGAATTTGATTGCCCCTTCATAAAGCATAAGTGTAAGTTCTGCAGGGGAAGCGGTCATAACTTTATTGTTGGCATACTGTTGATACGCATTGGGTAAAGGCATACCTTTATCTCCTTAGAGTATTATTATCACGAACCTGTTCCGAGAAGTCCGGCAAGAGCACTGCTCTTCTTCTGAAGATTAGCAAGAGCGGATTCCATGGAAGAGAACTGTTTATAGAGCCTGTCTTCATAATCGTTGGCTTTCTGTTCCAGGTTCTTGATGGTGGTCTTATAACCGTCGTAATCGGATTTCATCTTCTTATCATCATAGAAGCTGCCATAACTTCTATATCCGTCTACCGATTTGGAAGCACCGTCCAACTTGGAATAGAGTTCCTGAGAAATTTTGCTGAAAAATTCGGTTACAAGTGCGGGATCCGAAGCTATCATTTCCGATAATTTATCAGCCTTATCACTTACAGTGGAATCGTCCTTGTCTCCATCAATGTGAAGAGCGTGCTTCTCATTATCCGGAGCAGTAAAGTAGCTGGCGGTTCCTATGCCGAAGTCAGACAGATAATAGGTTTTATCTCCAATCTGAATTCCTGAAGACATAGCGGAACTGAACAAATTTCGAAGTGAAGAAAGATTACTGTCACTTCTGAGAAGTCCGGACTTAATCTTATCCTCATACTCCTCTACTTCCTTATCCTTCATGGCTTCCTTTTCTTCGTCGGTAAGCATGGAGTATTTTCTGACAGAATCAGCGCCGTAATACTTATCAATCTCATTGATTGCCTTGTTGTACTGAGTGATCATACCCTTGATCATGTCATAGATGCCGCTGGTATCTGTTGTGGTGGTCAGGGTCACTTCCTTATCACCGGTTTCATCAAGAGCTGTGATGGTAAGACCGTTTATCTTAAAGGTATTTGTAGCTCCGGTAAACTTGGCGTCATTGAGATAAATAACCGCATCCGAACCGTCGATTTTGGACGCGTACTGTGACTGATCGAAATCTGCAGCATTTTTCTGATCTTTGGTAGCAACCTGAAGTCCCAATGCTGCGAGAGCACCGTTTCCGCCGTCGGAAAGAGTGAAATCCTGTGAAGAACCTGTAGACTTAGAGCTTACAAAGAATCTCTGAGTATCCTCATCAAAAGATGCGTTAAGTCCTGCGCCCTTAAGATAGGTAAGAACATCGGATATGGTGGTTTCACCGGTGACATTAAGAGGCTCCTGAGCAGTTCCTCCTATATTAAGGCTTATGGTATCACCTTCTCCGGTAAATCCAAGATCGGATAATTTACTGGATGCGGTAAAGATCTTATCGTTACTGTCTCCGTTAAGGTCCTTACCGGTTAAGTATGCGCTCTTAGCAAGCTTCTCAACACGAAGCTTCTGAGTAGCATTAACCGCATTTTCTCCGGTAATAACGCTGGCCACGGAAGAATTGGAGACCGCCGTTGTCATCTTGCTGTATGAGCTTGAAAATCTCATAGTTGAAAGATGTGACTGGAACAGCCCCTTAATATTTGTATTGATGCCCTTCCAGATATTCTGCTTCCATTCAAGCTTCTTCTGGTTATTCTTGGCATCGGTAACTTTCTGTCTCTTATTGCTTACGAGGGCTTCTATTACGGAATCTGTATCCATACCGGATATAAGTCCGCTCATTCTCATTTTATCAGACATAGTATCCCTCCTTTATCGTTTTTCGTTGACAAAGAGTCCGGCCATTTCCCATACCTTAGCGATCATATCAAGGGTCTTCTCGGGAGGAAGCTCTTTAATGACTTCTTTGGTTTTCTTATCAACTATCTTAATGGTTACGCGGTTTGTCTCCTCATGGAAACCGAATACAGCCTCAGAACTTTCCATCTGGGCACCGTTGATCTTCTCAACAGCTTTCTTAAGCTGATCCATGGATGCCTGGGGATTATCCTGAGAATCGGAATTCTGGGAATTATCTGCATTTCCCTTCTGAGCAGCATTTTCGACTATGGCAATGTCTTCAAGGGCAGGTGCTGCAGAGTCGACACTTGTACGAAGTTCAGCAGAATCGGCAGACGTATTAGCCGGCTTCGGTGCCGGAGAATAAGTCTGCTGCTGAATACTCATTACACTGTTAATAGGTTCGATTGACATTCAGATCACCTCCATGTGATATTTCGGACGTTTTCCTTTTCATCCTTAGGGTTAACGGTTTCAATTACCTTTTTCATCTCATAAAAGGGTACAAAAACAGCTGAATATCCTTTTCTATCCCTTACATCGGCATTCCTTTGCCAAAAAATTACCCCTTTATATAAAAATATAGCGTTTTTTATAAAATATCAATCGTTATGGCTGAATATGTTCATCAACAAGCCTGCTGACAAACCTCTCAGTCATTTCATAGACCAAAACATCACACTCTCCGTCTTCGAGAACAGAAGGATCCCAGTACTCTTTGGGAATCATATTGATGGTATTGAACTGCTCACCGAGGAAGTACCTCATTATATTGCAGAAAGAATCTCTGTAGATCACAACATTTCTGGGGTCTCTTCCGGGATTCTGATATGACAGGATACCGTTCACATTGTCGGAAAGCATCTGCATACCTTCAGCGGGATATCCTTCGAATTTGTAATCAGTGTCATTAAACAGGTCGCTGGCCCCAAGGTTCATGAGAAGGACCAAATCTCCGAAATGAAGTTCTCTGGGAGTTACGTATCTTTCATCGGGAGAAGGAATCTCGATACCAAGTTCCCTCAGGAGCGCCCTGGCTCCGATATATCCTCCCATATAGTTCCAATGAGTATCCAGATGGTAGTAAACAGGATTCTCTGGATGAGCAGTCTTATATTCAAGCAGGTCTTCATAAGCCCAGACCACTCTTATATCAGTATTTTCCCTGAGATATTCGATAAGCTGGTCAGTGTTACAATGATCCTCAGCAATTCCGGGTATATACTGATCCGGCATATATTCCGAATACATACGCTCCTTGTTGGGACAGATCATGAGCACAAATTCCATGTCATGCTCCTTGCACCATGCTGCGGTAGCTTCAAGGCTCTCTGCCGCCTGTCTCAGTTCCTCATCGGTAAAGGTAGCCATCCCCTTAAACTGACCGATATTGGATCCGTCCAGACTGCTCTCTGAATTATAGAAAAGCCATCCGTCCTTACCGACTATTGTGGAACCTACTCCCTCATTGAAAACCTGTAAGGCAATGCGGCTGTTGGCGGTTATTAGCTTACTTCTGAAAGGGAAACTGTCATTGTAATAATTCTCGAACTCCAGAGGATAAATGCTCAATGTATCCCAGGTAAACTCCGGCATCTCCGCAAGATTTCTGTTCTCATTGTTTTCTTCGTTCAGCCTAGGCGAGACAAACTTGTACACAAAGGGAAGCAGGATTATGAATCCCCAGAACGTGATGTGCACAAATAAGGCACGTATATTCAATTTCTTCTTAGAATTATTGTCTGTCATAGTTAAAATCTGAAGTAAATAAACGGATTATAAGTATTACTTGCCAGCAGCAGTATGCAGATTCCGAAGATCATCGCGCACCATACATACTGAACCACGGGATTCTTAACGATCTTGTTAACTACAGGCACCTTCTCGGGGATAAGCTGAAGTATTCCGGCACCAAGAATTCCAAGCACTGCCACAACCATGCACCTGTGGGACATCATCTCGCCAAGTGTGTAATAGTTCTTGAGTCCCGGTGTGAACATCTTCGAAACTACAATAAAAGCATTCTTAAGTCCGCCAACTCTGAAAAATACCCAGCCAAGGTTTACCACGAAGAAGGTATAAATCAGTGCAAGAGGTTTGCACTTCTTAAGTACTTTCGAAAAGCCCAGTCTTTCGATGATACTGAAGAATCCGTGATAAAGTCCCCAGAAGATGAAAGTAAAACCGGCACCGTGCCAGAATCCGGTAAGGAAGAAAACGATGATAAGGTTCAGATAGGTTCTGTTTTTACCCTTCTTATTACCACCGAGAGGGATGTAGAGATATTCCCTGAACCAGGTTCCAAGTGAGATATGCCATCTGCGCCAGAACTCCGAAATGGATGCGGACATGTAAGGATATCTGAAGTTCTCCAGAAATTCGAATCCGAACATTTTGCCGAGGCCTATAGCCATATCCGAATAACCCGAGAAGTCATAATAGATCTGAAGGGTGTAGAGAATTGATGCAACCCACACAACCTTTGCGGACATAGTGTCGGGATTATATGCGTAGATCCTGTCTGCAGCTTCCGCAACGGTGTTGGCGATGATAACCTTCTTGCCAAGTCCCAGAATAAAGCGTCTGATTCCTTCTGCAGACTTTTCAATTGTGACCGTTCTGTTTTCCAGCTGGTCGTTGATGTCCTCATATCTGACAATGGGGCCTGCAATGAGCTGGGGGAAGAAGGAAATGTAGAGTGCCAGATTTACGATCTTCTTCTGAACAGGGAACTTTCCTCTGTAGAGATCAATGATGTAAGACATTATCTGGAAGGTGAAAAAAGAAATACCGATGGGAAGTCTTACGCTTATAGGAGTTATGGGAACATGGAGATAAGTTACCAAAACCACGGTTCCGAATGATGCATATTTGAAGAAACCCAGGAGTCCCAGATTAAAGATGATGTCAAGGACGAGGATAAGCTTCGCTTTGTTTTTGAACTTATCAAGTGCAAGGCCTGCGAAGTAATTTACGATAATGGATGTGAGCATCAAAAGAACGTAAACCGGCTCCCCCCAGGCATAGAAGAACAGACTGGCAAGGAGCAGAAGTACGTTAACATATTTGTTTTTACGAAGTATTCTGCTGCCGATGAAAACTACTGGCAGGAATACCATGATAAATATCAAAGAACTGAAAAGCATATATCTCCGATTTTAAGGTCCGAAGGGACCTGATTTTTTAGGTATACAACCCATTTATTATACACCAAAGAGAGCTTTTTCGCACCAAAGCAGGGCTTAAGAAAGCTTCTCCGACAGGATAAGTTTGACTATTTCAAGTGCCCTGAGAAGAACCGTATGCGATGCAGAAACTGCACTGAATCCTTCATGTGCGATTTCCTCTGCAAGCTGCGGATCATCCAGAAACTTTCTGCATATTTCGGGTAGTTCTCCATATCCGCCAAAAGAAACCAGGTGCCTTCCGGGCTCAAGTACTTCTCCGAGTGCAGAAGTATCATCGGTTACACAAAAGCCCCTGCATCCGATGATATCCCAGACTCTCTGAGGCAAACCGTCCTGTATCGTACGGGAAGTTAGATTCAGATTAATGACGGATTTTCTGAAAACGCCCGGCATCTCAACCAGAGACTCAACTCCGCCGTGTACAACAATCCTCTTATCCAGCTCCGACGTATCCGATCTGGTAAAGAGATGAACACTGCCCTCGGGAAGATTCTCCGCAAGAAAGTTCAGCACTGAAATACGGTCAAGGGATGTAAGGTGATTTCCAAGATAGTTATTGACCGCAACATATTTGTCCATATCGGTCACAGCATCCGAATCTGTGTAAAAAGAAGGATCTGCAGACTTAAGCGCAGTGATATCCTCCGCGGTCAAGCCTTCGCTGACTATATCAAGTCCGGGAACTTTCAACTGCTCTTCTATGAGCTTTTCCATATGTTCCAAAGCAGATTCCGAAAGCTTTCCGCTTTTTTTCAAAGCTGCATATTTATCTTTTTCATTGTAAAGAGATCCGATAAAGCTGACAGCATACTCTTTTTTATCCGGAAAAGGAATTGCCTCAAGCCTCTCAACCGGGGCGCCTAAAGGCATGTATCTGATATTTCCGGGATTCTCATCCTTTACGCTCTCATACTGGATCTTATCGAAAAGAAAGATTCTGTTACATGAATTTCTGATGGTACTGCTGTAGATTTCCGCAACGGGACAATCCACCGACAAAGCAGCATATACCACAGAAGTTCTCTCGCACACGATGGAGATAAAAGGGAAATAATCTATAGAAAAAACAAAAAGAGGCTTGTGCTCGGCGATGCCTTCAAGAAGGATCCTGAATCTTTCCTCGGCAGGAATTTCCTTACGATGCATCTCCTCGGTTATTTCCACGACCTCCAGTCCTGCTTTTTTAAACGCAAGAATGTAGTCAGGCTCGCATATGCTGTTGTATCTGTAAAACAGAATTTTCATACAGGGAAAATATCCTCAATGGCCTGATACAGGTCTTCCATTGCAAGAAGCTGACTTACTCTTCCTCTGAGTTTGGATGCGCCGGGCATGCCGTGGGTATACCACGCAAGGTGAGCTCTCATCTCACGAACCGCGGTATATTCACCTTTATATTTCATCAGAAGGTCCGCATGCTTTATGGCAACGCGTCTCTTCTCGGCATTATCGGGAACATAGATCTCACGGCCTTCTTCCATATCAGCAATCTGTCTGAATATCCAGGGATTACCTCTTGTAGCCCTTGCGATCATCACACCGTCGCATCCGGTTTCTGCCATCATCTTCATGGCACTTTCGGGAGATGTGACATCACCGTTTCCGATTACGGGAATGCTTACCGCTTCCTTAACCTGTCTGATGATATCCCAATCCGCTTCGCCGGAATAATACTGGGTTCTGGTCCTGGCATGAACAGCAATGGCACTTACTCCCGCATCCTCTGCGATCTTGGCGATCTCCACCGCGTTTACGCTGTTTGCATCCCAGCCTTTTCTGATCTTGACGGTAACAGGCTTCCTGGGAGAATTATCAACCATCGCCTTTAAGATCTTACCTGCAAGTTCGGGATTCTTCATAAGTGCGGAGCCTTCACCGTTACCCGCAACCTTGGGAACGGGACACCCCATGTTCAGATCTATTATTTCAAAAGCCTCATCCTGGAGCTGTGCCGTGACTTCACCGAGAATATCAGGTTCGGACCCGAAGAGCTGCATGCTTACCGGATGTTCACTCTCCTCGGTTTTAAGCATGGATTCGGTGTTCTTGTTGTGATAGGAAATAGCCTTTGCACTCACCATTTCCGCACACACAAGTCCCGCGCCGAGCTCAGAGCAGATTATCCTGAATGCAGTATCCGTAACTCCTGCCATAGGTCCCAGGATGTATTTATTTTTCAGTTCTACATTACCTATCTTCAAAGCTCAAAACCCGTATCGATTGAAAGATCGTCCAATACCGTAGCTGCATCCTCTTTCAGGATCAGGATCCTGTAGTATGCGCTGAGACAGTCAAGTAGCTCCGCTCTGTTTTTACGGATCTGGCCTATCATAAGACCTGCGGATACTTCATCATAAGTAATGTCTTCTTCCTCGCATCTGTTCTGAAGGCACACCTCTCCGTCGGGATCGAATGCAATCATGAATATGCCTCCGCAATCCTCGGTAAAGAGAACAGAAATGACATGAATGTCATCCTGAATGGATCTTGGAAGATTTGCGAACTTCTGATTAAAATAATACTTTTTGTCATAGGAATTGGCAGCGCACAGAACCAACCTGCCATCTGCCATTCCTTCATCTTCCGTAACTGTTTCGTAGTTTTTGGTCTCTTCAGACATAACCGTACACTCCTCTTACGGATACTTCTCCGGAATTGATCTCATGGATAATTCCGTCAGGTGTTTCAACCAGAAGTTCTCCGTTTTCATTTATTCCACGCGCAAATGCTTCATAATCCCCGGAAGGGCTGAGCACTTTCACCTTTTTTCCTGCATTAACAAGCCTGTCCAGATACAAGGCTCTTACGAATCCAAGATCGCACTCTTTTTCAAAGCGTTCAAGAAGCGGTCCGAACTCATTCATAACCTCAGCGATCAGGATGCTCCTTTTAACCTTCATGTTCCATGCATCATCAAGAGCAATTGCTGTATCGCGGATCTCAGGCGCAAAGTCCTGATGCCTTACATTGATGCCCACTCCGATGACGACATGCCTGATGTAATCTTCTTCGCAGCTCATCTCCGTCAGCATGCCGCAGCATTTCCTGCCGTCTATCACTATGTCGTTGGGCCATTTGATCAGCGGAGAACCGGGAGTTCTGCCGGAAGTTCTTTTCCGGTTCGGAGCTTTTCTAGCCTGCCCGTCATGAATCTTCTCCATGCCTCTGCATACCGCAAGTGCCATGAGAAGCGTAAGCATGGGGGCACATTTAGGACCAATCTTTGGTCTTATCATCAGAGAAAAATAAACATTCACGCCGTGGGGAGATTCCCATGTGCGTCCGCGTCTTCCTCTTCCAAGGCTCTGGTCTTCGCTCACTACAAGGAGCCCGCCGTCTTCACCCGCTTCGGCTCGCCTTGCACATTCCGAATTGGTTGAATCGATGGTATCGAAAAATAGAACATCCCTGACACCGGATGTTTCTTCCAGACGGCTCTTAATCTCATGTGCCGAGTAAATGTCGGCACTGTCCGAATCACTGTTTTCAGCACCTTCTTCGATCAGTCTGTAACCTTTGTTACGGACTGCTTCGATGTGATAACCTTCACTTTCAAGAGATCTTATGGATTTCCATACGGCCGTGCGGGATACATTTAAAATTTTACAAAGCTCCTGGCCGGATACGTAATCACCATTCCGGCGCAGGAGCTCCAATATTTTAGCTTTCATTTTTACAGAGTGGCATCCATTATCGCTTTGATAGTATGCATCCTGTTCTCGGCTTCAACGAAGACCAGTGAATTAGCCGACTCGAATACTTCGTCGGTAACTTCCATCTCGTTAAGACCGTACTTCTCGGAAATCTCTCTTCCGATCTTGGTACCGAGATCATGGAAAGAAGGAAGGCAATGCATAAAGATCGCATCGGCACCTGCATTATCCATGATTGCTTTATCAACACGGAATGCGGAAAGATCTGCAATTCTCTCCTTCCACACATTCTCAGGCTCTCCAAGTGATACCCAAACATCGGTATAAATGATGTCGGCACCCATGGATGCTGTGAGAGGAACGTCGGTGATAACTATCTCGGAGCCCGTATCCTTGGCAATATCTCTTGCCTTCTGGATATACTCATCGGCAGGCTGATACTTCTTGGGAGCGCAGATCACACAGTTCATTCCGGTAAGTGCACATGCAACCATAAGTGAATTACCGGTATTAAGTCTCGCGTCGCCCATATAGCAAAGGGTCAGTCCCTCGAGATGTCCGAAATGCTCTCTGATGGTAAGAAGGTCGGCCAGCATCTGTGTGGGATGGGACTCATTGGTAAGTCCGTTCCATACGGGAACCTTTGAATAATAAGCAAGTTCTTCCACGATGGTCTGCTCAAATCCTCTGTACTCGATACCGTCATACATTCCTGCAAGCACTCTTGCGGTATCTGCGATGGACTCTTTCCAGCCGATCTGAGATCCGGCAGGATCGAGATATGTTACATGCATTCCGAGATCATGAGCGGCCACTTCGAAAGAGCACCTCGTTCTGGTGCTGGTCTTTTCAAAGATCAGTGCGATGTTTTTGCCGGTATGATGGTCGGCAACGGAGATTCCGTTCTTTTTTTTATCTTTCAGATCCGCTGCAAGATCGAGGAGATAGAAAACTTCCTCTGTGGTAAGATCAGACATCTTGAGCAGATCACGTCCTTTTAAATTAACCATTTCAATATTCCTTACTGAGGGCAATCCTCATATCCGTCGTGAGGAGCGATGCATTCGCCCACTTTAGCGCTTCCGCCCTTTGCATTCTTAGCGGTCTTGATGCCCTCTTCGAGAGCAACCCCCATGCTTGCGATTCCGGAAAGATCTGCGGGAAGAAGGATGGTGGTAGCCTGTCCGTCTGCAACCTTCTCAAATGCTTCGAGACTCTTGATCTTAAGTACAGCTTCGTCGGCACCTGCTTCTCTGAGAAGAGTGATACCGTCAGCCTTAGCCTGCTGAACCTTAAGAATAGCTGCTGCCTGACCTTCTGCCTCAAGGATCATCTTCTGCTTGTGAGCATCAGCGTGAAGGATCATTGCCTGCTTCTCTGCTTCTGCGTTAAGAATTGCGGACTCCTTGTTACCTTCTGCTTCAAGGATTCGAGCTTTCTTATCACCTTCTGCTCTGGTAACGGCTTCACGTCTCTCACGCTCTGCCTTCATCTGCTTCTCCATCGCATTCTGGATCTCAGCGGGAGGAATGATGTTCTTAAGTTCTACACGGTTTACCTTGATTCCCCAGGGGTCGGTAGCAACGTCAAGAGTGGATCTCATCTTGGTGTTGATGGTCTCACGGGAAGTAAGAGTTTCATCGAGTTCGAGGTCACCGATGATATTACGAAGAGTTGTTGCGGTGAGGTTCTCGATAGCGGACATGGGGTTCTCAACACCGTAAGCATAAAGCTTGGGATCGGTGATCTGATAGAAGACAACAGTGTCGATACGCATGGTAACGTTATCCTTGGTAATAACGGGCTGAGGAGGGAAATCCGCAACCTGCTCCTTCAGGTTTACCTTACGAGCGATACGATCGAAGAAAGGCAGCTTCATGTGAAGACCTACAGGCCAAGTCGACTGGTATGCACCAAGTCTCTCAACGATGTAAGCATTAGCCTGAGGAACAACCTTTACGCAGCTAACGATTACTACAAGAAAAAGAACCAATACAGCAATTATCCAACCCATAACTTTTTTCTCCTTTTTATTTTAAAAGCTCAGTCATCCTGTTCTTCTATATGCTCGGGGCTGAGAAGTACGTCGGACTTTTCAAGATGAATAAGGTCCTTGAGAGATTCATCAAGTTCAACAATAAGCTTAACTCCCTCGATTCTCTTGATAACGACGACCGCTTTCTCGGGAATTACCAGTCCGTCTTCTTCCGTTCTGGCACTCCAGTCAAGTCCGGATACGGTAACTTCTCCGATACCTTTGAGATTATCGATTTCGGAAACAACGATGGCTCTTTGTCCGATAAGGCTGTCCGCATTAGTCTTGATACGGCCCTTGTTAAAGTACTTAACTGCAATGGGCTTTGTGAAGACCAGCAGAACCACGCTCACGATGATGAAAGCTACGATCTGAACCCAGAAATAGGGACAGATGAATGCTATCAAAGCCGCTATCAGAGCGCCTCCCGCAAACCATACACTTGTCAGACCCATGGTGATGAGTTCGACGATGGCACAGAGTGCAAGGACTACAAGCCAAAAAACTACCTGTTCAGTCATCTTAATATCCTCCTGAGCTTTTATAATAGCATATTTTGCATATAAATAGGGTAATAAAAAAAAGTCTGCATATATATGCAGACTTTTTGAAAAGCTTGAAATATCAATAGAAAATATGATGTCCGATGGCGATTCCGGTATGAGCTCCGTTGTTGGTTCTAAAGTGAGTGAAATCACCTACGTTGGATACACCGCTGAGTGCTTCCTGTGCGGCAAGTATACAGCTCTGCTTGATGTTTCCGGAGTTGTAAACCTGATTTACTCTTCCGCTCATTGCAGGAGTGAACTGTCCGGATGCATAGATTACACCGTGAATGGTGTTGGGATATGCCGCAGATCTTACTCTGTTCATTACGACCGCTCCTACGGCTACCTGACCCTCGTAAGGCTCTCCGCCCGCTTCGCACTGGATCAGTGCTGCAAGAAGGAGCAGGTCGTCGGCACCCGTCATATATTCGCCGTAATTCTGATGGCGTCTTGCTTCTGCCTCGGCTGCTTCCCTTGCTCTTATCTGAGCCATGGTCTCGCCGGCATCCACCTCAAAAGAAATATCTACATACTCGGCGGCAACATATCCGTCGATATCGCCGTAATCCACGTATACCCAGCCCGGTGTGGTCTGATCTACAACTTCAAGTATTTCATTCTTGGGAACAACGGTAAGAACTTCACTGTCCAAGGATCCTTCGGTGTGAACCCTGAGTGAAGCGGTATTGACCACAGCAAATGTCATTCCTACGTCAGCAGCCATTTCTTTGGCTTCGTCCCCGAAAAGAAGATACTCATTCTCAACCCATCCGATGAGTTCGCCGGACTTAAGCAGTGACCATTCCTCACCTTCTTCGAGAAGAACCCCTCCGCAGTCCTTGTACATTACACCCATCTTCTCGGAATCAACGGTAGCTTCGCTTCTGACATTTACATAGTTACGTATATCAACCATGACCAGATCATCATTTTCCATCTCTGCGGGAAAAATAATCTGAAGCTCTGCTACGGTATTGTCTATTACCTGGGAAGCGTTAGATGAATTAAGGACTTCCGAAGCACCGCCTCTTGCACTGTCAAGAGGACCCGCACTTACGGTAAGTCCGGTAAAGGGAGACATGAGGGCAAGAATACCCGCAGTCATACCTGATAAGATTTTCAAAGAAATATTATTCTTCATCTCATGCGCTAAGGTACCACCAAGGTGTTACCTCTCTGTTACACAATTTTTACGGAATTGTTACAGCGCATGTATGATATCAAAACACTTTATTTATGTCAACTTGAGATTACGGAGTGCCGGCAAAAGCCCTTGATCACGCTGTGCGATGATAATTCCCTTATGTCCGGCCACTTCTTTTATGTACGAAAATACTTTTTTTGTCATATCATCGTCCATTCCCCTGAAGGGTTCGTCCATTATAAGGATGTCCGAAGGGACTGAAACAGCTCTTACGATGGCAGTAATTCTTCTGTGAACAGGTGATAATTCACTCACCGGAACGGAAACTAAGTCTTTCGGCATAAGCTTTTCAAGTTCTTCAGCCGCAACCGCAGCAGAGGTCTCAGACCGCACTATTGCTACGTTTTCAGCTGCTGACATTTTGTCAAAAAGCCTGTCTTCCTGGAAAACGACGCCTGCATTGACCCTGTCATACTTATAATCTCCCAGAAGTCTCACTCTTCCGGATGTGGGTTGCAGCGTTCCGATAATTATAGAAATCAGAGCCGTCTTTCCGCTTCCCTCAGGCCCCGAAAGAAGCCATATGTCATCCGAAGATACCTCCCAGGAGATATCTTTCAGAATTTCTTTTCCCTCAGATGTATAAGATACATTTTCAACTTCTATAGTCATAATTTTCCCTCTAACGGAAGTTTTCACAAAAATAACGGAACACGAGGGACGATTCTGCCGTTTCAGGGGGTGGCTCGGATGCATGAGTTGTCGAGACTTCGATTTCTGCGAAGAAATACGGCCGCCCGGCCCGAACAACGTGAGTGGCCTCGCGTCATGAGCATAAATATGCCTAGTGAAGTATTTCCGCCTGAAATCGAAAAGCGAGACAATCATGCGCCGAGACAGGACCCTGCGAAACGGAAGAATCGTCCCCTCGTTTCACTAACTTTTTTTAAAGAGTGCAGGCAGAATAATGTACTTGAAGATCCGGAACTTGGGCATGTGAAATACCTTGGCCATTTCGAGAAGCTGTTTGTCCTCTTTTGTCATTTGTTCCTCCTCTGCCTGGAAGCCTCATATGTAAGTATCGCTGCAGATACCGCCGCATTTAAACTCTCTGTATTGCCGGACATGGGAATATAGATTCCCTTGGATGCTGCTTTTGTAACTTCCGCCGACAATCCGTTTCCTTCGTTTCCTATAAGAAGAGCCGTAGGAGCGGTCAGGTCGCATTTATCATATTCCGAGGCCGCATCAAGCCTTGCCGCATAGCAGCTGATGCCATCTTTTTCCAGTTCCCTTACAGAAGCCGCCAGATCCTTCGATATCACAAAAGGCATTCTGAAGATGGCGCCCATGGTGGATCTGACTACCTTGGGGCTAAGCGGATCGGCACATCCTTCGGTGATTAAGATACCGGTTACGCCTGCTGCTTCCGCAGTCCTGAATATGGTTCCCACATTACCGGGATCCTGAATATCCTCCAAAATAAGGATGAGCGGAACGTCTTTCGTAATGTCTTCTTTCTTATAAGAAAGAGTTCTTACTACGGCAAGCATACCCTGAGGTGATTTCTGGCTTGAGATCTTCTCAAATACATGGTCTGAAACCTTGATGACGGATTCGTCCGGAAGTGATGATCTGAGTTCGTTAAACTTCTCCCACAGATTTCCTTTTCCCGACTCAAGTTCCTCAAGACAGCTTTCCGATACGAAAATCTCCCGGACCATTTCACCGGGAGATTCAATTACAAGCTTGGTGCCTTCCGCAATGAAAACTCCGTCTTCTTTTCTGGCGGAAGCTTTCTGCGAATAAAGGGCCGTACGTTTTATTTTTTCATTGGATGTTGATGAGATAAACTGCATATCAAAGCTTTCCTGATTTCTCACATGCAGCGACTACCGCGTCGATAACGGCGCCTCTGAAGCCCTTTTCCTCAAGGGTCTTAACGCCTTCGATGGTGGTTCCGCCGGGAGATGAAACCATGTCCTTCAGGTCACCGGGATGACGGCCGGTCTCAAGCATGAGTTTGGCGCTTCCCATAACGGTCTGAGCTGCGAACATATAAGCCTGTGCCCTGGGCATTCCGCACTGAACGGCGCCGTCGGCAAGAGCTTCCATAAACATAAATACGAAAGCGGGTGATGACCCGCTGAGAGCACATACCGCATCCATAAGTCTCTCGGGAACAACGGATGCTTTTCCGAAAGATCTCATGATCTTAAGAGCAAGCTCGGTCTCATCCTCGGAAACATTGGAATTGGGGCTGAGAGCTGTACATCCTTCTCCCACAAGTGCGGGGGTATTGGGCATGGTACGGATGATCTTGGCTTTATCGGATCCGAAATTCTTCTGGATAAACTCAAGAGTCTTTCCTGCCATGATGCTTATGATAAGAGTCTGCTCGGGTGTAGCCTTAGCAATCTCTTTGATAACTTCCTGAGCAAATACGGGCTTGATGGCAAGAACAAGGATATCTACCTTCTTGGCAAGTTCGATGTTATCCTTGCAGATGTTTATTCCGTACTTTTCTTTAACGGAATCTGCCATCTGCGCAGACTTATCGCTTCCGTAGATATCCGAAGGAGCAAAGAGTCCGCTCTTTACGATGCCGCCGATGATGGCTCCGCCCATATTTCCGAGTCCGATGAATCCGATTGTCATAATAATTCTCCCTTACAAAAACCGTCACTTTCCAAATAAGTGCTCTTCCATGATTATACAAACGGGAATGACATTTGTCATTCCCGTAAACTTATATATCCGAAATATTATTTAAAGAAGTCTCGATACTTCGTATTCATACTCGTCGATACTCTTGGTCATTGCAAGACCTTCCTCGATATCGACATCCATGAACTTACCGTCTCTGTATCCGACAACTCTGTTGGTCTTGCCGGCGATCAGAATGTCAACGGCTCTTGCACCCATAATAGATGCATAATATCTGTCCTTAGCAGTAGGTGATCCGCCACGCTGCATGTATCCGAGGATGGTGGCTCTGGTCTCGATTCCGGTAGCAGCTTCGATACGTCTTGCCATTGATGCGGAATGTCCGATTCCCTCTGCGTTGATAATAAGGTGATGGCTCTTACCCTTCTTACGGCTGAGGATGATGTTGTTGATTATCTTCTGCTCGTCGAAGTCATATTTCTCGGGAAGGAGGATGTCCTCTGCTCCGTTAGCGATTCCGCACCAGAGAGCGATGAATCCTGCATTACGTCCCATAACTTCGATGATGGAACATCTCTCGTGAGATGATGAAGTATCCTTAACCTTATCGATAGCCTGCATTGCGGTATTAACTGCGGTATCGAATCCGATGGTGTAATCTGTGCATGCAATATCAAGGTCGATGGTTCCGGGAAGTCCGATAGTATTGATTCCGAGTCTTGAAAGAGCCTGTGCTCCTCTGTAGGAACCGTCTCCTCCGATAACAACCATTCCGTCAATTCCGTGCTTACGGCATATATCGGCACCCAGCTGCTGTCCCTCATGAGTCTTAAACTCGAGACATCTTGCGGTTCCGAGAATGGTACCACCCTTCTGAATGATATCGGAAACATCATGAGAGTTCATATCAAAGATATCTTCATTAAGAAGACCCTGATATCCTCTTCTGATTCCCTTTACTTTAAGTCCTCTTGCAAGTGCTACGCGGACAACGCTTCTGATAGCTGCGTTCATTCCGGGCGCGTCACCGCCGCTTGTAAGTACTCCGATTGTTTTAACTTCCTTAGCCATATATGCCTCCGGGTAATAGCATTAACCCCACTGAATTTTTCCAAAACAATATTTTATATATTTTTTTGCTCTAAATCAATCAAAAAATAGCAAAAATTACTTAATGTTTATCGAGGTCTGTGAGAAGCTTTTCCCTGAGCTGTTCTACGCTGAGCCACTCGGTATTGGTTCCCGAACTGTATTCGAACTCGGGAGTAACCAGTTTTCCGCCGGGGATAAGATCCCTGTCCCTCCACCAGTTGTAATGAGGATAAATGATATAGTGCTTCTCATACTCATAGGTGTGAAGCGAATCTTCTCTGGTGATCATAATCTCGTGAAGCTTCTCGCCCTCACGGATTCCAACTTCTTTTTTAACGCATCCGGGAAGCATAGCCTCCGCAAGATCGGTGATCTTAAAACTGGGGATCTTGGAAATGAAGGTTTCTCCTCCGTTTGATTCCTCAAGAGCTTTGATAACAAGTTCAACGCCCTGCTCAAGGCTGATCCAGAATCTGGTCATACGGAAATCGGTGATGGGAAGCTCCTTGCCGCCGTTATCGATAATATTCTGGAAGAAAGGAATGACTGATCCGCGGCTTCCGGCAACGTTTCCGTAACGGACAACCGAGAATCTGGTTCCGTTTTCTCCGCCGTATGCATTGGCTGCACAGAAGAGCTTATCGGATACGAGCTTGGTTCCGCCGTAAAGGTTAATGGGATTGACCGCCTTATCGGTGGAAAGAGCAACAACCTTCTCGACTCCTGCCTCAAGAGATGCATTGATGACATTCATTGCACCGTTAATATTGGTAAGGATTGCTTCGTTGGGGTTGTACTCACATGCGGGAACCTGCTTAAGCGCAGCTGCATGAATAACATAATCAACTCCGTTCATAGCCATGCGAAGTCTTGCACCGTCTCTTACATCACCGATGAAGAATCTGAGAACATCGGAATGCTCCTTATATCTGTTCTGCATGTTGAACTGCTTGAACTCGTCACGGCTGTATATAATGACCTTTTTGGGCTTATAGTGCTCCAGAACGTAATCTACGAAATGATGTCCGAAAGAACCTGTTCCTCCGGTTATGAGAATTGTCTTATTATTAAGCATATTTTCCTCCAAGTGAGTCTTTGGTTGTACAACTCACACCTATTTATTTTATCATAATTGCTTATTTTACCGCAATATTGTCCCTTCCGAACATAACGTAGAGACTGCTTAACAGATCCTCCGAAATACTCACGCTTTCATCCAGAACTTTGAGCTGTTTCTCTGCCTGTGTAAAGACCACGCATTTGTCGTCACCCGGATAGGTTTTAAGTGCTTCTTCAAGGAGTGCAAGCCCGCCTTCATAAGCCTTCCTGTCGGAAAATCTCACAAACAGCCCATGAGAAGGAATTGAGTTACCTGTAGCCTTGGGAGCGGAATCGCCCTTCTTAAAAGCCTTCTCGGCTACCTTACGTGAATCCATTGCGGCTTTCTCAACATCTGCAGGCACCCGGGCATTTTCTCTTCCCTGTGCACCTGAGCCTGTCTGAGTCTGCCCCGACGTCTGCCTCACATATACGGCACCGCCTCTTCTGCCGAAGCCTCTGAATCCCGGCGATGAGGCATCCTCAAATGTCACCACATCCATTGCGATAACTTTGGCACCTCTGTCATCGGTATCATCATATCTTCCGCGGACAAAAAGCTTCTCATCCTCGATGATGACATTCCCTGACTTTTCATAGGTCTTGGGGAAAGCCACCAGGTCTATCTCTCCGGTCAGATCTTCCAGCTTAAACGTAGCCATCAGATCCCCGTTTTTCGTAGTCCTTTGCGTGACATTCCTTGCAATACCGCAAACAGTCACATAATCGCCGTTTTTGATACTCTTATCGCCATCATCTGCGGAAGCCTCTTCCTCGTCATCCGCAGAAGCCGCAAGATCCGATGAATCCGCTGTCGCATACTTTTTGATAAGAGGCAGCCAGTCATCAAGAGGATGTCCGCTCACATATATTCCGAGAACCTCTTTTTCAAGAGCAAGTTTTGTCTCCGAATCATAGTCAGGCATATCCGGAAGATCACCCATTCCCGGCGCATCTTTTCCGGAATCCGCATCCTCAGCATCTCCCGGAGAAGCCAAATCAAACAGCGACATCTGTCCCTCTATCTGTCCTCTTTTTGAATCAATAAAAGAATCCATGATCCTTTCAAAGGTTTCAAGGCACTGCTTTCTGTTGGGGGCAATTTCAGACAAAGCGCCGGATCTTATCAGGGCATCAACCGCTCTTGTTCCCACCTGGCTTCCCGAAACTCTCTTCAGGAAATCCATGTAGTTTTTGAAATCTCCGTCCCTTTCCCTGAACCCTTCGATTGCGGAAACCACGGGATAACCGATACCTTTGATGGCACTTAAGGGATACCTGATACACTGCCCTTCCGGGCAAAAGAAAACACCGCTCTTATTGATGTCGGGCGGAAGAATCCTGATCCCCAGCCCTCTTGCAGCAGAGATGTAGCCCGACAGCTTTCCCGGATTACCGATCTCGGAATTCATAAGGGAAGCCATGAATTCAAGAGGATAGTGATACTTAAGGTATGCCGTCTCATATGCAAGATATGCATAACACACCGCGTGAGCCTTATTGAATCCGTAACTTGCAAACTCCATAAGAGCAGCGTAGATTTTCTCTGCGGTTTCTTTCTTAATACCGTTTGCAATACAGCCGGGAACAGGCTTTGGAAGTTTATCTTCCGGAGTCCCCTTTGCTCGTGCCTCTTCTATCTCGCGGGCATTTCCGTTTATGAAAATATCCCTCTCGTATTCCATGAGAGATGCTTTCTTTTTACTCATGGCCGCACGAACTATATCGCTCCTGCCCATTGAATATCCGGCAAGGCTTCTTACGATCTGCATTACCTGTTCCTGATATACGATGCAGCCGTTTGTGGAAGACAGGATAGGTTCGAGTTCGGGACACAGATATCTGATGGAAGTTTTATCTTCCTTACCTCTGATGTAATCATCGATGGAATTCATGGGACCGGGTCTGAACAAAGCGATTCCCGCAATAACATCATCAAGACTCTCGGGCTTCAGCGCCCTCATGAACATTCTCATACCGCGGGATTCAAGCTGGAACACTCCGTCCGTATTACCTTCCCAGAGAGATTCGAAAACTTTCCTGTCATCAAAATCCATCTTGGAGAAATCAATAACTTCTCCGGTGCGCTCTTTAACTGCCTTCAACGTATCTTCGATGACCTTCAGGTTTCTGAGGCCAAGAAAGTCCATCTTAAGAAGCCCCAGCTTTTCAAGAGGCTCCTTGGTATATTGGGACTGAATATTATCTTCCGTTCCGAGTGACAAAGGAACAAAGTTATCCGCTTCATCCGCACAAATAACCACCGCTGCCGCATGTGTCGAAGAATGCCTGGGAAGGCCCTCCAGCTTTTTAGCCATATCTATGACTTTTCTGACATCAGGGTCACTTTCATATTCATTTTTCAATTCCTTTACGGAAGCAAGGGATTCATCAAGCGTAACCCCAAGCTCTCTGGGAATCATGTTGGATATATTTGAGCCAAAAGAATACGGAAGATCCATGACCCTTGCAACATCCCTGACTACGCCCCTTGCAGCAAGTGTTCCAAAGGTAACTATCTGTACGACGTTTCTCTCACCATATTTATGGGAGACATATTCAAACATCTCCTGTCTCTTATCCGGTGCAAAGTCCACGTCTATATCGGGCATGGATATTCTGTCGGGATTCAAGAATCTTTCGAATACAAGATCATACTTAACAGGATCTATCTCGGTTATTCCAAGGCAGTAAGAAACTATGCTTCCCGCAGCACTTCCTCTTCCGGGTCCCACGCTGACATCGTGAGTCTTAGCATAATTTATAAAATCCCATACTATAAGAAAATAAGACGAAAAGCCCATGTCGCGTATGACACCGAGCTCATAATCAAGCTTTTCCTGCAGGCTTCTTCCCGAAGAATCCTTAAGTGTATCCGCCTTATCACCGTAGCGCTTCTTAAGCCCTTCTTCGCAAAGATGTCTTAAATAACTTTCATTGTCGAAGCCCTCGGGCACCTTGTAATCGGGAAGTCTGGTAACTCCGAATTCGATGGTGACATTACAACGGTCTGCGATCCTCTGAGTGTTTTCCAGTGATTCCGGCGCATATTTAAAAAGAGAACGCATCTCCTCTTCCGAACGCACATAGAACTGTCCGGGAACGTACCGCATTCTGTCTTCATCCATAAGTCTGCTTCCGGTCTGGAGACATAAAAGTGCATCATGTGCTTCCGTATCGGAGGCATATGTGTAGTGACAGTCGTTGGTACAGATAAGGGGAATGTTCGCCGCTTTCGAAATGGACAAAAGCTCCGTATTAACAAGAGTCTGCTCGGGAAGTCCGTGGTCCTGAAGCTCTAAGAAGAAATATCCGTCACCGAATATCCTCTTATACTCAAGCGCAGCCTCAAAGGCCTCCTTGCGGAGACCATGTGTAATAAGTGATGCTATCTCACCGTTTAAGCAAGCGCTTGATGCGATGAGACCTTCATGATATTTTTCCAGTAATTCTTTATCTACTCTGGGTTTGTAATAGAAACCCTCGGTGAATCCGAGGCTCACAAGCTTAAGAAGATTTTGATATCCCTTATTGTTTTCACATAAAAGGATCAGATGATAATATCTGTCATCTCTTGGAGTCTTGTCGAATCTTGAGCCGGGTGAAACATAAACCTCGCAACCGATGATGGGTTTGATGCCCTGCTTTCTGCACTCATCATAAAAATCGATCACGCCGTACATTACGCCGTGATCGGTTATTGCTGCGGAGTTCATCCCAAGTTCCTTAACCCGTGCAACGTAATCCTTGATACGGTTGCATCCGTCAAGGAGCGAATACTGGGTATGTGTATGGAGATGAACAAAGCTCATATATTAATATCTCGCATATACGACAAGATTATCATCGCGGCCGATGACTTCGTACCCGGCTTCTCGACACATTTCGTCGACTCTGCCGCCTGTGGGCACCGCGATATATCTGCATCTTATTCTGTAGAAATTTCTTTCGGTATAACTGCTTCCACCATTCATATCCATGCAACAGCTGATTCCCGTTCCGGAAGGAAGTGCGTAAAGCATCTGCCACTCGGTTGTGACATACTCTCCGTCAACCTCATCCATAAATTCCCAGATAATAGCGTTCTTATATGAAGGAACATCGGAAAGATCAAGTACGATCCCGTCTCTGAAAGCCTTCTCCCAATACATATAATCCGCTTCCGTCTTGGCAGTCTTAACGGGAATACCGAAATCATAATCATTGCCAACGCAGTGGAATACGCCGAAGTATATGAGCACCAGGCTCATGATAAGTCCGCAGATAAGTCCCTTCTTTTTATCCAGGATCATTACGAGAACTCCCGCCATGATGAAGGTAAGAAGGTGCTTGCTTCCCTCCGTCAGCTTATACATAAGAAGTATCGCCATAAGGAAAGCAAAGTCCGCAAAAACCATGTAAAGTCCACATAAGAATTCGCTGTTATTATTTTTCTTGTCCGGCTTCCCCGCTTCAGTATCAGATTCAACCTCTTTTGAAAGTCCCGGAGTCTCGGCATCAGCTATAGCTTCGACAACAGCTTCCATTTCCTTCGAAGCGTCTTCCTTTTTTACATCAGTCTTTACTTCGGTTTCTTTTGCGTCAGCTTCGAGCTTTTCTCCGGGGCCGGCTTCAGACTCAGCCTTCTTAGAGAAAAACTTTTTGATATCGGATACCGACATGATGAACTGAAGAACCATCATGATAATGAAGATCCAGAAGAATATTCCCGGTGCGGAATCAGATATAAATGCCGCCTTCATGAATCCCAGGAAATCACGTCCCTTGTAGTAAAGAGTTCCGAAGAGATGATGTATTCCCTTTCCGATACCATCGGTAAAAAACGTGGTAATGAAATCGGTATAGAAAAAGGGCATCAGGTATTCTGCGGACAGGAAATGATTGATCAGATAATATGCAAACCCGGTCAATCCGAAAACCATAAGTGCCAGAACAACATCTATGAGCTTTCTTTCCTTTTTGGCTGTTGCGATCATCACGATCAGTGAGAATACCAGAAACAGGATCAGGTAAGGTCTCATGAAAGTCATAAGGATGGCAAGCACGATGGCACCGCCAACCTCGGATTTCTTACCGCCCCTGAGATACGAGATCATAAGTCCCCAATAGATTATCAGATGGGAAAAGCATATAACCTCGGGCATGCTTGAATAGATATATCTTGCATTCAGGAAAAAAGAAAGAAACCAGACCGAGATCACCGCAGTCTGCTTCCAATTCGGCTTAACAAGTGCGCCGAAGGAAATCATTGCGATGACGTAAATGATCAGATTATAGATAAAGACTCTTTCAAGCGTCCATCCGAATATAAATCCGAACATAACCCAGGGCCATACCAGCACCGGGCTCCACGCCGCAAAACTGAGTGAAAGCGCCTTGCTTTCGTTAAAACCGTAGAATCCCCTGGGAAATCCGTAATCGATTATTGCTTCCACCTGTTTAAAATAAAACAGCTCGTCATTCCACTGACTGGTGATAAGCGATACGGGTGCGGGGTTGATGATATTTCTTATGAGTACGCTAAGAACAGGAAGTAATCCCAAGATTGCGATACATATGATTCCGGAAATTTTTAAATTCTTATTCTTAGTTTTCATTATTTATCAAGATTCCATCTGTCGCGGATCACGTACTGAGGCGAATTGTTCATGCTTATATAGATCCTGCCGATATACTCGCCGATAAGCCCCAGCATCAAAAGGATCATTCCGCCGAAGAAAACAATGGCACTCATGGTTGCGGCAAAACCCATTGCTTCATCGGGAATGTCGATGATCAGTCTTCTGATGATGACATACAATCCGTACAAAAGACCAAGGCATGCGGAAACTCCGCCGATAAATGTTGCGATACGAAGGGGCTTTACGGAAAAGGCGGTAAAGCCGTTGAACCAAAGTCCCAGAAGTTTCTTAAGAGTATAGCCGCTGGATCCCTCCATACGGTCTCTGTGATCGATGTCCACATTTACTATGGATTTGGTGCTTCTGAGTACAAGGCCGATGACATAAGGATATGAATTCTCATATCTGATCATGTCCTCAACCACAAAACGCCTTACGGCAAAATAACTGGAAACAAAAAGCTCCTTTGGCTTGGAAAGCATTATACGGAGCATCATATCATTTACTCTGCTTCCGAAATTCCTGAAGCCCGAATGCTTCTTGTGATCATACTTGGCATAAACCGCATCCGCTCCGTTTTCGATGGCACCCAGGAGTCTGTCCACCTGATCAGCGGGAGTCTGTCCGTCGTCATCAAGAGCTACGCAGATATCTCCGTCGGAATATCTGAAGCCCGCCATAAGAGCCGCATGCTGTCCGAAATTTCTGGCAAAAGATATTCCCCTGATGCGGGAATTTTCTTCGCAAAGCTTTTCAATCACGCCGGCTGTTCCGTCGGGTGATGCGTCATTTATAAGAAATATATCGTATTCATATCTGTCCGCCATCTTGTCCATGGTCGTTTCGATCTCATTAACCACGGAGCCCAGTGTTTTTTCCGAGCGATAGCAGGGAATAATAAAACTTACTTTTTTCATACCTTTCAGCTTACTTTAGTTTTCCTTTCTGGAAGATTCGAGCCTGTCGTGAATACGGGTCAGTCTGTACTCGAAATCTTTACGATCCTTGGAATCCACAACTTTCAGGATCATACCGGTGAACATGGCAAGGAGTCCCGCCATGAATACAAATCCGCATGTGATAAGGGTAGGAAATCTGGGGACCAAACCGGTAGTGGCGTAATCTCCGATGATGGGAACCATGAAGATCAGGCTAACCAGCATAAGAAGAGCTGCGATAAATCCGAAAAATTCCATGGGTCTGTAATTTCTGTAAAGAGACATCATCTTGCGGATTACCTTGAATCCGTCGGGAAGGGTATTCAGCTTGCTTTCGCTTCCCTGAGGTCTGTCTCTGTATTCAACAACCACATTGTCCACCTGAAGGTTATAGTTAACCGCATGGATGGTCATCTCGGTCTCAATCTCAAATCCCTTGGAAAATACGGGGAAAGTCTTAACAAAATCATATGACATGGCTCTGTAGCCGGTCATGATATCTCTTATATCCGCTCTGAACAGGGAATTGATGCCCCATCTCATAAGAGAATTTCCGAAATTGTGGAAAGGGCGCTTATTTTCCGTAAAATAAGTCGATGAAAGTCTGTCACCAACTACCATGTCGGAATTTCTCTCAAGCACCAGCTTTACCATCTCGGGAGCACTCTCGAGGGGATATGTGTCGTCGCCGTCTATCATCAGATAGCACTCTGCGTCGATTTCCCTGAACATTCTCCTGATAACGTTTCCCTTACCCTGCTTGTACTCGTTCCTGACGACGGCACCGCATTCTCCGGCAATCTTCTCGGTATCATCGGTGGAATTATTGTTATAGACATAAATGACCGCCTCGGGCAGTACATTCTTAACGTCGCCTATGACTTTGGCGATGGTCTGAGCTTCGTTATAACAGGGTATCAGAACTGCAATCTTATCCATTTTCTCTCCATACAACAATTTATTGTCAATATATGCATAATCAGTGATATTATACCATAGGAAGCGAGAAAAATACCGATGAAAAAAGAATTTACCCTTAAGTTCAAAAACAAAACCATAAATTGCAAAATCACTCCAAAAAACATTGCCATAGCCCTTGGAGTGATTGTTTTACTGACTCTCGGGATCATTTTTATATGGTATAAGATCACTCACCCCGGAAAAGCCATCAGTTCCGAAGAGCGTCACGTTCAGCGTCCTCCTTACGGCCTCGTCAAAGGCGATGAGGTTGTACCTGCATCCCTCTGCGATGTGGACGCTGTCATCGCGTATATGTACGAATCCAACAAGACCGATAATGTATTTACGGGCAATTACGGTATCGAATCCGTTATTCTGCCTCAGACCCACCATTCCATCAGAAAATTCGAGGAATATGTTGTCAAATCCCTTGCACCGCTGGGAGGGGATGATTTCCCCCATCACGTGGTATTGGGCATCGACCCCTACGCAGCTTATCTGCAGTCCTGTGCAAGCAAAGAATACTTCAAGAAAAATCTGGAATTTTTATCGGATCTTGCGGGAAAATACCCCGCAACCGCATTCTATGTCTATCTTCCCGATGATAACGCAGAAAAATGGAATTCTTTTTCGGCTGACGATCTGTCCGAGGCAAGACTTTCTTATATATTCCTGGTCAGACAGTTTGCGGATTTCCCCAATGTCCATATCTACTATCATCCATATGAAGAATGGTATCTGTATTCCGATTCCATCAGAACAGATTCAGGTAACGGAATCGTTGAAGAAGACGTCTACGCAAGCATGATGTTCGCCGATATCTCGGATCATGACCTCAGATATATGCTGACCTCAGATAATGTTAATACCCGTATGGACGAAGTCATTGAAATGGCCAAGGACTACGAATCCGTACGTGCCACATATACGGATCTTTCGGACAAAAAGGTTATCTTCCTGGGAGATTCGGTATTCGGAAATTACCGTAACGGAACCTCCGTGTCTTCTTTTTTTCGGGACATGACAGGTGCTGCGGTTTACAACCTCGGCGTAGGCGGAAGATCTGCGATCTATATGGCACAACCTTCAAGTGATGTGGGCGTTGCTTTCAATTACCTTATCGGAAAAGAAGACGCCACTGCTCTTGAAAATGCATGCAAAGACCTCCCAGCATACAATGAGATGAAACAGGCGGGTGAGGATCTGGCAGGAAGCGACGGATCCGGATTTATAATCATCTTCGAGTACGGACTCAACGATTACTTCGAAGGTTCCCCCGCAGCCGAATATAAGGAAGCTATGACCAAGCTCGTAAGTGAAATGAAGTCTGCGTACCCCAAAGCAGAAATCCTCATCCTTTCCCCCGGATACATCGGTGTATATGAGGAAGGACAAACCATCATTAAAGAAACCGGTGATATACTGCCCGCTTTCAGAGATGCAACTTTAGATGTAGCTTCCGAAACCGGAGTTCCGGTTTTAAGGCTTACAGATGATTTCGGATTTACTCAGGAAGATGTAAGAACCTATCTTCTGGGTGACGGTGTTCACTACAACGAAATCGGAAGATATCAGCTGGCCCAGAAACTTGCAAGATACTTTAAATAATGGAACACTCCTCATCCCCCTTGCGGGGGAAAAGAAAAATAAATAAGAAGAGACTCTTTATGTTAATAGGCGCCGTAGTTTGTTTCTTTGCGGGGCTTATTTATTCCTGTCATCTACTCTTCCACGCAAAACCTTTTGATGAAGAACCGGTTTACGAACTGGGAGATCCTTTAACTGACGATCCTTCATATTTCCTGAATGTAGGCTTTATAGCGGATAAGATAATAAAGCCCGACATGAGTGAAGTGGATCTGTCAGCCCCGGGAAATTATCACGTAGGCATAAGATATTTCGGCCGTGACTTAAGTACCGATATCAGGATTCAGGATACCGTAGCTCCCGAGTTTCTGTACAAAGAAGGCCCTTTATATTTCCTTACGGATTCGGATATCAGACCTGCAGACCTTATCGGTGCGGTCAAAGATGCGGATGATAATGTAACCCTGCAGTTTGACGGAAATCTCACGGATGTGGAAAGCCTGCACTATACGGACTGCGGATATCACTCCGTCTGGATTGTTGCCAAAGATTCATCGGGGAATTCCGAAAGAACTTTAATAGAATTTATCGTTGATACCCCACCGCAGCTTTCTGTTCATGATGATTTTTATATTGCAACCGGCTCTGATGAAAATCTCCTGAAATATGCCACAGCCTTCGACGAGACCGACGGAGACCTGACCGGAAATATAACTCTGATTTCGGAAGAGTGCGACTACTCCGAAGAAAATGAATTTACAGTCACATTCTCAATCACTGATTCATGTGAGTTTAACGCCTCCAAAGAAGTATGCGTTCATGTAATGGATGCCGAAAAGATTCAGGCACTCATAGGAAGAGGAACCATCTCCAGGCAAAACGCGACCATAATCGGTGCCATCAATGTTTATGATACGGGTCTTATCTCCAACCAGAATTTTGAAAACACCCTCATAGACTTAATGCCTGCCATTGTTCATATAGAAGCACCGGAAAGCGCAGGTACTTATAAAACCGGATCCGGATTTATTGCGGAGATTACGGGCGGATATATCTACATGCTAACCAACAGGCATGTAATAGGCCAGGCCAAAGAATGCGATGTTTATTTCTATACGGGAGACTGTGCCAAGGCAAAGCTTGTGGGATGTGCGGATGATTATGACGTTGCTGTCATAAAACTTCCTCTTTCGGATCTTCCCGCAGGATTTGAGAATATACTTTCAACGGTTCATATAGATATGACCTATTGGGAAAAGCTGGATGATAAAGACAATATTTCCCTCGGACTGGAAAATCTCGATACAGACGGAACCATAGTCCATTACACTTACGGACAGCTGGTTAACCTTCACGGAAATTTCGAGTATTTCGAGCCCCACGAGCAGACGGAGATGTCTCTCAGATTAAGGCCGGGAGATTCGGGATCGGCGGTATTCGATGCAAGGGGAAGGCTCATCTGCATGGCTTTCGGATATTCCATCTCTCCCGAAAGAGACTGGGGAGTACCCCTTGATGAGATTGTGGGGGCATACGAAGCAATTACAGGACACGTGCTTTACACATACTAAATGATAGATGACACTGGGGACGTTACTGTTTTGTCATCATAAGATCTATGATAAAAAATTCAGCCATTCCGCGGGTGGCGCGGATACATGATTTTCGAGACTTCGGTGGTCTGCGGCATGAGATAAAGCATGCATGATGCTTTGGCCGCCTGATCCCGAAAAGCGAGAAAATTATGTACCGCGACAGGACCCCAGGAATGGCTGAATCTTTCATTACCTGTTATGATGACAAAACAGTAGCGTCCCCAGTGTCGTCTATAACTTAGTATTCGTCTTCGGATTTATCGAACTTAAGTGCCTCTTCGATGACTACCGATTCATCGCGTACTTCTTCTCTCGAGCAGGGGCCTTCATCCCAGGGGATAACGGTCTCTGTGGGAACTTCTCTTGAGGGCACTCCGCATTCGTCTTCGGCGATTCCCCATGCATCAGACAGGATTCCTATGAGCTGCACCATTCTGTCTGCTGCGTTTGCTGCATTCCAGGTGTATCTTACGGTCTCGTATGCACGCTGTCCCATCTTCTTTCTGATATCGGGATATCTGGCGGCCTGCATTGCACAGGATAAAAGTTCATCGGTGTCATCGGACTTAAAGACATATCCGTTGTATCCGTTTTCGATCATGTAGGGAACGGCGCCGGCTTCTGCGGGAACTATCATACAGCAGGATGAGTTCATGGCTTCGTTGATGACGGCGCCCCAGCCTTCCTGTCTGTCACTGGTGGAGATGAAGATGTCGGCCTTCTCCATATACTCGCGAACCTTTGAAGGCTCCATGGGCCCTGTAAAGGTGACATTTTCTATAAGTCTCTTGGCAGCAACTATCTGTTTTAATTCCTCTTCCATCTCACCGGTTCCGATGATATCCATGTGAAAAGGAATCCCTTCACTCTTAAGCTTTCCCGCTACAAGCAGTGCATTTTCAGCATGCTTCCAGTCGATGAATCTTCCTGCCCACAACACCTTTACTGGTTCACCGGGTTTGGATTTAAGCTCCGCGGGATCTTCGTTTCCGTACTCTTTTAACTCAGGGAAATATCCCCATTTGAATTTCTTGCCGGGATAAGCGCTAAATATTCCGTAATCGGAAGCAACATAAGCTCCGGCGCACATGAGGTAAACAGGACCTTTCCTGAAAGCCGTATGCTCTTTGTACTTAGCTATGAGACCTCTGGGATTGTAAGCGTAGAGCTGACTCTTCTTATAAAGTCTTTCGCTTATTCTGAGGGTCAATGCGCCTTTTTTAAGCCTTGGCATCACAAGGGACATATCCGTGGTCCAGCCTATGAGAGCGCAGTCCGCATCCATTATCTTTTTCAGGCATTCTTCGTGTATCTTCTCATTTTCATATGCCTTCATTACATAGGCGGGTGTTTCATCTTTCCATCCCATGGAAGTACGTTCTTCTTCCATCTTTTCCGTCTGGATAAAAACAAATTTCCCCGCGGGGCCAAGCTTTTCTATCATGGCCTCGCAAAAGGGAATCTGATGATGATTTATATAATTGGATACAAAGACTATCTTCATTGATCTGTGCCGCACATCTTAGTGTAAATCCCGATCATCTGACCTGCTACGGTAGCGGGATCGTGGTCTTTAAGTGCTCTTTGTCTTGCAGCCTTAGCTCTGCTCTTTGCAGCTTCGGGATCAGCCATAACAGCCTCAATGCATCCGCGGAGTGATGCAGCAACTTCATCGAGAGGTTTTCTGGCATTGCAGTCATAGAGAAGGCATTCTTTTTTATCCTCGATGATATCCGGAATTCCTCCGACCCTGGATGCAATTATGGGTGTTTCACAAAGAGCCGCCTCTACGATTGAATTGGGAGAATTCTCTATGGATGAAGGGCATATGTACATGCCGCATTTCAAATACTCTTCTCTCATTCTCTCGGCTGAGATTCTTCCGAGGAATTCAACTTTGCCCTGAAGATTTCCTCTTTCTATGAGTTCTCCGAGGTACTTTCCGTATTCGGAGATCCTTACTTTATCCTTGAGAGTATTCTGAGAAACAATGTCCTGACCCGCAACTCTGATCTTAAGTTCAGGCCAGTTGATATCCATAAGTGCTCTGAGCAGAATGTGGAATCCTTTGAGAGGGTAATCCGCACCTGACACGAAAATCACATTGGAGTCTCTCTGAATATTTTCGGTGAGAGGTTCATAGAACACGGCTCTCATAACCTCTCCAGCATATACATACTCAGCTTCGGGGCCGAGTCTGGTTGCCCACTTTTTATCAAAAGAAGTCCTGCCGCCCAGGAATCCCGCATAGCCTGCAGCTTCAAGTTCATTGCGGGCTCTTGCCTGGAATTTCTCCTGCTGCTGTTTAATGGAATCCTTCTTAACGGTATCTCTGAATGTTGCGGAGGATACGATCTCATCGGGAAGACATGCCATATAATCCGCAGCTACCGCCGCACAGATTCCCTGAAAAGTAATGAGAAGTCTTCCTCTGCCCGGATGGTAATGGAAATCGTCACCGCATGCTGCCTTGCCCATGGCAAGTGCATGAGGATATTCGGTTCCGAAAATATGGATCACATCGGGACGGTATTCATCCAGGATCCTGTTCATCCTGCCTTCAAGAGCGGGATCGAAATTTTCCGGATGAACCGTATCTTCGCGAAAAGCAAAGTAAGTAACTTCAAATGTCTCGTTTAAGTTAAACGAACCTCTTTTTCCGTCATACTCTTCGGAAACGGGAAAAGCAACGGCAAGGCTTACATCCGAAGCGGATGAAGCCATAGCTGTCATAAGACCCTCTACCCAGCCTTCCTTGGGAATGCCGGTGATGCCGAGTGCCTCGCCTGCCTGAGGCGGTATTAGATTGCATAGCCACAATACTTTCATCAGTCGTCCCGTCCGCCGTTTTGTTTTTCGTTCTTAAGAGCGGTTATCTGTTCCTTCTCCACGCCTTCGGTTGAATCGGGCCAGAGAAGAACTTTAAGTGTAAGGAGCATGAGCTTAAGATCAAGCATCAATGAATACTTTTCGATATAGATAAGATCCAGCTTTAATTTGTCGTAAGGCGTGGTGTTGTATTTTCCGTAGACCTGGGCAAATCCCGCAAGGCCAGCCTTAACCTTCATACGATATGCAAACTCGGGCATTATCTCAACATACTGTTTGATGATCTCGGGGCGCTCGGGTCTGGGACCTATAAAGGACATCTCACCCTTTAAGATATTGAAGAGCTGGGGAAGTTCATCCAGTCTGCATTTTCTGATGAATTTTCCCACGGGAGTAATTCTGGAATCGCCCTTGCTCGCAAGTCTTGCAACTCCGTCACTTTCCGCATCCACTCTCATGGATCTGAATTTATAAATCTTGAACTCTTTGGCATTTCTCGTACATCTGACCTGCTTATAAAGCACGGGGCCGCGGTCATAGAGTTTGACCGCAAGTGCTGTAAGAAGCATAAGAGGCGAAGTCAGTATGATAAGTATCAGCGAGAAAACAATATCAATTGTGCGCTTGATCACTCTCTCTTCGATGGTGAGAGAATACTCTCTGGTAAGAAGGATGGGGGAATCAAATACGTGAAGTTCCTCCGCACCTGTCAGTATTACGTCTCCGATCTTGGGAAAAAGATAGAATCTGATGGAATTGCCGTAGCAATACTTTACTATCTGTTTTCTCTCATCAACGGTGATATCACCGATCACAACCGCATTACACTTACCTGATGAGAAATCCTCTTCGATTCTCTTAACCACCGCTTCGTATCCCTCTTCAACGTCGATACGGTCAGTGATCTTGTACTTATCTTTTCTGGTTTCAAACTTCTCGGTCAGCGTATCGGGCTGTTTGCTTCCGTATATCATGAGAAGCTTTCTGGGCGGGAATAGATGCCTGTAGATCTTATTTGCTATGGGAATATAGATAACCACAACCAGGAACTGCTCCACTCCCATATATATGAAATAGGGAAGATGGAAAAGCTGAAACGCCATAAGGGAAAGCTCACCGTAAATAAGGATTCCCGCAAGGAGCGTTGCAAAAAGCTGTGAAAAAACGATCTCGGAATTCTTAAGATATCCAAGTCTCATTCCGCCGTACATATTGGAGAACATTAGGAGGATGACACCGTAGATCGCTATCTCGAGAACGTGACCCTTGAACCAGAAATTTCTCAAAGGCTCAACTACACTGTGCTGGAAATGAAAATACCAATGAAGACCGAAGATTGCTATCTCCAGTCCTATGCATCCCAGGCAGAGCGTCAGATTGATAAGTCTCTTGGTGCTCTCCAGTACTTGGTCTTTTCTGTAATGTTCGTCGTTAATGATCATTTTATTTCTTTAGTCTTTCGTGGGTCTGTTTAACGAGCTTAGCAGGGAAAAATGCAAAGAGTATCAGGTTTCTCTTATGCTTTCCCGAAAGGTACTTATCCTTCAGGATATACCTTTTGAATGACTTTACCTTCTTCATAACCGAAGTGTAAAGGGTATTGTTCTTATTCATTTCACCTGACGGAATGTGGAGCAGAAACCACATGGCCTGCATCAGGTAGAAGTGGACCGCGTCTTCTCTGTACTCGGGAAATTTTCTTTCCGTAAGTTCCAGCATCTTATCCGCGTTTTCCATCACATTCTCGTAAAAGCTCTGCTTGTACGCACCTCTGGTGTTGCTCTGGCCCCGCAGGATTATATGATATCCCGGCTTTCTTACCGCAAGGAGCTTTCTTATGGAAGAGCTCATATTTACCAGAAGCTCGAAATCTTCATTGAGTCTTCCTTCGGAAAAAGAAAACCCTTCGAAGAAATCCTTCCTGAAAAGCTTTGTGCAAAACGAGCTGTCTCCTCTGTGGAGCAAAAGGCTTCTGAAAAACTCTCTTCCGGAAAAAGAATCCGCTTCGTCAAATCCTTCGCCGAAAGCTTTTATGATCTTTCCCGCTTCATCTTCCTCGCAGGAAAGTATCTGAGCCGCATCCGCATCATAGTCATTCTCAAGTGCGGATACCAGGTTCATATACATATCGGACTCAATATAATCATCCGCATCTATAAAGCCTATATATTTTCCGCCTGCGGCTTTAAGTCCCGCATTTCTGGCAGAGGATGATCCGCCGTTTTCTTTGGCTATAACCTTGATCCTGGAATCTTCCGCGGCATAGCCGTTAAGCATTTGCAGCGACTCATCCTTAGACCCGTCGTCTACACAAATGATCTCCAGGTTCTCGTAAGTCTGTTTACGGACACCGCCAATGGACCGCTCAAGATACTTCGCGGCGTTATACACAGGTATTACGATGCTCACCAAAGGCTTGTCCATAATCAGTTTATTATATCATATCCTTCTTTTTACTGCGTTAAATCCCCAGCCTATAAAGCAGAAACAGCTGTAGATAAAGGACAGTTTTTCGGATTTGCGGTACAGATTCCAGATACGGCGTGCGGAATCCGACTTATCCGAAGAAAGTGAATTACCGATTCGGCGGTACAGCACCATATTCTCGGTAATACCATAGGCCTTGTATCCCTTTCGGAGCAGTTTAAACCAAAGGGCGGTATCCTCGGATTTAATGTCGGGGAATACCAGCTCCTCCTTGGGCACGATCTCCGTATCAAAAATGACCGTCGACGTAAAGATGGTGGTATTGCAAAGAGCCTTTCTGTAACTGATCCTGGAAGGAACCTTTACCACCTTGCCCATGGGATTGGCATCCTTGTCCGCAAATTCATATCCGGTGTAGCAAAAGCCGCACTTCTTCTCTTCCATGAGTTTCAGCTGCTTTTCAAGCTTTCCTTCTTTCCAAAGGTCATCTCCGTCCAGGAATGCAATGTATCTTCCGCCGCTCTCCCGGATTCCGAGGTTTCTTGCGCCGTGTGCCTTAAGCTTCTTACCGGGCTCAATAAGTCTGATGGGAGCTTCGATATGACGGGCTTTGTATTTATTGATGGCATCGACCGAATTATCCGTACTCATGTCATCCACCAGAATGATCTCAATATCGGAGATATTCTGGGCCAGCACGGAATCAAGGGTATACTCTATATATTTTTCAAGATTGTAAACAGGTATTACTACACTGATCATAGAATACCTCCGTGTATCAGATAAAATCTCTCGCCGTTTGAAGCGGTAAATTCTTCGCAAGAATATCCTGCGCCTTCTATCACAGCAGGATCGCATTCTCCGGGTACAACCACGATTCCCGCTCCAATGGCAAATGCATCTTTCGCAACTTCGGGAGCAAGGTAATATTTTTTATCTTCCATGTTCAGAAAATCGTCGCGAAGCTCTCTGACCTCAGCAGGATATGTTCCGTAACGGTTCTTGGTAAGTCTTCCGTCCCACATATCTCTTCCGTAAAGCGTGGTTACTTCAGCGCTTATTCCATGGATGCAGGCAGTGATATCATCATTTGCCAAAACCGTGCAGCCCTCATAATTCGTGCAGATAAACTCAGCAACTTCCCTCTCAGAAAGTGATGCATTCTCATATCTGCCGCCGGACTGCTCTACAGGTGTTCCCAGAGATCCGCATAAAAGTACGGCTCCCGCAATTAAAGCAAAGCCAAGGACGAGCGTACTCTTTTTCTCCCTGCGCATATCCGAAACAAATTCACCGGCCATGGCAGATACGCATACAGCCCCAAGAGGAATCAGAGGAATGATACCCCATATATCGGGAACGTCATAATAAGTTCCGAAAACAATTCGTATTATCGAAGCACTCACGGGAATCATCAGCATTGCAAAAGAAACCGCCGCAAGCAAAATAAATGCCTTGATCCGGTCATCGGTCTTTCTGCGTGACCTTCTAAAGCCGGTGGCGGCAGCGATGGCCGATACGAAAAGTGATGCATTCAGGATAATGCATTCTCTGTAATGTGCTATGCAATCTATCAGGAGGCCTTTAAACATTTAACCCTCCTTACCGCAAGCATACTGATGATATAGATCACATAGATGCATGCACAAAATCCGATTCCGTACTGAGTCCTGCATATAAACGCTTCGCACAAAACGGGAAGAAGCGCGAAGATATATTTTTTCTCAAAGAGAAGATACAGCATAAAGGGAATGAGAACCCAGATCCTTATTGCCGTTCCGGTCCACATCTGTGAGAGCACCGCAAAACCCTGTGCATATGATGAAAGGTCCGTTGCAAAAACAAAGAGGATCACGGAGATCATAAATACCGAACGCTTAAACACTTCGTTTTCTTTGCCGGCAAAGAGGCTCTTCGATATGGAAAACATGGCGCACAGTCCGGATACAAACCAGAAAGCGGGCATGATATTAAACAGTATGGTATCGGGAGAAGTTCCGAAAGCCTGGGACATAACTGCATATAATCCGGGGAGACAAAGGATCTTGTATCTCATGGGAACTCCTTCCGCATAAGGGCTTCCCGTCAAAGGATCAAGAGTATACATCACATTTCCCTTGAGAAATATTCTTACAGTTTCAAGAGTTTCATCTCCCGTGGTATTTACCCGAAGCCCGAAAGTTACGATAACAACGCCGGTTAAAACTGCCAGGGCAGCAAGCCAGATGAATGCCTTCACTCCGGAGCCCGTTTTTTTCTTTTCCTTCTTCTTATCATCCTTAGCCTTGCCGATGATCACGGTAAGAACCACAAATGCAAAATACGAGACAGTCATGACCGCAACCATGATGATGCCTGCAAGTTTTTTCTCATCCGTAAGTATTCCGCTTCGCATGATCGTAAGAAGATGGGAAACAAAAGAAACGCACAGGACCACTAAAGAGCCTGCGCAAAAAGATGAAAAGACATCCGCTTTCTTTTTGGAAAAAAGAGCGGAAAAAAGCATCAGGGTGCGACCCGAGAAAAATGAAACAATTATCAAAAAAAGAATAAGCAGAACCGTTTTTGCCATTCCAAACACCCTTGTCAGAAGCAGTTTTTCTCATTCTTAAGATAGAGAGGGCGTTCCTTCACTTCAAGGTACGCCTTGGCAATGTACTGGCCCAGGATACCGGTGCAGAAAAACTGTAATCCACCCACAAATACTATAACCGTCATAAGGCTGGGCCATCCCGCAACAGGGTCTCTGAATATCAGCCATCTGACGATAATGAATACGATCATCACAAACGAAATAAAGCAAAGCAAAATTCCTATAAGAGAGCTGAGCACAAGAGGCTTGGTGGAGAATGCGGTGATGCCTTCAAGGGAATATAATACAAGTCCCCAGAAATTCCACTTGGTCTTGCCTGCGCTTCTGTCTACATTCTCAAAGTCTATCCACTTGGTCTCATATCCGACCCATCCGAATATACCCTTGGTGAAGCGGTTATACTCGGTCATGGAAAGCACGGCAGTAACAAACTGATTGGTCATCAGTCTGTAATCTCTTGCTCCGTCCATGATCTCGGTATCGGAGAGTTTCTTCATAACCTTATAAAAACGTCTTGCGAAAAAGCTTCTGATGGGAGGCTCGCCCTTTCTGGTAACGCGCCTTGTGGCAACGGAATCATAGCCCTGATCGATGTATGAAAACATCTCTTCGAGAAGTGCGGGGGGATCCTGAAGATCCGCATCCATGATAACCGCATAGTCGGAATCCGCAGCAGCTTTAAGACCGGCATACATGGCAGCTTCCTTACCGAAATTCCTTGAAAAAGAAATCATGTGAACCCTGGGATCGGTATCATGAAGATTTCTAACCACCTCAACGGTTTTGTCGTCGGAACCGTCATCGATGAATATAAGTTTAAGCTCGGTACCTCTTTTCTCCAGAAAAGCGGTCTGAGCTACAAGTTCTTTATAGAAAAGAGGGATTGCTTCCTCTTCGTTTTTACAGGGTACAATTACGGTAAGTTCTGACATTTCGCCTCCGCGGGAATTATTTACATATTCCGATACATTATAGCATATACCTTCACATAAAAACAGCGGAGCTGTGGGCTCCGCTGAAAAATCTTCTATTTTGGACTATTCACCCAAACCGCTCTCTACAACTGCAACAAGCGCTTCAAGAGCCTTATCCTCATCCTCGCCCTCACAGACGAATTCTATCTCATCACCGCACTTGATGCACGCTCCGAGAACTGAAAGAACGGACTTGGCATTGGCTGTATTGTCATCACCGAATCTGAATGTTATCAGTGATTTGTACTGCATTGCTTCCTTGCAAAGAATACCGGCGGGTCTCAAATGAAGTCCTGTAGGATTTTTGATCAAAACTTTCTGAGATACCATTTTCGAATGCCTTTCCTAGTCTATTTAGACACGCCTGCTGACGTCCCTGTAACAGGTGGTCTTCTACTAATGATAATAACAGATTAACGTTATAAAAACAATTATTTTAGAACATCCTGTCCTGTATCAGATTCGCCAATTTCTCTGCTTCTTCGCGGATCATATTCTGATCCTTGCCCTCGATCATAACCCTTACGAGTGGCTCTGTTCCGGAGGGTCTTATAAGCACTCTTCCCTCACCCGCAAACTTCTCTTCAAGCTTCTTAATCGCATCTGCGATCTCGGGATATTCAAGATACTTATCCTTCTTATGGTTTGCAACCTTGGCTCCAACAAGTGCCTGGGGAAGAACTTCCATAACGGTTGCAAGTTCCGAAAGCTTCTTGCCGGAATCTACCATAACCTTGAGAAGGTGAAGTGCGGATAAAAGTCCGTCGCCTGTTGTATTTTCATCAAGGAAGATAATGTGACCGGACTGCTCTCCTCCGAGAGATGCACCGATCTCTTTCATCTTCTCCATGACATATCTGTCGCCGACAGCGGTTCTCTCCAGAGTAATGCCGTTCTTCTCACAGCTTAAAGAGAATCCCAGGTTGCTCATTACGGTTGCGACGATGGTGTCCTTCTTGAGAGTTCCCTCTTTTTTCATGCTGCATCCGACGATTGCCATGATCTGGTCGCCGTCTACAACCTTACCGTTTTCATCAACGGCAAGAAGTCTGTCCGCATCTCCGTCAAATGCAAGTCCCACATCAGCCTTCTCATATACGACTCTTGCACAGAGTTCTTCCATGTGGGTCGATCCGCAGTTGGCATTGATGTTGGTTCCATCGGGGTGATCGTGGATCGCTATAACATTTGCCCCCGCTTTTCTGAGTGCTTCGATGGAGGTGTAATGAGATGCACCCTCAGCGCAGTCCGCAACGATCTTAAGTCCGCTTAAGTTGACGGGTACGCTTCTGACCGCATGATTGATATATTCTTCCCTTGCATCGGTACGAACCTTGATCTTACCGACTCCGGAACCTATGGGGAACTGAACATCCTCCATATTTCTCTTGATCTGATCTTCGATCTCATCTTCGAGAGCATCGGGAAGTTTGAATCCGTCCGCATCAAAGAATTTGATCCCGTTAAACTCTACGGGATTGTGTGATGCAGAGATAACTACTCCGGCATCTGCCATGTACTTGCGGGTAAGATATGCAACCGCAGGAGTGGGGATAACTCCCACATAGATACAGTTTGCACCCACGCTGCAGGCACCTGCCATAAGTGCCGATGCAAGCATATCTCCCGAAATTCTGGTATCGCAGCCTACCATGATGGTGGGCTTGTGATTCTGCTGTTTGGTCAGGACATAAGCACCTGCCTGGCCGAGTTTCATTGCAAGTTCGAGAGTAAGTTCCTCGTTGGCGATTCCTCTTACTCCGTCAGTTCCAAACATTCGAGGCATTTCCGTTCTCCTTAGCTTCAGACATCTTCTTCAACGAGCGTGAGCTGAACTCTTACATAAACCGCATCTGCTTTTACATGATCGCTCAGATTGAATTTGACGGGTATTGTTACTATGTCTCCGTCATTTATGTCCGTAATATTATTTGCGGTGAGATATGAATCGATCTCTACGATTCCGGTGAGTGATTCGCTGCTTACCGCATTGAGTTCTGTTTCAAGTCCTACCAGTCTGACATTTATCTCCTCGGTTCCTACGATCTCCGCATTGAATCCTTCGGGGATATCGTGAAGGAGAAGTGCATCGGGTGATATGGTCAGATTCTTCTCAAGCATCTTCTCGATATATGCCGTGACGGATACTTCTCCGTCAAATGTCTTGTCTTCGAATTCGACTCCGCTGGGCAGATATTTGGTCAGATCAAAGGTAGCGGTTATATCGTTTTTCGCGGAACCTATATCAACGGGATCGGTTATATCGATCCTAGAGATGCCGTTAAGAACACTGGTGTCGCCCGCAATGGTGATGACCTCGGGATCCACATACAGGTCGCCAGTATAAATATATCCGTTGGAAGGTTCGCCGGTAACGGATGCATAGACAGGAACCTTCTTGGTGGAAAGAACGGTAACCGTTGTGGTCACATAATCGGTCTGCTTAACGATCAGCTCATTATCGATCCTGTTGCCGGTGGCATCATAGAGGTAAATTTCCATATCCGCGGATATGGTCTTGATGGCGCCGTCAAGATCTATGGTAACAAGTGCATATGCAATCCTGTCAACAGCGGAAGCGGGTCCGGATATCTCAAGTCTGTTCCTTGCAAGCTTAACGACGCCCTGTACGCAACCTTCTCCCACTTCTCCTATAAGCTGATACTGAATATTTACATACTTGGTCTTCTTATCATCCACATTGATGAGAAGCTCATCGTGATCTGCAATGATCCTCTCCGCTCTGTCGAGGGAATAGGTGATGGGCACCGTTCCGTCCTCGCTTATCTCAGACAGATCCGCAACCGCAGAAATATCCGATGCAGACAGAGTGCTGATAACCGATTCGGGAGCTCTTACCGTAACCTTGACCACGTCGGTCTGATCAAGTATCTGATATACCTTGCCCTGAGCTTCAAGCTGCTCCGCATTGATAAGTGTTACCTGCACGTTGGAAAAAGAAACCGTGCCAACGGGGTTCGAGATCTGAGCTACGATAACCCAGAGCACAAATGCAAGTCCCACCGACAAAAGCTTCAGTCCGAAATTGTTTGTGATTATATTCCCGAGACGTTTTAATGTTTTCATCATTTTCTGCGCCTCCGTTTTTTGCTTGTATCTTCATTTCCCTCTTCGGTGAAAAGTCCCAATTCGGAAATGATGTAGTTTCTGAGTGCTTCCTCACCGAGATTTCTCTCAAGCTGTCCTTCGTGAGCCGCGGAAATCCTTCCGGTTTCCTCGGATACGATAATGATCACCGCATCATATTCCTCGGACATTCCAAGACCCGCTCTGTGTCTTGTTCCCAGTTCCTTGGAGATGGTCTGTGACTGGGTGAGAGGAAGGTAACATGTAGCCGCTGAGATACGGTTATTTCTGACAGTTACCGCACCATCATGGAGAGGCGTATTCTTTTCAAAGATATTAATAAGGAGCTGGTTTGTGATGTCGGCATCAACCTTGATACCGGTCTCGTCGATCCTGGATACGGACTCCTTATTTTCGATAACGATAAGTGCGCCGGTCCTTACCCTTGCCATTTGTGAGCATGCTCTTACGATCTCATCTATGCTCTTTCTGGAAAGGATTTCCTCCGCAGGTTTCTGGCCGAATACAAACATTCCTCCGATAACGTTGGTCTTGCCCAGTGATTCAAGAGCTTTTCTGAGTTCAGGCTGGAGAACAACGATCAGTGCGATGACCGCAAACTGAAGGATGTTGCTGGCAAGCCAGAGGATGGTGTCCATGTGAAAGAGCTTGGCAAGTCCGATAAAGGCAATGATCACAAAAAGGCCCTTTAAGAGGGACCATGCTCTGCTCTGGTGAATCCACTTGATCATGTAGTACAGAAGGACGGCAATGATTATGATCTCGGCATAATCCTGCCACTCGATCGTACCCATGTAGGTCACGAAGCTGTTCAGATATTCCACTGTGTCATTTAAAAATGTCATCCGTCAGCCTTCTTCAACTTTGGTTTATTTTTTTCTCTCTTCTCCGGGAATGGGATCGGTGAGATAGTCAGTGTCAAATTCTTCGGTAAATTCTCCCGCTATGGGTTCGCGGCTTGCAACCGTATGTGTCTTGTGAGCACGATTGATGTTCTTGACTCTTCTCTCGGGAGCCGCAACGTTCATCTTAGGTACTGCTTTTACGTAGTAATAATACTCGTCATCTTCAAACTGGACTCGCTCCGTCCTGGTATAATCCACGCAGAATTTGAAGAACTCCAAAACTTTGCCGGCACCTACCGCAAGGATACATCCGATGAAAACACCGAAGATGTTAAAGCCTGCGGACTTGACCACACCGCCTACAAGAACGGTGATGAGGCAAAGGGCCGCGCCGGAAAGCATTGCGATTGTCCAGCAGTGGTCGATGGGAAGTCTTCTGATCACATAGACAAGGATGGTGGTAAGTGCAAAAGCAAAGATAAGTACCAGCATCTGCTTGTTTCCCAGAAGAGAATCGATGATAAGTCTGATCTCTGCCATGAGATCCGAGATGTTGCCGGATACATTGGCAGCATTGGTAGTAACGGTGTTAAGAGCAAAATAAACAATAACTCCGCATACAACGGAAAGTGCCGAAGCGGGGCCTCCGATAAGTCCCATAACAACGGGAACCACGTAGGGGATCTTAAGCACAAAGAGCATGGGAGTGATAACTATGCAAAGTGATTCGGAAGGAGCAAATCTCAGATATATGAGATACACCAGCATATAGATCACCGCTATGATGATCGCTACCTCGGGTGAGAGTGCGAAAACATGTGCCATTGATACAAGGGCGCCGAATAAAAGTATCGCTCCCGCAGGGAGAAAAGAAGCCGCAAGGGCTACGATAAGTACAACGCCGAAATTGTTCAGTTTGCTCATGTATCCGAGTTTGCCGTTTATCATGAGCATCATGATGAATGCAAGCAGGAACTTCAAAACAGGTATTGCAAAAACATCATACTTGGTAAAAAACAACTTGATATTATCTCTGATCTCTAAAAACTTAGTCATAACATTTCCTTACTGTCTTACTGTTTATCATACATACGTCTGAGAACCTTAAGATTCCTGAAATACTTCTTGAGGCTCCTTCTGGAGGCGTTGTATTTGATGGTGCAGACTACATATGTGATCATCACGTAGATACCGGTAAACCACAGATATCTGATCATGATGTTCCTCGCAAATTCAAGTATGTCTATATCGTACATGCTTGCCATAAATGTCTCAAAATTGTAGTAAACATACAATCCGAGTATAAGTGCATATGACAAAGTAGCGCAGACGACTCCCTTGAGGATGCCGACTGCGATATAGTCGCCTTTGAAAAATCTGACGACGTTCATATGCTTCTTTCCTTCACCGGCCTCATAAGCGGCCATTCTCGTCATTAGTATGACTCTGTCTTCGTTAAGCATTTTTAAACCACATTCCCAAACACACAATCAGTCACCTGCCCTATTCCAAGTCCGCATAGGACTGATATGACAGGTGACCGTATGTTTAAATCAAGATCATTTGTCGAGGAAACGCATCTTCGGATTTTCCTTGAGATCTTTCCCGACATGCTGCGTTGCAGCTTTATGTGCATTGATAATACTGTTAAGGCCGTTGGTGACGCTGGCCTTGCATCTGTCACAATATCTTCCGGATCTGATAGGTGCGCCGCAGCTTTCACAATTGAGCATAAGAGCGGAATCTTCGGTAACTTCAAGTCTGTCATCTCTGAGCCACTGGCGGATCTGACCCGGATCTACTCCGCAGGCTTCGGATACTTCACCGATACCTACACCTTTGTGCTCTCTGATGTATTCTTTTACTTCCTGGAATTTAGCTTCGGTCTGCTCCCTGCAAAGAGGGCAGATAGGCGGTCCTGCAATATAATTGAAGAGCTTTCCACAGTTCCTACAATTTCGTACATTCATTAAAGATCCACCTCCGTAAATATCATTCCTATATCCCGGCTCCGGATGCAAGTGTCATACAGTACACACTCTCGGCTCCCGCTTCGAGAAGTACCTTGGCACAGGCATCAGTTGTGGCACCTGTTGTATATATATCATCTATCAATAATATACGCTTAGATTTTACTACATTTTGCCCGCTCTTTAAAGCATTTTTGAGATTTTTTTGGCGTTGCGCGGGGTTCAAAAGCTTCATTGGAGCGGTATTTCTGACCCTTTTTAACGCCCCCGGATAAAAGGGGATATTTGTAAGTTTTGAAAGCTCTCCGGCGTAATCTTGTGCCTGATTGTAGCCTCTTTTCAGCATTTTCTCTTTGGAGAGCGGAACACAGGCTATGGCATCGGGCTTTATCACGCCCAGATAATCTCCCAGTATCTTAACCGAACTTTCTGCGAAGAACGCGGCATATTCACGTCTTCCGAGATATTTGAACCTGTAGACCGCCTTGCTTATGCACGGATATTCGAACACGCTCCTGCATCTGGCAAAATAATGCTCATCTCTCTTACAGTCGCCGCATATCCCTTCGCCGAAATTCAGCTTTTTTCCGCATTTTTCGCACCAGGGATATCTGAGAGCCTTTAAAGATCTCATGCAATCAAGGCATATCTTTTTGCCGTAAGGCGCGGCATTGTCACACACGGGACATCTTACGGGATAGATAAGATCTATTGCCTTATTGCCCGCACGCTTCAAGAAGTCTTTCAGCAAAAGAAGTGTATCTGTCATTCGAACCTCTCGTATCCGTCATACGGTGGATGGTCTGTGAACTACCGAGAAGCACCACACAGGTCTTGGCCCTGGTGATACCGGTGTAAAGCAGGTTTCTGTAAACCAGCGGCATGGGCGGATCAAGAACAGGGATGATAACCGCGGGATATTCGCTTCCCTGGGACTTATGGATGGTCATTGCATAAGACAGGTCCAGTTCATCCAGGTCGGAAAAAGAATACTTCGCAACTCTTCCGTCATCGAAAAGCACGGTCATGGTTCTGCCCGCTTCATCGATCCTCCTGATCCTTCCAAGGTCTCCGTTAAAGACACCGGTTCCCGCTCTTTGAAGAGATTCCAGCCTTTCGTCCGTACTCCACTCAAGCTTGTAATCATTCTTGGTCTGCATAACCTTGTCGCCCTCGCGGAAAAGAGTATCTCCATAGATATACTCGGCTTTGGTCTGAGCGGGGGGATTTAAGATCTGCTGCAGGAATCTGTTAAGTTCATAAGCACCAAGTGCACCCTTTTTCATAGGGGTAAGCACCTGAATATCGAATTTACTGCAATGAATATATTCCGGGAGCTTATCAGAGATCATCCATCCGATGGTCTGTTTGATCACGCTTGAATCATCTCTTTCCAGGAAAATAAAATCCCTTATGGTCGATGAAAGTTCTATATGCTCGCCCTTATCAATCTTGTGAGCGTTGATGACAATGTTACTGGTCTCGTCCTGTCTGAAGATCTTCTCAAGCTTTACCATGGGAAAAGCAGGACAGGAACAAATATCATTCAGGACACATCCTGGGCCTACGCTGGGAAGCTGTGAAGCATCTCCCACAAGGATCAGTCTGGAGGATATGGGTACCGCGGATAAAAGTGCTTTGAACAGCATTATGTCAACCATTGACATTTCGTCAATTATGATAACATCCGCTTCCAGAGGGTCTTCCGCGTTCTTTTGGAAGATTACGGACTGCCCTGATTCATCAGCCATGGAAGTCACTCCAAGGAGTCTGTGAATGGTGGTTGCTTCGTATCCGGTAGCCTCCGTCATCCTCTTCGCAGCTCTTCCGGTAGGGGCAGCCAGAAGTATCTCCAGCCCCTGGTTCATGAAGTAGCCGATGATCATGTTGATGGTGGTGGTCTTACCTGTTCCGGGACCTCCGGTCAAAATAAAGAGTCCGTTCTTAATGCATTCTTTTACCGCATTTATCTGAAGAGGGTCAGTCTGCATGGCATTCCCCTCTGCAATCTTAACGATGTCCCTTTCTATCTTCTCATCAAGTCCGGGGAGATCTTTCATCATGGGGATGTTCTTCTCGGCAAGCATCCTCGCACAGCTCAGCTCAGCGAAATAAAAGGCAGGCAGGTAGATTTTATCTTTATCCGTCTTAAGTTTGCCCGCATGGATCAGCTCTTCAAGAGCGGATTCCACGCTTCCATGCTCGGGGCCGAGAAGCTGTTTGGTGTAGTCTATAAGAATATCTTTGGGAAGATAGCAATGGCCTTCGGATGCGCTTTCAGTCAGTGCATATGTTATTCCCGCCATGCATCTTTCGGCACTTGAGGGATCCATTCCAAGTTTCGATGCGATGTCATCGGCAGTTTTAAATCCGATGCCTCTCACATCCTCAGCCAGTTTATATGGATTGGTCTTGATCACGGTGATGTAATCGGGACCGTAGTTGTCATATATCTTAACCGCCATGCTCTGGGTAATGCCCAGACCGCTCATGGCAACCATGGCATCGCGGAGGTCTCTTTTTTCCTCCATGGCGACAGCTATCTCCATGGCTTTTCTCTTACTGATGCCTTTGATCTCAGCAAGGCGCTCGGGTTCCTCTTCTATGATCCTGAAGGTATCGTCTCCGAATTTGCTCACAATCTTGGAAGCCAGCTTTTCGCCCACGCCCGATACCGCGCCCGATGCAAGGTATCTCTCCATTGCCTGAGAATCTGCGGGAGGGATAATCTTGTAGGACTCGGCCTTGAACTGAATTCCGAATTTGGGATGGTCCACGTACGAGCCGGTAACTTCGATGGTGTCGCCTTTTGATACGTCGGGCATCTTACCGACTACCGTCTCATCCGCGCCATCGCAAATAAGAGAGAGGGCTTTATAGCCGTTCTCATGCTTTTCGAAAAAGACCTTATCAACATAACCTTTTATTACATTTTCTTCCTGCGAAAAATCCAAATTTCATTACTCCCTAAACGAAGATTTGTGACACGGGGCCGGACCCTCTGTCACCAAATTCCGTTACACCCTAAACGAAGATCAAATCCGGGCCGAGTGTCCGGACAGCTGTGCGCGAAAGCGCGAAAAAAGATAATGCCACCACT
>JAEEGL016832070.1_pt1 | contig 53919 bp, 30 predicted proteins | sample 9134231 | NCBI WGS metagenome assembly JAEEGL01 (sample SAMN16246548, study PRJNA631951) | gut metagenome | biome: gut microbiome; feature: rumen; material: fiber-attached | host: Bos | place: Iran: Karaj | collected 2018-10 | reverse complement strand
GGGCGGGGATGATGACCTCGTCGCCGTCGTTGACGACAGCCAGAAGCACGTTGTTGATGGCTTGCTTGGCGCCGTTGGAAACCAGCACGTCAGTCGCTTTGTAGTCGAGGCCGTTGTCACGTTTCAGCTTGTTGGCGATGGCCTTGCGCAATGCGGGTGTGCCGGGTACAGGCGGATAGTGCGTGTCGTTACCGTTGATGGCGTCGATACCGGCTTGCTTGGCCGATTCGGGCGTGTTGAAGTCGGGCTCGCCGATGCTCAGGCTGATGACGTCGATGCCTTGGGCTTTCAGTTCGCGGCTCTTGTTGGTCATGGCCAAAGTGGCTGACTCTGCCATGTTCAAAACTCTGTTGGAAAGGATGATTTCGCTCATGATTCGATATTTTGTATTAGATATGTGAATTCAAGGTTGCAAATTTACGATAATTCTAAATTCTAAATTCCAATTTCTAAATTCTTTTGTACCTTTGCGCAAAATATGTTGGACTTATGGGTATTTTTCTCACTCGAAAGCTAAAGTTGAAGGAGTTGGAAATGCGTATGCGGGCAAAAACTGAGATGCGTGTCGCCACGATGAAGATGGTCACACCGCTCAGAATACAGGCTTATGAGCGTCTGCTGCTTTTTTTGGAACGCTCACAGCTGCCAGTGCTGGTCAAAAGGATCTATACCCCGGGAATCAACAAGGACGCTTTTCACATCTCCTTGCTTCAAAGTGTGGAAGATGAGTTTGAGCACAATATGGCGCAGCAGCTTTATGTCTCCTCAACAGTTTGGGAGGCGGTTCAGCGTGCCAAGGAGGAACTGGTGAACCAGATCAACACCACGTTCGACAAAACAGAAACTGGCACGGATGTTGCTTTGGTTGCGCAGGCTTTGGTCGCGCTGCCGAATCCTTTTGTGGAACAGGCCGTCGCCATATTAAAAAAAGAGTTTAACGAAATCTGATCTCGAAAATGAAATTCACAGCTTTACAAATCGCGGCTTTGTTGGGCGGTACCGTGGATGGTGACCCTACCGTGGAAGTGTGGAACGTCGCCAAAATTGAGGAAGGTGCTCCTGGCATGTTGAGCTTTTTGGCTAACCCGAAATATACGCCTTATATTTATGAGACGGAATCATCGGTGGTGATCGTCAACAAAAGTTTCGTCGCCGAAAAGTCAATTGCGGCCACGTTGATTCGGGTGGATGACGCATACGCGTCATTTGCCAAGTTGTTAGCTTTTTACGATCAGATGTCGCAGGATAAAAAAGGGGTTTCATCGATGGCCTTTGTCTCCTCAACGGCAAAACTTGGCGACAACATTTATCTTGGCGAGTTTGCTTATGTGGGTGAAAACGTCAGTATCGGCAACAATGTGAAGATCTATCCTCAGGTTTATTTGGGTGATGGCTGTGTCATTGGTGACAACACGGTGCTTTATCCCGGAGTCAGATTGTACCGTAACACGGTGGTAGGCCAGCGTTGCATTCTCCATGCGGGTGCGGTGATCGGTGCCGACGGCTTTGGCTTCGCGCCACAGGAAGATGGTCATTATGAGAAGATTCCGCAAGTGGGCAACGTCATTATCGACGATGACGTGGAGATTGGCGCCAACACCACCATTGACCGTTCCACCATGGGTTCCACTCATGTCCATAAAGGTGTGAAACTTGACAATTTAGTGCATTTGGCTCATAATGTGGAAGTGGGCGAGAACTCTGCCTTGGCGGCTCAAGTGGGTGTCAGTGGCTCCACACACCTTGGAAAGAACTGCGTGGTTGGAGGTCAGTCGGGCTTTGTCGGTCATTTGCATATCGCCGACGGATCGAAATTTGGCGGTCAGTGCGGTGTCATGGGTAGCATCAAAGAAGAAGGTCAAGAGTTCATGGGAACACCGATACAACCTTTGCGTCAATATTTGGTTTCCAATGCCCGTTTTCGCCATATCGATGAGATGGCACGAAAATTGGAAGCACTTGAAAAAGAATTGGCAGAGCTGAAATCGAACCTTTAAAGCATTTTTTTTTGGTTTAAAGGAAATTTTCTCTATCTTTGCCCGTTTTTCTTGAGAAAATATGAACTCAAGTTTGGTTTTATGGACGAAAAACAGTGTACTTTAAAAAAGAAAATCAGCGTCACGGGAGCAGGGCTTCACACGCGTCAGTGTGGCACTTTGACCTTTAATCCAGCTCCGGTCAACACGGGCATCCGCTTCCGCCGCATTGATCTTGAGGACAGACCCATCATCGAAGCCGATGTTGATAATGTCATTGATACGACACGAGGAACCACCTTGGGCAAAGGTGGTGTCAAGATATATACCGTTGAACATGTGTTGGCTTCGCTGCGCGGCATGGGGATTGATAACGTCCTCATTGATATTGATGTGGAGGAGACCCCCATCATGGACGGCAGCGCGAAGGAATTTGTCAAGGTGATTAGGGAAGCGGGAATTGTGCAGCAGAAAGCGTTGCGCGACTACTATGTAATCAAAGAGCCGATCACCTACCGCAATGAGGTGCTTGGAATCGAGCTTTCCATCGAGCCTTGCGATACATTCCAGATTGATGTCACGGTGAAATATAATACGAAAGTCCTTGATAAACAGAGCGCTTCTCTTCATGACTTGAGAGACTTTGAAAAAGAGATCGCTCCGTGCCGTACCTTCGTATTCCTGCATGAATTGGAGACGCTGCTCAGCCGTAACCTCATCAAAGGCGGCGATTTGACCAACGCCATTGTTTTCGTCAACAAGAATGTGTCATCTGAGGAGCTCGACCATCTGGCGGCATTCTTCAAAAAGCCGAAAGTGCTTGTCAAAGAAGGTGGTATCCTGAACAATGTCGATCTTTATTTCGACAATGAGCCGGCGCGTCATAAACTCCTTGATGTCATTGGCGACCTTACGTTAGTGGGCAAACCCATCAAGGGACGTGTCACCGCTTATAAGCCGGGCCATTTCTCCAATACGGCCTTTGCCCGTAAGATTAAACACAGCATGTTCCAACAAGAATAATCCTTCAAGCCATGAGTCAACCTTTAGCCTATATCCATCCGAACGCCCGTATTGCTGATGATGTCAAAATTGAACCGTTCGCTTGGATTGGCGAAGATGTTGAGATTGGCTCTGGCACTTGGATCGGGCCTAATGCCACCATCATGGATGGCGCCCGTATCGGTAAGAATTGCAGGATTTTTCCCGGGGCGGTGATTTCCGCGATCCCTCAGGATTTGAAATACAAAGGGGAGACCACCTATTGTTATATTGGCGACGGCACCACCATCCGTGAATCGGCGGCCATTAACAAAGGCACAGCGGCCAGTGGCAAGACTGTCGTGGGCAAGAATTGTTTGCTGATGGCTTTCACTCACGTGGCGCACGATTGTGTCGTCGGTGACAATGTCATCATGGCCAACGCGGCTACCTTGGCAGGTCATATCACCGTTGATGACTGGGCTATTTTGGGAGGTTTGGCCGCAGTGAGCCAGTTCTGCCGCATCGGCGCTCATGTGATGATTTCGGGCGGCGCCATGATTAACAAGGACATCCCGCCATTCGTAAAGACGGGTACAGGCTATCCAGTGTCATACGCTGGCGTGAACTATATCGGACTGGGCAGGAGAGGCTATAGCAAAGAGCGTATCAATGCCATTCAGGATGTCTATCGGGTGATTTACAGCGCGGGAATGAATGTCTCACAAGCTGTGCAATATATCAAAGCGAATCTGCCTGCTTCAGAAGACATGGAGTTGATTGTGAAATTCATTGAAAATTCCAAGATTGGCATTATGAAGAATACAGTTGGTGAATAAGCTCCCCGACTTTTTCTTTACTGTATCGCTCCACAATTTTACTTCTTATTTCTTCCTTTCTATAATGATTATAGGTGTGGCAGCATCGCTCCATAGCCTCAGCCAAGGCTTTCGGGTCTTTTGCTGGAACTAAAAAGCCATTGTTTTCGTTGACGATTTCCGGGATGGCGCCTACACGAGTGGCCACGACGGGAAGCCCGCAGGCCATAGCTTCCAATAACACGATGCCTCCTGTTTCATAATTGCTTGATAATACAAAGAAGTCGCCTGTAGCCAGTTCATCCACTAAATTCTGGCCTTGCAGCAGCCCGGTAAAACGCACGCAATCATTTAGTTCCATAGCGTTGGCCTTCTGCTTCATGGCATCCAAATCCATGCCTTCGCCAATCAACACGGCTTCAAAAGCGATGCCTTTGTCTTTCAGTATCTTCAACGACTCTAAAAGTCCGCTGATGTTTTTTGACAGGTCTTCAAAACAGCTGACATGGACGATTTTCGGAATATCATTGTGATGGGGGATGGGCTTGAACAGGTTGACATCCACCACGTTGGGCAGTGTTTCGTAATTTGGGTTTGTCAGTCCGTGGTCTTGCATGGCTTTAGCAAGGATGTCGCTCACTGTGGTGACCATCTTGGCGTTTCGCACCACTTTTTTTGTCATTATTTTGCGAACGACACCGCTGAAATCATTGCCAGGCAGGTAGCGCGACCAATGTTCGGTGATGAGGTATGGGGTGCCGTGGAGTTTTTTCTGCCGGTAGGCAACGATTCCCATTCGTGTCAGCACATGCACATGGATTAAATCAGGTCTTCCGGCAAGAGCAAGACCTTTCAGGCAAGCTTGGTAGTATCGCCAAATAGAGCTAAGTTTTCCTTTTTTTCTGTAATAAATACGGATGGTGTCAACGCCGTTTTCAAAAGTTCGCTCAATGTCGTATTTGATGGGGGCGTTTTCGTCGGGATGGACGTAAATGACGGTGATGTCATCGTGGAGGGAGGCCGCTTCGGCGTGACGTTGCACAAACAGCCCGAACATCGGGTCGTATTTGTGGGGGTACCATCGTGCCAGAAAAACGACTTTCATCTCATGTCAATGATTTCAACTTTAGGATAATCCTTTGCGTTGAAGGAGAAGAAGTCGTCTTTCAATTCTTGATTATCCTTAATTTCAGTGATGTTGATGACCATCCTGCTATCATCGTCGGCAAAGATCTCCATGCTTTTAAGGGCTTGTTTTTTGTCGAGGGTAAGCTTGATTTTGTTGTAATGGCTTTTGGGGTTGGTCAGTGTGATGGTGTTGTTCGTGGTGAAAGAGGGTGTGTAGTCTTGGTCAAGCGTGGTGAGCAGTTTCAAAGGGGTGTTGTCGGAACCCTCGGTGGCATTGCTTACTGTGACTTCTTCATCGTCAACGAGATATGACCAGATGGTCTTGCCGTCGGAGATGGTTTGCTGTTCCTGGAGTATGATTTTATAGGCTTCACCTTGAAGGTATGCCATGCCTTTTTGTTCTTCCGATGTGCTTTCCTCACCCATAAAAAAGCGGTAGCTGAAGGTCAGCTCGACGTTTTTGGGGTCGCGGAATGATTTGACAATATTTTTGACCACGTCGTTGGCGTTGGTTTGTGCGGAAGCTAAATCCGCAACCATCATAAGAAGGATGCTGGCGAGAATTTTGAAGTGTTTTTTCATATTCCTTGATCTTTGAGTTCGAGATCCTTCAAAATCTGTTCCAAAGCGAACTCGTTGGCGACTTTTACTTCGCGGGACTTACTTCCGGAGAACGGGCCGACGATGCCGGCGGCCTCCAGTTGGTCGATGATACGGCCTGCTCGGTTGTAGCCGAGTTTGAGTTTGCGTTGGATCATGGAGGTGGATCCTTGTTGTGTCTGCACCACGATTCGGGCGGCTTCCTCGAAGAGGCTGTCGCGCTCGTCGCCGTCTTCAAAGTCGCCACCGTCGCCATTGCCTTCTTCGTCAGGCACTTCGGGCAGCAGGAAAGGCTCGCTGAAGCCGCGTTGCTCGCCGATGTAGTTGGTGATGGCTTCCACTTCGGGCGTGTCGATGAAGGCGCATTGCAGACGCACCATGTCGTTGCCGGTGGAGAGCAGCATGTCGCCTCGTCCGATGAGCTGGTTGGCGCCGCTCTGGTCGAGGATGGTCTTGGAATCAACGGCGGAGATGACGCGGAAGGCGATACGGGCGGGGAAGTTGGCCTTGATGGAGCCGGTGATGATGTTCACCGAAGGACGTTGCGTAGCGATGATGAGGTGGATGCCAATGGCACGGGCCAGCTGGGCCAGACGCGCGATAGGAGCCTCCACATCGCGGCCAGCCGTCATAATGAGGTCGGCAAACTCATCGACGACTAACACGATATAGGGCAGGTAACGGTGACCCTCGGTGGGCAGCAAATGGCGTGACTTGAACTTCTCGTTGTATTCGATGATGTTGCGGCATTGTGCGGCCTTGAGGAGATCGTAGCGCTGGTCCATCTCGATGCAGAGGGAGTTTAGGGTGCGTACCACCTTCTTCACATCGGTGATGATAGCATCTTCAGAATCAGGAAGTTTTGCTAAATAATGGCGCTCGATGCGGTTGTAGAGGGTGAGCTCCACCTTCTTGGGGTCAACCATCACGAATTTCAAGTCGGAAGGGTGCTTGCTGTAGAGTAGCGAGGCCACAATGGCGTTCAGTCCAACGGACTTACCTTGTCCAGTGGCGCCAGCCATGAGGATATGAGGCATCTTGGCCAAATCAAAGACGTAGGTCTCGTTGGAGATGGTCTTGCCGATGGCGCAAGGTAACGCATATTTGTTGTTCTGGAACTTATCGGAGGCGAGCACGCTCTTCATGGAGACGGTCTCGGGTTTTTTGTTCGGCACCTCGATACCGATGGTGCCCTTGCCTGGGATAGGGGCGATGATACGGATGCCCAAGGCAGCCAGACTCAAGGCAATGTCGTCCTCTAAGTTCTTGATTTTGGAGATTCGAACACCGGCGGCGGGGACGATCTCATATAAGGTGACGGTGGGACCGATGGTGGCTTTGATTTTGTCGATTTGGATGCCATAGTTGCCCAAGGTCTCCACAATCTTGTTCTTGTTGGCTTCCAGCTCCTCGTTGCTCACCTCGGCGCGTTTGTCGCCAAAATCCCTCAGCAGGTCAAGCGGCGGGAACCTGAAATCACTTAATTCATAATGTGGGTCGTAAGGTGTATCAACGGTGTGATGCTCTTTGCCATCCTCAACTTTTTTTTCCTCAGGGGCTTTTTCAACAACAAGCTCCACGTTGTCAGTCGGTTTGACTACTTCAAGAGGGGTGTCTTTAACTTGATTTATCTTATTGTTTTGATTGGAGTTTTCAATAGGCTTGACCTTTTCAAATCCATCATCGGTGTCGTTTTTGTTTTCGTTTTCGTTTTCGTTTATTGTGTTCTCAGGTGTCGTGTTTTCACGAATCGTATTTTCTATGGGTCTGTGAATCACCGTGATGGGCGGCAAGTCATCGTCATCGAAATCTGTCGGGTCGATTTCGTCGTCATCAAGGTTGGCGTGGTCGTCGTTGTCTCTGAAGACATTGTCATGGCCTTCATTATTATCCTCTTCATCATCGTCATCCTCTTCTTCGTTTTGTTTTTCTTGCTGTTTCTGCTGTTGTTTCAAGGCTTTTCGTTCGGCTCTTCGCTCATTCCATTCCCTGAAAGCGTCGATGTTCAGATTGAATTGGAATACAAGGTAGAGCAGGAAAACAAAGACGAGGGCAAGCACAACACCGGATCGACCCATGAAATTGAAGATGTTGGCGTTCAGGAATTTACCGACGGCACCGCCAAGAATCTCGCATGTTTTGTTAGGCGAAACGAAATGGACGAAGGCAAAGAACAGCGGTAGCCATGCGAGCATCATAATGGCGCGTTTCCAGATGCTCCACATCCTGATTTTACTGCCCATAAGATAGTGTAAACCAATGACGGTCAGTAAATAAGGAAAGAAAAACGCGCCTATGCCAAAGGACTCTTTGACCAAGACCTGTGACAGGTAGGAACCGAATTTTCCTCCGATGTTGTCGAATTGGATGGCTTTGCCGAAAAGTGTAGTGCCTGTCTCGTGGTATGATCCGTTGAAATAGGACACGAAGAAAGAGACGATAGCGAGGATGAGGAAAAGCGAGAGGCAAAGCAACAGGAATCCGGCGATATAGCCTATTCTCGGGTCTTTTTCACGAGGTTTTCTCTCTTTTTTCTCTTTAGGAGTCTTTTCTTTCTTGGGCTTTTCGTTTTTTTCAGGTTTTTCTGCCTTTTTCTCTTTTTTCTCGACGGGTTTTTTCTTGATTTCGGGAACCTCGTCAAGAAGGTTGATAGCCTCATCTTCCGCAGGTTTCGGCTGGGGTTTCGGCTTGATGGTGTTTTCTTTTATTTTGTTTTCTGCCATAGCTGTCGTTTTTTATTTGGGAATCCTAAACATGCGTTTCCATCGGATGCCGCCATTTTCTTTGTCTAAGGATAGCCACACGAACACGGCTTTGCCCACGATGTGGTTTTCGGGGACGAAGCCCCAGTAGCGCGAATCGGCGGAGTTGTGGCGGTTGTCGCCCATCATCCAGTAGTAGTCCATAGCGAAGGTATAGCTGTCGGTGGGTTGACCGTCGATGAAAATCTGGTTGTCTTTGACTTGCAGGTCGTGCAGCTCGTAGGCGTGGATGATCCTTTCATAGAGGGGCAGGTTCTCCAAAGTAAGATGTATGGTCTCGCCTTTTTTCGGCAGCATGATGGGCCCGTAGTTGTCGACATTCCAGGGGTATAGGTCGGGGCGGTGTGGGAACAGCTCGTAGTTGGTGCCTTGACCCGCAGGGGTGATCTTGCGTTCCACCGAGGTGATGAACGAGAGGTCTCTAAGTTCTTCGGCGACTTTTTCGCTGATGTTGAGAATTGCCTCGTTGGGGTTAGCGCCGCGATAGCCTTCGGTGATGTTATATTTGTCCAAAATGCGCTTGTTGATGCCGTTGCCTGTAGTGGTGACGATATAATTGTATTGCATGTTCTCTGGTTGGAAGCCTTTCTCGCCGTTGATATAAACGACGCCATCAATGATTTGGAGCTTGTCGCCAGGCATTCCGATGAGACGTTTCACGTAGTTCTCGCGTTTGTCAACGGGGTGGGCGATGACTTTGCCGAAGTTGGCGTGGTCGTTCCAGACTCTCTCTCGTCCATATTCACGAATCAAGTCGTAGTAACTGACGCTGCTTTGGAACTTGTCGCACACGGTGTCGCCGGCGGGGTAGTTGAACACGATGGGGTCATTGCGTTTGATGGTGGAGGTGCCGGGATAGCGGTGATACGGCAGTTTGATCCATTCCAGATATGATTTTGCGGTTTTGCTAAAGGGCAAGGTGTTGTGGACAAACGGGAACGACAGAGGGGTGTTCGGGCGTTTTGGTCCGTAGTGTATCTTGCTGACAATCAAATAATCGCCGACGCAGAGTGATTTTTCCATACTGGAAGTCGGGATGGTGAAGGCCTCGAACACGTAAGTGCGGATGATCAAGGCGGCCACTACGGCGAACACGATGGCGTCGAGCCATTCGCGGGCGGTGGATTTCTTGGGGCGTTTTGTGGTCTCAGGATCCTGATATTGAGCGTCTTTCACGATGAGTGGGAAGAAGATGAAAGGCAGGATGGCGGCCATAAACTCCTCCCAGACTTTGAATTTGCCGAAGCATTTGCCTAACTCGACGAGCATCAGCAGGAGCATGAAGATGTTGATATACGGGAAGATGATGAAGAACCACCACCAGAATTTCTTGTGTTTGCGGATGATTTTCAGCATCACGTAGATGTTGAAATAGGGGATGATGGAATAGAAACCCTTTTGTCCGGCGGCCTCAAACTGTTTCCAGCAGAAGGCGAAAGGTATGGTGAACAGGGCAGGGACGATTAATATGAATAGTAATAAAGACATGGTTTGATGATAGTTTTCAATTTAAACGCTTTTTCAGAAAAAAACGTGTGCAAAGATACGAAAAAAGTTGATAATTGTGAAAGTTTTTTTAATAGGTTTGATAACGGATCAGTGAATTGGTCAAGGAGGTCATTATTTCTTCGCGTAGCGACTGAGGCTCAAGTACTTCCAGCTCGGATCCTTCTTTGAGGATTTCCTGTTTGAAATCAAAAGTTGGAACCAAAAGGTATTCGAAGTCGGTGTATTGCTCTGTTGTGTTGATTTCCCGTTGGGAGTGGTGTTTTGGGAGGGTACGCAGCAGGGGGATCATTTTCCCGTAGGCTCGGAGGACGATGCGGATTGGTTTCTCTTTTTCATCGATGAAGACGCCAAAAAAGTGTTTGAAAAAGGTGTTGGCATTGAAAGAGGGGTCCATTTCGAAGGTTCGTTTTGTTTCTTCGAGTTTGATGATTCGGTCGAGGGCATAGATGCGGAGTTCGTGGGGGTGCTGGTCGCTTTTAACGAGGAGGTACCAGCGTTGGCGGAACACTTTGAGGCAGTAAGGTTCGATGGCAATGGTTTTTGGGGTAGGGGAATCAAAGCCTTGGTGCGTCATTTTGAGCGTCATATTGTTTTTGATGGCTTTGATGATGGTTTGCAGGTATTCCAGTCCTTCGGGGATTTCTTCCAAAACGAGTCTGTTTTTAATGGAAAGGCTGTCGATGAGGATGTTGTTGACGGAGAGGGTTTGGAGCATCCAATTTTGGGTAGAGTGGTCTTTGAGTGCTTCTGGGTTGCTGATGAAGTATTGGTGTTGGTTGTCGCATTCGATACGGATGCCGAACATGTCGTCGATGGCTTGTCGGATGCGGTAGAAGGTGGTTCTGGAGAGGGGTTTGCGGTTGTTGATGTCATCGTTGATCCATAGTTTTTGAATACGTCCGAGGCTGATTTTTTTGGATTGCAAGATGGTGTTGACGAGCCAGGTGTATTGTCGGAAGGTGTCGGTATTTTTCATGAATTTTTGTTGCAAAGGTAAATTTTTTTGGTAGATGTTTCATGTTTTGAAACAGGGCGGGGTGTAATTTTGCAAAAATAAAACAGCCCCACGGATTACGCGGGGCTAAGAAATCTTCGGCTTATAGCCTTATTGTGAAAAGTCTTTCACTTCGTATCTTGGTGCAAAAGTACAAAGAAAAATGAAACTATCAAGAAAAAAAACTATTTGTTAGGGATAGCAATTGTAATAGTTAAATAGTAAATTTGCAAAGACAAACAAAAAAAGAATAATATGAGTAAGGTTTTGGGTCTGGATTTGGGTACAAATTCAATTGGAATTGCGGTTAGAAATACTGACAATGGTTCTGAAATACTTAATCAGTTGGAGTATTTCAGCTCGGTAATTTTTAAATCTGGAGTCGGTAATGGTAAAACTGGCGAGTTTTCGTATGCAGCCGAACGGACAAAAAAACGCTCGACTCGTAGATTGTACATGGCACGGAAATATAGAATTTGGGCCACATTGAAATTATTAATCGAGAATGGCTATTGCCCGCTTAGTATGAACGACCTTGAAAAATGGAGTAAATATGACAAATCCAAAGGTTTAAAACGGCAATATCCAATTGAAGCAAAGGAGTTTGAGCAATGGGTTCGGTTGGATTTTAATGGAGATGGTGTTGCTGATTATTCAAGTCCATTCCAATTACGGGCTGAACTAATGGAAAGGCAATTTGATTTTACTCAGACATTAGATAGATATAAACTTGGTAGAGCTTTATATCATATAGCTCAACGAAGAGGTTTTAAAAGTAGCAAAGGTGAAACCATAAAAGAACAGGAAAAGAACGAGTCAAATCCCATAGGGAACGAGGATGTTGATGTAGTTGATGCTTTGAAAAAGTCCGAGGAGAAAAAATCAGGGAAACTCGTTGAGTTTATGAAGAAATCCGACATTAGTACAATAGGTTGCGCATTTTATGAGTTGGAAAAAATAGGAATTCGGGTTAGAAATAGTGAGTATCAGGCGGTTCGTTCTCAATACAAGGATGAAATAAGACAAATCTTTGAGTTTCAGGAGGGATTGAGCGTTGAAAGCGATTTCTATAAGAGAATTGTTAGCGAGAAAAAAGGAGAAGGAACGATATTTTACAAACGTCCGCTTCGCTCGCAGAAAGGGCTTGTTGGAAAGTGTACGATGGAACCCGACAAGCCGCGTTGTCCAATTAGCCATCCTGAATTTGAGAAATTCAGAGCATGGTGTTTAATCAATAACATACGATTTGGAGAAGGGTTAATTGATACATTGTCTGTTGAGCAAAAGAATAGACTTTACAATGATAGGTTTTTATTGACAAGGGCAAATTTCAAATTTGAGGACATCCGAAAATGGATAGAAAAGGAAATAGGAAGGCATTTGGATTTCAAAGACAAGACTATTAATTATAAGGATAATACGAATGTGTCGGGTTGCCCAGTTTCTGGAAGATTGAAGAATCTGTTGGGTGATGATTGGGATTCATGGTCTTATGAATCCAGTGAAACAAGAACCAATAGAAAAACGGGAGAAGTAAAGCGTATTGCATATAACGCATACGATTTGTGGCATATATGTTTTTCTTTCGATGAACCTGATTTTGTTGAAGGATTTGCTCAGAAAAAGTTGGGTTTTGGCAAGGAACAGACAAAACAACTTGTTCGAATTTATGGCGCAATTCAGCAAGGTTATGGACTGTTGAGTTTGAAAGCCATCAAAAACATCAATAGATTCTTGGGGAAAGGATTGATTTATTCCGATGCTGTTCTGTTGGCAAAACTTCCTGATATTTTTGGAGAGAAATGGGCATTGGTTGAAGAGAGTATCATAGATCATTTAGATAGTCTTATCAAAGAGAATCGACATCAAAAAATGGTTTATGGAATTGTAAACTCGCTAATTGCCAATTATAAATCTTTAGAGATTGATGAGCAATTCGCAAATAAAAACACAGATTACGAACTTGACGAAAGTGATTGTAATGATGTAAGAAAAGCAACGATTGACGGCATAGGAGAAAAAACATGGGAGAAGAAAGAGAAGAAAGAAAAAGAGGAGATTTTGAGCAAAGTTACAGAATTGTACCAATCTTTTTTTGCTTCATCGAAACGCGATTATTACAAATTGCCGAAAGTCTCGGAATCATTGTCGGATTATTTGAGAAACAACTATTCTTATTTAAATGAAAAAGATTTGAGAAAGATTTACCATCCATCTTTGATAGAATTTTATACTCCATCAAAATTGGAGAGAGTTGAAGATGGACGGTATTTTAGGTTGTTAGGTAGCCCCGTTATTGGAGCTTTGAAGAATCCAATGGCGATGAGAGTGTTGCATACGTTGCGCAAGCAGGTGAACGCTTTATTGAAAGCGACTGATGAAGACGGGAATGCGTTAATTGATGAGGATACGAGAGTGGTTGTAGAAACAGCAAGAGAATTGAACGATGCCAATATGAGATGGGCAATTGAAGCGTATCAGCGTGAAAGAGAAAAGGAAAACAAGGAGTATAAGGAAATCTTAAAAGAGTATTATCCCAATAGAGAAATCAAAGACAATGATGTTGATGAAGTCCGACTGATATGTGATCAACATGAGATTACTGAAAAGGGAGAAGAACAAGAGAAAGGTAAAAAACATAAAGAAGAGAATAAAGAAGTCTATTACAAAAAAGATGTTACCAAATATAGGCTATGGCTTGAACAAGGTTGCAGATGCATCTATACTGGGAAAATGATCAACATAACGAATTTGTTTGATGATAATGCGTTTGATATTGAACATACGATTCCAAAAAGTATTTCATTTGATGACTCATTGGCCAACCTAACTGTTTGCGATACATTTTTTAATAGAACCGTGAAAAAGAACCAAATTCCGACACAATTATCCAATTATGATGAGATTTTGCGACGTATCCAACCATGGATTGAGAAAGTTGAGCAATTGAAAGACAATGTTGAGTATTGGAAAGCACAATCAAAGAGGGCACAGGATAAGGATAGAAAAGATCAATGCATACGCCAAAGGCATCTGTGGCAAATGGAATTAGATTACTGGCAAAACAAAGTCAATCGGTTCACTATGACGGAAGTCACTTCTGGTTTTCGGAATAGTCAATTGGTTGATACAAGAATTATCACCAAATATGCTTATCATTATTTGAAAACTGTTTTCAATAAAGTGGAAGTCCAAAAGGGATCGGTAACGGCAAGTTTCAGAAAGATGTTAGGAATTCAAAGCCTTGACGAGAAGAAGTCTCGGGACAAACATTCGCATCATGCCATTGATGCTACCATGTTGACTTTGATACCAACAGCGGCAAAACGTGACAAAATGCTCGAATTGTTCTACAAGATTCAGGAAAAGAAAAAACTGGACGAGGAAACGCGTTTTTTGGAATCCGAGTTAAAAAGAGAAATAGAGAGTTGTGGTTTTGGAAAAAATGTTTCAGATGTTGTGTCTTTTATTGAGAACAATATTTTGATTAATCATGTATCAAAAGACCAGACGCTTGTTCCATCTCATCGAAGGAAAAGAATTAGGGGAAAGGTCATTTGGAAAACTGATGAAAAGGGGGTTAAAGTGTATGATGAAGAAGGCAAGCCTATACCAAAAGAATGGATTACTGGAGATAGTATTAGAGGACAATTGCATGGTGAAACATTTTATGGGGCAATAACACAAGCAAAAAAGGATGAAGATGAAAATGTTTTCATTGGTGACAAAGTGTATTACGTTGTAAGGAGGGAGTTAAAGTATAAAGCCTCCAGTGTTGATTCAGGGTTTAAAGATTGGGCTGAATTGGAAAATGCAATTGTGGATAAAGATTTGTTTGCGATTATTCAAGGACAATTCCCTAAAGGAACTTCTTTTAAAGATGCTTGCTCACATGGTATATTCATGTACAAAAAGAATGGGGAAGGAATAGTCGATTTTTCGGAAGATTGTAAGGTGAATAAAATCAGGCACATAAGGTGTTTTACTTCAATGAAGAATCCGCTGCGAATCAAGAGTCATACCTATCTATCACGGAAGTCATACAAACAGTATTATTATGCGGAGATGGGTGATTTGTATGTAATGTGTAAATATGAGAATGAAGAGAGAACGGAAAAAGAGTATCATATTTGGAGTTTGTTTGATATTAGTAACAATAGAGAAGCAGGTTTGGAAGATATTCCATTGGTCATATTAAGTAAAAAGAATATATTGTTGAAATTGGTACAGCAAATTAAGACGGGTGACATGCTGTTGCTCTATAAAGAATCTCCGCAGGAATTGATGGATATGGATAAAGAAACTTTGTCTCAACGTCTATATGTTGTAAAAGGATTTGAGAATCCTTCTTTAATTAAATTAGTAAGACATGTAAATGCACAAACTGATAAAGATTTAGGGAAAGGGGAATCAATTAAGGATTATTCAAAAATGCCTGAAAAAATACGTTGTGGCATAAACACTCTCAAGTTTTTGGTAAAGGAACTGGACTTTTGTTTGACGGCAAAAGGTGTCTTTTTTATGAAAACCATGTAAATTTATGAGTAACATCAAACTATTCCAAGATAAGAAAATCCGTTCCGTTTGGAACGATGAAGAAGAACAGTGGTATTTTGTTCTTGAAGACGTTGTGGAGGCATTGACTGATAGTAAAGATCCAAAGCAGTATGTAAAACGAATGAAACTGCGTGACCCCGAACTTGCCAAAGGATGGGTACAAATTGTACCTACCCTTGCAGTACAGACTTCTGGAGGACCGCAACGCATGAACTGCGCTAACATCAAGGGCTTATTCCGCATCATCCAATCCATCCCCTCACCTAAGGCCGAGCCCTTTAAACTGTGGCTATCGCAGGTGGGCTACGAGCGTATGCTCGAAATTGAGAACCCTGAACTGGCACAAGAGCGTATGAAGGAACTCTATGAGAAGAAAGGTTATCCCAAGGATTGGATAGACAAACGCCTTCGCGGAATGGCCATCCGCCAGAACTTGACGGACGAATGGAAACGACGCGGCATCACAGCCGAACAGGACTATGCCATCCTTACCGCCGAAATCTCCAAGGCGACTTTCGGCATGACACCCTCTGAATACAAAGAATACAAAGGCTTGACCAAGAAGAACCAGAACCTGCGCGACCATATGGATGACCTCGAACTGATTTTCACCATGCTTGGCGAGCGTGTCACGACCGAAATCTCCCAAAAAGAAGATCCAGAAACTTTTGAGGAAAGCAGACAAATCGCGAGACGTGGCGGTAATGTGGCGGGTGTGGCTCGAAAGGAAACCGAAAAGGAACTCGGTCGCAGTGTTTCGACCCCCAATAATTATCTCCCAACGCAAACCAACTTGGAATTAGAATAATCAACCATGATAAAACGCACCCTTTTTTTCGGCAACCCCGCCTACTTGTCGCTGAAAAACGCACAGTTGGTCATCAGGCTTAACGATGCGCAAACACAAGAAGAAGTGACCAAGACCGTGCCCATTGAAGACATTGGTGTGGTGGTGCTTGAGGACCGACAAATCACCATTACTAATGGTGCAATGGATGCCTTACTCCAAAACAATTGCGCGGTCATTACTTGTGATGAGAAACACATGCCAGCAGGCTTGTTGCTGCCGCTTGAAGGCCATACGGTACAGAGTGAACGTTTCCGTTGGCAGATTGAGGCTTCGTTGCCATTGAAGAAACAGCTGTGGCAGCAGACCGTCCAAACCAAGATTCGAAATCAGGCATCAGTATTGAAGCGGTTGAGTGGAGCAGAGGTGGGCTGTATGATAGCTTGGGCCAACGATGTGAAGAGTGGTGACACCGAAAACCTTGAAGGTCGGGCGGCCGCCTATTATTGGAAGTCTGTTTTTCCGGAAATGGAGCGTTTTGTTCGTGACCGTGAAGGTGATGCGCCCAATAACCTGCTGAACTACGGCTATGCAATTGTCAGAGCTGTGGTGGCAAGGGCTTTGGTGGCCAGTGGGCTACTGCCCACCTTGGGCATTCATCATCATAATCGCTATAACGCTTATTGCTTGGCCGATGACATCATGGAGCCATATCGTCCATACGTTGATGAATTGGTGATACAGATTCTTCAAAGTGGTTTGGATTGCAGTGTGTTAACCACCGATTTGAAGCGACAGCTGTTAGGACTGCCAGTGAAAGAGGTGATGATTGGTGGCCAGCGAAGTCCGATGATGGTGGCAGTTACCCAAACCACAGCGTCCCTTGCCAAATGCTTTAGTGGTGAGTTAAGGAAAGTGGTTTATCCAAACATGGAGTTATGACGGATCGTTTCAGTGAATATCGGATTATGTGGGTGCTGGTGCTTTTCGATTTGCCGACGGAGACAAAGAAAGAACGCAAAGCATACGCCCTGTTCCGCAAACGCATTATGGCTGATGGCTTCACCATGTTTCAGTTCTCCATTTATTTGCGCCATTGTCCGAGTCGTGAAAACGCCGAAGTCCATATCAAGCGAGTTAAATCGTTTTTACCTGAATTCGGTGATGTAGGCATCATGTGTATCACGGATAAGCAATTCGGTGAAATGGAGATTTTCTCCAACAGCAAGCTGAGACCTCCAGAGATGCCATGCCAGCAATTGGAGTTGTTTTGAATGGGTAAAACTGAGCAAAACAATAAAAAATCCCGCTCGTTTGAACGGGATTTTTTAATTGAAAAACAGCTTTTAAGTTGTTGCTACTCTTTGTTTTATACAGATTGTGCTGTTTTCAAAGAGCAAAGATACGATAAATGAAAGCAATTCACAACATATGGCAACCTTCAAACCATTCTCCGCAGCTGTTTTCAAAGAGCAAAGATACGATAAATGAAAGCAATTCACAACTATGAGCCTTCAGCGGCATCCGTTGCTTTTGCTGTTTTCAAAGAGCAAAGATACGATAAATGAAAGCAATTCACAACAGGGAAGGTCTGCTGTTGTAATAGCCGTGAGCTGTTTTCAAAGAGCAAAGATACGATAAATGAAAGCAATTCACAACTCGCAGTACGATACTGAGAAAATGGAGGCCGCTGTTTTCAAAGAGCAAAGATACGATAAATGAAAGCAATTCACAACTTACGATGGTCTGTGTGTATGATCCGATGCCAGTGTGGATGATGGTCGGTACTCCGTCTTTCACCAGCACGATGAAGCTGTTCTCGATGGCTTCGTCTTCAAGTTTCTTGAAGATGTAGGCCACATCGTCGATGGACTCTATCTTCTCGCTGCCTGTGAAATCGAACTGCTTGAACTCCGTGTATCTGCGTTCAACGTGGCATGTCTCGCCCTTCTCTAACTTTCTGAGGCGATAAGCGGTTGGGGACTGTGTATCTCCTTCCCGTTGTAAACCATCGGGTCCGGTCCCGCCATCAGCATCGGTTGCTCTTCCTGCTTGTACCTGATCCCCATAGTCTTTAAGGCTCGTGAACTCAACTTTTTCACCGTCTTGCGTTTCATATTCATCCGAATTGTTTTGCAAAAATAGCGATAATTGTTTATCCGCAACCTTTTCAACTCGATTAAACATCGGCTGTCCCTGCATCACGCTCTGTCTCATCTCTGGCGTGACATCAACTGAGTGCATGGTCTGGTAGCCTTCTTCGAGTTGCGGCATGGTGACTTCGCCGACCTTCACGCCCCACTGCTTGCCGTACTTGTTCATGAACGAGGGAATCATCTTGTCGTAGAAGCCTTTCATCCCTTCGCCGCCGACTTTCAAATCAGTGTCACGATAAACGATATGGTTAATAAAGTCGTAAGACAAATCATGGATAGCCTTTTCAGCAAGTTCTTTCCCGATAAGTTCCGATAATTCGGATTCTTTCACATCGCTTTTCGAAAACAATTGGCCCTGCCCCGAATGGTCGGCAGTCACCGTGTATAAACCATTACCTTGTTTATAAACATCAAGCCTGTCTATTGATTTTGAAAGGTCGTATCTGCTTGCCTGCTGCTCTCCCGTAGTCCAAGCCACCTTGTCGTAGCCTTCCTCGGCTGCGAGGCGGAGCATACGCTTCATGGCGAGTTCCATCCAGTTCTTCTCAAAGGGAGCTTGAGGAACGCCGTTTGCCTCTTCGTAAACCTGTTCATAGGCTCTCATCGTAGCACTAACGGCATCCATTCTTGCTTCTGCTTCTTCTATCTCTGCATCCGTTGCGTGTGCATAAACATCCGCTCTGTCGCAATTATACTTTTCAGCAAGGTCAGATATATAGGTGTCATAATGGATTTGAGCGTCAATAGTTGCTTCATTGGCTTTTCTTACATCTTCTTTTGTACCTTTCTTATACCCTTTCTCTCTCCCCTCCTGATGCCGCTTGCTCTGTATCTCGTCAATAACAAGGACACGGTTGCCGTCTGCATCGGTGGTTTCACCGAAACGAATCCAAGCCACAGCCCTGCCTTCTCCTGCATCGCCGAAGTGAATCTCGTCGCTCTCGTTCCACGGTTCAATGGTCGGAACGGTCAAGGCAATCTCACGCTTGTTTTTAAGGCCTTCGGTGGTGTATTTTAGGCGTGTTGGATTTATCGTTTCTTCGATTTCGACTCCAAGTATCTTGGCAGCCTGCTTTAATTCTCCTCCATTCCTTACACTCAACTCTCCTCCATGAATGCCAAATACATTCGAGAAGTTGTTGCCGTATTTTTCAGCTATTGTACGGAATGCGTCAAAACGAGCATTCCAAACATCTTGCCCTTTTTTTCGTTCTTCTGCAACGAGTTTTTTATACTCATCGTTCAACTTGCCCATTCTTTCACGCATCGGCTCGGGAACTTCTTCAACAAGCAATGATTCTCTTTCCTCGGTTTGACTTGTCGGCGCTTCCGAATAATTTACCTCCTCAATTCTGATGGCGTTCTCGTTGATGAAGTCAAGCACCTCCTGCTTGGTAAGTGTCTTGGCATCGCTCTCTTTCAGCCATTGGCTCAACCCAAGCCATTTGTCCTCGCCTGCCTTCAAGCCGCCTTGCTTCTCAATCATCTTCAGCCATTGTTCAGGTGTGGCCTTCTCCTGCTTGATGCCCTCAACAGTTCTCGCTGCGTTGCTCACAAACACGTCACCCTTACCCTTCACCATCCTCGGGTCAAAGCGGTTCACGAAGTCGTTCATGGCCATGTCGGCGATGTCGTCAAGCGACTTGTCTTTGAGGTTTACGTTCTTTCCGGCAAACAGGTCTCTCGCGAGGCTCCAGAACTTCCTCAATGCCTCCTTTATCCTTTGGAAGAGGGCAGCGACACGTGACGCGCCAACCATTCCGTCGGCCTCGTCAATCAATCGTTTCTGGTCGGCACGCATACGCTCCGCACCTTTCTTTCCACTATACTTCGAGAACACCTCTTTCAGCAGGTCGTTCTCGTCCTTGATGTCGGGATAGAGGCTCTTTATGAGGTTGAGCGTTTCCTTTTCGCCAAGCAGCTTCTCCTTGATGTCGTTCCAGCCTTTCGGGTTGGCACGCTCCACTCCGTCAATCCACAGGTGCATGTATTCGTGGATGGGTGTCTCAGCCGTGGCAATACTCGGGTCAACGTAAATCTTGCCGCCCACTGTGAAGCCGTAAGCCTCGCCGTTCGGGGTGCGGAAGAACTTCACTTTATCAGTAATATTCATGTTGCCTTCGTTGTATCTGATAACCTCTTCGGGGTTTTGTTCGCCATTCTCGCTTCTTCCATTCGCCTCGTCCAGCACACGCTGCCCTTCTTCCCAGTCGGTGATGACGGAATCCTCGCCAAGAAAATCCTTCATGAAGCCGACAACTTGGTCTCGCAACTCCACCTCTTCCTTGGTAAGCTCCACATCGTTCTCTCCCTTGTGGTAAAGAATCACGTTGCCGTTCTCTTCCCTCTGTTCCATCGCTCCAAACAGCTTGTCAAAGCGTTCGTCGATGGCGTCGGCATCCTTGCCGGTTGGATAGGGATAGTTCTTCGCCTCGCCGTTCCATTGCTCCTCTGGAGTGAACGACGAAAGGAAGTCGTTCACCTGGCCACGGTCGGTCAACCTGCGCATCACATAGTCCTGGAACGCTCTTGCTCCCAACTCCGTGGGCTTGTCGAAATATCCCGTGCCGATGGTGCCAGGATGCAGCTTGCGCTCCAAGGCTTTCGACCTCTCGTAATACTCGCTTCCGTTGATTCTCTCCATCAGGTCGAGGAAGGCGTTGCGCATCTCCTTACGGACACCCTCGCTGAAATCTCCTGCCTCGGTGACTGCTGTGGCCGATTTCTTTCTCTTGTCTCCATCACGGTTGAAGTAGTAGTCGAGTGCGTGCCACCATTCATGGGCAAGGCTTCCGGCTCCCTGCGTCTTGGTAAGGTTGATGACGTTAAGCTCAGGCTCGTAGTGAGCGGCGTTCTTTCCACCGCCTCCACGTGCGCCGATGGCAAATCCAAGTTGGCCACCAAGCGACAACGCCTTTGGCGACACTCCGATAAGGTCTGCCAAGTCCATCAAGGCATCGTAAGCCTCGTTGATGAAACGCTGGCGTTCCTTCTGCGTCACATAGTTTCCGAACTCCACGCCACGGAATCCGAATGCGTCACGGAACTCGTCGGCACCGATGTCACGTCCTTTGCGGTAGTCCTCGCCGACCCTCGTGCGTCCGCCTCCAAGGTTGAGCTGCGGTTTCCATCCCTTGCTCTTCTCCACATCGTCAAGGTATTGGTCGAGCATCTGCTGCGCCTTCTCCTGCAACTCGTCTTTGTGTTCGCTGAGATACTTGTAGATGTCCTTCAACGGAAACACCTGGTCCATGATCCTTGCGTATTCCTTGCCAAGCTTCACGGCGAACACATAGCCGCCACGGAATCCCTGCGACTTGTCGGCGTAAATCTGCTCGATCTTGGCCACGGGTCTCTCCGTCTTCTTCTCCTCCTTGCGTTGTTGGTCAACACGTGCGGCCTCTGCTTGAAGCTCCGCATTGTGTTCGTTGAAATATGATAGCGTCTCATCCCTGCCTTTCTTCTCGGTCAGTGGAATCACCTTGCCTCCAATGTTCACGCCTACAAAGTAGCCGTCCTTGTTGTAATATACGGAAATCTTGTACGGGTGCGACTTCGCATAAGAAACGCCCTTCTCGATCTTGCCAAGCATGTAGTCGATGGCTTTGTCAAGCTCGTCCTTTTTGAAGAAGGTGGTGCCGCCATTGGCCTTGGCCTCGTAATACGGAGTGAACTTCTCTTCCTCTCCGTTCTCCGTCCTGCGGTAGGCGGTGTAATTCAGCTTGCCGTCAACGTTCACAGGCTGTATCTCGTAGCCGGTCAAGTCGATGTCGAACATGTCATCACCCATCATCTCGTGAATCTTGTCGTAGAGTGCGATGTTGGTAATGACGAATGCCTTGCCGTAGTTTGTGAACGCCCAGCCGGAATCCGTGAAGTCAACGTTGGTGTCTGCGTTCTCAAGCACCTGCTTTGCGTATGCGGCGAAGAACTTGGCACCCGCTAAGGCGTTCTCCTTGGTTCTGCGTTTCAGCTTCGACTTGTATTCCTCTTGTGCGGCTTGTCGTAGGAACTGCACCGTTGATGCCAGTTTCGGGTCAAGCCCTTGCTCAACGAGTTTCTTCAAGTCGAACTTCGGGAACATCTTCGGGAAGGTGCCAGCCTCCAGGTTGATTTTGCCAGACAGCTTTTGCGCCAAGTCTTTTCTCGCACCACCAATCTTCTCGCCAACATCGTCAATCTTTTGGTTCCCAATCTTGGCCGTTGTTCTCGGCTTCGGAGTGCTTGATTCTATTTCTCCCTCACCAATCTCAGTCTGCGTCACATCTCCGACCCTTTTCAACGATGCTTCAAGTTTGGCAATCTCATCGTCAATCTTTCGGATCTTGTTCTTGTAACCGCTTATGGCCGTTTGGATAAGCTGCGGGTCAACCTTGTTGGGGTCGTTCTCGCCCTCCTCCTCAAACTGGATAGTGCCGTTGCTTTCGGTGGCACCCTGCTCGGTGTCGCCGAATAGTCCGTTCGCCTTGTTGAAACGCTTCTCGAGGTCGGCAATCTGCTTTGCGAGATTCTTCCGGCTCTCTTTAAGCTTGTCGATCTCGGCCCTTATTTCTGCTGTTCCCTCTCCATCCGCTCTTTGTGAAGCACCATCAGATGGATTGCTTGCTGGGCTATTTTCACTTTGTCCGGGTCGTTGATTTGTTCCAGCGTCAGGAGCTTGTTCTGCTTGCAGTAGGTTATCGCCTCCTTCGCCCTCTCCGTGAACTCCCTGCTGCTCATCTGGTTGATCCACTCCTGAATCTGTCTCACTTTCGCTCTCCCTTGCTCTTTGTTGTCGCTCATATTCTTCTTGGTATTGTTCGGCAAATTTAGCACTTATTTCGTAATAATCCTCATTTGAGACTTGAACATCTGACAAAGATTCTTGATAAGTTTTGTAATCATCCCAATCCTCAAATCCCTGCGCTTGCGCTTCCATGTCCTGGTTCGCCTTCGCCATCTCCTGCTCTCGCTCTATCTCGGAGTCAATCAAGGCTTGTCTTGCCTGGACAAGCTGATCCAGCGCATCATCCGCTGAATGGACGCGGGTAATAATGTCACTGACAAATCCCTCAATGTCCGACACGCCGGCAAACAGGCTGTTGGTCTCTTGGTCGAAGTACTCACCGGTTTCAATGGCCTCACTGTATTTCTCTGGGGTTATTCCATTGTCTTCGTCGATAAGATTCTTTCTTGACTGCAACTCCCCTGGTGACCATCTCCAGTATTCGCCAAGACCACGCTCGCCATCTTCCGTCGAAGTGGCAGGTTTGCCCCACTTGAATCTCGTCCCGTTTGCTATGTCAAGCAAGATGGCTTCCTCCGCAGTGCGCGGCTCGCCAATCTTCTTAAGGATTTTTCTTTTAGGGTCTTCCAAGGTGGTCTTCTTGCGCTCGTCCAACGACTTCGCACGTACCGGGGCGGAATTGTTTTGCAAGCCTTGCAATCCTGCCGCCCTTTGGTCGAAATACGATGTCACAACGTCAAGCAATGCCTCCTTCTTCAGTTCTTTTTTCGCATTGGCAATCATGCTGTTCAGCCTGCCCTGCCACCAGCTCGTTTTGTGGCGTTTCGGGTCGAGGCCGTGTTCCTCGGCGTATTTATAGCCCTCCTTGCTCTTCGGATTCAGTTTTGAAAGATACTCGTTCTCCTCGTGACGGCCTCTCAAAAACTCCAATTCCTGTTTGTCCGATGCCAACTGTTCAGGGTGTCCGTCGTAGTCGGCAAAGTCGAACTCATACCAGGTCTGCTTGTCGCCAACCTTCAGTCCCTTGTCCGTTTCCTCAAAACGTGTAACGCCCGAAATAGAGGTGGCCTTTTTCACAAAGTCAGTCTGTTCCGCCGTTGGCGTTTGTTCTGTCTGTTGTTTCACCTCGTCGCTCATCTGGGATGGGCTTACAGGCTCGGTTGGTGGCGTTGGTTCAACGGGTGTTTCTTCTGTCGGAGGTAAATTTTCTTGGTCGTTTCCCTTGACATTTTCTGAAATTGTGTTATCTTTGCCTTCGGAAACTGTTGAAGTTTCCGTACGCAAGTCCTGCGGAAGAGCAGAAAGGGCTGCTGCCGACCCGTCTTCGGGAGAAAGTATGAGGAATTGCCCGCCCTCGCGCTCGGCTTGTTTTTTCATCTTCTCCAAGCCTTTCTCATTTACCCTTCTCCATCCAACGATGTCAACCTGCTTCTTGTCCTCGAATATATCAAGGACAACGACAGAGTTTTTATCTCCTGTTCTTATGGCAACTTTGTAGTCGGGCCTCTTTTTTGGCTGTGTCTGACCAACAAGGTTGGGGTTGTATAACGCCGAAGAAAGTATTTCTCGGCTGTCTGACGGATCAAGGTCAACATGCGTCTCTCCGTTTTTGCCGAATATGTTTTTCTTTATGATTACAGGTCGCCCATTTGTTCCAATAGCGTTTGCCACATTGTCCGGAACTTGTGGAAGCTCTATGCTTCGATTCGGGTTATCAAAGTCATCATCGGTAATTTCATCAATAGTGTTCACCTTAACCGTAAACACACTTCCATCGCTATTAAGAACATTACCCTGCTCGTCCACACCTCCGTTTCCATCGTTGACAATTTCCAGATCAGTCGTTTCGGCCTCAGGCACCACCGTTTCCGATGGTGTCTCAGCCACCGCCTTGTCGTGCATGGCCTTGACGGTGTTCCAGTAGTCAACCACGCCCTGCGCCTCCATGATTCCAGCTTCAATCCGCTGCTTCTCGGCGATCCTTGCGGCTGCGCTTCCAGTGGCCGTTGGTGTCTTCTTCTTCGCCTCGTCGAGTGCCTTTTCCGCCTCTTTGAGGTTGTTGGCCACGATGTCGTTGGCATCCTGCTCCGTCAGCCCTTGCGGCTGTTTTCAAAGAGCAAAGATACGATAAATGAAAGCAATTCACAACTGATGCCGTCACGTAGATCCCTACCGTCGAGCTGTTTTCAAAGAGCAAAGATACGATAAATGAAAGCAATTCACAACCACGATCAGGTAATTGACATCAAGACCACGGCTGTTTTCAAAGAGCAAAGATACGATAAATGAAAGCAATTCACAACCAGTCGTGAGGACTTGTTACGTTATTAGCTGTTTTCAAAGAGCAAAGATACGATAAATGAAAGCAATTCACAACGCCTTGCAGCTTTGTCTTTTCTTCCTCTGTGCTGTTTTCAAAGAGCAAAGATACGATAAATGAAAGCAATTCACAACATCCACAATGAAGCAAGGATGGAATTCAACGCTGTTTTCAAAGAGCAAAGATACGATAAATGAAAGCAATTCACAACACACACCTATTGACACACCTTTTTTCTGATGCTGTTTTCAAAGAGCAAAGATACGATAAATGAAAGCAATTCACAACACGGCAGCGTGTGGCCGGGCAGCCGCAGAGCTGTTTTCAAAGAGCAAAGATACGATAAATGAAAGCAATTCACAACTTACGATGCCGTAGAACTTGTTGTAGATGGGCTGTTTTCAAAGAGCAAAGATACGATAAATGAAAGCAATTCACAACATTCGTGGATTATTTTGGGAAAAATACAATGCTGTTTTCAAAGAGCAAAGATACGATAAATGAAAGCAATTCACAACTATTCCTTGCCATACAATTTTCACTTTGTCGCTGTTTTCAAAGAGCAAAGATACGATAAATGAAAGCAATTCACAACGCGGGCTGGTGGCCGCTCATCCATCCATCGCTGTTTTCAAAGAGCAAAGATACGATAAATGAAAGCAATTCACAACGAGGTCTATCGGCTCGTTGAGGGCCTTGCCGCTGTTTTCAAAGAGCAAAGATACGATAAATGAAAGCAATTCACAACGAACGAGTTGTCGTTACAACTGTTCCCGAAGCTGTTTTCAAAGAGCAAAGATACGATAAATGAAAGCAATTCACCACATTAAATCAAATCCTCCATAGTGAACACCCCAGTTTTTCCGATAAGGAACTCCGCTGCGGCTAAGGCTCCCTGTGCCAAACCCTTGCGGCTGAAGGCTTCATGGGTGAGGGTGATGCTGTCAGCACTCGATTGGGCGGTGATGCTGTGGATGCCGAAAACCTCACCCTCGCGGGTGACCTCAATGGGCAGACATTCAGCGGGATAAGGCTCGTTGATGCTCCAATACTCGTAACGGCTGCTTTCGGCGATGATGTCGTTAGCGAGCTTGGCCGCCGTGCCGCTGGGCTTGTCAAGCTTGTGGATATGGTGGGTCTCGGCCAGCGACATGGAATAGCCGTATTTCTCTGCGAATTGAGCCAATTGCTTGTTGATGCGGAACACCATGTTCATCCCAATGCTGAAATTGGGGGCGTAGAACAGACTCTGCCTTTCCTCAAGACAGCGTTTTTTGACCTCGTCAAGATGGTCGTACCAAGCCGTGGTGCCGACCACGACAGGCAGATGCAGATCGAAACATCGGCAGATATTGGCAAAAGCTTGGTCGGGTTGGCTGAACTCGATGGCGATTTCAGCGTGTCTCATCAGATCGACACGTTCGCGCCATTCTTGCTCGTTATCAATGGTGACAATGATTTCATGGCCTTTGGTGAGGGCGATTCTTTCCACCTCGTGGCCCATTTTCCCGTATCCTATTAATGCGATTTTCATTTGAAATTAAGTTTAAACGACAATCCCGTGTGTGCGTGGCGGACAGCTAACAGGTTGGGCGTTTCGGCGGGTAGCAGACTCGGGTCAATGCTGAAGCTGAGGTCGTCGCTGATGTCGTAGGTGTATAAATGTCCGTCAACGATGGCGTCAACGATGTTGAGTCCATACCATGCGGCCATGATGATGCAATACAGCTCGAAATCACGGCGATAGGCTTCTTTATAGGTTTGCAACTGGCTTTCTTGGTAGACTTCGGAGAACTGCAGGGCCAACTCGCTTGGAGTCGCCCCTTCCTCCAGATTGCCAGTCTTGATTTTATAAGCGGTTAGAAATGTCTTATAATCGGAATAGTTGCTGTAGGCCATATAGCCTAAGCCGCCGAAGCCCGCATAAATGATGGGAACTTTCCACCATTTGCCGTTGTAGATTTGTCCTAAACCAGGGAGAGAGGCCGACATGATGCCAGCTTTTTTGGCACTATGCTCTTTCTTCACTTTCTGGGCCTGCGCCGGTGCTGTCAGCAGCATGACGATCCCCAGGCATAAGATGAAAAGGTGTGCGTGTCGGTGTGCCATTTACTGTTTGTTGAAGAGTGCGATGATGCGGTCGAATTCCTCTTGGTTCTTAAAGTCGATGACCACGCTGCCTTGTCCTTTCAGGTTGCGCTTCACCTTGACTTTGGTGTTGAGGGCTTGCGAGAGGGTCTTGATTTGGGCTTTGAAATGCTCAGGCAGGTAGTTGGTTTGTTTGCGTTGCTCCTTGTTTTCTTCGACGTTGTTTTTGGCTTTGTTGGCAAGGTCTTCGGTTTGGCGCACGTTGAGGTCATCTTCGATAATCTGCTGTAGGAGCTTGAGTTGGGCCTCTTTGTCATCGATGTTAATCAAGGCTCTGGCGTGTGCCATAGAGATATGTCCGTCACGCAGGGCGATTTGTATTTCGGCGGGGAGTTTCAGCAGACGGAGGAAGTTGGCGATGGCGGAGCGGCTTTTGCCGACTTTCTCGCTCAATTGTTCCTGGGTGAGGTTGCATTCGTCGATGAGGCGTTGGTAGGAGATGGCCACTTCGATGGCGTTGAGGTTCTCGCGGTGGATGTTCTCGATCAAGGCGAGCTCCAGCATTTGCTCGTCGTTGGCGATGCGGATGAAAGCCGGTATTTTGGCGAGGCCGGCGAGTTTTGAGGCTCTGAGTCGGCGTTCACCGGAGATCAGCTGATAGCGGTTGTAGCCGAGCTTGCGAACTGTAACGGGTTGGATGATACCTTGCTCCTTGATGGACAGAGCGAGCTCTTGTAAGGCGTCATCGTCGAATTCGGTGCGGGGTTGGAAAGGGTTGGCCTCGATGAGGTTGATGTCGATTTCGGCCACGGCGCCGGCCACGTAATCGCCGCTGATGTCCTTGCTGGTGATATCCGTTTCGGGACTGCCCAAAATATTGGCTAAACCTCGTCCCAATACTCTTTTTTTATTGTCGTCTGGCATATTCTTACTTCTTACTTCTTTCTTCTAAATTCTTCTCTAAAATTTCTCTCGCCAAGTTCAGGTAGTTGATGGCGCCGATGGAGCCGGCGTCATGCATGATGATGGTCTTGCCGAAACTTGGCGCTTCGCCTAACCGGGTGTTGCGGTTGATGATGGTGTTGAATACCATGTCTTGGAAGTGCATCTTCACTTCCTCAACGACTTGTTTCGACAAGCGTAGGCGAGTGTCGAACATGGTCAGCAGGATGCCTTCGATGTCGAGGTTCGGGTTGAGGCGGGTCTGTACAATCTTGATGGTGTTCAGGAGTTTACCTAATCCTTCCAAGGCGAAATACTCACACTGCACGGGGATAATGACGGAGTCGGAGGCGGTGAGTGCGTTCACGGTGACGAGGCCCAAGGAAGGGGAACAGTCGATGATGATGAACTCGTACTCGTCTTTGACAGATGTCAAGGTCTTGCGCATCATAAGCTCTCTTTCGGGGAGGTTGATCATTTCAATCTCCGCGCCTACGAGGTCGATGTGTGCGGGGAGCAGGAAGAGGTTCGGCGTCTCGGTCTCGACGATGACCTCATGCGGGTCAGCGCCATCGATGATGCACTCGTAAACACTGGTGCCGATCTCTTTTGGGTTGAGACCCACGCCGGAAGTGGCGTTGGCCTGCGGATCGGCGTCAATTAAAAGTGTCTTGTGGTCGAGGACGGCAAGGCTGGCTGCCAGATTGATGGCCGTGGTGGTCTTGCCGACACCGCCTTTTTGGTTTGCTATTGCTATGATTTTACCCATTATTCGATGTCTTGTTACAAATTAGCAAAAGTACGTTTTTTGCCTTTTTTTGTTGTCGCGTTCCGATGAAAGTTATCAACAATGACTTTTTTTGTTGATAAAAAAAGAGGCCGCATTTTCTGTGCGGCCTCCGAAGTCTTTTTTGATTATCAAAGATTCTTATCCAGATCGTCAAACCATTTGTCGAGGCCGTCATCATTGTTGGCCGGCTCTTCGTTGTAGTCTTCAGGATAAACGCCCGTCTCAATGAAATTGATCGCGTCATTTAAAGCTTTGGAAACTTTCTGGAAGTCTTCTTTGTAAAGAAAGATCTTGTGTTTCTCGAAGAAGAAGCGGTTTTGGTCGTTGTCAAAACGGCGCTTGCTTTCCGTTATCGTGAGGTATTTCTCATCGCCTTTGGTGGTTTTCACGTCGAAGAAATAGGTTCTTTTACCTGCTCTTACTGCCTTTGAGAAAAGATCTTCTTTCTCATTCATCATTTCATTTTCTTCCATCATATCATTTAAGTTTGAAAAATCGCACAAAAGTAAAATTATTTCTCCTATCTTTGCATCAGAGATGCATTTTTTTTTGAGTTTATGAATTTAGATTTGAAACGCCCAATAGCCTTTTTTGATTTGGAGACTACGGGATTGAATACGACACACGACCGTATTGTTGAGATTAGTATTTTGAGAATCAACACGAATGGTACCGAGGAACAACGCACTTGGTTGCTTAATCCTGAGATGCACATCTCGGAGGAGTCGGCATCTGTTCATGGTTACACTGATGCCATGGTGGCCGACAAGCCGACATTTAGGCAAATGGCTCCTGAGATAGCCCGTTTTTTGACTAACTGTGATTTAGCGGGCTACAACATTTTGAAGTTTGACCTCCCAATGTTAGTGGAGGAGTTCCTTCGCGTTGATTGCGAATTCGACCTGAAGAGCCGCGACTTCATAGATGTGATGAATATTTTCATGAAGATGGAACCACGGACGCTGAAAGGCGCATACCGTTTTTACTGCCATGCGGAACTGGAAGGAGCACATGGCGCTGGCGCCGATACCAAAGCGACCTATGAGGTTCTTAAAGCTATGCTTGATAGATATCAAGGTGTTGACTATGAGGATTCCAAGGGCGTGAAATCACAAGGCCCTGTCAACGACATGAAAGAATTGTCGCATTTCTCGGCGCACCATCAAAATGCGGACCTTTCAGGACAAATTATTTATGATGCGGAAGGCAAGGAAGTGTTCCAATTCGGGAAACACAAGGGCGAGAGAGTGGAGGATGTCTTCCGGAAGGAACCCGCCTATTTTTCATGGATGATGAACAGCGACTTCCCACAATATACCAAAAAACTCATCACAGCAATTAAGCTGAGGCTGGGGGGCAAGTCAGCACATTATTAATTGTTATGAAGTTTGTTTGTATTGGGAGAAATTACTTGGCGCATATTGCCGAGTTGGATAGGGAATTGCCTACTGAGCCTTTGTTTTTTATGAAACCGGCATCGGCATTGTTACCCCCTTCGTCTCCGTTTCCATACCCTAATTTTTCAAAAGAGGTGCATTATGAGACGGAGCTTGTCATACGGATTTGTAAAACAGGATGTTTCATCGGTAAGGATGTCGCTCACGAATACTATGATGCCATCACGGTGGGTGTTGATTTCACGGCTCGCGACTTGCAGCGGCGTTGTATCGAGAAAGGTCATCCTTGGGAAATTGCCAAGGCTTTTGACGCTTCCGCACCTATGGGATATTTTAGGAAGATCAGCTCACTGAAAAACCCGGCGGAGATTTCTTTCGGCATGAAACTGAATGGCGTATGGGCGCAGCAGGGCAATAGTCGTGACATGATTTTCAGTTTTGATGATATTGTGTCCTATGTTTCAAATTATGTCACTTTGGAAGAGGGTGATTGTGTTTTCACAGGTACGCCAAGAGGTGTCGGTGAGGTGCATGTTGGTGATAAACTCGAATTATTTTTAGAAGATGAGTCTATATTGTTGTTTAATGTAAATAAATAATATAACTATGAAAAGAAATGTTTTGTTCTTCTTTTTGCTGATAGGCACTCAGTTGTTTGCCAGTCCGCTATGGATGCGTTACAATGCCATTTCGCCTCAAGGCGACAAAATCGCCTTTTGTTATAAAGGTGATGTTTATGTGGTGGATGTTAAAGGTGGCCGGGCGCTTCAGCTCACCACCAATGTCTCGTATGAAACTACTCCAATCTGGTCGCCTGACGGAAAAACCATAGCGTTCGCTTCGGATCGCAATGGCAATTATGATGTGTTCACCATGTCGGTCAATGGCGGCGAAGCAAAAAGGATTACCACCAATTCGGCACACGAAACTCCTTTGGCTTTTTCTCCTGACGGGAAGGAGATATATTTCTCGGCTCAAATTCAAAAATCCGCTGATAATGTGCAGTTTGCGGCTGGTTGGATAACAGAATTGTATAGGGTTAACGTTGATGGAGGGCGGCCTGAACAGGTGGCAGCGGTGCCTGTGTGTAGCATCTCGTTCGACAAGGATGGAAGGTCGTTCCTCTATTACGACCGCAAAGGCAGTGAGAATGTTTGGCGCAAGCATCATGTGTCGTCAGTGGCCAGGGATGTGGTGTATTATAATGCCAAGAATAAAACCCATACCATTTTGACTACCAATGTGGGGGAGGATAGAGATCCGAGATATTTGCCTGGTTACAAAGATGTTGTGTTCTTGAGCGAAAGGGATGGAGGCAGTTTCAATGTGTATAAGGCATCTGCCAACAACATGGATCAGGTAGAGCGGGTTACCTCTTTTGAAAATCATCCAGTACGATTCCTCAGTGTGGCAAACAATGGATTGCTCTGTTATGGCTATATGGGTGAAATTTACACGCAACGTATTGGTAATGAGCCTGAAAAGGTTAATGTTGAGATTGTCAACGACATGGCACCAGAGCAGTTGGTCAAGCAGGATTTCAAAGGCATTGGCGATTTTGATTTGAGTCAGGATGGTAAACTGGTTGCATTTACTTCTCGCGGGGAGATTTTTGTGACGGGTACGGATGAATATAAGACGACCAAGCAGATTACTCATACGCCCCAACCGGAAAGGAATCCTTCGTTCTCGAAGGACGGACGTACTCTTGTGTATGCTTCCGAGCGTGACGGCTATTGGAATCTTTATCAGGCTACAATCAAAAGGGAGGAGGATTACAATTTCGTTTATGCGACTTTGATTGATGAAAAACCTCTGTTTGAGAATGATGGCGTTGAACGTATCGCTCCGACATATTCTCCTGATGGCAAGGAGATTGCCTTTATAGAAAACCGTAATGTGTTGAAAGTCTATAATATAGATTCCAAAGAGGTGCGTCAGATTACCGATGGTTGCCAGCATTATGAGACGGACGATTACGGTTTTTCCTATTCGTGGTCACCTGACGGTCAGTGGTTTGTCTTGACTTTAATCACCAACATGCGAGATCCTTATAGTGATATTGGCATTGTTAAAGCGGATGGTTCGAAAAAAATCTATAACATCACGGAAAGCGCTTATATCGACGGTGGTCCGCAATGGGTGATGAATGGGAATGCAATTATCTATCGCTCAAATCGTTATGGTATGCGCTCTCATGCTTCGTGGGGCAGCCAGAACGATGCTTTCATTGCTTTTTTGAATCAAGACGCATACGATAAATTCCGTTTGAGTAAAGAGGAGTATGCTCTGTTAAAGGAAACGGAAAAGAGTGGTAAGGATTCTCATAAGGAAGAGGCGAGCGGAGAGAAGGATGATAAAAAGAAAGACAAGAAGGATGAAAAAAATGATAAATCTGATGATAAGGCAGAGGAAGCCGATAAGTTAGATGTTGATTTGGAACACTTGCAGGATCGTGTGATACGGCTTACCCCAATGTCATCGAATATGAGTGGCATGGCACTTTCAAACGATGGCGAGAAGTTTTATTTTATGACTTCGTTTGAAAAAGGCTATGACCTTTGGGAGCTTGATGTGCGAGAGAAATCAATGAAAATCTTAAAAAAGGCGGGGCAAGGTGGAGCTCAACTGAAAATGGATAAAAAAGGCGATAACATCTTCTTGCTTTCGGGAGGTAATCTTCAGAAGGTGGACAAGAGTGGGAAATCGACCTCTATTAATTATGATGCCAACATGCAGCTTGATTTGGCGCAGGAACGTGAATACATGTTCAATCATGTCTTTTTGCAGATCGAAAAGCGTTTCTTCATGAAAGACCATCACGGTGTGGATTTAGCCATGATAAAAGAGGCATATCATCCGTTTTTGGAGCATATCAACAACAACTACGATTTTTCGGAGATGTTGAGCGAGATTTTGGGGGAACTCAACGTGTCGCATACGGGATCTGGCTATCGTCCGTCGGGACGAGGGGGTGATGCCACTGCTGAATTTGGTGTGCTGATAGATCTTGATTTTAAAGGAGATGGCTTGAAAATCAGTGAAGTGGTGGAGGGCAGCCCGTTTGATAAGAAGAATTCAAAAGTGAAGAAAGGATGTGTCATCAAAAAGATTGATGGTGTGGAAGTCATAAAAGGAATGGATTATTATCCTTTGCTGAACAACAAGAATGGGAAGACGGTTTTGGTGACGGTTACGGATGGAAGTTCCACATGGGATGAAACGGTGAAACCTATCAGTCATAGTGCCATGAACGAGTTGCTATACAAACGATGGGTTAAACATAACGAGGAGACTGTCAACAAGTTGTCAAAAGGTAAGTTGGGCTATGTCCATATTCGGAGTATGGGTGATGCCAGTTATCGTGATGTGTATTCGCAGATTTTGGGTAAATATAATTTGTGTGACGGCATTGTGATAGATACCCGATTCAATGGTGGCGGACGTTTGCATGAGGATATAGAGGTTCTCTTCAGTGGTGAAAAGTATTTGGAGCAGGTCATCAACGACAGTGTTGCATGTGTGATGCCGTCGCGTCGTTACAACAAGCCTTCTGTGATGATTATCGGAGAGGCCAATTACAGCAATGCACATGGAACACCTTGGGTGTATCATTATAAGAAGATGGGCACTTTGGTGGGGATGCCGGTTCCTGGCACCATGTCGAGTGTGACTTGGGAGACATTGCAGGATCCTTCATTGTATTTTGGATTGCCCGTTGTCGGCTATCGTACTGAACAGGGCAACTGGCTTGAAAACACACAGCTGGAGCCTGATGTGAAGGTGCGTAACACACCGGAGAAGATGGCGGCGGGTGTTGATGAACAGCTGGAGGCCGCAGTGAAAGAGTTGCAGAAAAAAGTAAAAGTCTTCCGTTATTGGGGAAAATAAAAACTTTAAACAAAAAATCAAAACAGCTTCTAAGTGTATGGGGGTGGTTTGTCGTTGCCACCCCCATAAGAATTACCAAAGTGTATTGCCTGTTCCAGACCCGAAGTAGAAGTAAGTTTGAGCAGGTCTGTCAAGTACTCTAAAGTAAGGAGAGTCGCCTTTACATAGGAAGTCGTGGGCGAATTTGTTTTGGAAAGTGTTTCTAATCTGTTCAGAGTTGCCTCCGATTCTGAAGGGGCCAAATCCCACATAGAACACGCCAGCCCTGAATTCGTTGGGGTTTTCTCCGTTTGCTCCAGTGGTATAGGTTGCTCTTCCACCGGCCTCGTAGTCGTAGTATCTGCTTTCCACATTAGGATCATATTCAATACAGCGAACCTCATGATCAACGCCAGGGTTTCCGGTGAACAAGTTGACACCTGTATGGAAGTTGGGTCCGATGCGAATCTTTGCGGCTGCGGAGCGATAACGGTCACCATTGTCCGCGGCAAAGCCGAAAAGTAAATGGTTCCCTAAATTGAACATATAGTCATTTTCGTACATGATGTTCCATGAGTAATCTCCAATAATGATGGCATTGGTGGTCTGGTCTTTTTCTCTCCCATGATAGAAGGATGTCCCACTTAGTCCCAAGAGTCCTCCTACACAATGTTCCATGCCAGTCCTGAATTCCGTCCCTCGGTAGCTGTTGTCGTAGAAATGCCAGTAGTAGGTTGCCCCTGTATGGAAACGTAAACTATACGGATTGCTTTTTGGCATGCCTACAGAGACATCAAAGCCGATACCCATTTGTTGTGATGACAGATGCAGGTCAAGATGATAGGCAATAGGTGAGATGTGTTTTTGGGCTTCATAGCCGTAGTCGGTACAGTAGAGCAGATAAAACATGATGGCGGATCCCATGAAGCTGTTGCCGTCAGGGTCGGTGTAGGTCAATGGGTTGTTGATGCAATATGAATAGCGGTTGAGGTTTTGTGAAAAATTTGGCAATTGAATATTGTTGTCAGGGCTGAGCATGGATGAAGTGACGGGGTCATACAATCTCCCGTTCATGTTAATGAGTCCCATCCCATTGATGTGCTCATGCCCGGTATAGCCTCTGTCGAACATCAGTCTTCCAGCTTTTTTACAGTTACCCCAGGCATCGAAACTGATTTCTTGTTCGATGATGCCATCGCTGTTGGATATTGTGGCCCAACTGCCGAGGTGGTCTTTGTGGACGTAATGTAATCTGGTGTTTCCGTTTTTTGTCTCAGCGACGGCAAACACTTCGGAAGGACATGAAAGGAATGTCCTGACAACGGGAATTTGTCCTTGTTCTTCGATGAATTCGCAATTGCCGACATAAATCTTGTTTCGGATTTTACCGTCAATATTCTCTTCGGATCTGATGCGTTGATGGTCAACGCCGTACTCAAAGGAAACTTGATTAAGCCCTTCGGTGATGGATGAGATTTTGTCAAACGAATTGAAAACGAGTTCCATGCGCTCTTGTGGAAAGACACCTTGCGTGGAGTTGACGGCTTTGATGGCATGGGGCTTCGGTCCTGAATAATCCGCATTAGAAAACAGGGTTATGTCATGGTCTGTTTTGCTGATCATTCGTCCTAATGGATCATATCCGAAACAGCTTGTTCCGCTTAAATCTGTAGTGCTGGTTAGTCGGTTTAAATTGTCGTAAGTGAAGGTTTCTGAGAAAGCGTGTTTTAGGTCGGATCTGTTTGTTAAATTGGAATAGTCATCGTATTGGTACTGATAGTTTTGAATAATCTTCTCATTGAGAGTGGTTCTGATAGCGGTTAAACGATTTGTTTTATCGTCATATTCATAGTTTGTGATGAAACCATTGCCTGTGACAAATTTTGTGGGCTGCATTAAATTGTTGGTTGTACACATTTTCCACAGGATTTTGTCGTTGTCATCCATGATGCTTCTTAGGTGTCCCTCTGAGTTGTAACAGTAGTTGACGGAGTAGTTGGAAGGGTAGATGATTCTTGAAATCCTGGATGCGTCATCGTATGAATAACGAGTGATGTAATCTTTCCCTAATGTTTTCTCTGTCGTTTTTTCCAGCCGGAACAGATTGTCGTATTCGTAGTCAAAAGTCTGATTTGGCGAAATGATTTTTGTTAGAATGTCTTGAGTGTATTTCCATTCGGTGGTTACTGACATGTTGTTTTTTGTATTGGTTTCAATTCGCTTGCTAATTTGACCCAAATTATTGTAGTAATAGTATGTCTCATCCGTTTTTGGAGTGGTTTGTTTTGTCAGTTCGCCAAAGGCGTTGTACTCGCATGTCATTAATCCGTAATTCGGGTCATTGAGACTGATGCGGTTGCCTAAGGCATCGTAGGTCATCTCTATTTTAGTTTCGTTTTGTCCTTCTATTTGGAACCATTTGGGTTTCCCGTCTGGGTAGTAGTCATAAATCACGTTATTGCCGTCGGCATCGGTGCTGCTTATGATCCATCCCATAACATTTACGGTTTTTGAGGTGGATTGGTGTGATCCGTCATGGGCAGATGCTGTCGCCGTTTCTTGATTGCCGTTGTGTTGAATGGTTTCGTATGTGCCGTCGGCGTATGTGATCTTGTTGATTCGATTATGAGTGTCATAGTTGAATGAAACATATTGGGGCGTTTCTCCAATCCAAGTCGGTGCCGATTTTTTTTGTATCCTTCCTAAGTTATCGTATTTGACTTCGGAAATTAGCAATTCTCCATTCAAATCATAGCTGTGGTTTTTGAGGATGTCTCCGCTTAAAGAATATATCGTTGTTTTGGCCGCTTTCCCGGTTTGTTTCTCCCATTTGGAAAAACCATTGCTGCTCCATCGGGTGGCTTCGTAGGACACGGTTCCGTCAGGATGGATGGTTTTACATGTGATGCCGAATGGATCTTGTTCGTGGCATGTCACAAGACCATTGAAATCTGTATGGGAAGAACAATAATTATAAATGGGGTCATATTGGAAAGTCTCGTTTTGACCGATGGCGTTGGTTCGTTTTGTGAGAAGACGCCGTCCGTATGTTTGGCCGTATTCGAATGATTCTGTTCTTGGGAAGGGATTGTCGTTGGGTGTACTGAGGGTTTGTGAAATGATGTTCCCTGTGGCATCATAAAGATATTCTGTTTTGAGAGCCAATTTGTCAAGAGGATAGCTTCCGTCGTTGGGGAGCTCAATAATGGTGTTGATTTGGTATGGCTTGTTGTCATCATAATAGAAACGTTTATGGTGGTATATGTCGTCATAGTTGCCTTCACGATGGACAATATTAGTGGTGGTTTCGGGCTTGTTGATCAGCCATGAGGAGATGTCGTCAGGAGTGTAGGTTGTGTTGATGGTCTCTTGGAATTCACAGGAGTGGGCTGAAACGATGTTTGGCTGGTCGGTGATGCCTTTGATTTGGCTGACGATACTTAAAATACTGTTGTATGAACTTGACGATGAGCAGTGTGTGGAGACGGAAGTTTCATGGATTTCCTTTTTTACCATTCTGGAGGGATTGTCAATGTCATATTCTTCTGTGCTTTTATTTGCCAAGTGTATATACACTTTTTCGTTTAATTGGTGGGTAAAAATCATGTTGGAATAAGATGATTTTGCCATTAGTTGGGCGTTTTTATCGAATACGCATTCTTCAATCATCACCTGCTTGACGATATTGGTGAAGACTTCGTGTTCAAATTGTCGAATGGTCTTTTTTTGCAGCTGATTGTTGCAATAGTCGTCTTGTCGGGTCTTGCTGAAACCGAGAAATCTTTTTCCTTGTTTGTGAAGTTTTGCCCCTTCGTAGAAACACCGTGTTTCTATAGCTTTGTCATTAACATTATAGGTGGTGAGTTTTTTTAGCCCTCTAATGGGAAGTGAAACATTCAAGACATTTTGATTACATGAGTTTGGCGTGTAATATAGATGAAAGAAATCATCCTCGGTAGGATTGTTTGGATTGGGCATGAGGTAGTCGAAAGCAAATTCTGTTTTACGTCCGAATCCATTGATGACTCTTTTGACCTCGTGTCGTTGTATCAAGGAGGGGAGATGTGAGCAAGTGTGGTTGCCGAGGAAAGCCATGCGATCTTGCCCGAAGAAGTTGCCTAAGCATACGTCCATATTGTCGTAGTACCCGAAGTTGTTATTGCTTATTTTATGGTTGCCAGCAAAAGCGGCGCTATTGTCGTAGGTTCTAATCGGGCCATAAAAAACATAGAAGTAATTGTCTTTGTACAAAGCGATATCGGAACAACCGTTCCCGTCAAAATCACCTATCTTGAGGTATTGATATGTGTGATTAGGCTGATCCAATGAAAACATGTAATTGTCAAGGGATTGGTAGGGAAAACTTTGCGGCAGGTTGTAGTGAACGGAACCGATTCCCGTGCTTTTTGAGAGCCAAACAGTCCATGGGCTTGAATTGTTAGCGGTGTAGAATAGGGCATCGGTCATGCCGTCTCCGTTGAAGTCACCAGGGAAACAGTCGTCCCAAAAGTTTGGATTGGCGTAGCTTGTTTCGTTAAAGGTATATGTTTCATTAGATTGCGCAAGTTGGGCAATGCAAGTTTCCCCGTTCCCTTTTTTATAAAGTATCTCTGTGATCCCGTCGCCGTTGTAATCGGCAGGAAAAAATCGGTCGGCATTGAGAACTTGATTGAAGCGCTGTCGCACAAAACAGTCTTCTGACTCACTGTAGGAAATCAGAAATGAATGGTCTGCGAAAAAAGGGTCTGAGGTTGCGGCTTGAATCAAAATGGAACTTTTGCCTTCTCCGAAAAAGTCGCCGGTCAGATGGGCTTCGACCATGCTTTTGGGTATTAAATAATCAGGCAGGTCGTAGTGACTGAAATTCAAAGCCGATGCCGTTTTTTCGCAGAGATAAATGTCAGTGTAGATGCGGTCGGGCAACACGATAAAACCGCGGTTCCTTCTCGTAAAAATTAAATCGTCCAGTCCATCTCCATTGAGGTCGGCGATTTGTATCCAGCTGATGTCGGAGCTTAGACTGAAAGACCTTATAAAATCAAATGTCAAGTTGCCGGAAACACCTTTGTTGATGAACATGTCCGCTCTTTCGTACTGGTTTTTGTCGTTTTGTCGTACAGCAACGATATCCGTGAATCCATCACCATTGAAGTCTCCGCTGAATTTGACCGCATGTACAAAGGCATTGTCTATGTTGTTAGTGGAGACGTTGACCTTTAAATTAGAAGAGGAAGTGGCGGAATAGTTGTTATCACCCCATTGTATTCTTGTGGGGTTGATGTGCGTATCACCAGCAAATAATCTGATCTCGGTTAAAAGATGATAAGGGTATCCATTTTGTGGTTGTGGCTCTTGGTAGATAAACCTGTAGGAGTACATTTCGGAATTACCGTTTTTGATGGATATGGAGCTTAGGATGTGTTTTTTTCGATAAATGCTGTTTCCGATGTATGCGACCTCGATATCTTCTCTGTCATTATAGTTGAATTCCACGCTGAAGGATGGACTGATGTTGTCGTTTTCGTTGCTCGAATAGGTGATTCTCGAAAGCCGATAGGTGTCTGACTCGTTTTGGTAGAAGTATTCCATTTGGTTGCCGTAACGGTCTTCTACTTTTTTTAATAGCCAGACATTGATGTGTTGTGTTGTGGTTTTTAATGCTTTGGAGTCTGTTGAATTGCCGTAATGCATAATTTTTCCATCGGCGGTCCAAACTTTAAAATAAGATGGACCTTGGGTTCCAGTCTCCCGATAGGATACAATTTTGTTTAATTGATCTTGTTCGGTGCGGTAGGAGACATTGTTTGCGCCGTAGGTTCCAGAACCGACTTTCATAAGTCTGTTTCCGTCCAAGCAGAAGCGGTCTTTGACGTAGTTGATGGCACTGACATAGCCGTCATGATACAACGTTCCGCCTGTTCTTGTTATTGCTGAAATACCGATAAGATCCCATCCCCAGCCGAGTAAACCATTTTGACTTTGGCTGTTGTAGCTGATGCTCAATTGGGGCGTTATGCCTCCGAGTCCTTCGGGGAGGTTTATGGGGATGTTGTAAATGGCGCCACCTAAAAGACCCACGTCCACGGTGCCGCCTAAGGAGCCAACAACGCCGTTATCGGAAGGGAAAGGGCCTCCTGTGAGTCCGCTTAATGAAGGAGATATGTCGTAACTATCAATGTCGAGAATGACCTCATGCCCACCTGTGGGTTCTGATTTGAACCCAGGGTTCAACAGGATATGGCTGTTCGCGGTGTAGTGATAATTCTGCCCGCTGTTCAGTGTGTTGTGCAAGGTGTAATCGTGCTCGCCATGGCCGGCTATGCATGACATTGCTATAATGATGGTTAAGAGTAAGCGTTTCATAATACAAGCCCTTTCCGTGATTATCTTTTGATGATTTTCCACGCTTGATGTTCATCGGGGCTGACGATTTCAAGAATGAAAATCCCATCGGGTTGTTTTGACAGATCAAAAGACGCTTGGTTGCTCGTGATGTCTTTTTCTTCGATGACGGCTCCTGAGAGGTTGGTCAGTGTGGCATGTAGTGTTTTCTTGATGTCATGCTCTTTTATTATGATAGAGAATTGCCCTGGAGTCGGATTGGGGAAAAGGTCACAAGAAAGTGCTTGGGTGGATTCCGGTTTTTGATGGGGTTCGGTTATTCTCTTGAATAGCAATCCTCTTGAAATTCTGTTGCCGTTCTCGTCATAGGAAAACACAACAGAATCATGATTTGTCTTTAATTGGTTGATCTCATCTTGCAAGTAAAGAATGTAGCGGGTCATTTCTTCAATTTTCTCCATCATGATGGACTGCATCTCACCGATGTCATATCCATTCCCTAAAATTTCCTTTTCAGACGGAACGCCTGGAAGATGTTTGTTGTCATTCAAATATTGCCTCAACTCTCCAAGATCCAACAGCTTGTACTCTTCAGAAAACACATAATCAGGCCATTGGTTGACTTCTTTGATAAAGACTTTTGTTGAGATCATACCGCCATTAACCGCAAGGGCGTAGTTGTCCACATTGTTGATGGTGTTGATGCCGATTTTCCCAGATAATGTGATGTTGTTGGATTGCAGATCCATCTTTTTGGGGGCTTGAATCAGCAAATTACTTCCTCCATCGTTTTTTAAGTACGTGTCTTTTGTCCCGATTCCTATTTTTCCGTCGGTGGTGATGAAAAGGGCATCCCTCCAATTGCTGATTTCAGATCCTCTTGGGATTTGATAAAGAGCGGTGCGGAATTGTATGGCATCATCATAGAAATCGATGGCATACGAGGAACCGTCGCCTTCTCTTATTTCCATTTGCTTTTCTCGTCTCGCATTGATATATAACGAGGGTACTTTCTCAGTAAATAGAAATACTTTTTTATCGCCTTTGATGCCAAAACAATAATGGTTCCCTTGAAAGCTCAACGAACCGGTCTTAGAGCAGAACTCCATGGTGGCTGTTCTGTCCACGGAGATGCTGTGGTCTATATCAAATAGTCTGATGAAAGCTTTATAGGAATTGGTGTTGGACGGTTCGAGGATGACACCGGCATCTTCGTTGTTGTCGGATTTGATGTGTAGCTTTGCTTGTGGAGAGCTGACCTGTCCGATGGCTACTTTTCCCGTGTAATTGTTGTTTGTGGATTTTGTGATGAGCATCGTTGGCTTGTTGCTGTTGACACCGAATGCGATGCTATATGCAGTGCTGTTGGTAAGTGGATAGCTGGCTGTAGTGCCTGAGCCGAACACAAAAGAATTCTGTGCGGTTGCTTTGACATAGTTGCCAACGGCAATGCTGCTGGCTCCAGAAGCGGTGGCAGTGTTGCCAATTGCTGTGGTGGTGGATTGTGTCGCTTTGCTGTTGTAGCCGAAGGCGAAACTATTGCTTCCAGAGGCTTGACTGGTGTATCCTCCTGCGAAGGAATTGTTTCCAGAGGCAACGGTCTTGTTTCCGATGGCGGAGGAATAGGTCCCTGTAGTGCTGCATCCATTATATTGCACTTGTGCATGGCTTTGGAAAAAGAAACCCAAACTGATGCAGCCAATAAGAAATATTTGTTTGGTGATGTTTTTCATAAAAAATTGATTTTTAATGTATTAAATTATTTTTTTAGGTTTTTTTTGAGTGTGTCTGGGCTTGGAGCCAGTTCATCTTTTTAATGAACCGGCTCAAGCCGATGTTTAAAAAAAGGATAAATAGCGTTTTATTTCTTCATAAACTTCCCGTGAAGAAGTGTTTTGTCGGGGGTATAAACTCGATACAGATATAAACCTGTTTTTAGTTGTGAGACATCAAACTGTAAGAGACATGAACTTGACTCCACAATGCGGTCGATGATGATAATTCCTTTGGGATCGGTTATCTGGCATCTTACTTTTTGCGTCAAAGCGGGTAATGGAATGTTCAATGTCTTGTCAGCTGGATTGGGGTAGGGCATTGAGGACGTTTTGCCATGTTCCGCATATTGTCCTTCAATGAAAAGTGGAACGTGCTCGAAATCCTCTGAAGTCAATTTTTTGATGACAGGATGTCTTTGATGGGATAAAGGTTCATAGCTGCATGAATCGTTGACGGTGATGCAGCCGTAGTCAGCCGTAGGCAAAATGAGTGAGGTGCGGTAGCAGTTGTGGTCGTCGTCAACGTGTCTTCCAACGATCTCGAGGTTATCATTGAGTTGATATACGCAGGCAAATCCAGGATAGTACTTCCACTCGTGGTAGTGGAAACTGAAATAGAACATGCTGTCACTTACAGCGGCCATGCAGCGTCGGACTGCCGGATCGTCAATGGTGTCGGCCCTCTCATTGAGTCGGATTAACTCGAGTATTTCTCCTTGAGTGTTGACATGTGCCACTCTCAACCTGTTGTGCTCATTGTCGCAAATGCCACTAAAGAACAAGGCTTCATTTTCGTTGTACCAATAGTCGGTGTAGCTGTCCATGCGGCAAATGGTGTGGTCACTTTTTTCGATGCTGTCGTTCCAAATGGGATATTCTTCGATATAGTTAAAAGAAGAGTCGAAAGTGATGAAAGAGAGGATGCCTCCATAGCCAGGTGCAAGACACAGCAGCGTCTCACTGTCTTCTTTGTACCACATTTGGCGGGGACGATAGTCCATAATGAAATACAAGGGGTCGGGGTAATCTTCGATGAGATACCGATAATTTAGCAGTTTGCCTTGGTCGTCAAATTTGAAAAACGCTCCATGATAGTCAATGCCATTGTATTCGTTGTTTTGTGCGACAGCTGTCGTGACGATCACATGGTTATGACCATCGATGGTTGCTTTGCATTCTTTGAATGAAATAGCCTCAACCCCTTTTTCGTATTGCCGTTCATAGAGCAGATTCAGATGTTTGTCTAAAATGAGCACCATAAGATAGTCGTCTGCTGCGTCATAAAGATTGCCACTGACAAAAAGGTTGTGGTTGGGCATCTCAATGATGCAGTTCGCAATGGAGTGGAATCCTGTCTTGCGGTATTTGAATTCGGAGTGCGTTCCGTTTGGATCAATGCGCATGAAAATGGCATCGGGATGGCTCTCGTCAGGACCTTCTTGTCCAGCAAGAAAAGTGACACCACCTATATCAGTAAAACCATCAATAAAGCGGGTGAAACCTAAAGGGAACTCGCCCGGATAGCTGATACTCCATTCTTGAGCGGATAGCTGAAGGCATATCAGGCATAGTGCAATAATGAGATACGTTTTTTTCATCATAATGTATTTATCATAAGGTGGTGTCACATACGTTTTACGGCACTAAAGACTCAGTTTCACCGAATTCGTCAATTCTGACTTCAGTGCGAATGCCGTATTCGACTTCATTGAAATGTGTGAATGCGTTCGGGTTTTCCAAAACGGCTCCTCTAATTTCAATGGCAACGGGAGAGTACCCCACGAGATGGTATTGTGTTGGGATGATTTGTGTGATGATTCGTTTTTCTCCCGCATAGTATTCGTTCATGTCAAAATGGTTGATGCACAAGTCTTGGTCATCTTGTGTGTAGTAGATGCCGTTATAATTGGATCCGTCAAATTCAAACCTTTTCCTGTCGATGAAGATGCTCCTGTATCCAGAAGCCGCTTTTGTGTATGGCTCGATCAGTTTAATGTACAGCTTTTCCTGTAGTTGCTCATCGGCTCCAGATGGGATATCGGGATCGTCGCATTTGCCCATTGGGGCAGCAAACATCCAATTGTCGTCATCACCGAACGGCCCGTTGATATATGCGGTAGGAGGGTTGTAGTTGGTTCTTTCTCCGACTTTTCCGGAAAAAGAGATGCGCATTATGCCATTTTCTTCTTCGGCGTCTTTGATGTTTAACGAAAGGAATCCTTTGTCTTCCAGATCATCGGTGAGATACGCCTCCCGAACTTGGTCAATGACTTGTGAATACAGGCTGGCGACATCGTTGACCAACACCTGTTGGTCAGGGCCGATAGGCAGATTCAAGTCGAATTCGTGGTCGTTGACTTTGGAATAGTAGCTCTCCACATCTGAATAGGTGAGGTTAAAATTGTTTTCAATGCCCCATAGAGCGTCCGAGAACGTCATGGTCTCGCCGTCTTTTGCGCCGGGAGTCGCATTTTCGAGCTGTGTCCTGAAAGTTCTCAGTTGCTCAATGGGGTCATTTACTTGCATTGTACCTGCATCTTGATTTGGTCCAGTGGACTTGTCCTTGTTACAGGCGCCAAGGACGGCGACAACACAAAACAATGTCGTGGCTTTTAAGAGGTTTTTTTTCATAATGTTGAAACTTTAGAGTTAATTTGTAAAATAATGTTGTATTAATACGTTTGCAAAAATACAACCAGAAAACCCAAAAGTCAAGTATTTTTTCAAAAAAAATCATTTAAATTAGTTAATATGCTGTAAATTAAAAAATTGAATGAAATTACATACACCTATTTAATTATTAATTCGTTTATTGTTTATTTATTGCAAATCACACATATAAATCAAAAAATAGTGTATCTTTGCCGACAAATGGTCAAGTTGAGAACAATAGTTTTATTCGTTTGTATTTTGTTGACGTTCCCGTTGGGGCTTGTGGCTCAACAGAAGGGACGTGTTTCTGGTGTGGTTCGTGACGCTGAAACGGGTGAAACCTTGATAGGTGTCGCGGTTTATGAGGCAAAGCAGAAATTTGGTGTGACTACCAATGAAAAAGGGGTTTATGATATGGAACTCACCGTGGGCAGTCATCGGCTTCAATTTTCTTATTTGGGATTTCAAACCGTTGAAAAAGACATCGTTGTATCACAAAAACCCCAGACATTGAATGTTCGTCTGCAGCCCGATGTGACCAGACTTTCTGAAGTGGAGATTACTGGCCAAAAAGCGGACCGTAACGTTTCTGAGATGGCGATGAGTGTCCAGTCGTTGGATATGATTACCATTAAGAAAATTCCTGCGCTGATGGGAGAGGTGGATGTCATCAAAACGATACAGCTTTTGCCTGGCGTTCAAGCGGCTTCAGAAGGCTCTTCGGGCTTTTCTGTGAGAGGTGGCGGCACCGACCAAAATCTCATTCTCCTCGATGACGCGCCCATCTTCAATGCCTCGCATTTTTTGGGTTTTTTCTCTGTGTTCAACAACGATGTGGTGAAGGAGGCAACCTTATATAAAGGAGACATCCCTGCTTACTATGGTGGCCGCCTTTCTTCGGTCCTCGATGTTAAGGTGAAAGATGCTATGCCCAGGAAACTCTCTGGAGCTGGTGGAGTGGGCCTTGTCACCAGCCGATTGATGTTGGAGACACCTCTGTTCGAACAACAGACCTCGCTGCTGTTGGCTGGGCGTACCACTTATGCGGGACTTGTGCTTCCTTTTATGGGCGAGGAAGTGAAAGGCTCTGACATTTATTTTTATGATTTGAATGCCAAAGTGACACAACGTATCAATGACAATAATAGACTTTTCTTATCCGCTTATCGAGGAAGAGATAAGTTTAAGGTGGCGGATATGATGGGTCTTGGCTATGGGAATGCCAGCGCTACATTACGTTGGAATCATATCTTTGGCAATCGATTGACCTCTAATCTGACCCTGCTTGGCACGAAGTTCAACTATGACATTGACATTTGGATGGAGCCTTACGACTTCTCGCTGCGGGCAGGATCGAAGAGTGCCCAGCTGAATTACGACTTCACCATGCTATGGAACGATGACAACACTTCACGTTGGGGACTCAGTACGGGTTTCCTCTCGTTCGACCAAGGCGAATTGGAGGATCGTGGTGGAGCCGTGGTGCAATATTTGGGACTCGACAGCATCACCAAGGTGACCCGTAAAGCACTCGAACATGCACTCTATTTCACTCATGACCAAAGTTTTGGCACCATTTTCTCGGTGCGTTATGGACTGCGGCTTTCATGCTTGCAAAATATTGGTGCAGAGGACTTTTATACTTTCGATGAGACTTATCATGTGGCTGATACATTGCATTATGGCAAAGGGGAGATCTTCAACACAGAGATTCACGCTGAACCGCGACTGGCAGCCATGTTTCGAATGGACGAAGTGTCGTCGGTCAAAGCTTCTTATTCACGCACTTTCCAATATGCACAGGTAGCTTCAGCGGCTACGGGGGGACTGCCTTTTGATGTGTGGTTCCCGGTCAGTCCTAATGTGAAGCCTCAACGTTGTGACCAGTATGCCATAGGTTATTTTAGGAATTTCCATCACGATGCCATAGAGACTTCGGTGGAGTTGTATTATAAGGATTTGGATCATGTGACGGACTTTAAGGATAACGCCATGACTTACGGCAACGTTTTGATTGATGGTGAGTTGCGTTTTGGTAAAGGCCGTTCGTACGGGGCTGAGTTCCTCATTAGAAAAAACACTGGCAAGCTGACAGGGTGGATTTCATATACCTATTCTAGGACATTCAGAACTATTGAGGGCATCAATTTTGGCAAAGAGTACCGCTCACCATACGACCGTCCTCATAATTTCGTTATCGTGGTCAACTATGATGTCACGCCTCAACTCAGCGTGGCTGCCAATTGGATCTACAACACCGGACAGCCCGTGACTTATCCGTATGGCCAATACACCATAGGAGGCACTACCTATGCGATTTATAATGGAAGTCGTAATGAAAGCAGGTATCCTTCCTATCACCGCATGGACTTGTCGTTGACTTGGCAACTGCCTGACCATCGGTGGAAACGTTGGGACAGTGAACTGAATGTCTCAGTGTATAACGTATATGCTCATCATAACACTTGGGCTGTGACTTTTAAGCAAGATGGTGAGGGTGGTGTGAAAACCGAAAGGATGTATCTTTTCTCGACGGTGCCTTCCATATCGTATCAATTCAAATTCTGAAGGAAATGAAAAAACTATTGGTGTCTTTAATGCTGATTTTCACGATGTTGTCATGCCGTGAGGACATAATCATTGACTTGGAGGAAGGCAATCCTTTGATTGGCGTGGAGGGTTCCTTTACCGATGAGTTCAAACGGCATGAGGTGATTTTGAGCTATACCGCTGATTTCTATAATGCTGATGAAATCAAGATGGTTACAGGGGCCAAGGTCGTGGTTACCGATGGCGTTGATACCATACCTTATTATGAACAATTGGATCAGCCGGGACATTATTTGACGGATTCTGTAGCTGGTCACAAGAAAACTTTGTATAGGCTGTTGGTAGAGCTGCCCGATGAGGCTGATGGGTCGAAACTGTTGTATGCGGAGAGTTATATGAACGACAATGTGGAGCAGATCGATTCCATTGTCTTGAAAAGGAGTTCGCTGTTTCCCAATTCGCCGATGTTGGACACCATTTATATGTTATATCCTTATTTCCAAAGTCTTCCGGATCCTTCCATCGTTTATATGATCCATATCACGGAGGACACCATACCCCAGAATGACACCTTGTTGAGGGTGACATCCATCCCGATGGCGGGATATGCCGGATATTACGTAAATGGGCCGGAGATGTTGGAAAACAACATGGAGATACCAGTGTCGGTAATTACAGAAAGCCATCTTTATGACGGGAAATACATCCGTTTGGACTTGCTGAGCATCCCATACGATTATATGATGTTTGTGTTCAACGTGAAGATGGCTATGGGCAGCAATCCCATGATGGGTCCACCTACCAACGTGATGACCAACATGCAGCCCGCTGGTGAAGCTGTAGGGTGGTTTTATGCTGCTTCGGTGGTCTCGAAGGAGATGGTTTATCATCCCCAATGACTTATTCCCCTCCTTGTTTCACCAAATACCTCAGATCATCAATTGTCATGGCGCGGCTGACATTGCTGTCGGAGAGCAGGGAATCGGCCAAGTCACGTTTGGTTTTGTGAAGGCGGAGGATTTTTTCCTCGATGGTGTTTTCGGCGATGAGATGATATACGGTGACGTTTTTGTCCTGTCCAATGCGATAAGCCCGGTCGGTGGCTTGCTGCTCGATGGCGGGATTCCACCAAGGATCAAGGTGGATGACGTAGTTCGCGTTGGTCAAGTTCAAGCCCAAGCCCCCGGCTTTCAGGCTGATGAGGAACACGGGTGCCACACCATGTTGGAAGTCGGCCACCATCTTTTCACGTTTGCGGATGGGGGTGGTGCCGTCCAAATATAGCATCTTTTCTTTTCCGATACGTTTTTCAATCACTGCTTTCACCATGGTCAAAAACGAGGTGAACTGGCTGAAAACCAACACGCTGTTTCCTGCGTCAACAATCTCACTGATCAAGTCGGCGGCTGCGTTGATTTTTGAGGGCTCGAAGTTCCAGTCTTTTTGAACCAGGCTGATGGCACAGGCTGCTTGTCGTAGCTTGGTGATTTGTGCCAAGGTGTTGACATCCACTTTATCTTCCGTTTCAAGGGCGGCTTCAGCGGCTTGGCGCATGGCCTCGTAAGCCACTTTCTCGTAGGAGCTCATTTCGATACGTCGAGTGATGTCGGTCTTCTCGGGTAGCTCTTCAATGACTTCCGCCTTGGTGCGTCGCAGCAAGAAAGGCGCAATCATGCGTTTGAGTTGTCTTTGTCGTTCTTTGTTGCCGTCCTGCTCGATGGGGACGATGTATTTCTTTGAGAAGTTGTCGAACGAGCCAAGCAAGCCTGGGTTGAGGAATTGGAACAAGTTCCAAAGCTCTGAAAGATAGTTCTGCACGGGTGTGCCAGTCAGGATAATCCGGCGTTTTGCCTTGAGTTTCATAGCCGTTGCCGACATCTTGGTACTTCTGTTTTTAATAATGTGTGCCTCATCTAAGCAGATGGTGTTCCATTCGATGTCAGTGAGTGTCTTTTTCTCTCGGATGAGCAAGCCGTAGGTGGTCAGTACCACGTCATAGGGTTTGGTGTTGGTAAGCATAGTGTTGCGGTCAGCGGCCTCGTTGAGGATTTTGATGCCCAAGGTTGGCGCGAAACGGTTCAACTCGCTGGCCCAGTTGAGCATCACGGAAGCGGGACAGACCACTAAAGAGGGACCTTCGTTGGCTTTGTAGAGCATGAAGGCGATGGCTTGCACGGTTTTGCCGAGTCCCATATCGTCAGCTAAGCAGGCTCCAGCACCCCATTCAGCAAGACGGACCATCCATTCAAAGCCTTCCCGTTGGTAATCACGCAATTGGGCTTGCAACTGGGTTGGAACAGCAATCTCCATCTTTGCTGCCTTGTCAATCTTTTTCATCAGTGTGGTCAGGCCTTTGTCGCTTTTGATGCTGCTGCCAGAGTTGTTGACAATATCGGCCAGTGCCCCAACTTGATAAAAAGGAATCCTCGGCTTCCCGTGGCTTTGTTGGATCAGTCCTTCAAGGCGGTTGAGATATTTGGACAAATTCTCGCTGAGCGCGATATAGTCGGTCTCGTTCAGCTTGACGAAACGCTTGTTGACGATGCCGTGCGAAATCAGACTGAGGAACTCCATGGCGGAGACCACATCATTGCCGATTGTCACTTCGCCCTCCAACTCGAACCAGTTCTCTTTGGATTTCAAACCTATGTTGAAGGAGTTGTTGTCAAGCTTGGCTTTCAGGTTGAGTTTTTTGTCTTCGGGCCATTCTATCTCGAAACGGTCGGTCTTGTCACTCAAAAAATCAAGCAAATTGAGTAAATCTTCCGCTGACAGATCGGTTTGGTTGATATTAAGGTCAACGAGAAGTTGCGATTGAAGGTAATCTTTGATTTCCTTGAAATAGGTTTTCTCATCTTCAATGTGACGCGTCACTTGATACCTTGTCCCGTCGGCCTCGTCGAAAAGTTCGACTTTGCCTATGCCAGGAACCAACCTGATCTTCCCGCCTTCAAGTGGCTGAGCCTGAATTTCAAGCGAAAAGGTCTCTTTGTCAGGAATGATTCGCAAAATAAGCTTTCCTGTGCCATCTGTTTTTTGTAATGAAGAGCCCCCTTCGAGAAGGTCGGAGTGGATTTCGATTTTGTCGGAAATCTGCTCTAGGAAATGTTGTAACGTGGGCTCGGCTTGAAACGGAAATTTTCCCAGCGAAATCAGGGCGTTGATGGCTTTTATCTCGTAATCAGAAAGTTTGAAAACGGTGAAGCTCGTATTGCTGTCACGTCTAACAACGTTTTCTCTTGCCATCGAAAAGCCCTCGTTGACAGGGACGTTGGTCTTAATGCTGAAACCATCTTTGGCTTTCTCAAGAGAGATGAAAGGCTTTTCCTCCACAATTTTCACCTGTTGCAAATTCCCTTTTTGATCAACGAAAAACACCCGGTCGCTGCCAATAAGTTGGGGGATGACAAATCGTGTGTAAAGGGCATAAGTGCTATATGTATGTGATGCGTCAGCAGCTCGTTTGTCGTTTTCATCCATGTAATCCAGCTCTTTGCGCATGAATTTGTCCAAACTCACATGGTTGCCTACACTCCATTGCCCATTTTTCAACACGCGTTGCGAGAGGATCTCCATCGAATCGTATTTGCCAACGGTGTAAATGAGACGGCTTTGTGGTTTTTGACTTTGATTGTCAGTGTCTTTCAAGGTCAGCAGATTTTCAATGACACTTTCCCAGTACTCCTTTCGGTGGATGGAATGGAGGATGGGCTTGCCCCCTAATCTTTCTTCGAGTTCCTTGGCATCATCGATTTTAATATAGGGTGATAGTTCGTATCGCAACAGTGCGCATTTTGGAACGGTGTCAAGATGAGCTTTTTTGTCGGCTATTTCGTTTGGATTCAGATTGTAATAATGGTACAGGAGTGAGACGAAACGCATTGCAAGCGGCTGCTCTTCCATCGTTTTAATGTAGTTTCTCATGCTGAAAGAGAGACGATTGGTTTGCTCGCCGTTGATGGTGTGAACGATGAGGGCCTTGCAGGGGAAATAGCAAGCGAATGAGTCGATGATTTTCTTTTTCAGGAACAGGTTGGCCTTCTTGATGGTGTCGGGTGTGTTGGCCTTGGCGTAGTAAAGAATGAGAAAAAAGTTCAGTAGCTCATTTTCAAAGACGTTTTTGTGTTCGGACAGCTTGTTGTGAAGTTTCAGTGATGCTTCGAATTGACTTCCAGCCAGTTCCAAATTGCCTTGATAAAGCGACTGTATGGCTTTTATGCACAGCGACCAAAAACTATCTTTTGAATTCCAAGTTGGAATGGTACCTTCTGTTATGAAAGTGTAGGCATTAAGCAGGTCTGAGAAGTAGTTTGTCGCTTCGGGATAAAAGATGTCGTAGTACTTTATTATTTTGGCAATATATTCTTTTTGAAGGCTGTTAAAAGTGTCGCTTCTAAGCATTTTGTCGAGCTGGATCCGTATCAGCACATCCATTTCGCTTATGTTGAGGGAATGTAATACGGGTAAAAAGTCATTTTCATAAAATTGATTTTCAATATATTGGTAAAAATCGTTATCCCAATGGGGAAACAGCCTGATGTTTGAGAACAAATTGGCGTTATTGGAATAGACTGCAGAGGTGACGGTCCACAAGAATTGGTGAAGCTCCGACTGCAGGATGTTATATTTTTCAAATTCTTTTATCCAATCGGGATGGCGGTCGATTAAGTTGAAAGCGATAGTAAAATAGTATGTTGGATTGACTTTAGCATACATGGTCCAATAATAAGACCGGTCTTCCAGCAAGTCATTTTTATCCAATTTTTTTAAGGTGTTTCTTATCTCTGTGGCGTTGATTCCTGTTTTTTGTTTCAATATTTGAAAATCAATGCCAAAGGTTTGTTCGCCAAAGTAAGTGATTATGCAGAGGATGAAAAGCTCGTTTTCGCTTAGTTTGACGGGAAGTTGCAGTCGTTCGTCGGTGAATCTATAGGTCATGTTTGATGGTTGTACTTTAGTGAAGTGTTTTTTTAAAACCACAAAGATACGTGATTTACGCTTGCCATGTTTTGTTTTTGAGAAAAACATTATCTTTACAAAGTCACTCACTTGAGACCCATTCGGGTGAAGAGTGGGTGACAGTGATTTTCGCCACGGGATGCAAACCCGAGGATGACCCGAGTAATGGAGGTGGATCATACCAACAAGGAGATACCTGCACCGTGATAGCCAAGGCCAACGATGGCTATAGTTTTGTGAATTGGACTGTGAATGGTGAAGTGGTTTCATCAGAGGAGAGCTATACTTTTACCGTTACAAGCGACTGGACTTTAATTGCGAACTTTGACTATGCTTTTGTTGATCTCGGCTTGCCGAACGGCACCTTGTGGGCTGCCTACAATGTGGGTGCTACCACACCCGAAGGCTACGGAGACTACTTCGCATGGGGCGAGACTCAAACCAAGTCAACCTATACTTGGGGCACTTACCAGTACTGCAACGGCGATTCTAACCAGTTAACCAAGTATTGCAGTGATTCTAACCTTGGTTATAATGGCTTCACCGACAATTCAACTACCTTGTTGCCTGAGGACGACGCTGCCATGGCCAACTGGGGCAACGGCTGGCGCATGCCTACAGCCGACCAATGGAGGGAACTGAAAGACAACACCAGTTGCGTTTGGACGATGCAAAATGGAGTGTATGGCCGTCTTTTCACCGCGGTGAATGGCAACACGCTCTTCCTGCCTGCTGCGGGCAACATTTGGGACAACGAGTTCCATCTCGTTGGCGACTACGGCGGCTATTGGTCGAGTTCGCTCTATATCGACAACCCGTGCAATGCATGGAGCTTCGACTTCTTTTCGGAAAATTACAATGTGGGCTTTTTCTACCGTTACGACGGTCAACCTGTCCGAGCAGTGCGCTCCACGTCTCAGAACTGACCTCTGCTCCGTTCGTAACTTTGTCAATTGAAAGAAAAAAGCCGCCCCGATTGGAGCGGCTTTTTCACGTTCATTAATCCTAAAAATCAAGCTTCCTTGACGTTGTCCATGCCAACCTGGACGGCCTGCATGTTCAGCGGGATGAGCTTGTGGGCGCGCTCCGGCAGGGAGTGACGCAGACCCTCTTCGACATTCTTGTTGTCGATGATGGGACGAAGCTTCAGGAAAGCACCTAAGATGATCATGTTGAACACCTTGCTGTTGCCCATATCGGAGGCCAGTTGTGCGCCTTCGATGCTGTAGATGTGAATGTC
>JAEEGL014594518.1_pt1 | contig 53919 bp, 54 predicted proteins | sample 9134231 | NCBI WGS metagenome assembly JAEEGL01 (sample SAMN16246548, study PRJNA631951) | gut metagenome | biome: gut microbiome; feature: rumen; material: fiber-attached | host: Bos | place: Iran: Karaj | collected 2018-10 | reverse complement strand
TCTGATTCTGCTTACAATTCATTTGTGGGTGTCTCCTTTGAACAATGATTTTTATTAACCGGCAAGTTAACAATCATTATTCTATGAGAGGCACTCATTTTTTACAAACCTGCTATTTGTTCATTAACAGGAATGCTCCAATTTTATTTATATTACGCCGCTTTCAACAAGAAATATAACACCTTTATAACAGGTGTAAGCAACATATCCCACGCATTTTCCAATTTCGTATCCGACATCGTATGCATCTCCGCCATCAACTAATTGCATTTCATCAAAAGATAATTCTTTGAAACAAGTTGTGTTGTTCATTTTTCATTTCCTCCTCTTTAAGTTTTGTTTTGAGGTTAACCCCGTGTGCACGAGATAATAATAATCGTGCAGTAAGTATAAAACAATAAAAATGGGATAAAGTGGTTTTTTTTGTGATGAACTACATTTTATTATGGGTATTGTTCATCGAAACAAGAAATTGCTTAAATGGTCTATTAATGCGAGGGGTAGTTTTTTCTCAGTTAAATGATTTCAGCATGGAATTAAAACATTTACACGATATCGTGTAAATGTCAAAACAGATATATAAAAAGAAGAACTCTAATAATTAGAATTCTTCCATCAAAATAATATTCAAATCAGTCAATATATTAATTAAAAAGATTGCATATTGCCACGCCTAATGCGTATCCAAATTTATAGATAGCAAGAAATAAAAGACCTATAAACAAAGCATTTGATTCTCTTTTATTTTTATTATACAAATTAGTAATATCCTTCATAACAGTTATAACTACGATTAATTATATTTTTATCTTACTAGCCTTCGATATTGCAAAGAAAAGACCAAGTAAGGCTAGCAAACAAACCAAGAAAGTATCTAGTTCAAAAGTCCCTTTCTTTAGAGAATAGACCACATAAATCGCTAAGCCAACGACAAATGGGGCATAGATAGTTATTTTAGAAAGGAATTTTGAGAACGAGGTTTTTTATTCGTTTGTTTTTTCATGGCTGTTCTCCATTCTTTTTTTATCCATAAGAGTTGCTCCTTTCGAGTATAATTAATATTAATAATAAAGTGAAATTACTTAGAAAACAATAATAATAGGGATGAAAGACATTTTTTTGTTATGAAATGCCATCAATTAAGTATGAATCGTCTAAAAACTGCATTTCATCACAAAAAATCCACTTTATCCCATTTTTATTGTTTTATACTTACTACACGTTTATTATAATTTCGTGCATAAGAGGTTAACCTAAATATTAATATTAAATAGAAAAGGATAAAAAATGATTATAGAATTAAATGAAAACGATGTATTAGAAATACAAGGCGGAGGTGTTACTGATAGTATTTTAGATTATATTGGCGGTTTTTTGGACGGTTTATACGGCGGTCCTGCACTTATATAATAGGCGCAATTTCTAAATGTATATTAGCAATAATTCATAATGAATTGCACTCCGTCACAAATATCTGCAACTCATAACATTTTGATTGTTTTTTATTCCTCCACATTTACTATTAACTCGTGCACACGGGGTTAACCTCAAAACAAAACTTAAAGAGGAGGAAATGAAAAATGAACAACACAACTTGTTTCAAAGAATTATCTTTTGATGAAATGCAATAAGTTGATGGCGGTGATGAGTTTGGCGCTGTACTTGTAGGGACACTTCTGGTAACATGGGCTCCTGTTGGAGCTTGCTTTAATCCTGTTGTAGGCGCAGGTATGGCACTTACAGGAGCAGGATTGATTGGAAAGTCAACTGGAGCATATTAGGAGGATGTATAATGGATTTTTTGTCTATGAATGAAATGCAGATGGTTAATGGAGGAGCTTTAGAGAATGCAAGTGACTGGATGTTGCTCGCTGGAGAAATATGCTTCTGTTTTGCCGCACCAGAGATTGCTGTACCAATCGCAATTGCGGTAGCAATTGTAGATTAAAAAGTGAGAAATATAGGAGAGCGGTGTATCTGTTCTCCTATATATTTATAGTTATAGGAGACAAACGTGTATGTTGATTTATTCTCGAAAATCTTTTTTTAAAAATATAGATTGCCATAGAAAATTCAAGTTTACAACATTTTTATTAGAAATGATGGCTGTAGCTATAATGTTATACAACAAAAAAATTGGATTTATACTTTTAAACATATGTATCGTGGCATATTTTGTTGGGCACATGCTTTGTGTCAAAGAAAATGTTAGGCAGCATAAAGCAAAAATAACTGCATACTATAGAAAAGCAATATCATTTTATAAATATATTGCATATATGTTTTATGCATTTACAGTGATTTTAATATTTCTGTTATGCACGACGCATACAGTGAACACTATTATAATAATTTGGTTGGCGTTAGTTACTATCATGATCTATTTTGATTGCACTATAGTTACTGCAATCGTTGCCTTTGGAGAAGATGGATATGTCTCTGGAGATTATTACATTGAATATAATAATATTGAAGATATTAGTAAGGAAAAAAGTTTATATTCATGGCAAGGAGAAATTGTCTTGATTTATTTATGGCGGGGCGATGAAAAAATAGGATTTGACAAATTGTTTCTCGATGAATACGAGACTTTAAGAACAAAAGTATTTCAAAGATTATCTTACGATTAAGCTATAACATAAGGGTAGAAGATGATGCTATAGATAGTCTTATATTAAAATAAGGTTTTTGAAAATATTTCATATTAGAATGAATACTATTAGTAATAGAAAGAATTATAAAAACTCGCTTTTAAGTAATTCTTTTCTAGGTAAAATATTTGTATTTCCTTGGATAAGTACAGGCATTGATGAACAATTTATAGGGATATAGAGCAACAATTAATAAAAACTGCATTTCATCACAAAAAAATGTAACTTACAACATTTTAATTGCTTTAGTAATTTTAATAGATAGAATGAAATTTAGAAATACGAATTCGCGAATGTAGTTTTTCAAATTTATTAAAAATGGAGGATGTATAACATGGATTTAGTATTATCAAATGATTTTTCACAGCTTTCAGCAAGCGATGAGATGCTTGTTGAAGGTGGCGTTGATTGGGATGGTGTAGGAATGACTGTCTCAGGAGGTGCCGGAATGTACATTGGAGCAAAAGTTGGCGCTGAAATAGGAGGAGCTGTTGGAGGTGTTGCCGGAGGATTAGCTGGTGCAGCAATCGGAGCAATAATTTATTCTGCGTTTGATTGATTGTTTTGCGTTAAGAAAAATGATGTTTACAAATTCAATATTAAGGAGGAAATTTTATGAAAGAGTTTAAAAATATCAAAAAAGAAAATCTAGAAGCTATTAATGGAGGCGGTTTGGCTGGTGGATTGACAGGTGGAATTCTAGGCGGAACCGTAGGTTTAGTAGGCGCAACAATTAAAGGTGTTGCAACAGGAGAATTGTCCGGAAATGAGCTTTGGAAAGCTACAACTGCAGGTGCTTTGTCCGGAGCTGCGATTGGCGGAGTAGGATTCCCATTATAAATACATTTAAAAATTTCACCCCAATTTTTTACATAGAATTGGGGTGCTGTTTAGGAGAAAAAGATGAATACGTTAAATCGATATATAATTCATTCTGGAATAATAGGTATATCAGCGTTAATAATATTTATTATATTGCTTATATTAGATGGAGGAGAATTAATACAACCATTTTTTATGTCAGTAGTAGTATTATTAGATATGTTTTTTGTATTTTCTATGGCACTATTTTTCTACGCATTGGCGAAGCCGGTCACAATAACATTTACGGTGAAGGATCGGCAAGTGTTAATTAATAAGCTTTCTGAAGTGGCTAGCAAAAAATGGAAAAGAAATAATAAAGTAGAGACCAAAGAGACTTGTAGTTTTAAATTTGGAAATAGGTATAAAGATTGGTTAACAACTCCAATTGAATTTATTTTTGACGAAGAAAAATGCATGGCTATAGTTCCTTCATACTACCAGGAAGATGTATTGCGGATAAACAGACAGCTTAGAGACTAGATTTGAGGGAATTGCTAGCGTAGAGGTGGAGTTGTTTTTGTCAAAGAAAGCTTGTACTTGCTTCGCAGCTATTTTTTAAGAGACAGATGGCGATTTATGGCAAATGTATAGTGACTTAGTTGGTATAGTTGAGGTATTACTGTAATGCATATTTTGATTATATTATTTGAAAATTTAATGATAGGTTTATTGCTAAAGGATGCCATAAAAACCATAAAAATCAAATCTGAGGCAAGCGTTTTGCGAATACTGCTTGGAATAATTATTGTATGGTCGTACCTATGGCAGTTGTATTTTGTATACACTAAAGAATACAAATTTGCGATATGCTTAGAATTAATTGCAATGTCTGCGTTATATGGCTTTTCGCATCTAGTAAACGGGAAAAAGAATAAGGATGCTTTAGAAAAATAAATGAGAATAATGAAATTAGATAATGGAAAAGAACAAACAAGTAAATTTATGAGGGAGAAATGAAGTACTACTGCGTTAAACAACACGACATCACAGATTGTGGGGCCGCATGTCTTGCTACAATCTGTAAACAAAATGGATACAAACTCAGCATTTCAAAAATTAGAGAAATAGCTGGTACTGATAAAAAAGGAACAAACGCTTTCGGCGTTATCAAGGCTGCTGAAGAGCTTGGCTTTAGTGCGAAAGGTGTAAAGGGTACAAAGGAGGCATTCTTTTCTGAAATACCGTTACCCTGTATAGCCCATGTAGTGGCGGAAGGAAAACTTCTTCACTATGTTGTTATTCATAAAATCACAAAGAAACAAGTTACAATAGCAGATCCTGCAAAAGGTCTGATAAAGATTAGCCCGGAAGAATTTTTTGGAGAAGTACACGAAGATAACAAGCCCCCAACATATCAATGGAGCGGTGTCTTGATTCTTCTAGTCAAGAAAGAAACATTTGTAAAAGGCGACGAGACAAAAGGATTGTTTAGCCGCTTTTTTTGTTTGCTTGTACCTCAGAAAAAGCTTTTGGCTCACATCTTTATTGCTTCGCTAGTGTATACGATTCTAGGAATTTTGGGAGCTTTTTATTTCCAAGAGATGATTGATACGGTTTTGCCTGACGCATTATCCAAAACTTTGATGACATTATCTATTGGAGTAATTGCGCTTAACTTATTCAGAGTTATATTAAATGCATTTAGAGCTCATCTACTATTGTATCTTAGTCAAAAGCTGGATGTCGCTATGCTATTAGGATACTACCAGCATGTTTTAGAGCTTCCAATGAACTTCTTTGGAACACGAAGAGTAGGTGAAATCATTTCCCGTTTTAACGATGCGGGAAAAGTGCGAGATGCTATTTCAGGAGCGACGCTTACTATAATGATTGATACCTTGATGGCGATAGCAGGCGGAATAATTCTGTATATGCAAAATGCAAAGCTGTTTGGAATAACCGCAGTAATAGTTGTTTTGTATTTTGCAATTGTGCTTGGATTTAATAGGTTGTATGAGCGCCTCAACCGAAAACAGATGGAAGACAATTCTCAGCTAACTTCATATATGGTTGAGTCTCTAAATGGTATTCAGACAGTAAAATCATATAATGCAGAGCGAAAAGTAAATCACGAAACAGAAAAGAAATTTGTAAAGCTGTTGAAAAGCATTTTCAATCTATCATGGGTTGGAAACATTCAAATTTCTTTGAAGACCATGGTTGAGTTGGTAGGTGGAGTTGTTATCCTCTGGGTGGGAGGAATAAGTGTAATCAAAGGTGAATTAACAATTGGTGGATTGATTACATTTAATTCGCTTTTAGCATATTTCTTAGATCCAGTTAAGAATCTAATCAATCTACAACCACAGATGCAGACAGCAATAGTTGCTGCTGATAGATTAGGTGAAATTTTGGACCTTGAGGCAGAGAAGAAGGAAGGCGAATCTAGAAAGCTTAAGCCTGAGAGAATAGCCGGTGACATAGAAATAAAGAATATCAAGTTTAGATATGGAACACGTAGACTTGTTATTGATGATGTTAGCTTAAATATAAAACAGGGTCAACGAGTGGCTTTTGTAGGCGAAAGTGGATCTGGTAAGACGACTCTGTCAAAACTACTACTTAATTTGTATCAGGCAGAAGAGGGAGAAATACTTATAAATAAAAATAATATCAAGGATATTCAGATTGAAAAATTGCGAGATAAGATTGCATACATACCACAAGAAACATTCTTATTCTCGGGAACAATATATGAGAATCTCACTCTCGGATTAGATGAAGTGAACATGGATGATGTAATTGAGGCGACGAAAATGGCACAAGCCCATGACTTTATAAATGATTTGCCACTTAGATATGAAACCTTGTTAGAAGAGAATGGCTCGAATCTTTCGGGAGGTCAACGTCAAAGATTAGCGATTGCACGAGCGATGCTCAAAAAACCTGATATCTTAATCCTAGATGAGGCAACAAGTAATTTAGATGCTGTTACAGAGAGGGCGCTAGATAAAACAATTAACGAATTTGCAAAGGATATAACAACTATATTTATAGCTCATAGACTTAGTACAATTAAAAACTGTGATGTTATCTATGTTATGGAGAAGGGAAAGATTATCGAGAGTGGAAATCACGAAGAACTACAATATCTAGGCGGAAAGTATGCAGAACTGGTACGACAACAGTCTTTGGGTGAAATCTCGATTAGTGAAAACGAGAAAGAGATAAAAGAAGAAGGTGAAGCATCATGAAACCAGTTTTTATAGATATTGGAGAGATAACAGAAAGCGTTGAAGTATATGAATCAAAGCCTAACCCTGCAATCGTATATACGATATATACTATATTTCTCATACTAGCAGCATCTGTCATTTGGGCAATTAATTTTAAACTTGATAATGTTGTTAAGAGTAATGGTGTGTTCAAGGGAACAGATTCTATTTTTGAGGTTAGTAGTGCCGTGACTGGTTGTGTGAAAGAGGCAAAGGTAGAGGATGGGCAGTTTGTTGAGAAGGGAGATGTTCTATTTGTAGTAAACATAGAATCTCTTTCAGAAACAATCCTAAACTATCAAAAAGAGAAAACTGATGCTGAGAATAGATTAGAAATATTACAGGCATACGAGAAAAGCTTAGATTCAGGTAGTGGTATTTCAGAAAGTCTTAAGAAAAATCCCTACTATGATGAATTCGTTAACAAGAGAAAGCTTTTGCTGGAGAATATTTCAGTAAACAGCGAGGATCAAGAAAGTAAGGTAGCGATATACCAAGGAAGTATAGACAATATTAACGCAACAATAGCAGTCTATACTGAAAAGGTCGAGAAGCTTACAGAGGTTAAAAACTGTATTATCAATCATGAAAATACATTTCAACCTGAGGATACGTATTACTATAGTATGGTTAATAGCTATCTGGCTTCATACAATTACAATCGAGTCCAGTACAATAATAAGATTTCAGAGTATGATAATCAGGTGGACGAGTGCAATCGGCAAATCCTTGAAGCGGAGGATGATGAGTCAAAAGAAGCTATACGAGAACAAAGAGACTCAATGTATTTAAGCACCGATAATTTGGAAAATGAACGTAGTAAAGCTCTGTCTAGTTTAGAGACGCAACAGATTTCTGAAATCGAAGCTCAGATAGAAAGTATAAATAACACTTTGTTGACTTTAAATTCAAATCTCAGTGAAACACAATTAGAGTTAAATGCAAATACGACTGGCTCGGCAGAATCTACAAGAAAAATTGCCATTTTAACGGAGAAAGGCAATGTGTATGCCGAGGAATTAACCTACAACGAGAAGAAAGATGAATGTGAAAATTATCTTACTAGCTATGGCATACAAAATGATAATTGTACTATTCGAGCTGCTTCTAGTGGATATTATTATTCGACAGAGGACGTAAAGGTTGGAACGTATCTTCAAGAATCTTCGACGCTTGGTAAAATCTATCCAAAGGAAGAATCGGATTTTTATGCGGAAATATTTGTTGAGAATAGCGATATTGGAAAAATAAAAGAGGGTCAGAATGTGAAATTTGAAATTGCGGCCTTCCCGTCTAGAGAATACGGATATTTTAAAGGAACGGTTAGCTCTATTTCTAAGGATATCACTGTAAATCAAACAACTGGTGAAGCATATTATATTGTAAAGGTAGCATGTTCCAATATGACGCTATCTGGTAAAGATGGAACCGAGGTAAGTCTAAAAAATGGAATGTCCTGTACGGGTAAAATAATTGTGGGAGAGCGAAGCGTAATGGACTATATTTTAGAAAAGATACATTTGAAACAATAGTGAGTATTATGCTAAAATATAGCAGAATTTCTAATAATACGAGGTGCTAGATTATAAATGCAAGAGTTATGTTTTGGGGTTGAGTTATTGGAAGATTTGGCATCGTTCATTATTATTTATGTATTGTTTAAATGGGCTAAATTAAAGTTTTCTGTATTAAAGACGTTCGTTTTATTATTAGTAATCACTGCGGTGGAAACAATTATTTTGCTGCAACTGCAGGGTACTGTTCAAGCGTGGGTACATAATGCAATTATCGCATTTACGATGTGTTTGCTGTCTGTATCTATTAAAAAAGGATTACTGTTATTTTTTCCGGCCATCGCAGCACTATCTACAGTGCAAACGCTGGCGATGTCCTTGGGATATTTTTTAGGTCTTTGGCATGGAACCTACTATGAACGAACATTGTTTGGGTTTATGTCATTTGCAATTTTAGTAATTATATATTTCTTTTTCAGAAAAGCAGATATTATCATCGAATATACTTTGCTGCAAAGCATTTCATTGATAATTGGTTCACTGGGGATATTATTGATCCTTAGAGAAATGCAATTCTTTATATCTGGGCAACCAAGAATCGGTCAAATGAAAGAGATTGGATTAATTCACAGTGCGATGTTGGCAACCTGTCTACTTTTATGTATTTTGGCATATTCTTTAGGTAATATACATATGCGCAATCGCGAATTAAAAGTAAAAGAGCAAGAAAAAGAATATCTTTTAAACGCTCAACGAGAACAAATCGAATCGGTTGTTAAGGTTGAAGAAAAATTACGTTCTTTAAAGCATGACTTAGTTTCTCATATAAATGCTATAGCAAGCTTTGCCGCAAACGATGAAGTGGCAAGGGTAAAAGATTATTGCAATAATCTCTTGTCAGAGACATATAATTTTACTAATGTATCATACACTGGAAATTTTGCTGTGGACGGAGTTTTAGGCCGATTAAAAGGAATAGCCAATGAACATGGCATAGATATAGATTTTGATATGGAAATTCCCAAAGAGAAAAAAGTAAGTGATTACGATTTATGTATTCTTCTTTCGAATATTATAAGCAATGCTATTGAAGCAAATGACAGTGGTGGTAAGGTAGATTTAAAAACAAGCTTGTTTAATGACAAGTTATGTATTATTGCAACAAATACAACCAATCATTCTTTAAAATATAGAGATGGAGTCCTTTTATCAACAAAGCGAGACTATGAAACCAGAGGCTTTGGAGTGCAGAATATTCAAACTGTGGTAGATAAATACGATGGAAGCTTCAAGATTGATTATGATAATGAACTTGTAAAAGTTGAGGTAGTGGTTTAGCAAGCAAAAAATATAAAAGGTTTTCCTTATAAATTCCTTATACTTCTTTGTTATCATGCCTTCAAAAGGAGGTAGTAAGATGCAAAGAGTATTAAAAAAGGGATTAACAGGCTTTGATTTAAAATATCTAGCGCTTATATTTATGGTGTTAGATCATATTTATTATTTTTTCAGATTTACAGGGAAAGTGCCGATAGTCTTCTCGTGGGTAGGAAGGCTTTCTGCACCCCTGTTTTTATTTTGTTTTATAGAGGGCTTTAAGCACACTCACGACCGCAAGAAGTACTTCTTAAAAATCTATCTTATTGCTGCTTTTATGGGTGCGATTCAATTTGGATTTTATAATGTTTTATCTCCGTTTGTAAGAGGCGATGGATTCTTTCCAGAAAACGCAATGTTATCAAGCTTCGCCATACTGTTTGTTGTTATGCAGGGGATAGAATGGATTAAGGAGAAAAGATTTTTAATTGGTTTTGCAGCAGCAATTCTGCCTATAATCGCACCTTTTCTTATGAATGTATTTATATATTCACCTTTTATAAAAACTGATAATTCCACAGGTTTGTGGATTACAAATCTTATAAACTTTACAATACTCCCTATGCATTCTTTTATAAAAGATGGTGGAACAGCGACATTAATAGAAGGTCTAGTGATATACTTATTTAGTAATTGCAAGAATCAAAGGATAAGAATATTCGCATATGCGATAGTGGAAATACTAATTGGTATCGTTGCGGTGAAATTAGCAGGAATGCCATTTAATACAGACACTTTATTTTTTAAATTGTATGACTGGATTTCTGTTTTTTCTATAATATTTTTGTTATGCTACAATGGTAGTCGAGGCAAAGGAAATGCTAGATTTTTCTACTGGTTTTATCCAGCCCACATATACATTTTATACGGCATATCGATAGCGATATATATGGTGACTAAATGAAAATATTAGCGGTAGATGACGAACGGGACATACTAAGTTTAATAAAAAAATCGTTGGCAGGGCAGTATCAGGTAGATACTGTCCTTAGGCCTTTTGAGGCCATTCCAGAGGATTTATCCAGCTACAGTTTAATAATTCTAGATGTGATGATGCCCAAAGAGGATGGCTATGAAATACTAGGGCGAATACGAAACAAAGTAACATGCCCAATAGTTTTTCTGACAGCAAAAGCATTAGAAGAGGATGTCATCTACGGATTATCAATAGGGGCGGATGATTACATTAGAAAACCATTTACAGTAGCTGAATTGAGAGCTAGAGTAGCAGCTCACATTAGAAGAGATAATCGAGAAAAAGCGGCGCAGGTAATACAAAGTGGGCCAATATCATTAAACCAAGAAGAATGCCTACTGGCAGTAAACAACCGGGTTGTGGAGTTAACCAAAAGTGAATTTGATATAGTTACCTTATTATTTAAAAACTCAGGTCAAGTTTTTTCAAAGAGTCAAATATATGAAGATATCTATGGCTACGACAAGGAAGGTGATGAATCTGCCATTGTCGAGCACATAAAAAACATTCGTAGAAAGTTAAAAGAGCAGGGGACACAGCCTATAGAAACAGTATGGGGAATAGGATATAAATGGAAAAAAGAACAATAGATATAAGTAGAATAATTATGATATATATTTTTGCAGTGTTAACTATGATTACTATCACAAGTGTTGTAACTGCAAAATTAGTAGGAGAGTATCTTGATGGCAATCATGCTAGCCCTGATGCAATTGAAAAGCAGGTTGAGGGCTGGCTGGCAGAGGCAGAGAAATCCAATAGATTTGACACAAAGAACTTTCCTGAAGTGGCAGAATGTATTATTGAAAATGAGAACGGCGATATTGTATTTAAAACAAAGCTGGATTCAAAGAATGATTTGGAGGACTTTGTAAAGATTTTCAAATCACAAAAGCTTGAAAGAAATCTGCAGGGTCAGGATGTATATCTGGCTAAAGAGGTGTCAGGAGAGACGGCATATATTCACTATAGTCTACATGTCGATAACGAATGGATTATGCTAGCTTTAATAGTGATTATTTTTGCGGTAGAAATCATTATACCCACAGCTATTGTAATTTTTAAAATCAAAAAGGGTGTGGAAGAGGTTGCCGATTACACGTGGCGTACACAACAGAAAACCAAATCCGAAATGGCGCAAATTGCCCATGACTTAAAAACTCCCCTGACAGTTATCCGCGGTAATGCGGATCTGCTTATGGAAAAAGCAGAGGATGAAGATTCAAAGGAATCAATACAAGCGATAATCAATAACTCAGAGCGAATAGTAAAAAGCGTGCTAGAAATATTAGAAAAGGAAGAACAATAGTTATGAAGATACTTTTTTTAGAAGATGATCAAGCCATAGCAATGGGGTTGATATATTCTCTTGAAAATGAGAATTACACCGTCAATCACGTTAAAACAGTGGCTGAAGCAAAAGAGACATTTAAAAATGATGATTATGATTTATGTCTTTTAGATGTAAATCTTCCAGACGGAAATGGTTATGAGGTTTGTAAAGAAATCAAAAACCAAAATGATACACCAGTAATCTTTTTGACAGCCTATGATGACGAAGTAAACGTTGTAATGGGGCTTGAGCTAGGCGCAGATGATTACATCTGCAAACCATTTAGAGTCAAGGAGCTTATGGCGCGTATCAAAACGGTTATACGAAGAAATGAAAAGTCATCAGCGCGAACGGCGGAACCGGAGTATTTATCAATCAAGAATATTCGTATATACGTTAAAGAAGCAAAGGTTGTAAAGGTTGATGAAGAATCAAACAAAGAAATCGACACCGAGCTTACCGCGGTAGAATACAGGTTGCTTCTCAATTTTGTAAACAATAAGGGAAATGTTTTAACTAGGAATCAGCTACTTCAAGATTTGTGGGATGTAAGCGGAGACTTCGTAAACGACAACACCTTGACGGTTTATATAAAAAGACTCAGAGACAAAATAGAAATAGATCCAACCAATCCAGAGATTATTAAAACAGTGCGTGGCTTAGGATATATTCTTGAGAAATAAATGGGAGAATTATTATGTGGGCAATACTTTTAATATTAGTTATTGCGATAGGTTTTTTATCGTACAAATACATATCACAGCAAAGGGAAATCAAAAAGCTTAACAATTATCTAGAAAGAATACTAGCAGGCGGAAAAGAGCTTGAGGTGATGAATCAAACCGAAGGTGAGCTGGGTATATTAAAAGCAAATATCTATAAGACGACGACAGCTCTATTATCTCAGCGCTCTACCCTAGAAAAAGATAGATTTATGTTGGCAGATGCCTTGGCGGATATCAGTCATCAATTCAAAACGCCACTTACATCCTTGATGGTGATGAACGATTTGCTTGAGGAAGAACAGGATGAGGACAAGCGGCGAGAATTTCTTAACACACAGTCAGTTCAGCTCGATAGAATGAACTGGCTTATTCAAACACTTCTAAAAACATCAAAGCTGGAAGCAGGCTTGTTGACCTTCACAAAGAAGACAATTTCAAGCAAAGATCTCATTAAATCAGTGATGAATCCTTTTATGATAAACATAGATTTGAAAAACATAGACTTAAAACTAAATTTGACGGATGCCAAGTTAGAATGTGATGAGGCATGGACTAGAGAAGCACTTCAAAATATTGTGAAAAACTGCATTGAACATATGGATGAGGGCGGATTTTTAGAAATATCTAATTTAGATACCAATCTTTATAATGAAATCACCATAAAGGATACCGGAAAGGGTATAGCCGAAGAGGATTTACCACATATATTTGAAAGATTCTATCGAGGAAAGAATTCCGGAACCGATAGTGTTGGAATAGGACTTGCTCTTTCAAAATCTATCATTGAAAACCAAAGAGGAGATATTAAGGTCGAGAGTGAAGAGGGTGTAGGTACAAAGTTTATTATTAGGATGTACAAGACAGTTATCTAAAGAGTATTGTTACTATTCGCAGTTGACTCCACCTACATTCGCAATAGAAGTCTTTCAGACTTCATTCTCGATGCTTCGCATCTAACATTGCTCATGTGGGTGGAGTCAGTAACTTTAATTACAAAATTGTAATAAAAGAGTCACGGTAAAGTAATATTGCAATAGTATCTTTTTCTCATAGGATACGAAATGCAAAAGAAATGCATTCGTAAATACGAATTAATGAACATGTGAGAAGGGAGCAGATATATGAATATCTTAGAAATTAAAAATCTTAGCAAAGTTTATGGAGAAGGCGAAACAAGAGTTGAAGCATTAAAGGATGTTTCTTTTACAGTAGAAAAGGGAGAATTTGTTGCAATAGTTGGTCCTTCAGGTTCAGGTAAATCTACATTGATGCACATCCTCGGAGGAGTAGATAGAGGAACTTCAGGAGAGGTGTTAATCGGACAGACAGATATCAGCAAGCTAAACGAAACAGACCTTGCAATCTTTAGAAGAAGACACATCGGATTGATTTATCAGTTCTACAACTTGATTCCAATCCTTACAGTAGAAGAAAACTTAACCTTGCCAATTCTTTTAGATAAGAGAAAACCAGATCAGGATTTGGTGAAAGAATTAATAGCAAAGCTTGGACTTGAAAAAAGATTAAAGCATCTACCAAACCAGCTTTCAGGTGGACAGCAGCAGAGAGTTTCAATTGGTCGAGCCCTAATCAATCATCCTGCACTACTTTTAGCAGATGAGCCAACAGGAAATCTTGACTCAGAAAACTCTAAAGAAATCATCAAGTTACTTAGAAAATTCAACAAAGAATATAACCAGACAGTAATTATAATTACACATGACGAGCGAATCGCTCTTTCAGCAGATAGAGTTATCACTATCGAGGATGGACAGATTACACGTGATGAAGCAAGAATCAAAACTACAGGCCTTGATGATGAGGAGAAAGCTGAGGTGAGAGCATAATGAATATCGTATCAAGACTCACACTCAGACATCTTGCAGAAAACAAGAAACGTACAATAGTAACAACCATTGGTATTATTGCATCAACTGCACTTATGACAGCGATTATAGTCGGATTGTTTTCGTTCTTTAGATTTTTTGGAGATTTAGCGGAAGCAACAACTGGAAGCTGGCATGTGACCGTTGGCAAGATAACAGATCAGCAGCTTGAAAAGCTACGCGCCGATGATAGAGTAGGTGAAATTGGTTTCACTGACGATACACAAGCTATAACAGGCTTCATAGTTGATAGTGACGCAAAGGCTCGCTATAGAATTGGAAACATCAGGCATATAGATGAAATAGCTTCAAAATGGTACATAACAAGTGATTACGACGGTACTTTACCAACTAATTCAGGCGAAGTGGCAGTAGAGGAAGATTTTCTCAAAGACAACAATCTAAATCTTTCTATTGGCGATACCATTAATTTTCAAGAAGGCAGACGCTATATGGAGGAGGCAGACGGCTCCAAAACAGGAATCGGAGGAACCTATCGCTCTAATGAAAAGTTTGAGAAGCAATCAGATGAAAGCTGCGTAATTACAGCAATTCTTCATGGAAATAAGGCAACTGGAGGCTTTAATATAGTCAGAGGCTTGGAGCCAAACTGTACTGCAAAATCAAGAGTTGCAGTAATCACCATGAAGGGCTTAAATGTTAGAACTGCCAAAACAATTAAGGAGACAATGGCAGACAATGGCATTAAAAACTTTGTATGTAATGTTGAGTATCTAGGTGGCCATCTCTGCTTAGAGGGTTGGGGAAATAATGCAGGTCCTATTTTAAAAATCATTGGTACAATGCTTGGTATAGTTGTGTTCGTTTCTGTAGTACTTATTTACAACGCATTTGCCATGTCTACTACCGAACGTATTAGATATTTGGGAATGCTTGCAAGTGTAGGTGCAACCAAGAAGCAAAAACGCCTTTCAGTATATTTCGAGGGATTGATTTTAGGAATAGTAGGAATCCCAATTGGAATTGGATGCGGAATTTTAGGTAGCTATGCTACATTACATATCTTAGGAAGAATGATGTATGATGCAGATATATTTGAAGGAATGGAGATTGTAAATGGAACTATTCCACTTAGAGCTCCACTTGCACTACTTGTTGTTGTAGTGATTCTTTCAGCAATCACCATTGCTATCTCATCTATTAAGCCTGCACGTATGGCATCGTCTATTATGCCAGTTGAGGCACTACGAGAAAACAATACAGTAAAGGTTAAGGCTAAGCAGCTTAGAGTTAACAAGCTTGTTAGAAAGATATTTGGTTACGAGGGCGAACTTGCATATAAAAACATCAAAAGAAATGGCAAAAAGAGTAAAGTTATTATCGCCACAATAACCTTATCAATTGTTTTATTCTTAACCGTAGACTACTTCGATACAATCTTTGAAAAATCAAATATTTACGATGTAAATATAGGTTATCAAGTATCTGCTTGTGCAGCCTATAGCGATAAAGATAGATTAAAGGAAGCACTTGAGGAGACCGAAGGTGTTGATAGAGTATTTCACTTCGAGATGATTTTCTATAATTTTGAAAAACCATCTTGGGATGATGATTGGGTATCTCCTAACAGGGATATCCTAAATCCAGACTTTTTCCAAGAGAACTACAAGGCGCTAGACGGAAAAATCACCAAAATATGCCTCATGGTTTTCGAGGATGACATGTTTAATGATTTAATTAAATCAAACAATCTTTCAACAGAAGATTTTTATGGAGATCAGTTAAACGGAGTTGTTTTAAATAATTATTACCATGATGAAAGAATGACAGGATTGTTTAACGACAAAATTATAGGACAAAAGCTTTACTACGATGATCCTGAAAACAATCCTCCAGCGGTTAATATTGTTGGATTAGTTGATTATGATGCAAGCAAACAGGCATGTAATCTTTGCGCAAATCAAACAATAAACGTCATTGTACCATCATCAATGTATTTTGATAGAATGAGCAAGATTGTCAATCCAGACGAACTAGTTTACACATATGCCATTGAATGTAAAAACTCACAAAAAATGGTAGCAACTATTTCTGATATGCTAGAAAATGGCGAGTACAAGGCATATAGCTGTTTTGACGAAGCAAAAAATATTAAGCAGATGAATACAATTTCGATTGCACTCAAAACTGCTGTTTATGGATTTACAGTTCTGCTGATACTTATCGTAATTGCGAATATCGTAAATACGATATCAACTGGAGTGATATTACGACGTAAGGAATTTGCTATGCTAAGATCTGTCGGCATGACAGAAAAAGGCTTTAAAAAGCTGCTTTCTTTGGAGACAATCCTCTATGGATTAAAGTCTCTAGGAATGGGACTTCCATTATCACTTTTGATTACATATCTAATTAATTTAGCATTAAGTGGAATGGCGATGCCATTTGTAGTGAATTGGAAGTTGTACTCTATAGTAATAGTAGCTGTTTTTGCAGTTGTCTCAATCAGCATGCTGCTAAGCACAGCAAAGGTTAAAAATGACAATATCATAGATGCATTAAAAGACGACATTTGCTAACATCTCAAAAAGATACATTAAAATGATAAAGAGGCCTGTGACTCAGCTTTCTTACGAGGGCTGGTGCCATAGGTCTTTTTTTGCTGCGCCAAGAAAATCTGAGTATGGTATAATCAAATGGATTCAAAAAGAAACTATGGCTACTATATTTAGAAGATTCATTATACATACGGAAAGGATAAGTTTGAAACAAATATGAAATTTACAAAGATGCATGGCTGTGGAAACGATTATGTTTACGTAAATCTTTTCGAGGAAACAATTGACGATCCTGCAGCAGTTTCAATCAAGATTAGCGATAGACATTTTGGTATAGGTTCAGATGGTCTGATTACAATTGGCCCATCCGACAAAGCAGATTTTAGAATGAGAATGTACAATGCCGACGGTTCGGAGGGCGAGATGTGTGGCAACGGAATCCGCTGCGTGGCAAAGTATGTTTACGACCACAACCTCACCATCAAAACAGAGATTTCTGTTGAAACAGGTGCAGGGATAAAGTATCTTACACTTTTTGTGGAAGACGGCAAGGTGGCACAGGTTCGAGTGGATATGGGAGAGCCAATTTTGGAGCCATCCTTGATTTCAGTTGTTGCCGAGGGTGATAAGGTTATCGACGCTCCAATCGAAGTGGGCGGCAAGACTTGGAATATGACCTGTGTTTCTATGGGCAATCCTCACGCGGTAGTCTTCGTAGATGACACAGCAAGCTTTGAATTAGAAAAATACGGTCCTTTGTTTGAAAATCACGAGAGATTTCCAAAGCGCACCAACACCGAGTTTGTTCAGATTATCTCTAGGTCCGAGGCAAACATGCGCGTATGGGAGCGAGGCTCTGCTGAAACCTGGGCTTGCGGCACAGGCACCTGCGCTAGCGTAATGGCTTGCATTCTAAATGGAAAAACCGATGACAAGGTGTTGGTTCACCTTCGTGGAGGCGACCTCACAATCGAATACGACCGCGCAACCAACCACATATTCATGACAGGACCAGCTGTGGAGGTTTTCACAGGGGAAATTTCTCTCTAAGGCTTCCCCCACATGGGGGCGAAAGAGGTCCAGTGGACCTCTGGTCCGAGCCGACCGGAGCGGAAGCGGAGACAGCTGTCGCCGGAGGCGACTGATGAGGGGAAATAATATAACAGGTAGGAGCTTAAAATGAAATTAACAGATTTACTAGAAGGTTTAGAATACGATTTGCACTCAGGATCCTTGGACAAGGATATTTCTACTCTGGTTTACGATTCCAGAAAAGTTGAAAAGGGTTCACTTTTCGTCTGCATCTCAGGAACTGTTCGTGATGCTCACGATTTCATCCCAGACGTAATCGAAAAAGGTGCAACAGCAATCATCATTGAAAAGGACGTAGAGCCAGTTGATGGCATCACATATATCAAGGTTAAAAACAGTCGTCAGGCCCTTGCTTTTACTTCGGCTGCATATTTTGGACATCCGGCTGGGAAGCTTAAAACAATTGGCATCACCGGCACAAAGGGCAAGACAACCACAACCTACATGGTAAAATCTATCTTAGACAGCGCTGGCATCAAGACGGGTCTTATCGGAACAATCGAGTCAATCGTAGGAGATGAGCGCATCCCCGCAGTTAATACAACTCCAGAATCCTACCGCGTTCAAGAGCTATTCAAGCAGATGGTTGATGCGGGACTTGATGCGGTGGTAATGGAGGTTAGTTCTCAGGCACTCATGCTTCATCGCGTCTCTGGATTTACCTTTGATATCGGTGTATTTACCAATCTTGAGCCAGACCACATCGGTGAAAACGAGCACAAGGATTTTGCAGACTATATGCACTGCAAGAGTCTTCTCTTCCAGCAGTGTAAGCTTGGAATTTTCAACGGAGATAGCGAGCACATCGAGGGAATCCTCAAGGGTCACACCTGCGAGGTTGTTAAATATGGATATGGTAAGAACAACGACTTAATCGCTGAAAACGTTGAACTCCTAAATGAAAACGGAGCGCTTGGAGTTAAATACCACATCACTGGCAGAGAAGATATGACAGTAGAGGTAAATGTTCCAGGTACATTCTCTGTATATAATTCACTTACCGCAGTTGCAATCTGCAAGCAGTTTAAGGTTTCTGAGGACAAGATTAAGGAAGCTCTGATGAACGTACACGTCAAGGGACGCATCGAGCTTATTCCAGTTTCAAAGAACTTTACAGTGATGATTGATTACGCTCATAACGCAATGGCTCTTGAAAGCTTGCTAACAACCCTTAAGGCTTACGAGCCAGGTCGATTGGTTTGCATGTTCGGTTGTGGAGGTAACCGTTCGAAATCAAGACGATTTGAGATGGGGGAGGTTTCATCTAAGCTTGCTGATTTAACAGTTGTCACATCGGACAATCCTCGCGATGAGGAGCCAATGGACATCATCAACGATATTCTTGTTGGAGTTAAAAAAGCAGATGGCGAATATGTCACTGTTCCAGACCGAAAGGAAGCAATCCGTTATTGTCTCACCGGGGCAAAGAAGGGGGACATTATAGTTCTTGCAGGCAAGGGTCACGAGGACTATCAAGAGATAAAGGGTGTCAAACACCACATGGATGAGAGGGAATTGATAGCAGAAGTTATCAAGGAGAACGGTAAGGACATTATCTAGAGGGGACAAAGTTTGGAAACCAATTATTTTAAGCCTAAAGAAACACCAATCACTTTTATTCTGGTGGCAATAAATATCATTGTTTTTGTTGTGTTGGAAATAATGGGAAACACATTGAATCCATTTTTCATGTTAAATAATGGAGCGATGAATCCATCCTTAATTTTAAAGTACGGGCAGTGGTATCGACTTTTCACTGCCACATTTATGCATTTTGGAATAGAACACCTTGTTAATAATATGCTGCTGCTATTTTTCATGGGACAGATATATGAAAGAGCGGTGGGGCCTACGCGTTGTTTAGGTATTTATATGGGGTCAGGCTTAGCTGGCTCCTTTTTGTCATTTTTCAGCATGTGCTTGTATGGTCAAAACGATATAGTTGCTGGGGCATCAGGTGCAATATTTGGTGTCATCGGCGGCATGCTAATTGTTATCTTGGTGCACAAGGGCAGATATGCTGGAATCAGTACAAGGCGTATGCTTTTCATGGCGCTTCTTACCTTATATTTTGGATTTGCAACGGCTGGAACGGATAATATTGGTCACTTGGGAGGCATTATTAGCGGTGCGATTTTGACCATGCTCACCTATGGCATTCCAACAATCATCAAAAGAAATCGTTCCGTTGATTTTACAGAAGAAAAACCCTATACTTTAAATAACGATGATAAAAAAGAGGGTCAATAATGAAGGTAAATATATACTATGGCGGTAGAGGTCTTTTAGAAGATCCTACATTATATGTAATCAACAAGATGGAGCAGGTTCTTATCGAGCTCCAGGTTGAGGTTAATCTTTACAACATCTACGAGCACAAGAATGCTATTTCTATGCTTCCACAGACACTTAAGGATGCAGACGGAATCATCCTTGCAACCACAGTGGAGTGGTTGGGTATCGGCGGATACATGAATCAGTTCCTCGATGCTTGTTGGCTGTATGCAGACAAGAATGCGCTTGCCACTACATATATGCAGCCAGTTGTAATGTCTACAACCTACGGTGAGCGAGAGGCAATGGTCACTCTCGAAAATGCATGGGAAATTCTTGGCGGTCTGCCATGCTCTGGCTTCTGCGGATACGTTGAGGACTTGCGTGAGTTCAGGGAAAATGTTGAGTATGCCCACATTATTGAGAAAAAGGTAGAGACACTTTACCGTACAATTTCACAGCATACCAAGGGCTTGCCTACCAGCAATCAGGCTGTTACTCGAAGCATTTTAAGGACTCAGCAGATGGAATTATCTCCTCAGGAATCTGAGCAGCTTTCCAAGTTCGTATCTGACGACGAATATGTCCAGACACAAAAGGCTGACATCGCAGATTTGACAAATATTTTCCGAGATATGATGGGGCAAAAGCAAGAGGATAGCTCCAACGAATACATCAACGATTTAAAGATTCATTTTAAGGGCAACCCAGAATTCAATGCCAAATATCTATTCATGATAGAGGGGAAGAATCAGCCTTTATTTATTCATATCAACGGTGAAAAGATTGACGGCCACTATGGTAAAGAAGAAGGTATAGATGTCTATATGAAGCTTTCTTCAAATATAATGGACAACATTGTCGCCGGTCGCGAAACCTTCCAACGAGCGTTCTCTGTTGGAGATATGACGGCCAAGGGCAATTTTAGAACACTTAGAATGTTAGATGACATTTTTACATTTTCAAATTAGGAGGCTTGAACATGAAGGACGAGAAATGCATTTTTTGTAAGCTAGCAAATGGAGAAATCCCTACAAATAGCATCTATGAAGATGATGATTTCAAGGTGATTTTAGATGCAGACCCAGCAACTAAGGGTCACGCACTTGTTTTACCAAAAGAGCATTTTGCTAATCTATTGGAGATGGATGATGCAGTGGCAGCCAAGGCTTTACCTGTAGCAAAGAAAATTGCCAAGAGAATGATGGAAAAGCTTGGTTGCATTGGAATCAACATTGTTCAAAACAATGGAGAAGCAGCAGGGCAGACAGTTCATCATTTCCACATCCACGTTATCCCTAGATACGAGGATGATCCAGACAAAACAATCTGTGGCTGGAGCCATCAGAGCTTTAGTGAGACTGAAACAGCAGAAGTTGTTAAGAAGCTTTCTAAATAATCGAATAATTAAAATGTGCTAAAAATATCAATTGCTGACAAATAGGAGAATATGAATGCTAAAAATAGCAGTATGCGATGACTCAAAATACATACGTAGTGAAGTAAAGAAGTTGATACTTAACTATTCGGTGAAAAAAGATCTTGATTATGTATTAGACGAGTATGATACCGGTGAGAAATTGGTTGGAACTGGCGAGAAATACGATTTGATTTTTATGGATTATGAATTCGAAGATAAGGGGGCAAATGGATTAGATATTTCAAAACAGATTAGGGTGAATGATAAGAATTCTACAATAGTATTTGTAAGCAGTTATCCATCTATTGTATTTGAATCTTTTGAGGTCGGTACATTTAGATTTTTAACAAAGCCAGTCGATGACAATAAGTTTTATGATGTTATGGATGCTTTCGTGCAGACCATGCAAGAAGACACAATTCTTAAGATTCGTCTTGATGGTGAAAATCATTTTTTCAAGGAAAGCATAATAGCGTATGTTGAGGGGATGGGAAAAAATTGTATTCTTCATTTCTGTGATGGGCGCGATGATATGGAGTGCCATGAGACACTTGGAGCCATTGAAGGGCGTCTTTCTTCTAATAAATTCTATAGATGTTACAAATCGTATCTAATTAATCTTGCGCAGGTTAAATCCTATAATCATGATGAAGTAACCATGAGTACGGGAGATAAGCTTCTTATTAGCAGATTGAAGTATAAGGAGTTTAACAATATCTATGCAGATTTTCTTGTAAGAGTTGGGGGATAAAGAATCAATGGGAGAAATCAACTCGTATATATGGATTGTTTTAGCTATATATTTAGTTCGTGGTATAGTGGGTTTCGCGAATTTTTGGATGGTGTTTGAATATTTTTGTGATTTCCCGAAGCTCGATTCGAAAAAGAAAGATTGGTTTGGAATTTCTTTTTACGCTATAATTACACTTTTGCATAGATTTGCAATTAATTCTGAGAATAGAATATTTTTTGTAATAATAGGGGGATTATTTTTCATCCGTATAATTCCATTTTTATGGAATAGATATGGGCGGAATTTAGGGTTTTTGATACAAGTTTTGTTTTACGAGTGTATTGTAGATGGTATCGCTCAAAACATAGAATTTTTATTTATAAAAAAGATAAATATAGTAGGATATTTTAAAATACAAAATGATATATCAGAGGTAATTACGGAGATTATAATATGTGGTTTCCTAATGACATTGATATTGCTAAAAAGGGTTAACGTTCTAAAAATATGTTTTACTACACTTACGATACCAGAACATATAATTCTCTTTTTGATTTGTGCAGCTTATGGTACATTACAGCTTGAAGTTTATGTGAATTCAAGTAGTAGTGATTTCATGAGAAAACTAAGTGTTCTAACGTTTGTATTACTTATGATGGTTATTTCACATATAATAATGGTTCGTGATCAGAACATATCTATGAATAATATGATAGGTAATTTGAAAGAGCCGATGAAGCAGATTACAGACTCGTATATCGAGATGAATGAAAAAAACACAGAACTAAGAAGATTTAGACATGATACTAAAAATCTTCTGATAGGATTACGTTCGCTCATAGCGGATGGGAAGTTTGAGCAGGCGGTTGGATATATTGACAAGATGCAAGATTCAATAGAGGCAAGCAGAAGCAAAGCGTTTGACACTGGAAATTTTATAGCAGATGCATTGATAGAATCAAAAGCTAAGGTCGCTACTCAAAACAATATTGTTTTGACCGTATCTGGAAACATCCCAACAAATAGGATTGAAGATGTAAATCTTGTTATACTGATTTCGAATTTGTTAGATAATGCTATTGAGGCAGCAAAACAGGTTGAGGGCGAGAGAAAAATAGAAATACAATCTATACTCAAAAAGAATATTTGGATTCTATCTGTTAAAAATTCATGTGTGAAAGATATAGTTATTAAAGAAAACAAAATTAAAACTACTAAAGAGAACAAAGAAGCACATGGTTTTGGGATTTCAAATGTAGAGCGTGTAACTAAAAAGTATGATGGTAATTTGTTGCTTAGTTGCGAAAATCAAGTGTTTACAGCCAGAGCAACATTAATGTTAACTGCATGATTTTACATTTTATTCTTTAGACAATACAGTTCATTCCATTTATCGTTATAACAAATATTTTGTTGTAATATTTAACCATAAGATATAGATATGGCTACACAAAAAAAAGATGGAGGGATGATGAAATGTATGATTATCTAAAAGGCTTGTTTGGCGGCGGAGGTTGCTAAAAGTCAAAAATTATGTGGGGGGGGGAGAGTCAGCCGAAGGAGGCTGGCTCTTTTTTCTGAATTAAATATCAAAAAAGGTGTTAAGGATATCCAAAAGGAATCAACTGTACTAAAAATGCAGTTGGTTCTTTATTTTTTTATGTTTATTCCAAATAACGTTTTATCAGATTATAAATTGATAAGATATGCATGTCTGGTGATACAAATAACAATGACAAGTAAAAAATTTATATAAAAAGAAAAAGAAAAAAATAAGCATTTATAAAGAAGGGTTGGGTTAAAAAAATGAATGAAATGATTAAAAGAGCTAGGACAACGCAGGAGAAGAGAAAAGCTTATACGCCACATGCAAATGTGGACTTTAGTTACTTGAAAGAGTGGAGAGATGTAAGAACATTATTAAAAGATAAACAATTCAAAGAAATGCTTAAAGAGAATAATATGACTGAAGAAGAATTTGCATATACCCTTCAGCCAGATGTAGAACTTGAAAAGCAGGAAAGTGACAAATGGTATGATACTTATGAAGAAATAATGGATGGCTTTTCCGACGAGATGATCGACACAAAAACAGGTGTTGGACTTGTGGCATTGCCTTACACAATTTATTTGAAAAAGAGATTGATTCAAGTAATAGATAATCTAAAAAACATAAAAGTAGAAGAAAAGGTACTTGAAGCATTTGTTGAAAGTCACTTAACAGAAATGTTTGGTATTTTTGGAAAACTCACAGCTTTAAAACTTGCAATTTACAAAGAAAATCATAAGTTTAGAGCAAGAAATGAAAAGAAACAGTTTGTTGAGTTTCTAAAGAATTCTTTCGGAAAGAAAGAAGATTTGATTTCGTTTTATAAGGGTTACCCGGTAGCCGCAAGGGTGGCTACCGCAAGAACTCACTATATGATAAAGAATTATACTAATATTCTTGAGCATGTAAACAAAGATTATAAGGAAATCGAAGAGTTCTTAGGCAAAAAAAATCTTGTACTAACAGATATTTCATTATCAACAGGAGATTCTCATGAGCAAGGTAATTCAGTTTCTATTCTTAAATTTGATGACAAAAAACTAGTTTATAAGCCTAAGGACCTTAGGATAAATCAGGCGTTTGAATCATTTGTTGATTGGTATGTTGAAAAATCAAGTATGCTTGAGATTAAGATTCCTAAAGGTATTTATAAAGTTAACTATGCATATAACGAATTTATAGAAAAGATTTATTGCAAATCAGAACGCGAAGTAGAGAGATTTTACACCCGATATGGTTATTTAGTAGCCATCTGTTATTTACTAAATATAAATGATCTTCATCTAGAAAATATTATAGCCAGTGGTGAACATCCAGTAATTATAGATATGGAGACACTATTCCAGATGCCTGCGCAGATAACAGGAGAATCAGCATATATAGATATGCTAAAACGGTTGGAAACAGAATCGGTTGCAGCCTCTATGCTACTTCCAAATCAGTTACATATGGGAGGAAAAGATAAAATAAATCTTAGCGCACTTAATGGCAAAGGTGGAGAATTAGAACAAGAATTGCTAGTACCAAAGAATGTAGATACGGTGGATTTTCATTTTGAAAACATAAAAGGCCGTTTCGGAGGCGGGGACAATATACCTCAGTATGGTGAGGAAAAGGATGTAGATATTTCAAAATATAATCTTTTGATTATTGAAGCTTTTGAGCAATTTATGAAGTTCATTCTTGAACATAAGACCGAGGCGCTTGAGGCACTTGAGTTATTTAAAGGGAAAAAAGTGCGTGCACTGCTTAAGTCAACTGAACGCTATGCAGCAATGATTCGTTATGCTAATCATCCTAGATACAATGAGGATATGAAGTATAGAGAGCGTTTAATGATGAATATATGGGCATATCCATATAGAGATAAAAGAATCATAAATAGTGAAGTAAAAGATTTGTTATTTAATGATATTCCTATCTTCTTTACATACACCGATTCACGCGATGTAATTGATAGTTTTGGTAAAGAATATTTAGATTATTATGAGATATCAGGGTACGAAGTATCAAGAAAAAAAATATTGATGCTGACAGATAAAGAAATAAAACTCCAAAAGACAATAATGGCATTGGCTCTTGGAATTATGAATCCTTTCCTTAATGATCGAGGGGGAAGGTTGCCAATTGAGCAGGAAGCAAAAGTTGTTAACTACATGGCTCAGGCAAAGGATTTGGCAAATAAATTGATGCTAGAAGCTTATGAAAAAGAGGGTGAATGCGCATTTATTAATCTTGATTGTAATCAGGAAGAAGAGTGGGAGTTAAAGGCTTGTGAGCTTGATCTTTACGGCGGTTTAAGTGGAATAGCAGTTGTATATTTAGAGCTGTATAGAGCGACAAAAGAAGAGAAGTATTTAGACTTCTATCACATGCTAATGAAATCCGCAATTAACCAGGCAAAGCAGGCAAGTGTGTCATCTGCATTTACAGGAAGATTATCACCAATATATCCGTTGCTTTTGGAAAAGAAATATCTGAAGACAGTTTATGATATTGATTATCTTAAAAATGTGATGAAAGCCTTAGATGCTTTAACTGAGGATCAGATGGAGAAGTACGAAAACCACGATTACATCACAGGACTTGCTGGAATAATACGATTATTGAAGCTTGTTATGGAATATTTGCCTGAGGCTGGACTTAAGGAAGAGACATTAGAAAAATATATCTCTCTTGCAGAGAAAAGAATCACAAAAGAATATGAAAATAAAAAGTCTAAAGAGGGTATGGCTCATGGTATCAGTGGAATGATGTATGGTCTTGTCTCTGGAGGTAAATATGATGCCAATAAAGTTAAAGATTTACTTTCTTATGAGTACCATGCTGGGGTGAATCCGGAAAAAGACTTTAAATGGTGTTGGGGATACCCTGGCATGATTCAGGCAAGAATAGCGATTAATAAAATTGACAGAAGCGTTGTTGATAAGAGACAGCTAAATAGTTTGATACGTAAATTTGAGGCGATATTAAATGAATCCGTGGCATCGGATAGTCTTTGCCATGGAACAGGAAGTATAGTTACAACGTTAAAGATGATATATGAGTACACCAAGGATAATAAGTGGTTAGATTATCTTAAGAAGTATATGGCAGATATGTACATGCATTCTCTTTATGAAGGATATAGAGTGAGTAAGGTTAGTGATATCGAGAGTAAAGGAGTATTTGATGGCATATACGGAGTGGCTTGGTTGTACCTGTATGCAGCTCTTGATATAAACAATATCGCCATACTTGAGATGAATAAATAACAGTGGGGTAATTATATGAAAAAAATATTTGTTTTTATAGGAAGCAGAAGAAAGAATGGTCGGACTACTGGCTTTGCTAAACAAATAACGGATAGGTTAGATAAAGAAAAGTTTGAGATTGAATATGCTTATCCACAAGATTTTACTATTGCACCATGTTTAGGTTGCGGAAAATGTTTTTTGCAGACAGAGTGCGTAAGTAAAGATGACTTGCCAATATTGCACAAAAAGATACTTGAATCAGATGTCTTTATCATTGCATCACCAGTATATATGCATTATTTTACAGCTGATTTAAAGCTTATTATGGATAAATCTTCATGGTGGGCGCACACATTAAGACTTCAAGGAAAACCTGTAGTGGTGTTAAGTACTTGTGATACTAACGGTCATGATACAGTTATAAAGCCTTTAAATAAAATCATGACTTATATGGGTGGAAATGTAATTGCTTGTTCAAATGCGTCGAATATTCCAAATCAGCTTGATAATAGTAAATGGATGGACAAAGTAACATCAGAAATAGCATCACGTATTAACAAGTATGCATTTATTCCGCATCAATCAAATGCCGATTTAGAAGAGATGTTTCCGGCTATGAAGGAAATTGCACTCCTTCAAAGTAGGCAGAAAGAACGTTTAAATCTTGATTATGAGCTGCATGAGTATTGCTATTGGAGAGATATGGGAATGCTTAATTATGCAACTTTCGAAGAATATTTAAAACAAAAATATAAATATGAGGAGGCAGTGGTTTGAGGGTTAGATTTCAACAACAATGTGAACATTCCGAATGCGGACTCGCTTGTGCGTCGATGATGTTGGATTATTTTGTCGACAAAACAAATTTATCAGGGATGCGAGAACGGTATGGTGTTCCAAATGGCGGATATAATTTATTACAACTTCAAGAAGTGCTTAAAGAAAATGGGGTCATTTCACGAGCAATTAGAATTGGTATAGAGTCACTAAAGGCAGTTCCAAAACCATTTATAGCATTTTGGGATCGCAAACATTTTGTAGTGGTCGAAAAGGTATCGGGTGGCACCGTATCATTGGTAGATCCAGCATCAGGAAAAAAGAAGCTAACTAATGATGAATTCGAAGAGCATTTTTCAAAAATAATTCTATATCCTACGAGTGAAAGTACAAGAAAATTTCAGATGCCCAAGCTTCATCCTGTGCTTGTAAAGAACGCAAAAAAGAATAGTAAATTGCTTATAGGTACACTTATTTTTTCAATGATAATGCAGTGCCTGAGCCTTTTAATTCCATATACTATACAGTTTGTTATAGATGGTTTTGAAAGAAATATGCTTTTTAGTTTGAAATTGCTTCTTGCAATACTTATAGGATTATCAGCAAACTATTTCATATTTAACCTGATAAGAACGAGGGTAATAACCAAGCTGCAAACAGCGTTCGATAAAGGATTTTTAGGGGATACAATTAAGCAGCTTTTGGATTTACCGTACTCTTATTTTGTTAATCGGAGTAAGGGCGAACTGATATACAGGATAAATTCTAATACTTATATCAGGCAGGTTATCATTGATAGAATGATTGAAATAGTAATCGATGTATTTTTCTTCTTCATATATCTGGTTGCTATGATGTGCTATAGTCCAGCATTGGCGACATTTACGATATTTGTTGCTGGAGCATTGTGTTTGATTTCAGATGCAAATACAAAAATAAATAGAAAAATTGCACAAAATGAGATGGTTGTCACGACAAAATCGCAGGATATGATAAATGAAATGATAAACAATATATTTACCATAAAGTCAACCAATTCTCAAAAAAATCTATTTAACAAATGGTCGGACAATTTTGAAAAACAAATTGGTCTTGAGAAAAAGCGCGCAAAGTATTCATCGATATTGAGTAATGCGACACAAACTATCCAGAGTGTTTATCCTTTGTGTATTTTTCTAGGTGGATATTTTTTGATGCTAAGGAACAAGATGACTATAGGTGGAATAGTGGCATTCAGTTCTATAGGAGCATCTTTCCTTGGACCAATTATTGCAATAATGAGTTCGTATGGACAGATTGTCGCAGTAAAAATATATTTGGAACGACTTCTCGACATAATGGATACACCGAACGAGACAGAAACAGAAGGAAAAGAACTTCCTTCAGAGTCTTGTAGAGCTATTGGAATGGATCACGTTTTTTACAGATATAGTAAGTTTTCCAAATATGCGGTATCTGACATATCAGTAGATATCAAACCTTTTGAAAAGGTTGCAATCGTCGGTAGTAGTGGCTCGGGTAAATCAACTATGATGAAGGTCATGGCCAGTCTTTATCCAGTTACATCAGGACATGTGTTATATGAAGGAAAAAACGTAAAAGATTTAAATATACATAAGCTAAGGGAAAAGGTAGGAATAGTACTTCAAGAGAATATGCTCTTTAGCGGCAGCTTTAGAGAGAATATTACAATGGGACGAGACTTCTCTGATGAAGAGATAAATAAAGTTATAGAGGCTACAAATTTAAACGGTTTATTAAATAGCTTTCCATTAGGTCTCGATACTATTATTTCGGAAAGTGGCCAGAATTTATCTGGTGGACAAAGACAAAAGATAGCAATAGCTAGAACCATTATCTCTAAACCTCAGATAGTGTTTATGGATGAACCAACAAGTGCGCTAGATAATGCTTCAGAGAAGATTGTTATGGATTATTTATTCAATATGAAATCGACATTGGTGGTTGTTGCGCACAGACTTTCTACGATTCGAGATTTCGACAGAATTATAGTTATGGATAAGGGAAGAATTGTGGAGCAAGGAAATCATGAAGAGCTAATGATAAAAAATGGTTTTTATGCAAATCTTTACAGAATGCAACCACAGCATGATGAAATAATGTCTAAGTGAGAGATGAATATGAGGGAAAAAAATTATAGAAAAAAAATATTTTGTAAGATTCTTGCTGTCCTTACTACCATATTATGCTGCGGCTTTTCCATCAAGGTGGAAGCCGCAGAGAATGAGGACCAAACAATTGATATTCTGCTAAAAGAAGGTGCAGATATCGATAAAGTTAGAGAAGAGATTGTAGAACAAGATGAAAAAATACAGATAGAAGTATATGAAGATATCAATTTATTTCATCTTATTTATCCAGAGACAATTAATATAGAAAAGATTGTTCATGATGCGAATATTAGTGGCGAGATAGAAATTGTTGGTGAGCTTCCTAAGTTTGAAGGGGCAAAGAACAATTTGAAAGAAGTAGGTAGTTTCGACATCACTCCTGAAAGTGAAGAAATGACAGAAGTGAGTGATGATGAATATGACTTGTTTGACTTATTGGCGTGGCATTTAGATGAGGTTACGCAGGATAGAAAATCTCTCGAATACGCAACGGGTAGAGGTGTAAGGATTGCACATATCGATAGTGGTGTTGATACGACACATCCTGTTTTACAAGGAAAAATTGATTTGGAAAGAGGAAAATCATATGTTGAAAACGATGACAGTCTTACGGACTATCACAGTCATGGTACTGAGACAGCTGGAGTAATTGCACAGATTGCACCAGAAGCGATTATTACACCATATAAAGTAATGAATGCAGAGGATGGAGAATCACGATGGACTATTGCTGCAATCATTGATGCAGTAAACGATGGAAATGATGTAATTAATCTAAGCTTGGGAACATATAAGTGTGTGGATGACAGTGACGAACAAATTTTGGTAGCAGCATTTAAAAGAGCAATTAGATATGCGCAAAACAATGGAGTCGCAATTTTTGCTTCGTCTGGAAATAAGGGGATTGATCTTGACCAAAATTATGCAAATAACAAAGTGTTGCATTTACCTGGAGAAATAAAAGGAGTCAATACAATATCATCAGTATGGAATGGTTTGGAAGCCTCTTATAGTAATTATGGGTCTTGTGTTGACTATTGTGCCCCAGGGGGAGAAATAATATATCAGGATGGATTACTTGATTTAACAGCGCTTATCTATGTTACGTTTCCAACATATATGGACAATGGCATAGAAGAATATGGTGTTCCAAATGGATACAACTTATCTTATGGAACGAGCTTATCATCAGCTATTGCAGCAGCTTGTTTTGCAGATATCTATTCGTATGGAAAAGAAAAATATCCATACTTTCAGACAGATGATGCCTTAGATTTGATGATGGCGGGGAGTGATGATCTGGGCGCTGAAGGAAAAGATATTCATTATGGAAATGGCGAGATTAATATTTTAAAGGCAATTGGTGAAAGCGAGCCAAGATATCAGGGCGAAGTTACTCAGGAAAGTGAGAAATCGCGAACATATCACAATAACAGAATAACTACTAAGTACACAATTACAGAAGAATACGAAGACAAATATCAAGTAGATGTGACTATTAGCAACGATACACAGGATACTATCCATAAATGGCAAATAGCTATGGATTTCGAAGATGAAATTGAGCAGATATGGGATGCAAAAGTAAATAAGGATAGTAATCTAACTTTAGTATCAGGAGAAGAATATGATCAAGATATTTCCGCAGGGGAATCTGTAAGCTTTGGATTTATTGCTAATAAGTCAAGTGAAGAAACTATAAAAATTCCAGACGAAATATTACTAGTAAACGAGAAATATATGATAAAACCGGAGGACTATAGTGTTAATCTTGAAGTCACATCAAGTAGTGATGAAGAATTTGTTGCAAAAGTGACAATTACAAATCTTTCAGATAAACCAATATTAGATTGGAGACTGGAATTCACTTATGGAGCAGATATAGATAGTATCTGGAATGCATCACTAGAAGAAAAAGATGGTGATTATTATTCAGTTCTTAACGAAGGAAGTAATCAGAATATACCGTCAGGGGGTTCGATGACCTTTGGATTTACAGCTGTAGGAACTGGAAAAGAACTTATGGATAACGTATCACTTATAAGTATTACAAAATAAAAAATACAGTTTGTTACAATTTTAATACAGTTAATTCTAAAAAGAGAAAATATTAAATATATGTTGGTAATATAAACTTGTAGAAAGACATAGGCAAAAGAAAGTACTTGAAACAAGGGTAATTGATTCGATAAAAACAACTAATTTGAAAAGGAGAAAACAATCTATGAGAGGTAATAAGTTTTTAGGAGATGCTTTCGAGGAATTAACAATTGATGAAATGAAATTGGTGCAAGGCTCGGGTAATACAGAGTCGGGATTTAATATTCCATTAGCATATGCAGACATCAATACAGTTGTACCATCATTAACGGTATCACCTGTTTCTATAAAGCTTAATTAAAAGCAAATAGAAATGGTTATACATACAACAGTTAGCTAACAAAACAAAAGAAGGAGGAGACCAGAATTGGCAGAAGAAAGAATTAATAATGTAGTAGGAGATTCGTTTGAAGAACTTCAGGTTGATGAAATGACAGCTTTACAGGGGGCTGGGGATGTAAATCCAGAGACAACTCCTGCACTTGTGGTTGCTAGTGAAGCAGTAATTGCTGGCGCAGCTACAGCAACTGCAAGTGTTGCTATTACAAAACTTATCAAAGAATAATGATAACTATCAGAAATGTGTAATACAAATAATTAAATCAAATGAAACAGGAGGATTACATAATGGAAAACGAAAAGAAAATCGAAAATGTTGTAGGTGCAGGATTTGAGGATATGGACTTAGACGAAATGGCGAATGTTCAGGGAGCTGGAGATGTAAATCCAGAGACAACTCCTGCTGCATCAGCAATTGCTTCACCAGCAGTTTCTAAAGCTGTATCAGGTATTGTTACAGTAATTGCAAGCGGTGCGCTCTCAGCTGCAAAATGCTAGTTAAAATCAAATGTTTCTGATGTATATTTATTTGAACAGAATTGTTCCCTAATAAGAGAGGAGATTAAATATGCCAAAGAATAAGAATTTAGATCAGGTAATTGGAGGATCTTTCGAGGAACTTAATACAGAAGATATGGAGCAGGCACAAGGTGCAGGCGATGTTAATGCTGAGACTGTACCAATAGCGGTATCAATTGCAACAATCGCTAGTGCAATATATTCTTCAAAGAAATGCTAAGTTTAGACAAGTGATAACAACGAAAAAAGACTTCAATTTAAGAAATTGTAATGCGAGTGAAGTATTATCATTTTTTTAGAAAAATGACTCAGAAAGGAGGAGAATGAATATGTCTGATGATAAAAATTTAGAAAAGGTCGTTGGAGAACCTTTTGAGGAGCTTGATACAGAAGATATGGAGCAGACTCAAGGCGCAGGTGATGTTAATGCGGAGACAGCAGCAGTGTTATCTCTGACAGCAGTAACTTCACCTTTGACAAACAAATTAGTGACGAGTGCTACGCTTATGGTGTAAAGATGTTTACGGATAATTAAGAGATAAAAAGATAATGCCGTGGGAGTGACAATGATTCACTCCCTGGCATCTTTTCATAGTTATGTTGATGAATCAAAAGAGTTTTTGTGTAAATAGTGGGAACGTTAACATTTTGTTATTGTAGTTGGTGTGGTCGAGATATATAGTTATTACTTATTAGAAAGATTGCTAGGAATGGTTTGAATTAGATATATCTTAAATAGAATAGAGGATAAGATTTGATTAAAACTGAACTGTATACAGAGTTTAAAGAAGACTTGACGGATAAAGTTACTGTAGAAAAAGATGAACTCAGAAGTAAACTAAAAATAATAAATAGTAGCGTGATTTTGGAATACGAAAATGAAAAGTATAAGATTTATTATTCCTTGAATGAGTCTATAGATGAGAGTTTGGATAATAAATCCATGTTTCATTTAGAAATCGATCCAGCTGCAAGAATACGCTTTGAAGGCAGTTTGGATGAACATGAGGAGCTTCTCAAAAAAATTTATAAAAAAAGAGCAGAAAATAATGATATGAAAATATATAGTAAGCTACAAGATGGAGATGTGGACAGTGATTTTTTCATCATGGATATCTATTATCAGATGGAGGAGTAAACTTGACAGCTAATAAACAGACTCACAATATAATTTAGGAAAAAGATATATCAAATATATATTATGAGGAGAAAAGGCGAATAACACATTATATACGTTGTAGCTTTGATATTGTTAACTAAAGATTAAACACTTATAAAACAAGTAATTAGAAAATGGAGGAAAAAATTATGGTTAATCAGAGCATTTTATTAGTACTTGCTATAATAGCATTAGTAGGAATTTTGGGATGGGCATTTTGGACTATAGTTGTTGGAATAAAAAATAAGAATAATGAGAATTTTGAGAAGGTTTTGTTACGATCTAAATCTCATTCATCATCCTTATTGTGGTATGCATTTGTTCTATGGGCTGGATTTTCAACATTCCTAGATAAGGATATTAAATTTTCGATTTCTAATGTAAGTATTATAGTTATGTTCCTATTGGGATTACAGTGTGCAATAGAACTCCTTGCGGGAATGTATTATAAAAAGAAGATGAACTTGGACTAAGAAAAACCTGATACAATATTAAGCTACATGTGTTTTAATAGTATATGTAATATAGCAATAGGTAATAATTAGTAAAGAAAAAGCGATTGGGAAAAGATTTAATAACTTTTCTCAGTCGCTTTTGTATTTTTACTCCTTAGGAAAGTTATTTTTCTAGGAGCAAAAAACGAGGTTTGGTGATGTACTATACTAAATATTTTTGATAAGTTCAATAATTGTATTATTTGAATCTACCAGTTTAGATTGGTTCATCTTTTCAATAAACACTTCTCTCTCCTCGTAAACTTTATTAACGCTATCGATTAATATTTGGCTAGTTAAATCTTCTTCTTGGAGCACAGTTGAAAAGCCCTGTTTTTCATAGCTTGCTGCATTCAAAATCTGATCTCCACGACTTGCAGCAGCAGAAAGTGGAATCAAAATATTTGGAATATTAAGAGCCAAAATCTCGCTAATTGAATTGGCACCTGCACGACTTATCATAAGGTCGGTCATAGCGAACACATCATTGAGTTGTTCATTAATAAACTCGAATTGTTTATAACCGGCTTTATCTGAATAAGCTTTGTTGATATTTCCCTTTCCAACCAAGTGAACAATTTGGAACTTTGCTAAGAGCGTGTCCAAAGAAGACCAAACCGCTTCATTAATAAACTTAGAGCCGATGCTACCGCCCATGATAAGGATTACAGGTTTCGTTTCATCGAAACCACAAAACTCAAGCCCTGCCTCCTTGGAGCCGGTGAACAATTCCTTTCTGATAGGTGAGCCAGTATGGACGGCTTTGCCAGAAGGTAAATAATTCATTGTTTCCGGGAAATTACAACAAATTTTTGATGCAAAAGGTATAGCGATTTTATTTGCAAGGCCAGGAGTCATATCCGATTCATGAATGATAGAAGGGATACGTTGTCTGGCGGCAGCCATAACAACAGGAACTGAAACGAAGCCTCCCTTAGAGAAAACCACATCAGGAGCAATATGCTTTAAAAGCTGATTTGCTTCAGAAAATCCCTTGATTACTCTGAAAGGATCCGTGAAGTTTTTCCAATCGTGGTAACGTCTAAGCTTACCGGAAGATATACCGTAGTACGGAATACCTGCATTCTCCACAAGCTTTTTTTCGATACCGGTATAGGAACCGATATAAAAGATTTCGTAGCCTGCCTCCTTTAGATAAGGAACAAGAGCTAAATTTGGTGTAACATGACCAGCAGTGCCACCGCCAGTCATAACTATTTTTTTCATAAGAAACCTCTTGAATGATATGTATTTTTGCTTTAGTAATAATGATAACAATACTCAAATAAAAGTCAAATAGATGGTGTATTAATGGGCAATACGTGATAGAATTAAATTATCATATAAGAGATACCCTAAAGGGAGAAAAGGACAGAATAATGAAAATATTAATTGTAGACGACGAGATATTTGCTAGGAAAACACTTGAGAGATTGTTATCTGGCTATGACGATGTAGAAATCATAGAGGCTGAAGATTGCTATGATGCCTACACAATGTATCAGGAGTTCCATCCAGATGTTGTAATTACCGATATCTTGATGAAAGGCGGCATCGGCGGAGAGTGGCTTATCGAAAAGATTCTTGGCACGGACAAAAATGCTAGAATCATTGTTTGCTCTGGCCGTCCTAGGACAGAATTACTTAAGTTCAAGCTCATGGGAGCAAAGCAGTGTATTCAAAAGCCTGTCAAGTATCAAGAGCTTTGGGACGCTATCAATGAAATCATGTAAATTTGACAAAAAATTTTAAAGGTGATATATTAGCGATTGTAACAAAGTTGTAATAAATAGATACATTTTGTAAAAAACAACGGAGGCTTATGAGTAAATATAGGGAAAATCTTTCTGGCTTGTCCGCTAATAAGAAGATTCTTAATAAGCGCACAGTACAGGGGGCAACTCTAACGCTAGCATTGTCTTGTCTAATCGTTGGAGCATACATAACTGCACCAGCAGAGGACAAAAAGGCTGCCGCAGAAGTTAAAGGTGATTCAGTCGCTACAGCGGGTGTTACATCAGCAGTTGCGGATATTACTGTTAACGTTGGGGGATCGGACTTAATTTATGCATCAGCAGATGTTACAGTGGTTGCGGCTACTACTGATCAAGTGGAGCCAAACGAAGATGATCAATACGACGAGTGGAACGACAAGGTTTTGGCAGATGTAAATGAGTTTCTTTACATCCACGCTGAGCCAGACGAGAATTCTGAATCAATCGGAAAGCTTCGTGCAGGTGATATAGCCACACTCGTTGAACCTTTTGATGGTTGGTACGAAATCCAGTCAGGTAATGCACATGGATACGTATCAGCAGAATATTGTGTTACTGGAAAAGAAGCTTACATCCTTGCAATGGATGTATGTAATACTTATGCTTCAGCGGGTGTTGGAGGACTTCGTGTCCGTAGCGAGGCTTCAGAGGATGCCAAGATTCTCAAGGTTGTTCCTAAGGGAGCCAAGCTCACAGTCAACAAGGATGCTGAGGAAGTTGATGGTTGGGTTGCTGTTACTACAGAGGGCAAGTCTGGCTATGTAAAGGCAGATTATGTTCAAGTAGATATGGTAACAGGTGAGGCCATTACTTTTGAAGAGGAAGCAGCAGCTAAGGCAGCAGCAGAAGAAGCGGCAGCCAAGGCGAAGGAAGAGGCAGCTGCAGCAGCTGCACAGGATCAGGCTGTTATCGCTTCAGCTGATGAGCTTACAGTTATGGCTGCAATTATCCAGATTGAATCTGGTAATGAGCCATATGAGGGACAGGTTGCCGTTGGTGCTGTTATCATGAACAGAGTTCACAGCGGTGCATTTCCAAGTTCAATTAGTGACGTTGTATTTGCAAGAGGACAGTTTGCAACATCTCGTATGTCTGCTGTCATAGCAAAGGGACCAAAGGCATCTTGCTATCAAGCAGCACGGGATGCTTTGTCAGGCGCAGATCCAACTGGTGGTTTAACCCACTTCAGACGCGCAGGAAGCAGAGAAGGTTTGATTATTGGCAACCAGGTATTCTACTAAACTATTTTGTAGAATAGTAATGCTAAGTATAAATTAAAAGAAATTAGGGCTCTTGGGACTTTACCCAAGAGCCCTGTTGTTGTATTATGGCGTTACATGTTACTAATTCTGAAAGACTTCCATTATGAATGTAGAATTAGTCAACTGTGAATAGTAACAAACATGACTAAACACTTGGAGGTACGTTATGAATTTAAAAGGCAAACACTTTTTAAAGATGTTGGATTTTTCACCTGAAGAAATCAATGGTCTTGTAGACTTAGCCCTTAAATTAAAGGCTGAAAAGAAACAGGGTAAATCTCAGAAAAGTTATTTAGAAGGCAAAAATATAGCTCTTATTTTTGAGAAGACATCTACACGTACCCGCTGTTCCTTCGAAGTGGCAGCATACGATATGGGTGCCAACGTTACATATCTCGACCCATCAGGTTCTCAGATTGGCAAGAAGGAATCAATAGCAGATACAGCGCGTGTTCTTGGAAGAATGTACGATGGTATCGAGTATCGTGGTTTTGAACAGACAAAGGTTGAGGATCTCGCAAAGTATGCAGGTGTTCCTGTGTGGAATGGTCTCACAAACGAATCACATCCTACACAGATGATTGCCGACATGATGACAATCAAAGAGCACTTTGGCAAGCTTGAAGGACTCAAGTTCGTATATATGGGAGATGCTAGATACAATATGGGCAATTCTCTCATGGTCACATGCGCAAAGCTAGGAATGGATTTTGTTGCATGCACCAACAAAAAGTATTTCCCAGAGGCAGACCTTGTAAAGCAGTGCGAAGAAATTGCAAAGCAAACAGGCGCATCAATCACTCTCACAGAGGATGTTGAAGCTGGCTGCAAGGATGCAGATGTTATTTATACAGATGTATGGGTTTCTATGGGCGAGCCTGACGAGGTATGGCCAGAGCGTATCGCAGATTTATCCCCATATCAGGTTAATGCAAAGGCGTTTTCTTACGCAAAGGCGAATGCAAAATTCATGCATTGTCTCCCTGCATTCCATGATTTAAAAACAACAATCGGTCAAGAAATCTACGACAAGTTTGGGATTGATTGTATGGAAGTTACTGATGAAATCTTTGAAGGTGAGCGTTCAATAGTCTTTGACGAGGCAGAAAACAGAATGCATTCTATCAAGGCTGTTATGTACGCAACATTAGGCTAATGCTAGACAAAATAACTTATGAATTTTTAGAATCAGTAGATTCAACAAACGAACGAATTAAAGCCCTTGCTCGTGAAGACCGCGAGCAGGGTCTTGTAATTTCTGCGGATACTCAGACTGCAGGAAAGGGCAGAATAGGGCGCAAGTGGGAGACACCGAAGCGAGATACTATTGCTACATCTATTTTGCTAAGACCAACAGACATCCCTATTGAATCAGTGCCTACTATAACTATCATCGGAGCTATGGCTGTTAGAAAAGCACTAGAAGTTGTCTGCGGCATACAGTCCGAGATAAAATGGCCAAACGACATAGTCATAGATGGCAAAAAAATCTGCGGTATTCTTACCGAGATGGAAATGCGGGACGGCAGAGTTTGGTATGTAGTTTGTGGAATAGGAGTTAACGTTCACAACAGGGATTTTCCAGAGGAGATTGCCTTCAAGGCAACCTCGGTTGATATTGAACTAGAAAAAATACAATCCAAAGCCCATTCTAGCCGCAAAGAAATCACAAAAGCTATTTGGGAATACTTCAAAGAGTATTATAATATTTTCGTGAGGACTGCAGATTTATCTGCTCTCAAAGAAGAATACGAAAGACATCTAGCCAACATTGGCAAAGCTGTTAGAATAGAGGCTCAAGAAAACTCTTACGAGGCCATCGCCAAAGGAATCACCATCCAAGGTGAGCTCATCGTAGAGGTTGACGGTCAAGAGCAAATCATCCGCACCGGAGAAGTTTCCGTTAGAGGTATCTACGGATATTCATAGTATTTCCATAGGGGAGCGACTGGAGGATGAAGGACAATAGAAAGGTACTAAATGCAAGAAGAAATAGTTTTATGCGGCGCAAGCTGTTACACCAAAAAATTCTACCTAAATCCAGAATTCGAAGGACTTCCTCCGCTGGTTAAGGACGAACTCAAGGTTATGTGCGTTCTTTATACCGAAGAAGTTAGCGGCACCATCCAAATGGTTTTTGATGAAGACGGCTCCTTAAGAATTCTTGTGGACCACAACGAAGACGACCTTTTGTACGACGAAATCGGCTCCGCCCTGGAGGTCAAAAGAATGCAAAGAGAGCGCCAAGAATTATTCGAAGCTCTTGAGACATATTACAAGGTGGTATTCCTTGGAGAGCAAGCTCTCTAAATCTTTTAAGCAATCATGCTTAGCATGAAAAATTCTTACAGTATCGAAAGGAGCATTACCAAATGTTACTTACAATCGACGTTGGAAATACAAACATCACAATGGGTGTTTTTGATGGTGACGAACTCAGAGGCAACTTTAGAGTTACCACCAAGATAAATCGTACATCCGATGAATTCGGTATCATAATAAAAGACATTTTGCGTTCAAACGACCTAGATGCTAACCAGATAGATGATGTTATCATCGCATCAGTTGTGCCTAATATTATGCACTCACTCACAAGCTCTATCATCAAGTACTTTGACATTCAGCCTGTCATAGTAGAGGCCGGTATCAAAACAGGCATCCGCATCGCCACTGAAAATCCAAAGCAGATTGGTGCCGACAGAATCGTAGATGCAGCAGGTGCATATGAGCTTTACGGCGGACCAGTTCTCGTGCTTGATTATGGAACAGCAACTACATACGATTTGGTAGATGAGACTGGTGCGTTCTTGGCAGGTGTTACTGCTCCTGGCATCCGAATCAGTGCAAAGGCATTGTGGGAAGACGCTGCCAAGCTTCCAGAAATTGAAATCAAAAGGCCAGATACAATCCTTGCCAAGGAGACAATTTCTTCTATGCAAGCAGGTCTTGTTTTTGGACAAATAGGTCAGACAGAATACATTGTTAAGCACATGATAGAAGAATCAGGTTTTGACAATGTAAAGGTTGTAGCAACAGGTGGTCTTGGCGGACTAATCTCAAGCGAGACACAGTGTATTGATATCTATAATCCAAATCTAACACTTTATGGAATGAAGTTTATCTATGATAAACAAAAAAGATAAAATCGGGGAAAGAGTATTATAATTAATTAAAATGATAGAAAAACTTAAAATCGGAAACGTAACTTTAGAGAACAATTTGATTTTGGCACCAATGGCAGGCGTAACCGACCTGCCATTTCGTTTGCTTTGCAAGAAACAAGGAGCAGCTCTTTGTTGCATGGAAATGGTTAGTGCCAAGGGTATTTACTACAAAAACAAAAATACAGAGAGCCTTCTTACCGTAGATGAAAGAGAACGACCAGTAAGTTTGCAGTTGTTTGGTTCTGACCCAGCGATTATGGGAGCAATGGCAGCCAAAATAGAGCATAGAAACTTCGACATCCTTGATATCAACATGGGATGTCCAGTGCCAAAGGTAGTAAACAATGGTGATGGCTCGGCGCTTATGAAGAATCCAGTTCTCGCAGGACGAATAATCGAGAGCATGGTAAAGGCAATAAAAAAGCCCGTAACTGTAAAGATTCGTAAAGGATTTGACGATAATCATATCAACGCAGTAGAAATGGCTCACGTGGCGGAGGAATCTGGTGCAGCGGCTGTGGCAGTCCACGGTCGTACAAGAGAACAATACTATTCGGGCAAGGCTGACTGGGATATCATTCGACAGGTTAAGGAGGCAGTTTCAATTCCAGTAATCGGAAACGGCGACATCCTTGATGCGAGGGATGTAATTGCTATGAAGGAGCAGACTGGCTGTGATGGATTTATGATAGGAAGAGGTGCACAAGGCAATCCGTGGATTTTCCATCAGATACTACATTACTTTGAAACCGGTGAACTAATCGGCAAGCCTCCTATGGAAGAAATGGTAAAGACCATGCTTAGACATGCAAAGCTGCAGATTGAATTTAAGGGCGATTATTTAGGCATCCGCGAGATGCGAAAGCATGCAGCTTGGTACACTGCTGGTTACAAAGGCGCAAGCAAACTTAGAGGCAAGATAAATGATGTAGAATCCTACGAAGAACTAGAGCAACTTTTCGAAACATTTATGAGTCAGTATAACTAGATTTTCTAAATATTTTATGAACATAATTTTGAGTTCTTGACATCATTTTATGCGTGGCTTATAATTGCCTAAGTTATTGAATTTAATAAGATTTCGATAAGTGGAATCTTTTCTAAAAATATGAAATCCGAAGTGAAAGGAAATCGATATGGAACCAAAGAAGAATTTACTTACAGCCGAAGGACTTAAGATATTAGAAGACGAACTTGAAGATCTCAAGGTCAATAAAAGAAAAGAAGTTTCTCAGAAGATTAAAGAAGCCAGAGAGCAGGGCGATCTTTCAGAGAATGCAGAATACGATGCTGCTAAGGATGAGCAGAGAGATATCGAAGCCCGAATCGAAGAAATCGAAAAAATCCTTAAAAATGCAGAGGTCGTTACAGACGAGCACGACACAAAGAATATTAACATCGGTTGGACAGTTACCCTTCTTGACGTAGAATTTGACGAAGAAGTTGAGTACCGTATCGTTGGTTCTACAGAGGCTAACAGCCTTAAGGGCAAGATTTCAAACGAATCACCAGTTGGTAAAGCTATTCTTGGACGTAAGAAGGGCGATACAGTTACAGTAGAGACAGAAGCTGGTGAATTCAAATACAAGATTCTTGCAGCTAAGAAGAGTAAATAAATACAGTTGATGACTATTTTTAGTGCCGCGACTCATTTGGGTCGCGGCATTTTTAACTTTATAGAAAAAACACATACTAATGGCTTCTCCTTGAGGAGAAGCTGACTGATGAGGTGTATTTTAACTGGAGGTAGAATAATGCTAGAAAAATTCAAGAAAAAATACATCGGCGACAAAGCCTTTTATAAACGTTACATCTTCCTGGCAACTCCAATGATTATCCAAAACGCAATTACGAATTTCGTTAGCTTTTTGGACAACATAATGGTAGGTCAATTAAGAGAGGAAGCAATATCAGCGGTAGCTACCGTCAATCAATTAAATTTTGTTTTTTTGTTGGCTGTTTTTGGTGCAGCGTCAGCAGGTAGTATATATGGAGCCCAGTATTTTGGAAAAGGCGACCACAAAGGTCATATGTACACCTTTAGATTTAAGCTATATGCAACGCTTATAGCGACACTTATAGGAACACTTATCTTTTTATTCTGGGGAAGTGATTTGATATCTCTTTTCCTAACTGAAAGTGAAGGAACTTCAAAGGAAGTTGCTCTTTCATATGGTATGAAATACCTAAAAATTATTTTGATTGGTTTAGTGCCTTTTGCAGTAAACCAAGCCTACGCGACAACTATTAAAGAAACAGGTCAGACTGTTGTTCCTATGGTGGCGGGAATGGTAGCCGTTGCAACAAATGCGATTCTAGATTACTGCTTAATTTTTGGAGTTGGACCATTCCCAGAATTGGGCGTTGAAGGAGCTGCAATAGCTACAGTAATAGCAAGATACATAGAAGCGATTATTGTTATTGCCTGGGCGCATACCCATAAAAAGGTTAATAAGTATCTTGAGGGTGCATTCATTGGACTTGGAATACCTGCAGATTTGCTCAAGCAGATTATGATAAAGGGTGCGCCACTGATGTTCAATGAAATGCTTTGGGCAGCAGGTGTAAGTGCAGTAACACAAAGCTACTCAGTTCGAGGAATGAACGTGCTTACAGCCTTAAGCATATCAAACACAGTTTCAAATCTGTTTAATATAGTGTTTATACAGTTGGGTGCTTGCATCAGCATCATAGTCGGACAGCACTTAGGTGCAGGAGAGCTTGAAGAAGCGAAGGACGCTGACAACAAGATGATATTCTTTTCGGTGGCATGTTGCACCGTGATGGCGATTATCATGTTCCTTTGCGGTGGCTTGTTCCCACAGATTTACAATGTTAATCAAAGCGTTCGCGAGCTTGCAAGCAGATTTATTGCCGTGTCTGCGATATGGATGCCATTTTGTTCATTCAGCCACTGTGCATACTTTACACTTCGTTCAGGCGGAAAAACGCTTGTTACTTTCCTGTGGGATTCTGTTTTCCAATGGGTAATAATTGCGCCGTTTGCATTTGTGTTAGCTCATTATTCACCACTTGGTATTGTGGCAATATTTTTCATCGTATCTGGAACAGAGCTAATCAAAAATATTACAGGCTATTTCATGGTAAAAAGCGATGTTTGGCTACAGCAAATAGTTTAGAAATGTAACATAATTGCTGAGCGTTCTTGACATGTATTTAAACCGTAGTCTATAATTGAATAGTTTGTAAATAGGTGATTCTAATGATATTTGTGGGCGTATTTTAAATGTATTCCACAAGAAGTCAAAAATATTTAGTTTTAAATAGATAAGGAGAAATTATGGCACAGCAGAATAATGGTTCAAACCAAGACGTAAACCAGCTACTTAAGGTCCGTCGCGAAAAGCTTGCGGCACTTCAGGAGGCAGGCAAGGATCCATTTCAGATTACAAAGTTCGATCAGACACATCACACAGACGAGGCTCGTTCACTATACGAAGAGCACGAAGCAAAGCTTCTTGCAGGACGTGCACCGGTGAATACAGAGGGCATGGATGAGGATGCTGCAAAACAAGCAATCAACGACGATTACAACGAGCGTCGAGCTATCATGGATGCAGATCCAATCCAGGTTAGTATTGCAGGACGTATGATGTTTAAGCGTGTTATGGGTAAAGCTAGCTTCTGTAACATCCGCGACCGCAAGGGAGACGTTCAGGTATACGTTGCAAGAGATGCAATCGGCGAAGAGCCATATGCTGATTTTAAGAAATCCGATATCGGAGATATTTTTGGTATCAAGGGCTATATATTCAGAACAAAGACAGGCGAGATTTCAATTCATGCAGAAGAGATTACACTTCTTTCAAAGTCTCTTCAGATTTTGCCAGAGAAATTCCATGGTCTTACAGATACAGATATGAGATATCGTCAGCGTTACGTTGATCTTGTTATGAACAAGGATTCCCGTGATGTTTTCGTTAAGCGTTCTCTTATGATGAAGGAAATCCGTAACTTCCTCGCTGAGCGTGATTTCATGGAAGTTGAGACACCTATACTTGTATCAAATGCAGGTGGTGCAGCAGCTCGTCCATTCGAGACACATTACATCTCTCTTAACGAGGATGTTAAGCTTCGTATTTCTCTTGAGCTTTACCTTAAGAGACTTATTGTTGGTGGCTTCGAGCGTGTATACGAAATCGGTCGTGTATTCAGAAACGAAGGTGTTGATACTCGCCACAATCCAGAGTTCACACTTATGGAGCTTTACCAAGCATATACAGATTATGAAGGCATGATGGAGCTTACTGAGACTATGTTCCGTCGTCTTGCTGAAAAGGTTGTTGGTTCTACAAAGCTTTCTTATAACGGAATCGAAATAGACCTTGGCAAGCCATTTGAAAGACTTACAATGACAGACGCTGTTAAGAAATATGCAGGTGTTGATTTTGATACAGTTGCAGACGATGAAGCTGCAAAGGCTTTAGCTCGTGAAAAGGGTATCGAGTTTGAGGAGCGTCACAAGAAGGGGGACATCCTTAACCTCTTCTTCGAGGAATTCTGCGAGGAGAATTTGGTTCAGCCTACATTTATTATGGACCACCCAATCGAGATTTCACCTCTTACCAAGAAGAAGCCATCTGACCCTTCAAAGGTAGAGCGTTTCGAGCTCTTCATCAATGGATGGGAGATGTGTAACGCATACTCAGAGCTCAACGATCCAATTGATCAGCGTGAGCGTTTTGCAGCACAAGATGCTAACGCAGAGGCTGGTGACGACGAAGCAGAGCACACAGATGAAGACTTCCTCAACGCACTTGAAATTGGTATGCCACCTACAGGCGGTATCGGATATGGTCTTGACAGACTTTGCATGCTTCTTACAGACAGTGCAGCTATCCGTGATGTATTGCTCTTCCCGACTATGAAATCGCTTGATTCCGACAAGAAGTCAAGCAAGTCTTCAGAAGGAGCAGATTCAAACAACGGATTCTTCACTCCAAACAGCAGAATTGATTTTTCAAACGTAAAGATTGAGCCATTATTCGAAGAGTCAGTAGATTTTGAAAATTTCTCAAAGAGTGATTTCAGAGCTGTAAAGGTTAAGGCGTGTGAAGCAGTTCCAAAGAGCAAAAAGCTTCTTCAGTTCACACTCGATGATGGAACTGGCACAGACCGCACTATCCTTTCTGGCATCCATGAATTCTACGAGCCAGAGGAATTAGTCGGCAAGACTCTTATCGCAATTACGAATCTTCCACCACGTGCTATGATGGGAATTGATTCTTGCGGTATGTTACTTTCAGCTGTAAACAACCTTAAGGATTCAGACGGTGAAGAGCTTCACCTTCTAATGGTTGACAACCACATCCCTGCAGGTGCAAAACTGTACTAGAAATGGTCCTAGGGGACGGGGTTAATGGTCCAAAATTGAATGATTAAAAGGAGTGGTTCAATGTCACTCCTTTTTATATTTCAATTTTTATATCTTCCTCCGACTCTGCAAGAATCTCTAAGGTTTTATTTTTCAAAGGAGAGTCAGCAAAGAAATACTACATAATTAATTATTTCTGAAGATTTAACATTTATGAGTGAAGCAAATTTTTTTATTAGGCAATTCGGAAATCCGAAAGGTTATTTTGGTAAATTTTTATCCAAGATAATGAACATATCAAACAAAAGGATGTATAGAGCAAATTTGGATAAGGTTGCTGGCGCAAAGAAGGTACTTGAAATAGGATTTGGCAACGGGAAGCAACTACAATTGCTTTTTGAAAGGTATCCAGATATGGAGCTATACGGAATAGATATTTCAGAGGATATGCTTATTGCCGCACGCGAAAGACTTGGAAATGCAGCTAGTCTTGTTGTTGCTGATGCAGAAAATATACCTTTTGAAGCAGATTATTTTGATGCAGTAATAACAACTGATACATGTTATTTTTGGAATAATACGCATAAGGTTTTTAGCGAAATAAACAGAGTGTTAAAACGAGAGGGGATTTTTGTTAATTCTCTCAATACTGTGTATGCTCGTTATGCGGACAAGACATATAAAGATGAATGTGCTTCTGACACAGATATACTAATCAAATTTTCGAAAGGTACTTCCTTTGATGTAAGTTCAAAAGAAAAGTTGGGTGGCAATGAAGAGCAAGTGGTTTTTATAAAGCAGTGAAAAAATTCAAGGAATGGTCCATAGGGACGGGGTTAATGGTTCATTATCTACAAAAGAACTGCTTGACAAAGCATATATTACAGTGTAATATTACGGGGTAATATATCCTGGGAGATACAAAATGCCATACGATTACAATCAGACACATGAGCAAATACTTAAAAGTGCAATGAGGCAATTCAGAGATGCTGGATTTAGAAACGCTTCAATAAGAAACATCTGCAAAGATGCCAAGGTAACTAATGGAGCTTTCTACGCACATTTTGATAGTAAAGAAGATTTGTTTTCTGCTCTTGTATCAGAAAAATTAAATGTATTCAACGATACCTATCAAGATTTGAACAAAATTGATATTAAATCTGCAAAAGATGTTTTACACATATTTGAAATGTCATACAGTTCGATTGAAACATTAATTCACTATGTATATTCAGAAAGTGAAGTGTTCAGACTAGTTCTTGAGAGTAGCGGAGGAACCAGTTATGAGAATTTTATCAATGAGCTCATTGACGAGGAAAGCAAAAACACACTTGCTTTTTTGGAGGCTAGCATAAGATTCATGAAAAGACCTGAGAATATCTCGTATCGATTTGTTAGATTAGGCTCAGCGATGGTTATTAACTGTGCCTTTGAAGCATTTCTAGATGGTGTTTCAGAAGAGGACAATATTCGCGAGACAAAGATGGCCACTATTTTTTGTATTGCAGGCTTTAGAGAATTATTGGGAATGTAAAATGCCGCATTTTTAATTGCGGTATTTTTATAACATATAGGTTAGATAAAACTAACTGTTCAGAAGGGAGCGAAAAATGAAAGAACAAAAATCAAATCCAATGGGGAGAATTTGGGAGATAGCAAAGCCAGAACATAGCAGACTAATGTTATCGGTTGTGCTTGCTGTTTTAGGAGTTGTGTCAGGTGTTGTTCCGTACGTTGCAGCAGCAAAGATTATTTCTGGAATTATATCTCGAAATGTGGAATGGAGGTATTATCTTGTACTTGTGGGGATAGCGTTTGCTGGATTTGCATTGAAGAGTCTTTTTTATGCCAAGGGACTGAGTGTGAGTCATAGGGCGACATTTAATCTGCTAGCAGCAATCCGAAAAGCGATTTTTGCAAAACTACCTAGAATGCCTTTGGGCACAATTATCGATGCATCAAGCGGCAAACTAAAGCAGATAATCGTTGATGAAGTTGAACGTATGGAACGTCCTATAGCGCATATGATTCCGGAATTAACATCTAATATTATAGGTGCATTGGCAGTCTGGGTTTATATGATGTTTGTTGACTGGAGAATGGGACTCATATGTCTAATTTCAGTTCCGGTTGGTCTTATGTTTTTCGGATTTATTGCAGCAACCTACGGAGAGGATTATAGAAGGTCCGTTGAAATTACGCAGGACATGAATTCAAGCATAGTTGAATATGTTCACGGAATTGAAGTGATAAAAGCATACAATCAGAGACAGTCGTCTTATCAAAAATTCAAAGATAAAGTTATAACTAATGCTTCTTTTTACTGTTATTGGATGAAAAAGACAGAAGTTTGTCAAGCACTTTGCTATACTATTGCGTCTTGCACATTGATAACGGTATTGCCAATTGGTTGGTGGATGTATATTAAAGGATTGATTACAGCAGATGTATTAATGACATCAATAATGCTTTCAATGTGCATTGTTGGACCGATACTTGCAGCAATTCAGTTTACCGATTCTTCGGCCAAAGTAGCGACAACTGTAGCCGTAGTAGATGAGTTGTTAGCAGGAGAAGAACAGCAGCATTCCAATACTCCTGTCGAATTTGCTTCACATGACATAGAACTTTGCGATGTGAATTATTCTTATCATGAGGGGGAAGAAGTGCTACATGGTGTTAATCTTGCTATTCCTGAAAAAACGTTTACGGCACTTGTCGGCCCTTCAGGAAGTGGTAAATCTACTATAGCAAAGCTGATAGATGGATTTTGGGATGTTACAGATGGTAGTGTAAAAATGGATGGAAAAGATTTAAAATCAATACCTCTTGAACAGCTCTATGACCAAGTGGCATATGTATCACAGGACAACTGGCTATTCGATGATACCATCATGAATAATATTCGAATGGGAAATACAAAGGCAACAAATGATAAAGTGCGCGAGGTAGCTAAATTATCAGGATGCGATGAATTTATTTCAGCTCTTCCACAAGGCTATGAAACCAGAGTGGGAAGTGGAGGAACTCATCTTTCGGGAGGTGAACGTCAAAGAATTGCACTTGCTAGAGCAATGCTTAAGGATGCCCCTGTAGTAATACTTGATGAGGCAACTGCGTATATTGATCCTGAGAATGAGGCTATAATCCAACGCGCACTCACAGGACTAATAAAAGACAAGACAGTTATTATGATTGCCCACAGACTTTCTACTGTTGTAGATGCAGACCAAATAGTTTTGGTTAATAACGGAACAGTTGAGTGTACAGGGACACATAATGAATTGCTATCAAAGAGTGAATTATATAAGTCTATGTGGCAAGCACATATCAGTGAAGGAGGGGCAGAATAATGATTGGAGCTATTGGAAAGATTTTAGATTTTTCCGGACAGGAAAAGAGCAAGATTTACAGGGCAATAATTATATCATTTTTTAAGTCAATATTTTCGATGTTTAGGATGGCCGCAATATACTACGTGCTGCTTGCTTTTGAAAAAGGTGGTAATACTCTAAAGCCTGCCTTTACAGCACTGGCTTTTATAGGCGTAAGCATATTAGGTCAATTATTTCTTAAGATGGTAGCTGATCTTCAGGCAGTTCACGCAGGCTATTTTATGAGTGCATATAAAAGACTTGAAATAGCTGAAAGACTCAAGAAGGTTCCTATGGGATATTTCAATGATAACAATCTTGATAAGATAACAGGAACAGCTACAACAGTATTAGATGTAGTGGAAAATCAGGGGGCAAATGTACTTGTGTTGATTCTCAGTGGATTGATGAATGCAGTAGTGTTCTTGTTGTGTGTCTTATTCTTTGATTGGCGTTTGGGATTGATAGATTTAATCGGTATGATAAGTTATATGCTTATTACCTCATCCATGGAAAAGAAGAGTAGGACACTTTCACCTATAAGACAGAAAAATGAAGCGGCGCTGGTATCTAAAGTGCTTGAGAGTTTACAAGGAATGAGTGTTATCAAATCATTTAATCTGACTGGTAAAGGCGACGAAGCTTTGAAAAAGGCTATAGATGATAACAGAGATAGCAATATGGCTATGGAACGGCTGTTTATTCCTTACGGGGAGGTCCAAGGAATAGTGTTGGGAGCATTTAAATCATTGTTCCTATTGATGGCAATATTTCTTTTTATAAAAGGAAGCATGTCGATAACATATGCTTTGATGTCTGTAATCATATCTTTTCAGGTATTTGCTGATATAGAGCAGACGGGGGCAGGACTTACTGTACTTAGGGTTGTTTCTAGCTCTATCGAGGAAGCAGAAAAAGTGAATCTTCTTCCTATCATGGATGAAAATGGAAAAGATTTCTTTCCTGATAATCATGGAATCTTGATAGATAATATTTCTTTTTCCTATGAAGATAACGAGATATTAAAAGATGTAAATCTTGATATACCTGAAAACACCATGACTGCGTTTGTAGGTTCTTCAGGAGCGGGAAAAACAACTCTGGCCATGCTTATTGCTCGCTTTTGGGATGTAGATAAAGGTTCAATATCCATAGGTGGAAGAAATGTAAAAGACTATACTCTTGAAAGCCTGATGTCACAGATAAGCGTGGTGTTTCAGAATGTATATCTTTTTGCGGATACGATTGAGAATAATATCAAGTTTGGAATGAGTGAGGCAAGTCATGAAGATGTGGTGGAAGCAGCAAAAAAAGCATGCTGCCATGATTTTATCATGTCACTTCCCGATGGATATTCTACAGTTATAGGAGAAGGCGGGGCAACGCTTTCAGGAGGAGAGAAGCAGAGGATATCTATTGCAAGAGCAATTCTTAAGGATGCACCTATTATTATACTCGATGAGGCAACTGCCAACGTGGATCCAGAGAATGAAGATAAATTGGCAGCAGCTTTTGACGCACTAACTGAAAATAAGACAGTTATCATGATAGCTCATAGGCTTAAGACAATTAGGAATGCTGACAAGATAGTTGTGCTTGATGGTGGTTCCATAAGCACGGGAACTCATGAAGAACTACTTAAAACAAATGAAAAATACAGCAATTTCATAAAACTTAGGCAGGAGGCGGCAAGCTGGAAAATATAATGATGCTGAATAGAGAGGTGGACTATGATAAACGGGACAAAGAATATACGGGCACTCATATGTGGGATTATCGGATGCCTTTGTTATGGTGGTGGTGACTGGTTGATGATATATGGCGATTCGTCATACACAGGAAAGCTTATATGGCTCACTTTGGGAACTGCACAGATTCCACAATGGAGATACAATTTGGCAATGGTACTTGCTTTTCCAGGAATTATTTTTTATGGAATAGCACTGTTTTCAGTGCAAGAATATATTCGAGAGGAAAAGCACAAGAGGATATATCGCTATCTGAACGCTTTTGGTCTTACACCTTGGATAGCGCTTCATTTGATTTATGTGATGATACTGAGCTTGTTTGCTTGGCTCAACAATAACGGCTTCTCGGCAGATGCTATTAGGATATGTGAGGCATTATACAATCAATTTGCATGGCTGATTCCTGCAAGCGAAGCTCTGATGTTACCGGTATTCCTATATTGGTTCTACCTTCAAATTTCCGACAATACCAAGTTTATGAAAAGTATGGCGTTTACAAATGTGATGGTTATATTTGTTCTCTTGAAGGCTGTAGCCTCATTGATGCCAGTGAGTGCATTTAGACTAGGATTTACGAACGGCCTTATGAGCGAGAGCATGATTATCTGGTTTGTATTAGTATTTTGCGGAATTGGAATGGTCCATGGGGACGGGGTTAATGGTCCAAAATTGAATGATTAAATTATTTGAAGGAGTGGTGTAATGCCACTCCTTTTTATATTCAATGTTAACCTGCCTTAATCGCATGCTCAAAAATTATAGTACTGTGCTTTATTTATACACAAAAAATAGATATAGTAGATGATGAGTGATTTGTATCTATGTAGCAGGAAAATAACTAGATTTGGTTTATAGAAAAGAGGGAAGAATAATGGCAGAAAAAGCTCTAATATACATACATGGTAAGGGTGGTACGGCCGCTGCTTCAGAGTATTTCCAACAGCTCTTTCCAGAATATGATACTTTTGGATTTGATTATAAAGCAGAGAATCCATGGGAAGCAGAAGTCGAGTATAAAGGATATTTCACTAAGCTTTCTAAAGAGTACTCATATATTACAGTTATTGCATCTAGTTTGGGGGCATACTTTTTGATGATAGCGGGGGTTAGCGATATGATTCAGAAGGCGTTTTTGGTTTCTCCAATCGTAGATATGGAGGGCTTGATTGAGGACATGATGGCTCGAGCTAACGTATCTAATGAATATAGAAAAAATTGGCTTAACAAACATAAGTAATGCTATGACTATTAGGACAAATAAATTTGTATACTAAGGAGAAGATTTTAACACAATGAACTACAGACTTGGAAAAATAGAAGATTTAGATGAAATAGAAAGATTGATTAAGGATGCAATATCTTTGATGAGAGAGCAAGGTATAGAGCAGTGGGATGAGGTGTATCCTGCCCGCGAAGATTTTGCAAAGGACATAGAGCAAGGCTATTTATATGTTGCTGATAAAGAGGATAAAATGGCTGCCATTTATGTTATAAGCGAAGAGTGTGATGCTGCGTACATGAATGGACAATGGGAAAATGAAAAGCCTTGCATTATTCATAGACTCTGCGTGTCAGCAGATTGTCAAAACGAGGGGGTAGGAAAGAAGGTCCTTGAGCATATAGAAAATCAGCTTGTCGACATGGGATATGATTCAGTAAGGTTAGACGTTTTTTCTGAAAACCCTTATGCACTTAAATTATATGACAAAAACGGATACACCAAGCGCGGTTACGCAGATTGGAGAAAAGGAAGATTTTATCTTATGGAGAAAAGCATATGAAAGTAAATAGAGTTTATTCGCCGGACATATACAAAAAGATAATGCTGGCAGAAGCGGATAAAAAAGATGATATATATCGCTATGATATGATGATGCCATTTAAGGGTAAGTGGGATTGTTATCACATACCTATGAAGCCAACACATCCAGGCGGATATGATATTATCATGGCTAATAACAGACTAGGGCTACTGCCTCCATCAGAGGTGGATAGTGGATATGAAGCGCAGATAGAAGCATTGACTGACGAAGTTATTTGGGATTCATGTCAAAAGGCAATTGAAACTGCGTTAAAGAGATTTGAAGAGCAAGGAGTAGAACTAAAGGTTAAAGAGTATTTGTATTCAATCTTCTTGGCTAATCCAAAGAATCCATATACAGTCATGAACGAAGGCTATTGTGGTGATGGAGGAATACCAGGGTATATTTTGGGATGGCTCATTCCTTCTGAGAATACAATTAAGAGGCTGCCTTCAGCATTAGCTCACGAAACTAACCATAATGTGCGGTATCAATATATCAAGTGGACTAACGATATCAATTTGGCAGAAATGATAGTTAGTGAGGGGCTTGCAGAAAACTATGCTACAACT
>JAEEGL016979669.1_pt1 | contig 53932 bp, 37 predicted proteins | sample 9134231 | NCBI WGS metagenome assembly JAEEGL01 (sample SAMN16246548, study PRJNA631951) | gut metagenome | biome: gut microbiome; feature: rumen; material: fiber-attached | host: Bos | place: Iran: Karaj | collected 2018-10 | reverse complement strand
ATGTCTGATGGACTACTATGTTCAGATGCACAGAGTATAAGGAACCGCCGTATGCCGAACGGCACGTACGGTGGTGTGAGAGGTCGGAAAACAAAAGTAGGAGGGAAATCGCTACTTTTGTTTTCCTCCTACTCGATTCTTGTCGCCAAATCGGAGAAAACTCATCTCCGGTTTGACGCATTTCATCCCCCGAAATCCGCAGTTCGTCCGAAGAATTTGCACAAGTAAAACGTTAAAATCATTTTTGCGTTGTTATATGGACTAATGGGCCAATTGCGCCTTGTCCATAACCGACCACCAATTGAAATAACACATCCAATATGTCCAACAATAAGCGCAATTTGACTTTCTGGCAGATGTGGAACCTGAGTTTCGGGTTCTTCGGAGTCCAGATAGCCTATTCTCTTCAGAGCGCCAACATCAGCCGCATCTTCGCGACCCTTGGTGCGGATCCCCATAATCTGAGCTATTTCTGGATTCTCCCTCCTCTTATGGGAATCATTGTCCAGCCGATAATCGGAGCTCTTAGTGATCGTACTTGGTGCCGCTTCGGTCGTCGTATTCCCTATCTTTTTGTGGGAGCCCTTGTTGCCGTCATAGTGATGTGCCTGCTTCCTAATGCGGGTTCGTTCAATTTGGCGGTTTCAGGTGCGATGGTGTTCGGCCTTATCTCACTTATGTTCCTTGACACTTCCATCAATGTTGCGATGCAGCCTTTCAAGATGATGGTAGGTGACATGGTCAACGAAGAGCAGAAGGCAAAGGCTTATTCCATCCAGAGCTTCCTTTGCAATGCCGGAAGCCTTGTGGGATATCTTTTCCCCTTCTTCTTCACCCTTATCGGAATCGCGAATATCGCTCCTGAAGGTAAGATTCCCCCGAGTGTGATCTATTCCTTCTATGTAGGAGCTGCGATTCTTATTCTCTGCGTCATCTATACGGTGATGAAAGTCAAAGAGATGCCTCCTAAAGAGTATGCTGAATTCCATGGAATCGATCTCCAGAAGGCGGAAAAGCCCGAGAAGACCAACATGCTCAAGCTTCTTGTCAAGGCTCCCAAGACTTTCTGGACAGTAGGACTTGTTCAGTTCTTCTGCTGGGCGGCCTTCATGTACATGTGGACTTATACCAATGGTGCAATTGCCGCCAATTGCTGGAATACCGCCGATGTGGCTTCCGCCGGATATCAGGCTGCCGGAAACTGGGTGGGAGTCCTTTTCGCGGTTCAGGCCGTTGGTTCCATTCTTTGGGCTACGATGCTTCCCAGGTTCAAGTCGCATAAGGTGGCCTATGCAGTCAGCCTTCTTGTCGGTGCGATAGGATTCGGTTCAGTGATGTTCGTACATAATCAATATGTATTGTTCATCTCTTATTTCCTCATCGGGTTCGCATGGGCCGCGATGCTCGCACTTCCTTTCACTATCCTTACCAACTCCCTTAACGGAGAGCACATGGGAACGTATCTCGGTCTGTTCAACGGTACGATATGCCTTCCTCAGATAGTCGCAGCCCTTGTAGGAGGACTTCTCCTCAAGATGGTGGGCGGATCCCAGCCGGCTATGCTCATGATCGCGGGAGTGCTTCTCGTCCTTGGCGCCGTTTCGGTCGGAATCATCCGTGAGAAACCCCTTCCTTCAAAGGACGCCTAGGTCTATTCGATGCAAATAGTCAAAACTATTATATGTCAAACACTAATTACACTTTAATGAAAAGGATTCAAACCCTCGTGGCGATTGTTCTGTTCGGAACGATCTCCGCATTGGCGTCCGCCCAGGGCGGATACCAGGTTAAGGGTGTCGTAGAAGACGCCATGGGTCCGGTCATCGGTGCCACAGTCATCGAGCAGGGTACTTCAAACGGTACCTCCACCGGACTTGACGGAGACTACATCCTTACCGTTTCATCTCCCGATGCGATCATCGAGATCAGCTGCATCGGCTATTCGACCCAAACATTCAAAGCTTCTGCGGTTCCCGCAGTGGTGACCCTCGAAGAGGATGCTGAATTCCTCGACGATGTCGTGGTCATCGGTTACGGTACCGTCAAGAAGACCGATATGACGGGTTCCATCTCGACCGTCAAATCAGATGAACTGAACAAGGGAGCCATTTCATCACCCGCTGACCTCCTTAGAGGTAAGTCAGCCGGTGTCGTGGTCACTTCTGGAAACGGCCAGCCTGGTTCCGGAGCCACCATACGTATCCGTGGAGGTTCTTCCCTTTCCGCAACCAACGATCCTCTCGTCGTCATTGATGGTCTTCCCGTAAGCAATGAAGGCATCAGCGGTATGAGCGACCCTCTGTCCTCAATCAACCCTTCCGATATTGAGAGCTTCACAGTTCTCAAGGATGCTTCCGCTACCGCAATTTACGGTTCCAGGGCTTCCAACGGTGTCATCGTGATAACCACTAAGAAGGGCGCCAAGGGCGCTTCCCGTCCCCAGGTCACAATGGATTACCAGACATCCCTCAGCCATGTCAGCAAATTGATCGACGTGATGGACGCTGGTGATATCCGCAAGGCGATCTCCGCATACCTCAGCGAGAACCAGGCAGCTTCAGCCCTCGCTGCTCTCGGCAATGCGGACACCAACTGGCAAAAGGAGATCTACCAGCTCGCTTGGAGCAATGAGTACAACGTCTCTGTCAGGGGCCGTCTAGGTCTTTGGGAAGGCGCTTACATGCCTTGGCGTGTTTCCGGTGGAATCCTCGCCCAGGAAGGTACTCTGAAGACAGGTATGATGAACCGTTCCACCGCTTCGGTGAACCTCACTCCTACCCTCTTCAACGACCATCTGACCATCAATCTCAACGGCAAGTTCGTCAACCAGGGCAACCGCTACGCCAATACAGGAGCAATCGGTGCGGCCCTCCGTTACGATCCTACCAAGCCTGTTTACGACGCTAACGGAATCCACGGCTACACTACATGGCGTGATGCTTCCGGAAACTACAACACTATGGCGACCCAGAACCCTGTCGCTCTCCTCTATGAGAAACAGGACAGCGCCGACGCCAACCGTTTCATCGGAAACGCCCAGTTCGACTACAAGATCCACGGCTTCGAGGATTTGAGACTCAACCTCAACCTCGGTCTGGACTTCGCCAAGAGCTCAGGTTTCTCGACTTCTCCTATAGGGTCCGAACAGTCAATCTGGGACACCAAGCAGTCAGGTTCCGGCTACTACACCGACTACGGTTACATGCGTCGTGACCAGACCCTTGAGTTCTATGCCGCTTACAGCCACGATTGGGCGAAGCATCACTTCGATCTTATGGGCGGTTACTCTTGGCAGCACTTCTGGAACTCTTCCAACAGCCTGACCACCAAGCTCACTGATAATTCAGTGCTCAAGGATTCAATAGGAAAGACCGAGTACTTCCTCGTCTCCTTCTTCGGCCGTCTTAACTATTCCTTCGGTAACCGTTACCTTATCACTGCAACCGTACGTCGTGACGGAACCTCCAGATTCCAGAACCACAAGTGGGGTCTCTTCCCTTCAGTGGCACTCGGATGGAACATCAAGAACGAACCTTTCCTCGAGAACTCCAACTTCTTCTCGACCTTGAAGCTGCGTGCATCCTGGGGACAGACTGGTCAGCAGGACCTCAATGCTGGTAACTATCCTTCACTCGCCACTTACTACGGCAACCTCATCGGTAGCTACTACCAGTTCGGAGGGCAGACGGTTTACCCTGTGACTCCTTTGGGATACAACTCAGACCTCAAGTGGGAGACCACTACTACATATAACGTAGGTGCTGACTTCGGTTTTTTGGGTGACAGGCTGACTTTCTCTGTTGACGCATACAAGAGAATGACATCAGACCTTATCAACTACATTCCCGTTCCTGCAGGATCCAACCTTACGAACTTCCTCACCACCAATATCGGTGACCTTGAGAACACCGGTGTCGAGGTCGATCTCAACGCAGTTCTCATAGAGAGGCCCAATACAAGCTGGACTGTCGGCATCAACGCTGCTTACAACCGTAATGAGATCACCAAGTTGACCGCATCTCCTGATGACCATTCCGGTGTCGAAACCGGCGGAATCTCCGGTGGTACCGGTAACATGGTCCAGATGCACCAGGTTGGTCATCCTACCTCAGCATTCTATGTCTTTAAGCAGGTCTACGACCAGGCCGGAAACCCCATCGACGGAGCTTATGTCGACCTTGACGGAAATGAGGTCATTGACGACAACGACCGCTACTTCTTCCACAAGCCCGCCGCTGATGTGACCGTTGGTCTCAACACCTCCTTCTCTTGGAAAAACTGGACCGCAGCCCTTTCAGGACACGGCAGTTTCGGAAACTGGGTATACAACAACGTCGCTTCCAATCAGGAAATGACCGCTGACCTCTGGACCAACAGCTTCGTGAGCAACCGTCTCTTGTCAGCTTTCGATTCAGAGTTCTCCCAGGCGCGTTACCGCTCTGACTATTACGTGCGCAACGCTTCCTTCTTCAAGTTCGACAACTTCACTCTCAGCCGCAATTTCCCGAACATTTTCAATTGGGCCGAGAACCTGTCGATCAATGTCTTCGGTACAGTCCAGAACATCTACACCATCACCAAGTACGACGGCCTCGATCCTGAGGTCTACGGAGGTATCGACGGAGAGATCTATCCTCGTCCTAGAACCTACATTCTCGGTGTCAAGGTTAACTTCTAATAAGGAGGACAGACTATTATGAAAACAGTGAAATATATTCTCAGCGCTTTCGTGGTTCTCGCAGGGGTCAGCCTCACTTCATGCGTGAAGGATCTTGACGTGACCCCTATCGATCCGAACCTCAATACCGCCGACAAGCAGCTCAACACCGAAGCTGACTACCTGAACGTCCTCGCAGGCGTTTATACAGGATATGCTACCTCCGGTTACTACGGTCCGGACGGCGGCCCTTCCATCTCCGGTCTTGACGGAGGTGCAAGCCAGTACATAAGGGGCCTTTTCAACCTCAACGAGCTCCCTACCGATGAGGCTGCCAATAACTGGAATGACCAGACCATCAAGGATTTCCATGCAATGTCATGGACTACTTCCGATGTGTTCATCTATGCATTCTACTCAAGGGTCAACCTTCAGATCTCCCTCTGTAATGAGTTCATCCGTCAGGCCAAGAACTTCGGTGGCCTTGATGCTCTTATCGCAGAGGCCAGGGCTCTTAGGGCAATGTCCTATCTGCACGCCATCGACAACTTCGGAAATGTTCCTTTCAGTGATGAGAACCTTGTCATCGGAGTTGATGTGCCCCAGCAGATTTCACGTGCCGCACTTTTCACCTGGATCGAAGAAGAGTGCAAGGACCTTCTCAACAACAGCGCTCTTCCTGCTCCCCGTGCCGCTCAGTACGGACGTATCGACAAGGGTGGTGTAAAGATGATCCTCGCCAAGCTTTATCTCAATGCTGGTGTTTATACCGGAACTCCCAGGTGGGATGACTGCGCTGAGGTTCTGAACAGCCTTATGGGTGATGGATACAGCCTGCACCCTGTTTATTCAGACCTTTTCGGTGCTGACAATGACATCTGCACAGACGAAATCATTTTCGCGATTGAGCAGGACGGTGTTGACACCCAGAGCTACGGTGCTACCAACTATATCATATTCGGATCCACCGGTGACGGTGTGAACGCCGCTGATATGGGTATTTCCTCTGGTTGGGGCGGTCTCCGTGCTACTGATGCCTTCTACAATACATTCGAGGAAAGTGACGCCCGTAAGATGTTCAGCGACGACAAGTTCCACAAGGGACCCATCACTGACGTGAGCGACTTCACCGCTGGCGGGCATCCTTCAATGAAGTTCAGGAACATCACCTCTACCGGAGTCCAGGGCAAAGCCGCAGGTTTCGTGGATACCGATTTCCCTGTGTTCCGTTATGCTGATGTTCTTCTGATGCTTGCAGAGTGCGGCCTCAACGGTTCATCCAAGGTCAGCGCTTCCGCAGCCCAGAACTACTTCAATCAGGTACGCGCCCGTGCAGGTCTCGGAGAGCTTGAGCTCACCGCTGACAACCTCATAGCTGAGAGGGGACGCGAACTTTATCACGAGTGCTGGAGAAGAAGCGACCTCATCCGTTTCGGAAAGTTCACTTCATCCGACTTCACATGGGATCTCAAACCGGCTACCGTGGATGCACACAGGGTCCTCTACCCGATTCCTTCACAGGATATGACAAGTAGCGGACAGCTCACCCAGAACCCCGGTTATTAACAGATTAAACCGACTACATCATGAAAAAGATATTCAATACGATATTGGCCGGTGCGGTAGCCTTTGCGGCACTCTCCTGTACTCAGGAAGAGTTGGTGACCTTCAATCCTACGGATCAGGTCGCCCCTATTCTGAACGCACCTTCAAGTGAAGCTGTCACCCTTACCGAAGATGGTACCTTGGCCGCATTCACTTTCACTCCGGCCAGCTACGGCGTTCCCGCCGCTATCAACTATACTCTTTATGCTGACGTCGTGTCTTCGGATTTCGCTAATGAGAAGGTTCTCGGTTCCACCAAGTCCCCTTCCAAGGAAATCGTCGTAAAGGCCAAGACTCTCAACAACATGCTCATAAGCGCCGAGAAGGAAGTCGGTGCAGAGGCTCCCGTATACCTCAGACTTAAATCCGAGTGGATGGGAGAAAGCTCAGCCGTCGCAGGTGGTGCATATGCTCTCTATTCGAACGTCGTAACCCTCAACGCCATCCCCTATGAGGCCGAGAAGGAATATGCTAAGGTCTGGCTCCCCGGTACCGCCAATGGTTGGGACCACAAGACTTGCGAGTACCTCTTCAACTTCGACGAGGATGATGTCACCTACGAAGGTGTGACGGATTTCGGTGAGGGTCATGCGACAAACGGCTTCAAACTTACAGGTGCCGCTGGATGGGATAACGAAACCGGAAACTGGGGCTCTACCGCTTCTTCACCTGAAGCAGAGTCAATCCAGCTCGAGAACGGTATCAACGACAATATCGCCGTTTATACCAAGAACCGTTACTATCACTTCTCTTTTGACAAGTCTTCCCTTGTTCTCACGAAGGATTTCTCTTTCGATCAGGTCGGAGTGATCGGTCTCAACGGTGACTGGAGCAATGATATTGTCATGACATGGCATGGTGCAAAACAGCGTTTCTACGCCGATGTCGATGTTGCGGCAGCAACCGAGTTCAAGTTCCGTGCTGACGCGGACTGGGCTATGAACTGGGGTGGTGAGCTTGATCATCTTACAAATGGTGGAGCCAATATCCCCATCGAAGCTGGTCAGTACAGGATTTACCTCAACCTCAATGACCTTGACAACATTACCGCTGAAATCAACGCCGACATGTACGGCAAGGAGGAAGGCGGCAAAGAAGTAGAGCCGGAACCCGAACCCACATATAAGGGATGGGGTATTATCGGTGACTTCAACTCTTGGTCTGGAGACGCCGCTATGACTCAGGACGGCAACGTCTGGACCGGATACGTTACCCTTACCGAGACCGGAACCATCAAGCTCCGTAAGGATGCTGACTGGACCGTAGGAGACTACGGCGGCACTATGAAGGCACTCGGCGAGCCGTTCGCGGCTGTTGCCGGTGGCGACAACATTACTCTTGATCCGGGATTCTACAAGGTTGTCCTTGATCTCGATGCTCTTACCATCACTATTTCTGACGGAACTGTCTGGAGCCTCATCGGAGACTTCAACTCCTGGTCTGGAGACGTTGATATGGTCCTGACTGAAGGCAAATGGATCAGCCCTGCTACCAATATCACTGCTGGAGGTCTCAAACTCCGCAAGAACCACAGTTGGGATGAAGATATGGGTGGCGTCATGGAGGCTGTCGGTGTTCCTTTCGCGGCTGTTGCCAAGGGAGATAACATTGCCATCCCTGAGGACGGAATCTATATCGTAACTTACGATCCTGAGGCCGGTACTATCCTTATCGAGTCCGCTGGCTGGGGAGTCGTAGGAACCATCAACTCTTGGGGTGAAACCCCTGATCTCGCGATGAAAGAAGAAGGCGGTTGGCTTGTTCGCAAGAATCTCGCCCTCACTGACAGCGACCAGATCAAGGTCCGTTATCAGAACGACTGGAACAAGGGTGACTACGGTGCACGTACTGCCGTCGGAGTTCCTGTCAAGGCTGACAAGGGAGGAAGCAACATCGCTCCTGGTGCCGGAACATTCGATGTCTACTTCGATGCTGACAATGAAGTCATCTACGTCGTGAATGCAGGCGAGAGTCTCAATTACTGGGGTGTCGTCGGAACCATCAACGGTTGGGGCGAGACAAAGGACCTCATCATGTATGACAACGGTAAGGGTTACCTTGTCCATACAGGTGCCGTTTTGGCCCAGGGTGACAAGATCAAACTTCGCAAGAACTCAGTATGGGATATTAACCGCGGAGGTTCATGGGCAGTAGGAGAGGCAATAGCAGTTACTCAGAATGGAAGCGATATTGAGGTTGCCGAGGGTGGAACATACGATATCTATTTCGATGAGACTGCAGACCTGATGTACATCATGCACGAGGGTGAAACTCCCGGAGAAGGCGGAGATGAGCCCGGTGAAGACGAGCCTGTCTACAATGACTATATCTATCTTGTCGGTGCTGATACCGATTGGGGGACTTCCCCGATCGCTATGCCGTCAGTGAAGAATGGTGAGAACAACACCTCTGTTTACAAGATATTCGCATACCTTACCGGAGAGTTCAAGTTCAAACCCAATGCTGACAACTGGGACGGCGACTGGGAGTATTCAGAAAACGGCAAGATATCTGAGAGCGGTTCCGGCAACATTCCTGCCCCGGATGCTGGATATTATATGGTGACCGTAGACATCAAGGCCCTCACCTATGATCTTACGTTGATAAGCTCCATCGGAGTCATAGGTCCCGCACAGGATGGCGCTTGGGATACAGATACCGATATGACTTGGGATGGTGAGAAGAAGGTCTGGACCATTACCATGGACCTCAAAGCCGACCTGTTCAAGTTCCGCGCTAATGACGGATGGGACATCAACTGGGGCGGAACCGGAGACGATCCTACTCCTGCGATAATCGGACAGAATGCGATCAGGATGGGCGGACAGAACTTCTCTATCGCTGAGGCAGGCAAGTACACCATCGAACTCAACGCCCAGGTGGACGGACTCGGAATAGTCAATATCACCAAGGCTGAGTAAAACTTATCATGGCGGAGACGGGTTCTTCAAAGACGCCCGTCCCGCCTTCGCTTTTGGACTGGAGACCCTGACCGGTCTTCAGTCCGCCAATTAAAGGACGATTGTCATGAAAAGATACATCCATCTGCTTGCGGCAGCACTCATCGCCGCATCGCTGCTGTCCGCCTGCGACGGCAAGGACAAGCCCAAAGAGGAACCAATTACCCTTTCGGTGAATCCCACCACAGTGACTTTCGATGCGAAAGCCTCTTCCGCTCAGGCTGTGTCGGTCGTTACCAAAGCTACATGGTCAGCCTCTTCTTCACAGTCCTGGCTCGCCATATCCCCTGCGAACGGTACCGGCAATGGGATGATTTCTCTCAAAGCCTCGGTCAATGACGGCTCTTCATCAAGGACCGCTACGGTGACCGTGAAGGATTCGGAAGGGAAACTCTCAGCCACTGTACAGGTGACGCAGGACGCTTCATCCGTGAAGACCTTGGTCGCGAACCCTAAAGCTTTCGATGGCAACAAACGCTCCGATCTCACTTACCAGCTTCTCATATACAGCTTCAAGGATGGCGTGAGAGGTGACGGAGTAGGGGACTTTAAGGGAATAGAGCAAAAACTTGACTATCTGGATGACCTTGGTGTAACGGCCCTTTGGCTTTCACCCGCTCACCCCACTTCATCGTATCATGCTTACGATGTCAACGATTACGGCAAGCTCAATCCGCTTTACAGCACTTCCAATACAACTGAAAGCGCTGAGGCAGATTTCAAGAGCCTTATTGATGCTGCTCATGCGAAAGGGATAAAGATATACATGGACTATGTCCTCAATCATTCGGGTCGCGGAAACGAGTGGTTCAAACAAGCTATTTCCGATCGAGACAGCAAATACCGCGACTATTACGTGATTTCGGATAATCCGGATGCTGATATTGAGGCTGGTAAAATAGACAATTACGGAGGAGTGAAATATCGTTCCCAGGATATGGGGGCATGGCATCCTTTTTATACCGGTCGTTTGCACTTCAAAATTGAAAAGAAAGGATCTTCAATGACAGTTACTGTTACCAAAGATCCGGATGGTGAAGTGAAACAATCCAATCCTTCAGCATCCATATGGCTTTGGATAGGTGACGCAGGAGCAGTCGGCCTCTATGAAACCTCCAGTGGCGTTCATGAAATCACAATCGACGTTACAACAGATTGGGGCTTCTTGGTCCGTACTTCTACAGCGACTTGGGATGGTGGAACCAAGTGGGGAGGAAACGGTTCTACGCTGAAATTTGGTCAGGCTTACAACTTGAACAATTCTTCTGCAAAGGACATTGTATTCGATGGGTCGTCATACTACTATGCCGCTTTCGACAAATCCATGCCGGACCTCAATTACGGTCCTTCTGCAGATGCGGGAAATTCAGGCGCGTTCAAGGACATTTCCGCTACTGCTGACAAATGGCTCGAAATGGGAGTTGATGGCTTCCGTTTGGATGCCGTAACATGGATTTACAACGAACAGGTCTCTCATAACGTCAATTTCTTGCAACAGTGGTATGAACACTGTAATACAACTTATCAGAAATACCATCCGGGCGAGGATTTGTTCATAGTTGTAGAAGCATGGAAGGGACATGGAGAAGAAAAGGAGTACTATGCTGGCATTCCTTCCTGTTTTGAGTTCGAATTCTGGGGCGCTTTGGGTAATGCCTTGAGAAACCGCAACGCCAGCAATTATGTGAATTCTGTCATGATGTACAACAAGGACCATAGGGCTAAGCGTCCTGATGCCATCACCTCCATTTTCATGACGAACCATGACCAGAACAGGGCGGCTAACGATCTTAACAAGAACGTGACTCTCGAGAAGCAGGCTGCGGCGATGCTTCTCACATCTGAGGGCAAACCGTTCGTGTACCAGGGTGAAGAACTCGGATACTGGGGTACCAAGGAAAACGGTGACGAATTTGTCCGTACGCCTATTCTATGGGACAAGGCCGGAAAGGATCTTGCCAAGAACGGTGTCAACGGGAAAGTGGACAACACCATGCTGACTGCTTCAATCTCGGTTGAAGCCCAGAATGCTGACACGAATTCTCTTCTCAATGTGTACAAGACTTTCTCGCGTCTGAGGAACACCTATCCTGCCCTTGCTACCGGAGCGATGTCAAAGGTGTCATACATCAATGATTCAGCCCTTGCCGCATGGTATATGACCGCTACAGACGGATCCAAGATGCTGGTTATCCACAATGTCGCCGGAACCGAGAAGACCTTCAGTGTCGATGACAGCATGGAAAAAGTGGCCGGTCTCCTTGGAACAGCTACTGCTGACGGCAAGAAACTGACTCTCGGAGCCAACAGCTCTGTAGTGTTCGAACTTTAGAACAACAGCTTTTACAGAATAAGACGTGTTTATGAAAAAGACAATCCTTGCAGCAGCCGCTGCGCTTTTGCTTCTTCTTCCCGGATGCAACGGCAAGAAGAACACCGTTCCGATGCAGCATCCTTCCTGGACCTACAATACCGTGATCTATGAAGTCAACACAAGGCAGTTTTCCCCCGAAGGGACTTTCGCAGGTGTGGAGGCTCAACTTCCGAGACTGAAGGATCTAGGTGTTGACATACTCTGGTTCATGCCGATTTATGAAATCGGAGAGGTTGAAAGAAAAGGCTCCCTCGGTTCATATTATGCCATTTCCGATTACACAAAGGTGAATCCCGAATTCGGAACAATGGCTGACTTCGAATCCCTGTTGGGTAAAGCACATGAACTGGGTTTCAAGGTCATCCTTGATTGGGTGGCCAATCAGACAGCTCCTGACAATGTGTGGATGACAACCAAGCCGGCAGATTTCTACGAGAGGGACGAGGAAGGCAACGCCATCTATGAATATGACTGGACGGATACCCGCAGCCTCAATTACGAGAATGAGCAGGTTTGGTGGGCACAGGACGAATGCATGAGGTTCTGGTTGGAGAAAGGCGTGGATGGCTTCAGGTGCGATGCTGCCGCTGAAGTTCCTTCCAAGTTCTGGAAAGCGATTCTCCCCAAGATGAATACGGATTATCCTGAAATCTATCTCCTCGCAGAGGCGGAGAATACTGAACTCATTGACCCCAAGGAGACTTTCGACGCATCCTACGCCTGGAAGCTCCATCATCTTATGAACGATATCGCCCAGGGCAACAAGAGCGCCGCCGATCTTAAGGCCTACATTACCGACGATGATGTCGAATTCGGCAAGACAAATTTCCGTATGATGTTCACATCAAATCACGATGAGAACTCATGGAGCGGGTCGGAATTCGAGCGTATGGGTGATGCAGCCAATGCGATGGCTGTCCTTTGCTTCACTCTCCCCAAAGGCCAACCACTCGTATACACCGGCCAGGAAGTAGGAGTTACCCGCAGGATTGAGTTCTTTGAGAAGGATCCTGTAACAGATTGGTCAGCAAATCAGTATACCACCTTCTTCAAGGACCTCATCAAGTTCCGTCATGACCATGCCGCAGCACTTGCTGCCGGAGAACAAGGAGCTCCGATCAAGTATATTGAGAACGATAATCCCAATGTGTTCGCGTTCTCAAGAGGAGAGGGCAAGGACAAGGTCGTAGTGGTGGTGAACCTTTCTTCCGAGCCTGCATCAGCCCATATCAAACTTGACGGGAAGTATTATTCCGCTTTCGGAGGTCAGGAATTCTCTCCCAAGGCAGAGTCTTTCGAACTGGGCGCATGGCAGTATTGCCTTATGTCAAAGAAGAAATAATCTATCATGAAAAAGTTGTTTTCAGTTATGGCAATCGCAGCCATGGTTTTCTCTTCCTGCGGGACTTCTCCCAAGGTGGATGTCAATGCGATATCTGATGCCACATCTTCGGATATCGTAAGAGTAGAGCCCCTGAGTTGGTGGACTGGAATGAAGACGCCTCTTCAGCTACTTGTCGGCGGGAACGGTATTTCTTCATTTGACAATGTCGAGATAGCAGGGGGAAGCGGTGTGAGAGTCACCGGAATCCATAAAGCTGACAGCCCCAACTATCTTTTTGTCGATGTGGAAGTGTCCTCTACGGCAAAGGCAGGTACATACTATCTGGTGTTCTCGGGTCAGGGGAAATCTTTCAAGTACCCGTATGAGATAGCTGACAGGAGGAATGGCTCAGCTCAACGCAAGAGCTTCACAACCTCTGATATGATCTACCTCATATTCCCGGACAGGTTCGCAAACGGTGACCCCTCGAACGATTCCACTCCGGATACTGCTGACAAGGCCGACCGTAGTGTGAACCTTGGCCGTCATGGAGGTGACATCCAGGGAATCATCGATCATCTTGATTATATCTCGGAACTTGGCGCCACCGCCATCTGGAGTACACCTCTTCTTCTGGATGATGAGCCTTCAGTATCATACCACGGATACGCTTGTGCAGATTATTACCATATTGATCCCCGATTTGGATCTAATGAACTTTACCGTGAGTTTGTCCAGAAGGCACATGCCAAGGGTATCAAGGTGATAATGGATATCGTCACAAACCACTGCGGTGGAGCGCACTGGTGGATGAAGGACATGCCTTTCAAGGATTGGGTGCACACTTTCCCCGAGTACACCAGGACGAACGTACTTTTCTCCACTAACATGGATCCCAACGCTTCCAAGGGCGAACTCGCCCTTCAGGAAAGCGGTTGGTTCGACACCTCTATGCCGGACATGAACCTTGACAACCCTTATCTGCTGAAATATTTCCAGCAGTGGGCTGTTTGGTGGACCGAGTGGGCTGACCTTGACGGTCTCAGAGTGGATACATATCCCTACAATGAGAAGGATCCCATGAGCAAGTGGTGTGAAGCCCTGATGAACGAGTACCCCGATTATAACATAGTCGGAGAATGCTGGACCTCATCTTATCCCCAGCTTGCCTATTGGCAGGGCGGGAACCCCAATAAGGACGGGTTCGACTCACACCTCCCTTCAATCATGGATTTCCCTCTTCAGGAAGCGATAACCGCCGCTCTCTGCGAAGATGGTGACAACCCTGAATGGGGAAGGGGCTTAACCAGAGTGTATGACTGCCTGTCCCATGACTTTGTGTACCACGACCTCTCCAAGATGATGATATTCATTGCGAATCATGATCATTCGAGGATGGGTGACACTTGGAACCATGACCCGGCCAAGATGAAGATGGCTATCGCTCTCATGGCGACCATGAGAGGAATTCCGCAGCTCTACAACGGTGACGAGATGATGTTCTCCTGCAAGCCGGGAGACTGGAGCGACGGAGCGAAGAGGCTTGATTTCCCCGGAGGGTGGAAGGGTGACAAGACCGACCTTTTCACAGCTGAGGGAAGGGCGGCCGCAGGAAAGACTCCCGAAGCCGATTATTCCACCGCCGCCGATCTGCATGACTTTACCGCCAGGCTCTTCACTTGGAGGAAGGGAAAGGAAGTCATCCATGACGGCAAGACTATGCACTTCCTGGGGAACAGGGACAACTCCTATGCGTTCTTCCGTTACAACGACACGGACGCCGTCTTCGTGTTCCTGAACAACTCCCATCATGACATGCTCATCCCTTGGGCCTCATATTCCGAGATCGCTCCCGCGACTGTGAAAGGTACTGACGTGGTCACAGGAAAGGAGATCACTTTGGGCGGCGAAGTGGTGGTACCTGCCATGACATCGCTTGTCGTTGAATACAAGAGATAGAAAACCTAAAGAAAGACTAACTGAAGATGAGAAAAATATTCGCATCATTGGCGGCTTTGGCTGTTTTGGCCGGCTGCGGAAATACTGTCAAGAGGATATCTTCCATAGACGGAGAAAAGCTCAGCAGTCCTGACGGTTCATTGGAGATGGTGTTCGGCGTCATTGACGGGACACCGATGTACAGCCTTTCATTCGGAGGCAAGACCGTTGTCGCTCCTTCAAAAATGGGATTCGAGATCTACGACGAGAAAGCGGACCTTTGTTCCGGATTCACTATGGAGAAGGCCGACAGGTCATCTTTCGATGAGACTTGGACTCCTGTCTGGGGAGAGGAGTCGCAGATCAGGAACAACTACAATGAGCTGTTCGTGTGCTTGAAGCAGTCCTCAACCGGCAGAGTGATGAATATCCGTTTCCGTCTTTATGATGACGGTCTCGGATTCAGGTACGAATTCCCTCAGGAGAACTCGCTGTCTTACTTCAACATCAAAGAAGAACTCACTGAGTTCGCCATGACAGGTGACCATACGGCATGGTGGATCTCCGGGGACTATGATACCCAGGAGTACAACTATACCGAGAGCCGCCTTTCGGAAATTGGCGCTATCTCCAAGAGTATGAGATTGGGTAACGCTTCCGCTACAGGGTTCTCCGATTTCGGAGTACAGACGGCGCTCCAGATGAAAACCGAGGATGGTCTGTACATCAACATCCATGAAGCGGAGGTCGTGAATTATCCGACCACAAACCTTGATCTTGATCCCAAGAGCATGGTTTTCCGTACATGGTTGACCCCTGATGCGGAAGGTGTCAAAGGAAGGATGCAGGCCCCTTGCAATACTCCTTGGCGTACTGTAATGGTGACTGACTCTGCGACCAAAGTACTTGCTTCAAGGCTCATCTACAACCTCAATGAACCCTGCGCCCTTGAAGATGTCTCCTGGATACATCCTGTCAAATACATGGGCGTATGGTGGGAGATGATAACCAACAAGAGTGCATGGTCTTACACGGATGACTATCCTTCTGTCCAGTTGGGCGTGACCGACTATTCGAAATCCAAACCTCACGGAAGGCACGGCGCCAACAACGAGAATGTGCGCAGGTACATTGATTTCGCATCAGAGAACGGATTTGACGCCTTGCTGATTGAAGGATGGAATGAAGGATGGGAAGACTGGTACGGCCACCAGAAGGATTATGTGTTCGATTTCGTGACTCCTTATCCGGATTTCGATCTGCCGGCACTGAACGCTTATGCCCACTCCAAGGGAATAAGACTTGTCATGCATCACGAATCCTCCTCTTCCACCGTCAATTACGAGCGTCATATGGATGCTGCGTATGACCTTATGAACAAATACGGTTATGATGCGGTGAAGAGCGGTTATGTGGGCAACATCATTCCCTACGGTGAGCATCACTACAGCCAGCCAATAATCAATCACTATCTTCTGGCTTTGAAGAAAGCGGCCGACCACCATATCATGGTGAATGCGCATGAGGCAGTACGTCCTACCGGCCTTGCCAGGACATACCCGAACCTCATAGGAAATGAGTCCGCTCTCGGTACGGAATACCGCGCCTCAATCAATCCTGGACACACGACCATCCTTCCTTTCACCCGTCTGCAGGGAGGTCCCATGGATTACACTCCAGGTATATTCGAGATGGACATGAGCAAGCTCAATCCCAATGAGCACGGACATATGAGGATGACCATCGCCAACCAGCTCGGGCTCTATGTCACGTTCTATTCTCCTCTCCAGATGGCGGCTGACCTCCCGGAGCATTATGCTCCGCATATGGACGCTTTCCAGTTCATAAAAGACGTCGCAGTTGATTGGGACAAGAGTATCTATCTGATGGCTGAGCCCGGAGCATATATGGTGACAGCCCGTCATCCCAAGCTCGCCACCCTCAATTCTTCCCAGGAAGGTGTCGCCTCTCTTGCTGACGGAAAGAAGAACGCAGTATCCGGCGCCGCCAAGTTCGTATATGCCCTCGGAGAGAACGCCACTGCTGCGGATCTTGCCAAAGCCAAGGCTCATGACGTCTGGTATGTCGGCGGAATCACGGACGAGAACGAGAGGACGGTATCCGTCAAACTGGATTTCCTGAAACCCGGTGTCAAGTATGAGGCCACCTTGTACGCCGATGCTCCCGATGCCGATTTCGAGACCAATCCCAAAGCCTACACCATTACAAAGAGTACGGTAGACTCCAACTCTGTGGTGGATGTCCGCATGGCTAGAAGCGGAGGATTCGCCTTGAGTCTCAGAGAGATCTTCTAGAAGTTCCCGGGCCAGCCCGAAAAAAAGTGACCGCCACATCTCTTCCCAGAGGGTGGCGGTTTTTTCAGGCTAGCTAGTTGTAATAATGATTGAAGTTCAAAGTCTCTATCTTGTCACCTGGACATTCGGTTTCCCGTAGTAGTCTTTCCCGTCATGGATTATATGTCTTTCCAGAACAGGGGCTTTGTCCATGCTCCAAGTGTATTTGTTGTAAATAGTGATCGTGTCAGAAGTGCCGTCGCCCCAATCTATCACCAGGGGTACGGAATCAAGGTTGGTCGCTCCGGGAATGTTCCCGAAAACCAGGACGTGGGGATTGTCATTGTTGTCCTTCACTGTCCATAATGAGATACCGTTCTTCGGAGAAGCGTCCCTGAGGTAAGTGCCGCCGAGGAATGATGCGGAAATCTCGTTGGAGGAAATGTTGCTGGCCTTGGTCGGGTCCAGCATGTTGTTCCCTTCCTTGTCCGATACAGCGATCCTTATCTCGATCGGTATAGGCATTTCTCCCCATGAGGATGTGCTTATCTTCTCTTCACACCCCCAAAGAAGAAGGGCGGAAAGCATGACAGCGGTTATTTGAAGAATCCTTTTTACCATGGGGCTTTATCCGGCTGTATTTTACGGACTGTCTTTAAGATGCTTTTTTATAGGCAATTGTTGCATCAGTAACGAAAAATCCATAAATTTGACATTGTCGATAAAACGTGCAAGACAATATAAACCAATTATAATAGCATCATGAGTACTATCATCTACATCGTTGGCGTCGTACTTGCGATTCTCGCCGTTCTTGACATTCTCAAGAAGCCTATCTCAATCGTTCCCAAGATCCTCTGCTGCGTGCTCGTTCTTTGCACAAGCTGGATCGGACTTATCGTGTACTACCTGTTCGCCAAGGACCGTCTGACCCAGTGGTTCAAATAGGACAGAGCTCTACATCTGAAGAAGACATATTACAGAAACAGCGGTGACCTTTACGGCCACCGCTGCTGTTAAACGGATTGCCCGGACAACTTACGGTTGCAGGGTCTGCCCTCCTATGAATTCCCTCATGATGGAAGTCGGCGGTATCGCCTCGATCTCGGATGGCTGGAGAGGTGTTATGTATCTGAAGAACTTCAGCAGTCTCACGGCCTCACAGTATGCAGGGGAATTCGGCATGATGCGACGCAGCAGGGGCTCGGCATAATACCTCAGCATCGGAAGCTCGAAAGCCAAAGCGGAGTTGAACACTGCATCGGCGTTCTCCTGATAGGGGAAGATGTTCAGGCTCTCGCCTCTTCTTACGCTGTGCCAGCGTAAGATGGTCGATTCGGGGGATATGCCCCTTACCCTATTGTCGCGGACCATCCTTCTGAGAAGTCTGTTGTCGGAGGTGGAGATGTTGTTGTTCTCGTCAATGTTCAGGGACGTAAGGGCTGATACGTATACCCTGAAGATCCTGTTGTTGTCAACGGATTTGGTCATCTCGGGGTTGAGAGCGTGGATGCCTTCCATGATGAGAATGTCTTTCTCTTCAAGTTTCATGCGCTTGGTGTCGTGCGCCCTTTTTCCTGCCTTGAAATCGAATCTTGGGATTTCCACCTCCTTGCCCTCCAGAAGGTCATTCAGTTGGGAGTTGAGGAGCTCGAGATCCATCGCACCGAGGCACTCGAAATCATATTCTCCGTTCTCGTCTTTTGGGGTGTCCTCCCTGTTCTTGAAGTAGTTGTCCAGTTCTATGACCTTGGGGTTCAGGCCCAGCACTCTGCATTGGAGAGCTATCCTGAGCGAAGAGGAAGTCTTTCCGCTGGACGATGGACCTGCTATGAAGACTATCTTGACCTCGCTTCTTCTTAGATATATCTGGTCGGCTATTTCCGCGTATTTCCTTTCATGGAGGGCTTCCGAGACGTTGATGATCTTCACGGCATCTCCGTGCTGAATGGCGTAGTTGAGGTCCCCAAGTCCGCTTATTCCGACGATATGGCACCATTTCGAGTGCTCCGTCAGAGCTTCTGCGATCCTTGACTGTCTCCTCATCGGAGTGATTTTGCTGAAGTCCCCGATTGAAGGAAGCTGAAGGCAGAAGCCTTGGCTGAAGCCAGTGATGTCGAAAAGGGAGAGATAACCGGTAGAGGGAACGAGAGGCCCGTAGAAGGTGTCATTCAGTCCGTCAAGTGTATAAATGCTTGTCGTCAGACCGCCAAGGCTCCTCAGAAGGCTGGCCTTGTGGTGCTGGTTCTGGTTGTCGAAGATCTCCAAGGCGTCTTCAGTCAGGACTTTCGCCTTCATGAAAGGATAATCCGCCTTGACGATTTCAGTCATCCTTGCCTTGATGCTTTCCAGTTCTTCGTCCCTTAGATAGTATGAAGAATGATGACCGTCCTCATTAGGAACGCCTTCGCGTATTTCACAATAAAGTCCACTTGGGAGCGAGTGGTCGATCACCAGAATCTTGTCCGGGAACAGTTCCCTTACGGCTTTTTGCAGAACGAAGCAGAGGGAACGGATGTAGCACCTTCTTCCGTCTGCGCTGTTATATCCCAGAAACTCTATGGTGTGGGGTGAGAACATCCTATAGGACAGTTCCTTCAATTTGTTGTCCACCAGGGCGGCGAGAACCGGATAAAGCTTCCCGGTTTTCGGGTCTTTCACTTTTGTGCACCATTTCTGGCTGATTTCTGAAAGGGTAGTTCCGGGGACGGTGTTATGACGCTTACCGTCATTCACGCACCAGATCTTGAATTCGGGAGTGTTGTTGACTTCCATTTTATGCGATGTCTTAGTGTTATGTTTCTTATCAAAGGACTTCCTTCAGGAACGGACCGGTAACAGAGTCCGGGTTCTCCGCCAGCTGCTCAGGCGTTCCTTGTGCTACAATCTTTCCTCCTTTGGCTCCGCCGTCCGGTCCCATGTCCAGGATGTAGTCGACGCTTTTGAGGACATCCAGGTTGTGCTCTATTATCACTACAGTATTGCCTTGGTCCACCAGTTGGCTGAGTACTGAAAGGAGCACCTTTATATCTTCAAAATGCAGGCCTGTCGTAGGTTCATCCAGAATGTATAGAGTATTTCCGGTAGCTTTGCGGAAAAGCTCGGCCGCCAGTTTCATCCTCTGGCTTTCACCTCCGGAGAGTGTCACTGCTGATTGTCCGAGTTTGACATATCCCAATCCGACGTCGACCAGGGCTCCGAGCTTCTGGGCGATTTTCGGAATAGGGGCGAAGAAATCATATGCCTCGCTGATACTCATTTCAAGGACGTCATGGATGCTTTTTCCTTTGTAATGCACCGCGAGGGTGTCCTCCTTGTATCTCCTCCCACGGCATTCTTCGCATGGTACAAGTACTGAGGGGAGGAAATTCATTTCTATTTCCTTGATGCCTGCTCCCTTGCATTCCTCGCAACGTCCTCCTGGCACATTGAACGAGAATCTCCCTGAACCGAATCCCCTGACTTTGGCGTCAATGGTGTCGGCGAAAAGCTCTCTTATATCAGTGAATACGCCAGTGAAAGTGGCGGGGTTGCTTCTGGGTGTCCTGCCGATGGGGCTCTGATCTATTTCTATGAGCTTGTCTATGTTACCGATCCCGGTTATTGAATCGTGGGGGAGGGGCCTCATCTTGGCGTTGTAGAACTTGTTCTTCAACACCGGCATCAGTGTCTCGTTGATGAGAGATGATTTACCGCTTCCGCTGACTCCGCTGATTCCTACGAAACACCCCAAGGGGATATCCACATCGATATTCTTGAGATTGTTCCCGCGGGCGCCCCTGATTCCGAGGAACAGGCCGTTGCCGTCCCTTCTCCTTTTGGGTACAGGGATGGAATTGTCGCCCTTCAGGTAATCGAGCGTGAGAGACTTGCCTATGATGCAGTGAGGCGCTTCCTCCTTTGAAGGTTTCCTCTTCCCGAGCAGTACATCGGTGGGTGCGCTGAGGCAGATCTTACCGCCTTTTTCACCGGCGCCGGGCCCCACATCCACCAACCAGTCGGCGGAGAACATGGTTTCCGCGTCATGTTCCACAACCATTATGGAGTTCCCTTCATCACGGAGTTCCTTGAGAGAAGAAATCAGCTTCCGGTTGTCTCTTTGGTGAAGGCCTATACTCGGTTCATCGAGGATGTAAAGTACGTTCACCAGCTTCGAGCCGATCTGTGTGGCTAGCCTTATCCTTTGGCTCTCTCCTCCTGACAGTGAAGCTGTGGCCCTGTCAAGTGACAGGTAATCAAGACCCACATCCAGCATGAACTTCACCCTGTCATGGAGTTCTTTCAGAATGTCCCTTGCTATTGCGTTCTCCCTTGTGGAAAACTTGCCCGGAAGGGAATCAATCCATTTATACAGTTCCGAAATCTCCATAGCGGCTACTTGGGCTATGGTGAGGGAATCTATCTTGAAGCACTCGGTTTCTTTTTTGAGGCGGGTGCCGTGGCAGACCGGGCACTCGATCTTGTCGTCGACATCGGCGGCTACTCCTTTGAATGTCTCCATCTGGGAGAGGTTCCCTTCACCGACACGGAACAGTTCGTCCGAGCCGAACACCAACAGGGAGATGACCTCGTCCGGAATGGCGGCTATTGGATCATAGAGGGAGAAGGAATATTTTCTGGCGATGGACCTTATTATGTCGAACTTGTGGTTCTCCCTGATCTTTCCGAGCGGGGTTATGCCTCCTTCTGCGATGGATTTGCTCTTGTCCGGTATGATGGACTCCATGTTGATGTCGACAATCTGGCCAAGACCTTTGCAGTGTGGGCAATACCCTTCAGGGGAGTTGAATGAGAATGAATGGGGTGCCGGTTCCTGAAGGGAAAGGCCGGTGTCAGCATCTACCAGATGTTTTGAGAAATGCTGCAGTTCTCCCGTTTCAAGATCCATTACCGCTACGGAACCTTTTCCTCTGCCCAAAGCGGTCATTACGCTGTCTTTCACTCTCTTCAGGTCTCCCGTGTCTGGCTTCAGCTTATCAATTACCAACTCAATGAAATGAGCCTTATAGCGGTCAAGCTGTGTAACTCCTGAAAGTTCCTTGATTTCCCCATCGATTCTGACTTCAGTGTAGCCCCTCTTTCTCATCTGGTCGAAGAGCTCCTTGTAGTGGCCTTTCCTTCCTCTTACCAAGGGAGCCAGCAGGTAACACTTGCGGCCCTTGTATCCGGTCATGATGAGGTCCACTATCTGTTCATCGGTGTATCTGACCATCTCTTTCCCGGTAGTCGGTGAATAGGCTCTTGACGCCCTTGCGAAAAGGAGTCTCAGGAAATCGAAAATTTCGGTAATTGTTCCTACAGTGGATCTGGGGTTGTTGCCTGTGGTTTTCTGCTCTATCGCGATTATGGGGCTCAGTCCGCCGATTTCTTCGACCTGAGGCTTTTCTAGGATTCCCATGAAGTGTTTCGCGTAAGTGCTGAGCGTATCCATATAACGTCGTTGCCCCTCGGCGTAGATCGTGTCGAAGGCAAGAGAAGACTTTCCGCTCCCGGAAAGCCCCGTCACCACCACGAATTCTCCCCGGGGTATGTCAACGGAAACGTCATCGAGATTGTGGGCTTTCGCCCCCCTAATGGTTATGTACTCTTTTTTCTCCATTTTCGGGCATCAAGAACACAAATATAGTCATTTTTGCACGTGAAACCGCCTGTACACGAAGATTATCTCGGCATGTTCAAGCTGGTTCTCATGTGTTTGGGCTCGCACTCTCGTGAAATGAACTGAAATGAACTGAATAAGATTGGGATAAATTCTTATTTTTGCGAAATAATACACTTTTCTTTTATGAAAAAAGACATTCCGGAGTTAGCTTACCTATTAGAAAAAGTTGAAAATAAATACGGTCGTAAGCCCGTTACCTCTTCCGACTATGATGACATGTCTTCATCAATCGAGACTTCTACAGGACAGCATTTGTCAGCTTCTACTCTTAAAAGGATGTGGGGTTATGTTGAACCGTCTCCTTCTCCTAGACAGATTACTCTTAACATCCTCTCAATCTATGTGGGATATCACAGCTTCCAGGGCTTTTGCGAGGAGCTCAGGAAATCTGATGTATTTTCTTCCTTGTTCTTCACGGCAAAGACTGTTTTGTCGGAGAGTCTCAAAGCAGGTGAAACGGTAACAATAGGATGGGCTCCAGACAGGATGGTGACTCTCCGCTATCATGGAGACAACCTGTTTGAAGTCGTGGACGGGGGGAAATCCCAATTGAAAAAAGGGGATAAATTCCGTAAGAGCGAATTCATCCTAGGGAAACCCATGTTTATCGGTAAAGTGATCAGGGGAGATGCCCAATTGGCTTCTTATGTGGCCGGAAAGGACGGAGGACTCAATCTTCTCAAGGTTTCCGGAGAGTAGTCACGACAGTGCTCTCAGGCAGGAATAATCGGATAGAAGATTTTTCCCGGAAATAGGGAAGGAAGACTTCTTTGAAATAGTTTTTTTCCTGCTTGCGCTTTTGTCCTAAACCTTCCCCGGTACAATCCAGGTATTCCAAATCTTTGCTCTTGCTTAGGTCCAGTAATTCTATAGGGTTTCCGAAGCAGGATAGGATTTTCAGCTTTACGTTCTTTGAAAGGTCCAGTTTTGTTATGAGGTTGTCCTCGCAGGAAACGTTTCTCAATTTAGGATTTTTCGAAAGGTTGAGATGCATTATTCTGTTCCTGTCGCAGTGCAGTTCTTCCAGAAGGGGATTCCCGGAAAGGTCCAGTTCTGTCAGTTTTCCTTTAGGCTTTTGGTTACGTCCGGTTCCGCTGTAGCACCTCAAAATCGTAAGATTCGCGAAATACTCAATCCCCTTTAAAGAGGAGATGTCTTCGGTACTGACAGTCAGTTCCCTTATTCTAAGTGCCTCTCCGTAATTGATCGCCCCGTCACCGTCCTTGTCGAACATCATGGCCACATCGTTCAGAAACTCCGGATCCTCAATAGGGACCAGCTCGCTTTTATCGAGAAGTCCCGGATTGTCGAGAGTGAGGTCATCCCAGAAATGACCGAATAATCCACCTATGAGACTGCCGGCAGTAAGGGTTACCATAAGAATGACTATTGATATGACCCATTGCCCGCTTCTCCCGATGGCTGCTTTCACTTCCGCTGCGTTGCGGTACCTTTTGTCCGGATCGGGTTCACAGCATTTGGATGATATCTTTCTGAAACGCGGGGACATTTCTCCGAGGATTTTCCCAAGGGAATAAATGTCTGACCGCTGATCGACCGGTTCCCCGGCTTTCAGCTCCGGGGATGCATAGAATTCTGTTCCGGCAGGGAACTTGAGGTCGGAGTACAACTCGCCGTCCGCGAAACCGAAATCCAATATCTTTACATTGTTCCCGTTGTCGGTTATCACGATATTTGACGGCTTCAGGTCACGGTGGATGATCTGGTTTGAATGTATGTATCCGAGAGCGTCACATAGCTCGAAGGCTATTTTCTTCAAGGTGTGATTGTCCGGGTTGCCTTTCAAGAACTCCTCGAGATTTTTTCCGGCCAGAAAGTTTGTGACGATATAACTCCCGTACTCCGGATCGACCCCGTATGAAACATAGGGACATATTCCGGGGTGCTCGAGTGAACTGCCTATTTCATACTCCTTTTTAAGCAGCCCTTCATAAATGGGGTCACCGCGATATTCGCTCTTCAGTATCTTTACGACAAGGAATTTCCCTTCATACCTTATCTTGTACAAGTCAGTGTATCCGTTGACGGATACATCCAGTTTCTCCGGTTTTATCTGGGAAAACTGATTGTCAGAGGGGGGAATCTCTAAGAAAAATCCTGAAGGGGCATCCATGGTTCAAGTATAGTCCGTTTTATCAATCAGTGTCAGATTTCGTCAAGTCCCGGGTCTATCGACAGACCGTCTGCATCCCAGTCAAGTTCTTCTTTTTCGTTGAAGGGTTGGAGGAAGGGGTTGTGGGTCCTTTCTTTTCCTATGTTGGTGGACGGTCCATGTCCGGGGATCACTTCGATGTCCCCGTCAAGTCCCATCAGCTTGTCCATTATTCCTACAATCAGAGAGTCGTAATCACCCCAAGGGCTGTCCGTCCTTCCGATGCTGCCTGCGAAAAGAGTGTCACCGCTTATCAGGATTCCGTGCTTACGGTCGAGGAAACAGACTCCTCCGGGAGTGTGTCCGGGGGTGGATATCACTTCAAAGACTGTCTCTCCAGCCTTTATGGTGTCTCCTTCTTTGATGTCTGTGGTCGGGAAACCCTTTGGTGCTTCAGGCATTGAGAATCCTCTTGAAAGAAAACCGTTGTTTTCAATGATAGTCTTTTCCTTCGGGTCCATGTATACAGGTATTCCATACCTTTTGATGATGGCAGGTACTCCATATATATGGTCGAAATGGGCATGTGTCAGGAGAACTGCGACAGGTGTGACCTTTTCGTCCGAAATGAATGAGAAAAGGCGTTCCTCCTCTTTGGGACCAAGGCATCCAGGGTCGATGATGACCCCTTGGGAGGTCTCGTCCCAGAGGATAACGGTGTTTTCACCGAATGGATTGAAGTGGAATACTTTTATCGATAGCATGTTTTTCAGCAGTCACCAAGGAATTTAGCGGTCATGATACCGGTTTTTGTACGGGCAGTCCAAAGGATACTTAAGCGAAGATAGAAAATAAATTTTCATTTTTCTTCGCATAATGGTATTTTTGTCTTGATGCGGCCTTATTCCGCATCCTGACCGCATATGCACATTGGAATAGCCGGAAACATCGGAAGCGGTAAGACCACTCTGACAAGGATGCTTTCACAGCATTACGGGTGGACCCCGAAATACGAATCCGTGACATACAACCCATATCTTGAGGATTATTACAAGGATATCAAAAGATGGTCCTTCAATCTTGAGGTGTATTTCCTTGAGCAGCGGTTCCAGGATGTGCTCGAGATAGCGAAAAGCGATGATGTGATAATCCAGGACAGGACGCTTTTCGAAGGAGTGTACATCTTCGTGGCGAACAACTACGCAATGGGCAATCTGTCGGAGAGGGACTTCAAGACTTATATGGCCCTTTTCAATATGCTAATGGGACTTGTCAGCCCTCCTGATCTGATGATATACCTCAAGTGCTCCATCCCTCATCTTGTCGCCCAGATCCAGAAGAGGGGAAGGGATTATGAGCAGAGCATCAGCATCGACTATCTGAAGGGGCTCAATGACAGGTATGAGAAATTCATTGGCGAAGACTACAAAGGGAAGGTCCTCACGATTGAGGCGGATGACCTTGATTTTGAGAACAGGCCTGAGGACTTCGCGCTTATAACGGACAAGATTGATACGGAATTGTTCGGATTGTTCCGATAGTGCGTTTGACATATCGGAAAAGAGCCGTAATTTTGAAGAAAGCCCGCAGAGGGCATCACTTGAACAAAATCTTTCACCATGCATATAGCTATCGCAGGAAACATCGGAAGCGGGAAGACGACGCTTACCAAAATGCTTGCCGCCCATTATGGGTGGACTCCGAGATTCGAGTCTGTTGACTTCAATCCTTATCTCGCTGATTTCTATGAGGATATGGAGAGATGGTCATTCAATCTCCAGATCTATTTCCTCAACAAGAGGTTCAAGGACGTTGTGGAAATCTCCAAGAGAGATGACGTAATCATCCAGGACAGGACCATCTATGAGGATGCAAGGATATTCGCTCCCAATCTTCACGCCATGGGCCTGATGTCAAGCAGGGACTTCGAGAACTATTCCGACCTGTTCGACCTGATGATGTCCCTGGTCAAGGCTCCTGATCTTCTCATTTACTTGCAGAGTTCCATCCCGAATCTCGTCTCGCAGATCCAGAAGAGAGGACGAGAATACGAAAAGAGCATAAGGATAGACTATCTGACCGGTCTTAATGAACGTTATGAGAGTTGGATCAAAAACTATGAGCACAAGCTCCTCATAGTGGATGCCGACCGTTATAAATTCGGCAACCGCCCTGAGGACTTCGAGGCTGTGACCAACATGATAGATGGCGAACTGTTCGGTCTGTTCCCTGAATCAAAACAATAAAGACATGGCGGAAAGAATAACAATCCTTGATTTCGTAGAGAAATATACCAGACAATTCGCAGGCAACACCTTCCTCCGTGAAAAACCCGACAAGGTCTGGACTGAGACTTCCTTTGAGACGACAAGACTTGAGGCATATCGTATCGCTGCCGGTCTTATGACTCTCGGAGTCGAGAAAGGGGACAAGATATCCTTGCTCTCAGAAGGAAGGAACCTGTGGGTGATCGGAGAACTGGGCATCCTTTACGCCGGAGCGGTCAATGTCCCGCTTTCCGTGAAACTTGAAGAAGGAGGGGACCTCGTTTTCAGGATCCGGCATTCGGATTCCAAGATGGTGATGGTATCCGCGGGTCAGCTTCCTAAGATCCGGAAGATACTCCCTGACCTTCCTCAGGTGGAAAAAGTGATTGTCTTCGATCCCTTGCCGGAGTACGGTGAGAAGGAGATTTTCATAGGTGACGTCCAGAAAGCGGGAGATGATTTCCTTGCCTCCCATAGGGAAGAGTTTGAAAAGAGGTGGCATTCGGTAGGGCCGGACGATTATGCGAACATCAGTTACACTTCCGGAACGACAGCGGATCCCAAGGGAATTCTTCTGACGCACAGGAACTATACCGCTAATGTCGAGCAGGCCCATTCCGTCATCGGAATTGAAGAAGGGGCCGTCATGCTCATCATCCTTCCTTTGGACCATTGTTTCGCCCATGTGGCCGGATTCTACACGATGATGTCATACGGCGGCAGCATAGCGACGGTTCCCGTAGGAAAGACCGCCCTTGCTTCGCTGAAGAACATCCCTATTGCAATAAAAGAGACCCGGCCGATGATCATGCTGAGCGTCCCGGCTCTGGCCAGGAACTTCAAGAAGAACATCGAGAGCGGCATCAAGGCTAAAGGGCCCAAGGTTGAGAAGTTATACAACTTCGCCCTCAACAATGCTATCAAGTACAATAAAGAGTACTACAACAGGGGCGGTTTCCTCAACTGGTGGAGAAAGCCTCTGATGGCGCTTTTCGACAAACTGATCTTCAAGAATGTCCGGGAAGGATTCGGAGGAAGAATGAGGTTCTTTGTCGGGGGTGGAGCCCTTTTGGATATAGAACTGCAGAGATATTTCTGTGCAGTAGGAATGCCGATGTTCCAAGGGTACGGGCTTTCGGAAGCCACCCCGATCATCTGTTCAAATTCTCCTGGCCACGCCATTTTCGGGTCTTCCGGAAGGGTCGTCAAACCGATGGACATAAAGATCTGCGATTCCGACGGGAAGGAACTCCCTTATGGAGAAAGAGGAGAGATTGTCATCCGGGGTGAGAACGTGATGGCCGGATATTGGAAGAACCCCGTCTCAACTGCTGAAACGATAGTTGACGGATGGCTCCACACCGGTGACATGGGTTACATGAATGATCCGGAATACCTTTGGGTCGTAGGGCGTTTCAAGTCGCTGCTGATTTCTCCGGACGGAGAGAAATACTCTCCCGAAGGGTTCGAGGACGGTCTTACGGATGGCTCCAAATACGTCGAACAGGTCATCCTTCACAATAACCAGAACCCTTATACCATAGTTCTGATTGTCCCTAATAAAGAAAATCTCAAAGAGTGGGCGAAGTCCCGCGGCAAGGATCCTTCTACAGAAGACGGCAAGAAGGAGATGCTCTCAAAGATCCAGTCTGAAATAGATTCCTACAAGAAGGGCGGATCCAGGGAAGGCCTTTTCCCTGAGAGGTGGCTGCCTGCCGCTGTGGTGGTCCTTCCTGAACCGTTCACCGAGCAGAACCATATGGTCAACAGCACGATGAAGATAGTAAGGGGCAAGGTCGAGAAATTCTATGCCGATAGGATAGAGTACGCATACACTACTGAAGGCAAGATTCTTTTCAATCCCAAGAACCTGGAGTCGATTTAACCCATTGTTTCTTTTCCTGAAAATTGCTTATATTTGGCATATCAACAATTAAAGAATCTTTAAACACAAGGCAAAATGAAAAAATACGTTTGCGACGTTTGTGGTTATGAATATGACCCTGAGGTCGGCGATCCTGATAACGGAATAGCCCCCGGAACTCTTTTTGAGGATCTTCCCGCAGAGTGGGTTTGCCCTTTGTGCGGAGTAGGCAAGGATGAATTCAGTCCTGCTTAATAGTCCAGCATCAACAGATTATTTCCGGGGCCGACGGTCCCGGATTTGTTTTTGTCATGGCGCAGCGTCACGTAACTGAAAAGAATATTTGAAATGGGTGCGGTAATAACAGGTCTTCTTATACCCTTGGCCGGAACGGTTCTGGGTTCAGCTTTCGTTTTCTTCATGAGGAAGGAAATGCCGTCCTATCTCCAGAAGGTGCTGCTCGGTTTCGCTTCCGGCGTTATGGTGGCCGCTTCTGTGTGGTCTCTGCTCATTCCTTCAATGGAGATGTGCGCGGACAAGGGAGCATGGGCCGCTTTTCCGGCGACTTTGGGGCTTTTGGCCGGATTCGCCTTCTTGCTGCTGATAGATTACGTGACACCTCATCTGCATCCCGTAGGCGGCCCTGAAGGCCCGCGGAGTCATTTGTCGAAGACTGCGATGCTTGCGTTGGCGGTAACCATCCACAACCTTCCCGAAGGCATGGCGGTAGGAGTCGCTCTTGCCGGGGCAATGAATGCTGACGCCCATATGACTGCCGCAGGCGCTTTGGCGTTGTCCCTTGGTATCGCCATCCAGAATGTCCCGGAGGGAGCCATCATTTCCATGCCTTTAAGGGCTGCCGGCAATTCTAGATGGAAAGCTTTTCTGGTAGGTGGACTGAGCGGAGTTGTGGAACCTCTCGGCGGGCTTCTTGTGCTTCTTCTAGCATCAGTAGTCACTCCTGCGATGCCGTATCTGCTGGCTTTCGCGGCAGGAGCAATGCTCTATGTCGTGATTGAAGAACTGGTTCCGGAAGCATCCCAAGGAGAGCATTCCAATATCGCAACAGTGGGTTTTGCGGTTGGTTTCGCCCTGATGATGGTACTTGATGTCGTTCTGGGATAGGAGCAAATTGCCCCTGACTGCACATCACACTTTCAAAAGTGTTGCTTGAGGTGAATGACCCCAAAAAACAAAAAATGCCTTCAGGAGTATTTAAAGTGTGATTTTTTGAATAACCTATTGTAATTATTATTATATTTGTCCTCGGATTCTGCGGGAGCATTTCACTTCTTGTAGCAGAGAAGAACGAATGGTGCTTGTTTTCACCCGTCTGGATCCCGATTAATCGAAGGAAATAAAACCGGTCACCTCAACCGGTCTACAAATCTTTCATGATTTGGGCGGTTTGGTCGCGAGACCAGGCCGCCTTCCTTCGTTATATCATATAGCGATATACGTTACTTCAGTAGGGGGGTGTTTCTAGACCGAGGGTTTACCCATTTTCTTCCGGTTATAGATTTTCTTGGAGGCGTGGAGCATCTTGCGTCCGCTGACAGGACGCCCATGTTCTTCGATTTCTTTCTCCCTGCTGGCCTTCCTTTCCGCTTTCAGGATATCCTCCACGCTTACTTTGCCGATAATGACTTTGTTTGTTCCTCTTTTCCTTCTCATGTTCTGCAGTTGTCCATTGCTGGACAAATATATGATTTTCGTTTCTGCCTGGGAAATCCTTGCAAGAAAAATGGCGGAGACTTTTTGTGCCCCGCCATACGGTTTGTAGGTTTTGATAGAGAGGAAGCCGTCATTCACCGGCTTCGCCACGTATGATTCTTATGTCTTCTTCACGGAAGTCAATTCCTATCTCTTTCTCGAATTCTTCCTTCTTCTCTTCTATTTCATCCTTGTGGCGGAACACCCAGTTCTCGGCATATACTGCAGCAGTCGCCAGTATGAAATATACAACGGTCTGGATAGTGAGGGCTATCATCTGGTCGTGAGCGGATGAGAGGTCTCCTCCCGCGGTTGACATGTTGATGAAAGCTTGGCTTCCGAATGTCGAGGGGAAGATATAGGAGAAGTATTTCCAGAATCCGGGTATAGCCGCACTTGGCCAGGATGTCCCGGTGAGGAATACGCAAATCGGAGACATGAAAAGAAACAGCACGAATACGGTTTCCCTTTTCGTTATCAAGGTGGAGAAAGTCATGCTGAAGAAAACGCATGCGGTCACATAGAAAAGCAGCAGGATCAGAATGTTCAGGAATTCACCCCTTTGGGGAAGTCCGAAGATTGCAGGAACTATGCTGGCTATGTATATTCCGATGATCATCCAGAGACCCCAATACGCGAATCCTCTTCCGAGGACAATTCTTCCCATTCCATGACCTTGGAGATGACCGGGCAGTGATGCGAAACTCCTGTTCTGCTCCCTTTGGGTTCCTGCCAGCAGCGACATTCCGTAGAACATCGCCTGTTGGATTATGATGAGCAGTATTGCCGACAGCAGGAATATCGAGTATGAGAACGCATTGTTGTAAGGATTGTTCTCTTCGTAAGGCACTGCCTGGACAAGCTGTGCCGCTTCGATTCCGGTGAAACCCGCGGCGGCATACCGTTCAATCTGTATTTGTCCGATCTCCTGGAGCATGACATGGTTGGTCGCCATAAGTGCGTTCTTGTAGTAAAGGAAGCATGACATGTCGCAGTAGACGGAAAGGGTGGCCGTCTCCATTCTCTGGAGTTTCTCTCCGAAGTCCCGGGGGAAAAGAACGATTCCTTTTACTTTCCTTTCCTGCATCAGTTTTTCGGCTTCCGCCATGTTGATGCATTTGTATGCCACCTCGACTTCCCTTGTAGCATCGAGTTCACGTATGTATCTTCTGCTTTCACTGCATGCGGCTTCATCTACGATCGCTATCGGGGTATCGTCCAGTATACCGTTCCTGTACACTACGTTGTAAAGAAGAGGATATATGAGTCCGGCCCCGAAGAAGATCAGCATCACACCTCCGTCCGAGAATATCTGCTTGAGTTCGTTGCAAGCTAAACTGCAGAAATCCAAAAGCCATTCACCGAAGTATCTTTTTTTCGTTGCCATATTGTCAAAATCAGTTAGTCGGGAAGTTCAGATTCTGGAACGCCCCCTTGAGTCTGGGAAGGACGGTCAGAGGGAGGAAGAGGAAGATGAGCAGATGTATTGTCTCCGGCCACCATCCTGCAAAGCCGCTCCCGAAATACACTTCCTGAACATAGAAGAGGTAATAATGCCTGAGGGGGAACGCTGCGGACCATCCTTGGATGAAGGGAGGCAGTGCTTCCACCGGCAGTGTGAATCCCGTAAGAGAGAATCCTAGCACACTGTATAGAGCGCCTACACTGAGGGCCAATCTCGGTATGGGCAAGCATCCTATTATGAATATCGCGAGGCTTTCACAAGCGAGCACCATCAGTATCATGGCCAGGAACATGTTCCAGATTGAGCCTGCGATAGGGAAGTGCATCCAATGATAGAGGAGGAACACGATAGCAAGTCCTATCGCCGAGAAGAGCACTGTATAAACTATCATCTTCCCCAGGAGTGCGTCCAGGATGGACCCGTCGGTTGTCTTCAGCAGTTGTTTTGACGTACCGTATTTGAGCTCAGCTCCTAGTGAATAGATGAACACCAGGATGATTATGAGCTCAAGCATTCCGGGAAGCATCATGTTGGTCAGGTAGTATCCGTAATTGGTGGTGGTGTTTCCGATCTGGTGTGTGTCTATGTTAATTGGTTGGATACGTCCCATTATCTCCCTTTCGTTCACTCCTTTCGCTCTCAGGAATTCACGCTGGACGGCACCGTTGGTGAGGTTGATCATCGTAAGAATATCCTTGTATGCCAAGGCTCCTCCCACGAAATACAGTCCGTTGAGATAGTATGTGAATACAGGCCTGCGATTGGCGCTGACATCAGCGTACATGCCTTCGGGAATGACACAAATCGAAGTTATCTTCCCGCTCATCATCGCTTCTCTCGCTTCCTCGAAACTGTCGAACATCACGGTTTTCCCGAGTTGGGTGGCGTCCATCTGCTGGACAAAGTTCCTGGACATGGAGGAATTGTCGTTGTCAACGATCCCTATAGGCAGGTCATGGGGAAGACCGTCCCTGAAGAAAGTGAGGAAGAATATGGCACAGAAGGTTATTGAACCGATCGAACCCAGAAGATACGCCGGCCTTTGCCTGAATATCCTGAGTTCCCTCAGCACGACAGCCTTTATGTTATTCCATGTACTCATTTCGGTCGGTTTATTTCCAGTCTTTCAGAATTACGGTCATTCCGGGGTAAATGCCTTCAATGTACTCTGTGGGCACGGCCCTTACTTCAAATGTCTTGGCATCGTACATGCCGGTCTCCTTCGTTGCTTTCCATGTGGCGTAGGATTCTCTGACGGCACGGTAGGAAACCGTTGCTTCGAAGGTCTTGCCGTCAAGAGCGGGCACTTCTACGGTGATCTTGTCTCCCTGCTTGAGTCCGTGGAGATAGTCCTCCCTTACGTTGAAGGCCAGCCAGATGTCGGTAAGGTCGGTCACTGTCATGATAGGAGATCCCTGTCCCACCAGTTCACCTACCTTGGGGAATGTTGCCGAAATGATTCCGTCAGAAGGAGATGTAAGGTACAGCTCTCCCAGATATCCTTCGACTTCCTGAAGTGCTCCCTGTGCCCTGTCCACAAGGCCTTCAGCGGCTTCTTTTTCCTCAGTCCTGGCTCCGTTTACCGCCATATCATATTGGCTCTTCGCTGCCTTCGTCTGAGCTACTGACGCGTCATATTTGGCCTTGGTCTCATCGTATTTCTGGGCGGAGATGACTTTCTGGTCATAGAGCCTCTGGACCCTTTCGAAAGACTTCTTCATCACGTCCTCCTGGACTACAGCCTGCTGCCAGAGTTCATATGCACCTGTTATCTGCTCTTGCCTTGCACCGTTTCTTGCCATGCTCCTCTGGGCCCTCGCCGAGGTGAGTGCTCCCTGAGCCTGTGCGAGTTTGGCTCTGACTTCAGGAGAGTCGATGTACACTACGGTGTCACCCTTGTGGACCATCTGACCTTCTCTGACGTACAACTGCTCCACTCTTCCGGGGACCTTGCCGGAGACGCGGTATTCACTGGCCTCCACTTCCCCTTGGATGACGATGGGCTTGGGTTTGGAGACAAGATATCCCAAAAGTGCTATTATCACTATTATTGCGAGCAATGCCGCTATTCCTATAATCAGATTGTAGGTTTTCTTTTCTTTGGCCATGGTATATTGTTTTTTCTTTGTCAGTTGATAAAAATTAATCAGTCATTCTGGAGAGAGGAACCGTTAGAATAGCAACCTTCGGCTTTGCGGAGGTTGACTGCATTCATTTGAAGCTCGATGCCCGCGTCGATATATTCCGAGTGCGCCTGCAGCCAGGCGGTCTGGGCAGCGAGAGCGGTATTCGCCTCAATCACTCCTTCTTCGAATCCGATGGTGGCGACCCTCATGTTCTCTTCGGCATTCTCGAGATTGCTTTCTGCCATACGCAGATGTTCGTAAGCTTCTTCCCTCTGCTTCCTGAGTTGTGTGACCTGCAAGTTGATCAGATCCTTGGCGTCATCAAGCTGAAGTCTGTACAGGGAGGCTTCCGTCTTTGCTTTCCTGGTTTTCTGTATGGCTTCAAAGCCGTGGAAAATGGGGATGTTCACCATCACACCGGCACTGACCATTCCGCCGAACTTGTGGCTGAACCCGTGATAGAGATTGGGATTGGTTACGATATAATTGGCAGTAAGGGCGATTTGCGGCATCATGTCCGCTCTTGCCACGTCCACTTTCCCTTCATATATCTGCGAAGCAAGTTCAAGGCTCTTAGTCTCAGCCCTGTCCGCGTATATGTCATCGAGATTCTTTTCTTCCAGCATCTCGGGAAGAGGAATGTCGGAGAGGGTCTCGTCGGCGAGGGTTATATCGGAATCAAGAGGAAGCCCGATCTCTTTGCAAAGGAGCATTTTTGCGAGTGTCAGTCCATTGTTGGCCTTTGTGAGCAGCATGTCCGCCTCATTGGCCTTGACTTTTATCTGGAGGGCATCGGATTCTGTGGCGACACCTTCCTTTACTGCTACGGCCACATCGTTCTCCATCTTGTGAAGAAGGTCGGCATATGACTCCGCAAGTTCTTTCTTGTTCGCCACAGAAACAATCTGCCAATATGCTTGGTCGACTTCCACGAGGATTTCCTCGTATTTCTGGTCATATTGTGTCCTGGACAGTTCCTCTGCCAGCTTGGCGATCCTGTTTGCGGCGATTATCTTTCCTCCGACAAAGACAGCCTGTTGAGCGCTTATCACACCTGCGGCGATATTCTTGATATCAATCGTGAACAGGTCGTTGACGGAACTTCCGATCTGGTTGATGGCGGCGGAATAGTCCATTTGCTGAAGCCCGGCAATGAACTGCTGGATGTCAGGATTCGACATTATCTGTTGGGCGATTTCCGGTTTGCTCTGGATAAGCTGCATCAGCTCCTGCATCTTCTGGTCCTTTATCCCCTGGATGGTTGTTCCGGCATTCTGGAGATTGTTGGACATGTCCTTGCTCAGAAGGGAGAGGTCGCGGCTGTTGTGAATGTAAGCACCCGTGGCGGACACCTTCGGGAAATAATTCGCCAGAGCGATTTTGCGGTCGTAACCCGCCATTTCGACTTTTGCCCTGGCTTGCTCAAGATCGCGGTTGCTCTCAATCGCCATTTGACGGCATTCTTCCAGAGTCAGAGTCTGGGCTGTCAATGAAGCCGGTATGAAGGCAAGCGACAATGCGATCAGTAAGATCTGTTTTCTCATAAGTTATTTTTTGTCTTGTTTTTTACTATGTCATGGCGGAATCCGGGAAGGTTTCCGCGGTATCGGAAGTATGCAAGAAATTTGCCTAAAATGCTCTAAAAATGATTATAATTTCATCTTTTTGTTGTCAAAAAGTCGAATATTGCGAATAATTGAGAATTAAGTATGGTTTTTGATACGTTTTATATGAATCCTTTCTGTATGCTTAGGTCTGTTTTTCTTCAGCAATTCCTGACATGACATGATGGGTGTCAGAAAGGCATTATTTTAATATTAAAGCAGTATGAAGAACAATCTTCCGCAAAAAATCGATATCCGTAAATTCAAGAGCCTCTTCAACCTTGAGTATGATGCGGAGCTGGGTGATGACTTTTTCATCGCAGACATTAGATACGATGAGTCAATGAAGGAGATCCTCCATCCCGTGAGGTTCGACGGTTTCCTGGCTATTTTCTGTATCAGCGGTGGTCTGACGGTGGACATCAACCTCAATACTTATGAAATGGAGAGCAATTCATTTCTTTTCACCATACCCCAATCCATAATCAGAGTAGGGGACTACGGCGGCGATGTGAAGGATCTGCATTTCATTCTTGTTGCGATGTCCTCTGAATTCATGACGGGCATCAGGCTGGACTTCACGAAGATGTTCAACGAATCCATAAGGGTCCTTGACAATCCTTGTATCAAACTTGAAGGGCATGACCTGGAAATATGCAAGCAGTATCTGTATCTGGCGACAGACATCCTCAATTATGATATATCGCAGAAGAAACCGGCTGTAGGCTATTTGATTTCCTCAATTTGCCATGTGATGGTTTCGGTTTGGGAAAAGAAGATAAGCGAGGCCCAGAAAACCATCCAGACATCATCTCCAAGAGCGAAGATGATATTCGAGCAGTTCCTTCATCTCGTATCAGAGTACCACACAAAGGAAAGGAACCTCGGATTCTATTCCCAGAGGCTTTGCCTTACTCCTAAATATCTGAGCAAGCTGGTGAAGAATGTAAGCGGACGGTCCGCACCTGACTGGATTGACTCTTTTGTCATCCTTGAGGCCAAAAATATGCTCCGCTATTCGGATGCCTCGATCAAGGAGATAGTGTACAATCTCAACTTCCCGAACCAGAGCGTGTTCTATAAATTTTTCAAAGCGAATACCGGCTTGACACCCAGCCAATACCGAAAAGGATAAGAAAATTGCCAATAATTTCTAAAAGGTTTTATATTAATAAATTATAAGTTGGAGGGCCGAGCAAGTTGAAATTTTTTACAAAAGGGTATTGTTAATACGATTTAAATGCTTACCTTTGCACTCGGACATAAGAAAGTTTTTTTCATGTCTATTTGTTAAGTTCGTTTTATATATGGACCGGAGTTTTGGGGAAAGCTTCGGTCCTTCTTTTTGCCCGGAAGTCCCGTTTTTGCACCTGTTTTGCCGCCTTGCTTCTTTTCTGAAAGGATTTCCGATGTTTTTTTCTAAAAATAATTAAATTTGTAGAAATGTCGCCTTATGCGAAGCGGCAGCTGGGTAGCCAATAACAATCAAATTCAAATATTATCTCACATGGCAAAGAAAAGTACCAATCTTGTGGCAGTCATCACGATGTTTTTCCTCTTCGCGATGATTGCATTCGTAACCAACATGGCCGCTCCTGTTGGCAACATCTGGACAATGGACGATGCTGTAGGAAACAATCCTGCACTCGGCTTCATGGGCAACTTCATGAACTTCCTGGCTTACCTCTTCATGGGTATCCCTGCCGGAAACATGCTGACAAAGGTCGGTTACAAGAAGACAGCCCTCATCGCCATCGCAGTAGGTGTTGTCGGTCTGCTTGTCCAGTACCTCTCCGGCTTCAGTTCCGGTGTCCCCGGTTTCTGCATCTACCTGCTGGGCGCATTCGTTTGCGGTCTTTGCGTATGTATGCTGAATACTGTGGTCAACCCTATGCTGAACCTCATTGGTGGAGGCGGTACTAAGGGTAATCAGCTCCTTCAGCTCGGAGGCGCCTGCAACTCTTTGGCCGGAACCATCGCTCCTATCATGGTAGGATCCTTTGTCGGAGCTATCACCAAGAGCACGAAGATCATTGAAGTCAGCCCTATGCTGTTCGGTGCTATCGCTATCTTCGTTGTAGCCTTCATCATTATCTATTTCGTCAAGATTGAGGAACCTCATCAGAGGAAGACTGACGCCGCTGCCAAGAAGGATGAACACAGCCCTTGGAGCTTCCGCCACTTCGTACTTGGCGCAATCGCCATCTTCTGCTATGTAGGTATGGAAGTCGGTATCCCTAACACCTTCGGTAACTTCTTGGGCAAGGAAGTGAACTTCAATCTGTTCGATCCCGCCAACTCTGCCAATGCAGCTGCCATCATCGGCGGAATGACCGGTCTTTACTGGCTGCTCATGCTGGTCGGCCGTCTGACCTCCAGCTTCATCAGCGGCAAGATCTCCAGCCGCACACAGCTGCTCGCCGTTTCTTGCTGCGGCCTCGTGCTGGTCCTCATCTCAATGCTCGTTCCTGCCACCACAGGTGTTTCTATGGTCGGTTTCAGCAACGGTTCCTTCGCAATCAACAATGTGCCTCTCTTCACCGTGTTCCTCGTACTGATGGGTCTTTGCACCTCCATCATGTGGGGTTGCATCTTCAACCTGGCGACTGAGGGACTTGGAAAGTATACTGAGAAAGCTTCCGGTATCTTCATGATGATGGTCGTCGGTGGCGGTATCCTGCCTCTGATCCAGAACTCTATTGTCGGTACCACCATGGCTTCACTCCGTATCAGCTACGTGATCGTAATCGCTGTGCTTGTTTACATGGTATTCTATGCTCTCATCGGCAGCAAGAACGTCAACAAGGACATCCCCGTGGAATAGCCCGTTCAGAAAGAAGGTCCAATAAGATTTAATGATTAACTTACATATTATGGCACAAGATCTAGTAATCGGAATAGACGTAGGTGGACAGACCACCAAGTGCGGCGTCGTTGACGCCAGGGGAACAGTCATCGCCCAGACTGTCATCCGTTCAGACACCTATACCGAGTTCGAGCCCTACGTGGCTGAGCTCGCTGATGCCCTGAAGAGGATTATCGCCGAGGCAAAGGCTGAAGGCAACATCCGTGGTATCGGAGTCGGAGCCCCCAACGGAAACTATTACACCGGAAATATCGAGAACGCCGTCAACCTCACATGGGGCGGTACAAATGTCATCGAGTTCGCGAAGCAGCTTTCCGCCGCTATGGACGGCATTCCCGTATCACTCACCAATGACGCCAACGCAGCAGCGGTAGGTGAAATGACCTACGGAGCTGCCAGAGGTATGAAGAATTTCATCATGATAACCCTCGGAACCGGTGTCGGCTCAGGTATCGTGATCAATGGTGAAGTCGTTTACGGACATGACGGTTTCGCTGGAGAGCTCGGCCACACATGTGCCGTCCGTCACAACGGACGCGCCTGCAACTGCGGCAAGACCGGCTGCCTTGAGACTTACTGCTCGGCTATCGGTGTAGCACGTACTGCACGCGAGTGGCTTGAGATGAGCGATGAACCCTCACTTCTCCGCAGCCTTGACAAGATCACTTCCAAGGATGTCTATGAGGCAGCTAAGGAAGGTGATGCCCTTGCTCTCAAGATCTTCGAGTATACCGGAACTATCCTTGGTGAGAAACTCGCTGACTTCATCGAGTTCTCCGCCCCTGAGGCTATCGTCCTTTTCGGCGGTCTCGCCCGCAGCAAGGAATTCCTGACCGAGCCGATTCTGAAGGCGATGAACGGCAACGTTCTCCCTCTTTGGAGAGGCAAGGTGAAACTCGTCTATTCCCAGCTCAAGGAAAGCGACGCCGCCATCCTCGGTGCGTCAGCGCTCGCTTGGGAGCTCTAGAGAATGTCTCATTATTGAAACGGAGGGGAGCACGGAAGTGTTCCTCTCTTTTTGGCTCCATATACTGATAAAGGCCCCGCGTCATTGCGGAGCCTTTACAAGTTTCAGGGGTTCAACGGTCAAACCAGCTTGTGGATTGCCAGACCGCTTCGTAATTTGGGTTCGAACCATGTCGTCTTGGGAGGCATGATGTTGCCGCTGTCCGCGATGCGGATCAGCTGCTGCATAGAAACGGGATAAAGAGCGAACGCTACTTTCATCTCTCCGCTGTCAACTCTTCTTGAAAGCTCTCCAAGGCCGCGGATTCCGCCGACGAAGTCGATTCTCTTGTCGGTCCTGAGGTCTTTTATCCCAAGAATCCTGTCGAGGACAAGATTGGAAAGGATAGTTACGTCAAGCACACCGATAGGGTCTGAGTCATCGTAACGTCCTTCCTTTGCCTCAAGGCAGTACCAGCAGTCTCCCAGGTACATCGAGAATTCGTGAAGGTGGGTAGGGGCATAAGGCTCTGCGGGTTTGCCGCAGGCTTTGCACGGTTCGGAGACTTTCTTCACCTCGAAATCCTTTCCGAGAGCTGCGATGAAATCTTCTTCAGAGAGTCCGTTGAGATCCTTTACGACTCTGTTGTAATCGATGATCTTGAGCTGGCTCTCCGGGAAGCAGACTGCCATGAAGAAGTTGTATTCCTCGTTTCCTGTGTGGGCGGGATTGCCGGCTTTCTTTTCGGCTCCGACCCTTGCGGCGGCAGCGGTCCTGTGATGTCCGTCCGCTACATAGAAAGCGTCCACCTCTCCTGTGAAGATGGCGGTTATCTTGGCGATGGTGGCATCGTCGTCAATCACCCAGAATGAATGCCCGAAGTTGTTTTCGTCGATGAAAGAGTACTCGGGAGCGCCCTTTATCGTATTCTCGACTATTGCGTTGAGTTCCGTATTGTCCTTGTAAGCGAAGAACACCGGTTCAATGTTGGCGTTCTGGATCTTGACATGGATCATGCGGTCGTCTTCCTTGTCTTTGCGGGTGAGCTCATGCTTTTTGATTTTTCCCTCGGCATAATCGTCGGTATGAGCGCACAGCACAAGACCGTACTGGGTCCTTCCGTCCATGGTCTGGGAATATACGTAGTAGCAAGGCTTTCCGTCCTGGACCAGCCATCCTTTGTCCTGCCATGCCTTGAAGTTCTCGACAGCCTTGTCGTAGACCCTCTGGTCATGGTCGGGGAGAATGGGATCGAAATCGATTTCGGGTTTGGTGATATGGAGGAGGGATTTCTCTCCGGCCATCTGCTTGGCTTCCTCCGAATTCAGCACGTCGTAGGGGGGTGCGGCTACTTCAGTCACAATCCCCTTGGGAGGGCGTACGGCTGCGAATGGTTTGACTCGTACCATCTTTCCGGTATTGTTTGTATTATTTGTTCACTTGGAAACGTGTGTTGCCGGTGGCGAAGAAATCCACTATCTGGCGGGCGGCGGCGAGTCCGGCGTTCATATTCGCTTCTGCCGTCTGTGCACCCATCTTCTTGGGTGTGGCGAATACCCTCAGACCGAATTTCTCCTTCAGAAGTGCGTAGTTGTCGGGAGCCACATCGGTTACATATTTGAGGTCCGGCCTCTCTTCAAGGGCTTTGAGAAGTCCATCCTCATCAATGACTTCCTTCCTTGCGGTGTTGACCAGGCAAGCTCCCTTGGGCATCTTCATGATAAGGTCGTATCCGATCGACTTTATGGTCTGGGCGGTGGCAGGGATATGGATTGAAACGAAGTCACTCTTGGAATAGAGTTCGTCCACACTTTCAGCGGGCTCTGCTCCAAGTTCCTTGATCTTATCTGAAGGGATGAAAGGGTCAACGGCCATCACCTTCATTCCGAGGGCTTCGGCTTTCTTTCCGACGAGACGTCCTACGTTTCCGAAGGCCTGTACTCCGAGGGTCTTGCCCATTACTTCGATTCCGGTGGCGGGGGTGAACTGTCCGCGGCTCATGTAGATCATCATGGCGAGGGCGAGTTCCGCTACAGCGTTCGAATTCTGTCCGGGGGTGTTCATCACCACGATTCCTTTCTTGGTCGCTGCTTCAAGATCGACATTGTCGTATCCTGCACCGGCACGTACGACTATCTTCAGGGAAGGTGCGGCTTCAATGACCTCAGAGGTTACCTTGTCAGAACGTATTATGAGAGCGTCTGCGTCGCAGACAGCTTTGACCAGGTCTTCCTGGGCGGGATATTTTTCGAGAGCTACGAATTCGTGACCGGCTGCGGTGACGATTCCTTTTATTCCTTCAACGGCGGCTGCCGAGAAAGGCTTCTGGGTTGCTATAAGTACTTTCATTTCTTTTAGTGACTAGCTGTTCTTCTGTTCGAATTCCTGCATGCATTTCACGAGAGCTTCTACATCCTCTTTGGTGCAGGCGTTGTAGATGGATGCGCGGAATCCGCCCACTGAACGGTGACCCTTGATTCCGACCATGCCTTGGCTCTTTGCGAATGCCATGAACTCATCCTGTAGGCCTTCCTTGCCGGGAGCCATGACGAAGCATACGTTCATGATGGAACGGTCCTCTTTGGCTGCTGTTCCAACGAACATCGAGTTGCGGTCGATCTCGTTGTAGAGGATTGTGGCCTTCTCGACGTTGCGGCGATGTATTTCGGGGACGCCTCCGATGCTCTTGAGCCACTTGAGGGTCTCAGTCATCATATAGATTGAGAACACGGGAGGAGTGTTGAACATTGATTCTTTTTCGATATGGGTCTTGTAGTCCAGCATCGTAGGTATGTAGCGGGACACTCTCCCCAGACTGTCTTTGCGGATGATGGCGAAGACGACACCGGCAGGACCGACGTTCTTCTGGGCACCGCCGTAGATGAGGTCGTACTTGCTGACGTCAACCGGCCTGGACATGATGTCTGAAGACATGTCGGCGATAAGGGGAACCGGGCAGTCCATGTCTTCTTTTATCTCGGTACCGTAAATGGTGTTGTTGGTCGTGATATGGAAGTAGTCTATGTCCGTCGGGATCTCGTAGCCTTTCGGGATATAGGAGTAGTTCTTGTCCTTTGAGCATGCGAGAGCGTACGCCTCACCTATGCCCTGGGCCTGCTGGAGAGCTTTGTGGGCCCATACTCCTGTGTCAAGATAAGCTGCCTTTTTCTCGAGGTAGTTCATAGCGACGTACAGGAACTGGAGGCTGGCACCTCCGCCGAGGAATACTACTTCGTGCGTATCGGGTATATTGAGAAGCTCTTTCCAGAGTGCGCGGCACTCATTCATCGTTTCTTCCCATTCCTTTGTCCTGTGAGAGATGGAGAGGACTGAAACTCCAGTTCCCTTGAAGTCCTTCAAGGCTTTGATGGCGTTGTCGATAGCTTCTTCAGGGAGAAGGCAGGGTCCTGCATTGAAAACATGTACTTTACCCATGATATAAAAGTATTATTCTTTTGATTTTTATTCTATTTGTAAAATTCGCTTACGATTTTAAATCATAAGTGGTGTAAAGATAGTAATTTTTTAACGATATCCCAACAAATATGAGATAACCGCCATCCTTACGTACATTCCGTTTCCGGCCTGCTTGAAATAGTATGCGTATGGTGTTGAATCCACGTCAGTCGCTATCTCCGTAATTCTGGGGAGGGGATGGAGGATCTTCATGTTGGGCTTCACGCCGCCAAGCATGGACGCGGTAAGTTCATAAGTGTCCTTCACCCTGTCGTAGTCTTCCTTTGAAGGGAACCTTTCCTGCTGCACCCTTGTCATGTAAAGGATGTCACAGTCGTTAAGATGCTCTTCAAGAGATTCCGTCTGGAGATAGGGGATGCCTTTCTCGTCAAGTTGACGGAGATACTTAGAAGGCATTTTGAGTTCCTCGGGAGCTGTGAAGATGAATTTTGACCGGAAATCCGACATCGCCTGTGAAAGGGAATGGACAGTTCTGCCGTAACGCAAGTCTCCTACCATGTTTATCGTGAGGTCGTCAAGAGTCCCTTGGGTCTGGAGGATGGTGTACATGTCAAGAAGAGTCTGCGTGGGGTGCTGGTTCGCACCGTCACCGGCATTCACCACGGGAACCGGGGAGACGCTTGCCGCGATTGCGGCAGCTCCTTCCATAGGATGCCTCATCACGATCATGTCGACATAATTGGAGACTATCTTGATGGTGTCTTCAAGAGTTTCTCCTTTGCTTTGTGAAGTGTTCTTGTTGTCAGCGAAGCCGATGACCTTGGCGCCAAGACGGTCGATGGCTGCCTCGAATGAGAGTCTTGTTCTGGTTGAGGGCTCGAAGAAAAGGCAGGCTATGACTTTGCCCTGCAAGAAGTTCTGTTCCCTTTTCGCTTCAAATTCTTTGGCCACTTCAAGTACGTGGAGGATTTCATCCTTGGTGAAATCCTTGATCGAAATCAGAGATTTTGGCATAATCGCTATCTTAATTCTTTGTTCTTTCACATGCGGTTTACGGTGCATCCTTCAATTTTGCCGCTCCTTTCCAGAAAATCCTGTTCAAGAGTCAGCCTGACGTCTGTGCAAAGGGAGCATCTTTCACCGAAGTCCTGGTCCTTCTGTGGCAGAGCCATATCCTTCAGAATCTTCATCACCTGATTCATCTGGAGGTATCCGAATTCAATCCGGTATGGCACCGTTGCGGTCTTCTGTACGATGGTCGCGTTGTCGAGCGCGTCAGCGGTTGAAGTCTTGTATGCACGTATCAGCCCCGGAATCCCCAGTTTTATTCCTCCGAAATATCTTACGACCACGACCAGGATGTCACTCAACCCCCTGGAGTCTATCTGTCCAAGAATGGGTCTTCCTGCACTTCCTGAAGGCTCCCCGTCATCGTTAGCCCTGAAGACATCCCCAAGGTGCCCGAGGCGGTAGGCATAGCAATGGTGGCGGGCATCGTGGTACTCCTTTTTCAGGGAATCCACAATCTCCTTGACCTGCTTTTCACTTTCTACGGGATACGCGTGGGCAATGAATCTGCTGCCATTGTCCTTGAAAAGACCTTCCGAGAATGAGCCTATGCTCAAGTAAGAATCCTGGGCCCTGTCCATACGGTTCAAAAATAGGCAAAATCGCATTATTTTGCAACCGGACCGATTATTTTCGCTATCTTTGGTCCACCAAAAACCAAAAGGAAGAACAGTATGATTCTAAGATATCGCGTTTCTTTACCCGGAATCAAGGGGTTTGCAAGGGTTTATGAAGTGAAGTCCAGCACCACCTTGTACGATTTCCACAAGAAGATGAGGGATGATATGGACTTCGGCCATGACCAGCTCATCCAGTTCAAGGCTCTTGATGGAATCGGCGGTCTTGTCGCCAGATACGGGCTCTTCGATCTCGGTTACGGTACAGTTGACAACGTCACCCTCGGGGAGACAGTGGAGAAAGGTGTGGCATCTTTCACTTATTTCTATGATGTCACCAACAAGAAGAGCGTCATAGTCACTTGCGAAGGGGAAGTGGAAGATTTCACCCCCAGAGTATCCTATCCTGCGCTTGTCGAGACCAAAGGTCCCAATCCTATCGATTTCGAGAACGGCTACGTGTCCTTTGAGGACCTTCCGGATGAACAGAGGCATCTGCCCGGAGAGCCTTCATGGGGGAAAGGCAAGGACAAGGATGACAAAGACGATGACAAGGATGACCTCGACCTCGGTGCTGAGGACGAAGACTTCGACGAAGACGATGATCTCGATGAAGAGGAGGAGGATGACGATGAGGACGGAAAGATCATCTATGACGGTTCCGAGGAACTGAATCTCTAGTCTTCCATGCCCAGGGACCTCGTCATCGTTCTTGGCCCGACATGTGTCGGGAAGACCGAATACAGCATAGGTCTCGCAAAATTCTACTCTTCCCCGGTCATCTCCTGCGATTCCAGGCAGATCTACAAGGAAATGAGAATAGGGACTGCCGTCCCTTCAGCCTCTCAGCTCGCCGTTGTGAGGCATTATTTTATTCAGGACCATTCAGTCCACAACCTGTACACGGCCGGAAAATATGAACTGGAGGCTCTTGCGCTTATGGACAGACTTTGGGAGGAAGGGCATTCTACCCTCGTAATGTCCGGAGGGTCAATGTTCTATATTGATGCCGTCTGCCAAGGGTTGGACGACATGCCGGACGCGGATCCGGCATTGAGGGAGGAACTTACCCGAAGGATGAAGGACGAGGGTGTAGAATCCTTGAGGATGGACCTGAAAAGGCTCGACCCGGAAGCCTACTCTACAATCGACATAGCAAACCCTCAAAGGGTGTTGAGGGCTGTCGAAGTGTGTCTTCTTTCCGGCAGGACGTTTACATCATACAAGTTGTCCAGGCCCAAGGAGAGAGATTTCTCGGTGACAAAAATCGGTCTCAGGCGTTCCCGAGATGAACTGTATGACAGGATCGGGGCAAGGGTGGACGCCATGGTAGAAGAGGGACTGGTTGCCGAGGCGGAAAGCCTGTATCCGTTGAGGCACCTCACCGCCCTGCAGACAGTCGGCTACAGGGAACTGTTCTCCTACATTGACGGAGAATGCACCCTTGAAAGGGCGATAGAAGACATAAAGACCAACACCCGCCATTACGCCAAGAGACAATTGACGTGGTGGAACAGGGATCCTTCCATAGAATGGATTGACCTTTGATCCAAGGATAGACAGCGTTCCCGAAGTTAGGTACAAGGGAGGCGGTTTCGTGTTTGAGGCGGGTACCGTTTCCCCGGCATCAAGTATGGTAACAGAAATCGCTGCCTGAAACGTGGTTTATCCATCTTTGTGAAGTGGTTTCGATTGGATGTCCCTCGTTTTCTTGAGAATGTCAGTGCTGTTACGATTCTTGCTTGCGTAATCATCCTATAGGATTGCCCCGTTTCCCTTGGCTGCCTGCGTTATGCACTATGGTCGATACGGGCAAAACGTCCTTTCCTGGCATGCTGACATCATGAGCGGTAGCCGAGGATGCCATGGATCCGTCTCCGGTTCCGCTCAATGATCCCAAGGAAAAGATTCATTGTGCTCCAAGGATCCGTGCCGTTCCCAAATTTTACCAAAATTTTTCCCAAATCTTCCGCAATTCATCCAAAAGGTCCACGATGTTCCACAATGTGCCGTTTTCTGCCCAGGGCGTTACCGGAAGCGTGAAAAGTTGGCGTTCAATAATAATGATACTGCTAATATCTTTATTATCAGCTATATATCTATTTTGTGTGTTCTCGCAAGGCTTGTCATAATGAAAAATTGTGAACAAATAGAAAAAATATTTGGAACAAATTTGGAAAATATATATCTTGCGCAAGAAATCCAATTTCCCATGAAGATTCTAAGTGTAAAACAGTTCAGCAATAGGCTGAAAGCCACCATCCAGGCAACCGGAAGGCTGAATTTCTCGGACGATACAGCGAAGATCCTCGGTCTTAAGGAAGGCACGCTGATCAAATTCGCAATGGATGACGATGACGCCCTGTATATGGCCCTCTCCTTCTCGGATTGTGATGAGGATGCGTTCAGGGTCCGCAAGTCCGGCGTCTACCATTATGTGCCGACGAACCTGCTGTTCGATGCACTGGGAATCGATTATAGGGGGAAGGCGATCACTTACGACCTTGTGCGTAACCAGTCCAAGGATGCTGAACTGGGCGGCATGTCATTCCGTATGAACCTCCGTGATCCCAGGTCCGGCGGCGAGAACGAAAAAAACAGTGAAGATATGACGTAGGGGAGGGATATCCGGAACGCAAAGGGAGATGCAAGCGGCAACTGGCATCCCCCGGCAATGAACAACGATGCGCGAATGTCTTGGCGGACACACCCTGGACGGGTGCAGTGCGTGTCATTCATTTCCGCAAAGATAGTTTGCGGGTTCCACAAATGCAAGCAGTCGCCGAGATTCTTATGTTTCACAAACTGATCTTCTCAAAATATGAAAAAGATTATCGCATTTCTGTGGGCCTGCGCCGTCTTTGCGACCGTTGCTTCCGCCCAGTATCAGTCCCAGACCGTGGACCTGCAGTTCGCCTCTAGAGAGACGAAGCTCATCGGCCCTTCCCCCCAGGCGGCGGCGATGGCCCGCTACGCCGATTTCCCCGTATCCTATTGTCTCGGCCAGGCCGAAGTAACTATTCCTCTGTATGTAATCAGATCCCGCTCCCTCAACATCCCCGTATACTTGTCGTACGACACCTCGGGGGTGAAGGTGGACGAGGTTTCCGGCCCGGTCGGCCTGAACTGGATCCTCCATGCCGGCGGCGTGGTGACCCGCACGGTGGCGGGCCTTCCCGACGAGTACATGAACGGCTACTACTGCGTCAGGCCGTCGATGTCAGCCGACCCCGGGTCGGAAGACGGGCAGCTCACGCTCACCGACCATGACTACCTCTCCATGGCGTCCTCCGGCAACGCCGACAGGGAATGGGACCTGTATACGTACAGCTTCGCCGGGAGGGGAGGATCCTTCTACCTGGTCCACGATCCCGGCTCCTACCAGTACCGTGTGGTCCCCACGTCCGCCACGCCGCTGACCATACGCTACATCGGCACGGGCTTCGCCATCACCGACGAGGACGGTACGGTCTGGACGTTCACGGAACAGGAGACCACCGGCCGGACAGTGTCCGCGGTGAGCCCCGGCCTTGACGCCGGAGGCCCGAACGCGGAATCCGTTGCGCAGGACATGACGACCGTGACGGCGTGGTACCTCTCCTCGGTGACGTCGATGGACGGCAGGGACACCGTCACTTTCACCTACTCGGCCATGCCGCTGATGAACGCCGTGCGCGACTCCTACAGCAGGACGTACTCGTTCACGTACAGGTATCTGTCCCCGGGCTCCTACCAGTGGATGGCACAGAACGGGACTTGGACGGGGCCTCCGGTTGCGGTCCAGAACCTTGAAGCCGTCTACCGCACCGCCCTCGCCTGGACTCCCCGTGCGATAAGCGCAATCACCTACGCCGGGGGCAGGGTGGAGTTCGGCTACGTGACGAACACGATATCCGGTGTCACCACCCAGAGGCGTTCATACCCCGAAGTCCTCGCCTCGATGAAGGTGTACTCCGACGGGTCGGCCTCCCCTGAGCTCACGGCCATCTTCTCGGTCCTCGGGAACCTCACCGGCGACAAGCGTAACCTGCTGAAGAAGGTGACGATTGAGGGGAGCGGCGGGACAGTGACGGAGGAGCACACCATGACGTACGTCGCGGAGTCTACTTCAATGAATCCTAAGGCGAAGGACCTTTTCGGGTACTACAACGGAGCGGCGGGCAACCAGACCACCTCGTTCCTGCGGCTGTTCGAGAACGGCTACATTCCGGAAACTCCCGCGGACAGGGGCTACAGCCCGCTCCATGTGTCCCTCCTCTCTCTGGAGAGCGTCACTACCGCCTCCGGTTCCAGGACTGTATTCTCCTACGAGCCGAACCAGGTCCAGACCGGCGGCCAGAGCCCCCTGTTCAGCGTGATCGGCATAGGCCACCGCATAGGTAAGATCAGTGTGTACGACCTTTCCGGCGCCTCCGGCGGCGGCCCTTCCTCCCCGGTGCCGGTGCGCGAACGCGTGTTCACCTATTCCGGCCAGGGCGTCACCCTCCCCCTGTCGGCCTTCAGCCTGCGCAGCTTCGCCACTGTGAACGAGGTGTTCCGCGACGACCTCGCTGCCTTCCATCCCTGGTGGTGCGGTCCCACCGTCCCCATAGCCAGGGCCGCCACCGTCACCCTCAGCGACCAGAGTGTCCTTCCCGGTGAGGCCCCGGAGAGTGCGAGGATATTCTATTCCCAGGTGACGGAGAGGGTCACCGGCCCTGACGGCCGGAGCGTCAGGACGGACTACGTGTACGACTGCTCCCAGTCGGTGTCCATACCCAGCGGCGGCTCGTGGCAACCAACCCAGGCCCATGACGACCATGACGATTCCCCTTCCAACAACGTGCTCGGTTCGCACCTGTTCCATTTCTTCCTCCGCACTCCGTACACGGTGCCCGGCACGACCGGCCCGTCCGGCTCCGTTGACTTTACCCCGTGCATGTTCCATTACATAGGGCGCGACCGTCCCGAGTTCGGGTCCCCCGTCTCCGTCAAGGTGTACAGGACTGACGGATCCGGGTCCGAATCTCTGGCCAGGGAGACGGTCAGCACCTACACCACGGTGACGGAGGACTTCCAGACCGGCCTGACCGTGAGGCACATGATATCGCACGGCCCGTCAGCGAAGATGCGCCCCGGACGCCGCTGCGCGATCGACTTCTACCAGAATGAGGTCGTCCGTACCCTCGTGTGGCGCCGCCTCGTCAGCACCACCGAGAGCGATGTCCTTGACGACGGCACCGTGAAGTCGGTGCGCACTGACTTCACCTACGCTCAGGAATCCCCGGGCTCCTCGCCGTCCTACCCTCCGGTCGGGAGCGTGATATCCCCGGTGCTTTCAGTGGTCACCTTCGACGGCGACCAGACGCGCCAGTACTCACGTACGGTTAAGTACCCCCATATGATGCCTTCCGATTCCGCATGGGCCCATTCCCTGCATCAGAAGGGCTACAGGCGTCCCGTGGCGGAGACAGTCAGGGCGGGCGGAGTCTCGGACCCCGCATCCACCGTCTCGGAGACGCGCGACACGTGGGCTCAGTACAGCCCCGTGTCATGGTCATCCGGAAGCCAGGGGGTGACGTTCATGAAGCCCTCCGTGACACGCGTGTACAGGGACGGTGAAGAAGTCGGCCCCACCGTCCGTTACACGAGGTACGACATGGACGGCAACCCTCTCGAAGTCCTTGAGGACGGGCAGCCGGCGAGGACATACCTGTGGGGATACAGACGCTCCCGTCCCGTGGCGATGGTGGAGGGGATGACTTTCGACCAGGTCCGGAACTCCCTGTCGCAGGCGCAGAGGCAGACGCTGGACGCCATTACGACGTCACCGGTCCCGTCGTCGTCGCAGATGTCATTCCTCAGGACGGTCCTGCGTCCCGCTCTCGCGGACGCGATGGTGTGGATCTATTCGTACGGTGGCCCCGGACGCCGGCTTTCCATGGAGGAGGACCCTTCCGCAAGGAGGACATCCTACGAATACGAAGCGGCGGGGCGTCTCGCCTCCGTGAAGGACGAGAATGGCGACATCATGGAGGGGTATCTCTACGAACTGACCCGCGGCGGCCAGGGGAGCCCGAACCGGATCCTTTCGCTCAGATACACTTCCGCCGGCGCAAACGCGCTGCCGGTTGACATCGGAACGGCTCTCTCCGCGTCACAGACCGCACTTCCCGCCGTGAAGGACGTGACCTACCTCGACGGCCTCGGGAGGACCGTTCAGGCCGTGTCCGTGGGGGCGTCGACTTCCGGAAGGGACCTCGTCACCCCCTCCGTCCCCGACTTCCTCGACAGGGAGGACGCGAAGGTCTGGCTCCCGTATCCCGCTACGACTTCGACCTCGAACGCCGGCTCCTACCGCAGCGGAGCGCTCACGGCGCAGCAGGCTTACTACGACGGGGAGTACGGATCGGGTGGGGTGCCGGTCAAGGCTTATTCGGAGAACGTCTACGAGCTGTCCTCAAGGGCCCGCGTCCTGGCGGCCAGCCTGCCCGGGTTCGCTGAACGCACGGTCTTCTCGGTCAACGCGTCCCCGGCCGGTCACCTGCCGGTGCTATCTTTCGACCCCTCCTCGGGGACGGTCTCCGCGGGGGGATACCACGGGGCGGGACGTTTCACCGTGACGAGGACGGAAGGCCCCGACGGGAGCGTCAGGGAGTCATGGACAGACGAGTTCGGCACCCCCGTCCTCGAGCGTGTCCGCATCGCGGCGGCCGACGCTCCGGCGGGGTCACCCGAGGAATGGGCCGAGACCCGGTACGTGAAGGACGTCCGCGGCAGGGTGCTTTGCGTCATCCCTCCGGCCGAGTATGCCCAGCTGCTGACGGCGGCCGCCAGCAACAACGGCCTAGTCTCTTCCTTCAGCACCACCCACTGCTACACTTACTCCTATGACGGACGTGACCGCGTGGTCAAGCGGCATCTGCCTGACAAGGCTACGGAGACGCTCACCTACAACAACGCCGACCTCGTCACCTCAATGACCCGGACCGCGGCGGACGGAACCGGGACGGAGACCTTCTCCACGGAATACGACGCCTTCAACCGTGTGGTCAAAGAAAAGTACGCCTACGGCAACGGCGCTTCCGTCACCCTGGCCCAATACGCCTACGACTCCTACCCCGCATCAATGGGCACCGGCGCTTCCGCGCAGTCCGTCCCGGGTTTCGTGGCGGTGACGGGCGTGGCGACGGCTTCGGACAGGGATTCCTCGGTCGTGGGACTGAAGACGGCCGAGATCGTACGCATCCTTCCGCCGGGTGAGGACGCGCAGTCGATGGCGCCGGACGCCGGTGCGCAGTACGCCATCCGCTCCTTCCACTATGACAGGAAGGGCAACGTCATCCAGACCGTGGAGAGGCGTCCCGACGCGGACGTCACCGTTCGCACCAGCGAGAAGCACGGTTTCTCCGGAAACGTGATCCAGTCGAGGGAAGCCGTGGAGCGCATTTCCTCTTCGGACTTCCTGGACAGGACGTTCTCGTATGACGCCCGACTCCGTCCCACGACGAGGACCGCTTACCTCTCCCAAGGCGGCACCGTCGGCTCGACGGGCCTCCTGGTCTCCACATACGACGCTCTGGGACGCGAGGCCAAACTCACGAGAGGGACCGGATCGACGGACGCCACCACCTACGGCTACACTCTCCAGGGATGGCTGTCCAGTGCCGTAGGAGGGACCTTCACCGAGACCCTCCGCTACCAGAAGCCTTCGAGGACGGCTACGGACTCCCTGCCCGGCAGGGCGGGGCTCGTCACCGAGTGGACGTTCAGGCAGAAGGGCACGACCGCCAACGGAGCGGCGTCCAGCACCAGCACCTACGCCTACACCTACGACGGGACGGGACGGTTGACAGGAAGTGTCCGCTACAACGGCTCCTCCACGACGAAGCTCGGCACCCTCACGGAGAAGGGCGTCACCTATGACGACAGCGGGAACATTCTCACCCTCAAGCGTTACGGGAGTTCCTCCGGCACGTCACCGGTCGACAGTTACACTTTCTCATACACGGGAACGAGGCGCAACGGCTATTCCTATGACGCGCACGGCAACGTGACGGCCGATCCGGTCAGCGGGACCTCCCTTGCATGGAACGTCATCGGCCTGCCGAGGTCCGTCACCGACGGGACCGACACCGCGAGGCGCGTCTACGCTTCGGACGGGACCCTGCTCGCCGTCTACGGAGGGACATCGGGGACGGCCGGGAAGGTATACCTGGGGCCGTTCGTCTACGACCGCGACTCATCCGGCTCGGTCACCCTGGAAAGTGCGGGATGGGAGGGAGGACGCATCCTCCCGGGCACCGGTACCGGACAACTAATCTATCAGATAAAGGATCACCTCGGCAGCGTGCGGGTGATAAGGGATGGAGCCGGCACCGTCCTCCAGCGTTTCGACTACTATCCCTTCGGTGCGGAGAGCAGGGTCTGGACGGCCGGTTCGAGCACACCGCAGTCCGCCCTCAGGTACCGCTTCGGTGGCAAGGAAATTGCAGGCCAGAAAGTGGGCGCAATCGCCTCTGCGGGCTCCACGTCGGCAGCCGCCGGACGTCCCTACCTGGACTTCGGGGCCCGGCTCTATGATCCCCGGACCGCGGCCTGGCTCAGCCAGGATCCCTTGTCCGAGAAGTACTACTCAATCAGCCCTTACGCATACTGCGTGGGAAATCCCGTGGATATGTTAGATCCAGACGGACTATCAATTCGTGCATTGGGCACAAACTCAATAGATACCTTTCTGAACATGTTCTCAGATGAAGAGTTGCAGTACATTGCCTTTGATAGTAACGGAGTTTTAAATGACAATCTCATTGCTTCATATTCGGGTAATTCTATACTGCTGAAAGCAGTTAAGACGCTTTCTTCTAGCGGTGTGCTGTATGATTTCATGATCTCTGACAATGACGGAGAAGAACAATTTTACGATATAGATACATTAGTGTCCACTAAAAATTTATAAATAGATCTTTGAAAATATTGAAAGTTAGATAGTTAGAGAGGGCTTAGGGAGCGAACGGTTTTGATTTGTAATTTTGTCTACAAATCAGACAGTTATGCATAGCGGGTCGTTCGT
>JAEEGL014352447.1_pt1 | contig 53940 bp, 39 predicted proteins | sample 9134231 | NCBI WGS metagenome assembly JAEEGL01 (sample SAMN16246548, study PRJNA631951) | gut metagenome | biome: gut microbiome; feature: rumen; material: fiber-attached | host: Bos | place: Iran: Karaj | collected 2018-10 | reverse complement strand
CCTCCCCGAGGACGATCCCCGCAACCCCGCCACCATCGCCGACAACGTGGGCGACAACGTGGGCGACGTGGCCGGCATGGGCGCCGACCTCTATGAGAGCTACTGCGGCTCCATCCTCTCCACCATGGCGCTCGGCGCGTCCGCATTCTACATGGCGGGCCCCGAGATGCAGACCAAGGCCATCATCGCTCCCATGCTCATCGCAGCAGTGGGCGTGGTGCTCTCCGTCGTCAGCATCTTCACCGTCCGCACCAAGGAAGGCGCCGGCATGGGCCAGCTGCTCAAGAGCATGAGCTTCGGCACCAACCTCGCAGCCATCCTCAGCGGCGTGGCCACCTTCGGCATCCTGGCGCTCGTTTTCGGCACCCAGAACAACGACTGGTGGCACTTCAGCTGCTCCGTGGTCGCAGGCCTCCTTGCAGGCGTCGTGATCGGAAAGGCTACCGAATACTACACTTCGCACTCATACAAGCCCACCCAGAAGCTGGCTGAGGCATCCAAGACCGGTCCCGCTACCGTCATCATCAACGGCGTGGGACTCGGTATGATCTCCACCGCCATCCCGGTGATCGCCATCGTGTGCGCCATCGTGCTGGCATACCTCTTCGCCATCGGCTTCGACGTGCAGAACATGATGACCGCCGCCGCCCTGTCCAAGGGCCTGTACGGCGTGGCAATCGCTGCAGTGGGCATGCTGAGCACCCTCGGCATCACCCTCGCCACCGACGCTTACGGCCCCATCGCCGACAATGCAGGCGGCAACGCCCAGATGAGCGAGCTGGAGCCTGAGGTCCGCGAGCGCACCGACGTGCTCGACGCCCTCGGCAACACCACCGCTGCCACCGGCAAGGGCTTCGCAATCGGCTCCGCCGCACTTACCGCCCTCGCGCTGCTTGCCTCCTACATTGAGGAGATCAAGATTGCTCTCGAGAGGTCAGGCGCTTATATCGCCGGCGTTGCAGGCCAGGTAAAGGCTGCAGAGGCCTCGATTCTGGATATCCTGAGCAACTTCAACGTGTCCCTGATGAATCCGACCGTTCTTGCGGGCGTGTTCGTGGGCTCCATGATGGCATTCCTGTTCTGCGGTCTCACCATGAACGCAGTGGGCCGCGCCGCCTCCAAGATGGTGGTCGAGGTTCGCCGTCAGTTCCGCGAGATCAAGGGCATCCTCACCGGTGAGGGCACTCCCGACTACAAGCGTTGCGTGGAGATCTCCACCAAGGCCGCACAGCACGAGATGCTCGGCCCGGCACTGCTCGCCATCATCGTTCCTATCCTGGTCGGCGTGGTGCTCGGCGTTGCCGGCGTTCTCGGTCTGCTTATCGGCGGACTCGGCGCAGGCTTCGTGCTGGCAGTGTTCATGTCCAACTCCGGCGGTGCCTGGGACAATGCCAAGAAGTTCGTTGAGGAAGGCCACCTCGGCGGCAAGAACTCCGAGTGCCACCACGCCACCGTCGTGGGCGACACCGTGGGCGACCCGTTCAAGGATACCTCCGGCCCTTCGCTGAACATCCTCATCAAGCTCATGAGCATGGTGAGCATCGTGATGGCCGGCCTCACCGTAGGTTTCCACCTGCTGTAGGTAGTCCTGCGCCGTCTGGGCGTTGACTTACAGATACTTACGAAATGACCTCTGGGAAATTTTCCCGGAGGTCATTCTTTAAGTCGTTGATTGTCTGCGGCTTATTTGCCGAGGATGCTTCCGAGGATACCCTTGGCGGCGCCCAGGATGCCGGAGCTTGCTCCGGAGTTGCCCTTGAGGGCGGTGATGAGGTCGTTGAAATCGATGTCACCGTCACCGTCCTGGTCCTTGACAATCTTGCCGAGGCTTCCCATCACCTGGGGAACAAGGGCGAGAAGGGTGGGGGCCAGCTGGCCCAGGTTGAGCTTCTTGAGGACGTTGTTGCTGAAGAGCTGGGATGCGAGCGCGGTCACGGGGGACTTGGCTGCGTCGGCCTTGCCGGTAAGGAGCTGCTGGATCAAGTCGACTCCGCCGGGACGTGCCACGGTTTGAGTAAGACTTCCGAGAACTGAGTTGGAGAGGCCTCCAAGGACCTGGTCCTTGATGTTTGCGGGAATGTTCACATTTCCGGCTACGGCGCCTACCTGGCCCGAAATCAAATCAAGAATTGATGCCATAATACAAGATTGTTTCAGTGTGTATTACTTTGCTGCGTCCTTGAGGGCCTTCTCCAGCTGCTTCTGGACCTCGGGGTCTTCGAGGGCCTTTTCGGCTTCCTTCAAAGTTTCATCCATGCTCTTCTGGAGGCCCTTGTACATCTTCACGGAATAGCCCAGCTTCACGTCGTCCTTTTCGAGGAGGCTGATTTCGCAACGGTGGAGTTCGCCGTTCTTCAGGAATGACCATCCGTAGCTGCCGATGTAGATCTCAATGCCGAAGATCTTTGTGCCGTTGTTGTCCTGGATCATCTGCTCGAGGTCTTTCTCGGCCATGGCCTCGTCCTTGATGCTCTTGTCTTCGAAGCCGTACACGTTGATTCCGTTGTCGGCCGCCTTCTTGGTTACGGCGTAGATCCTGCGCACGTTCTCGATGTGCTGCTCCTTGGTGTAGGTGTCGCCGTCCTGGATCTTGAAGTTTGCGAGTGCGTCATGCTCGTCGCCGTAGTAGGTGTACTTGCTGGTCTCGTTGAGCGCGTACTCGGGAGCGAGGTCTGCGAACTTGATGCCCTCGTTCTTGAGGAAGTAGTACTCGGCGGCCTCCTTGGAATACTTTTCGCCTTCGAAGGCCTTCTGGATCATCTTTTCGGCTACCTTTTCGGCGTCGACCTTGCCGTCGTCCTTGGCTTTCTTGCCGCCCTGGTTGCCGCATGCGCAAAGGGCCAGAGCCGCAACGCACATGATTGCTAATACAGTCTTTTTCATGGTCAGTATGATTTGTTGGAGTAAAAGTACAAATAATTTCTTAACAGGCAATTATCTTGGCTTGCAGTACAGGCGGGTGGTGTCGTAGTAGTATTCGTTGCCGTCGGCATCGGTGTCGACGCCCAGGTCCACCGCTACGCCGCGGGAGTTGAAGTAGACATAGACTTCGGCGGATCCATAGATTTTGACGCCCATGAATGTGTCCATTTCTGTGACATTCTTTTTCTTTACGTCGGGCAATTCCGTGTAGTAGATATCCACCACAAGTTCTTTGTCGGTGCTTTTGACGATCTTGTACTCTTCGGGATTGTAGTATCCGGTGGCATTCCAGGCGTCGAGGTCTATGTACAGGTTCAGTTCATCGTCGATGATCTCGGGGGCGATGCTGCCTTCCACGGTGTCCGTATACAGGACGGAACCTTTGAACAGGTCTTCATAATGGTCTATGGTCCAGGATGTTCCGTCCAGGCTGCCGTAGTCCTTTTGGCAGGAGGCAAGGGAACATATTCCCATGAGTGCCACGGCCAGGTAGAATAATCTTTTCATATGCGTTGATGTCAGTTGAATATCTCAAAAAAGTCGGGAAAACTCTTGGCGACGCAGGCGGTGTCGTCGATTTGGACGGGGCTGTCGGCGCCGAGCGCAGCAACAGCAAGGGCCACGGCCATGCGGTGGTCGTGACGCGAGGTGTGAGCGCCGCCCTTCAGGAGGCGTCCGTTCAGCAGGCGGCTTGTCCAGCTCTCGCCCTGCACTACCAGCACGTCGCCTTCCGCAGCGGCTTCGACGCCCATCTGCTGCAGCATCTCGATGATTGCCGTGGCGCGGTCAGACTCCTTGACGGCAAGCCGTCCGAGGCCCGCGATGCGGCTCTCGCCGGCGCAGAACGCCGCGAGCACCGCCACTGCCGGGAAGAGGTCGGGGGCGTGGTTGAGGTCGAAGCTGAAGCCCTCTAGCGGGGCCCGCTTCACGCACACGGTGCCGTCTTCGAGCTGCGACACCTGCGCTCCGGCCTCTACCAGCACGTCGATGATGGCGATATCGGCCTGCACAGACTTCATGTCGAGGCCCTCGATTTCGGCGCTGCCGAACACTGCGCCGGCCACCAGGAAGCCTGCGGCGGCGCTCCAGTCGCTTTCGATGTCGAGGTCGGCGGCCCGGTAGCTCTGTCCTCCGCGCACCTTGAAGCTGATGCCGGTGCAGCCTCCCCAGTCTTCCCCCTCCAGCATTTCGGCGTCGCCCTCCATCTCGCTGCGGGTGCTGATGCCGAAGTGCCGCAGCACGTCGAGGGTGATGTACATATACGGGATGCTCTTCGGCTCGCTGACGTGCAGGTCGCTGTCTTTGGCGCACAGCGGGAGCGCCATAAGCAGGCCGGAAATGAGCTGCGAGCCGCCTGCACCGCTGACTTCGGCGTTGCCGGGAATGAGGCGTCCGCGAACGTTGAGGGGCACGTGGATCTCTTTGGAGCCGCTCTCGTCGAGGTTGTTGATAAGCACGCCGAACGCCGCCATGATGGATGCTGCCGCGTTCATCGGGCGGCGGGTGAGGGTGCCGTAGCCCTCGAGCGAGAAGGGGGTGCCGTTGATGGCCGACAGTACCGGGACGCACAGGCGGGCCAGCAGCCCCGATTCGCCGACGTTCAGCAGCTCCAGGCCGAGGTCATGGGTGATGGGGCCGATGCCGGTGATGGTGAGCGTGGAGCCGTCCTGGTCGACGCTGGCGCCGATGGAACGGGCCACCTGAAGCGCGGCCTCGCTGTCCTCGCACGGGGTGTAGCCGTAAAGGTGCGACGTGCCTTCGGCGAGTGCGGCGGCGATGATGGCGCGCTGGGCGAAACTCTTCGACGCGGGCATGCGTATGCCGGCGCGGTGGAAGCCACGGGCGTCGCCGTATATCTGTTCGTCAAGCTCATCGGTGGTAGGCTGCCCGGGGGCGCTCACTTCCGCCTTGCTGAGGGCGGCGTAGGTGAATGGCGCGCCGCGCCGGAGGCACTCGAGCCGCGTGCTGCGGCCGGCCTCGCCCATTCCGAAGGCGATCAGGCGCCCCTGCAGGGAATCTATGTCTTCGAGGATGACGCTGTAGAGGCTCTCAATGCGGGCTGCGTCTTCCGGAGTATGGCAGGCGGTGACGATCTTAGCGATGTCGGCGCCGTAGCGGAAACAGCGCGCCAGGGCCATCTGGAGGCCTTTTTCGTCCGGCGTTCCGACGTAGTCATGATAGGAGCGTATGAGTTCGGTGCCGGCCTCGCGGCAAAGCTTCTGGAAGCGGCGGCTGAACTCCGGCGGCGCCTCGATCTCCAGGTCGGCGAACCGCGCGCCGGCGCGAACGGCGGTTGTTAGTTGCCGCTCCGCCTCGGCCCATGAAGAGTCCTTTGCTGCCCTGCAGGTGGCGATCAGAGGGATGTCGGTCTGGCCGAACAGTTCTTCGATTTCGCTGTCGCTCAGGGAGCAGAGGTCGAGCCGTATCTCTGCCATCTCCAGCTGGGGAAGCAGGGCCATTATCTCCTTGAAGGATTTGTGCTGCAGGGTTGTGCAAATCATAATCGTCGGGTTGTAGATTACGAAGATACGCAAAAGAATCGACAGTTTGAAATTATCGATTTTTTAGATACCTTTGCACTCGCCTTTGCCCGAGTGGCGGAATGGTAGACGCGATGGACTCAAAATCCATTGTCCCTTAAAGGCGTGCGGGTTCGAGTCCCGCCTCGGGCACGAGACAGGCTGGCATTCGCCGGCCTGTCTTCGTTTGCCCGAGGAGGGGGAGTTTCATCTCCGCCATTCCTCTCATTTCCGTTCATTTCTGTGCGCGAAGACTACGGGACGGTCGCATCGTTGTCCTCGCGAACAGTTTTTCCTTCGCTTCCATCCTTTTTCAGCCGCGAAGACAAAGAAAAGGCTCTGGCATCGTCCTCGCGAACTCTGCGGATTCAGATTTTCGCAGCCGTCCGCCTCGGCGCCCGCAGGCGCCCTATTGGCTTTTATTTGAGTCACTTTTGGCGCAGGTCCGATAATGTTGCCGTGACCGGAGCCGCAAATCGGCCTTCTACAGCATTCTGGTGGCGCGAGTCCTGCCACTTTTTTCGGACCTGCGCCAATATAGACAGTTTTGTAAGGGTGACGGATGTAATAAGACGAAAGACCTGGAACCTTAACGGAACCAGGCCTTTTCTCTTTTAGTCTTTAGGGCAGACGGGACGGATTGGATAATGCGGAAAAGTGCTTGGAAATCAGCCACATCCGTTGGATACGGCTTCCCATCGGCTGCTTTTAATTTAAGTTGCTTACAAGTTGTAATCAACTCATCGGCTCCTTCTTTCTTAAGTCGATTCTTTAATACAGCCCAATATGTACTAGCTCTTTTTGGCGTTGGCTGGTCGGTGAGAGCGCCCACAACATCAACTACAGAGAAATACCACTTTTCTTCTTCCTCGTCCCATGCGGTTCATATTTTCCTGTCACCAAACAGTTGGATTGCTTCTTTCTGGCTCATACAAATATCGTTTCCCGCGTAGTTACAAAACCTCATGTTGAGAAGCAAGAGCAAAACGCTCCGGGTCCGGCAAAAACTCATGCACCTCCCACAACCGTTCAATTCCCTCCCGCAAAAGTTTCAACCCGCTGTTCCTCTCATTTCTGTGCGCGAAGACTACGGGAAGGCCTCATCGTTGTCTTCGCGAACAATTTTTCCTCCACATCATGCCTTTTTCAGCCGCGAAGACAAAGAAAAGGCTCCGGCATCGTCCTCGCGAACTCTGCGAATCCAGTTTCTCGCCGCCTTAATTTGCCATCAAGAGCGATCAATTATAAAGCGTGACAACTTGTCCCGGTTTGGCTCTTTATGATTGCTTTTCAAGAAATAGTCCGTATATTTGCAAAAAGGAAACAAGTCCGAAATCTGCGTAGTTCAGTCTATTTGCGTCGGTGAGTCTTCCTTTTTTCTTATATAAGAAGAGCTTGAAAAGATGTGTTCGGCGGCTTTGAATGCGTAGATTTATCCTCATAGCTATCGCTTTTCTTTCAATTGTTTCCTGCTCTACGGCAAGATACCTGGTGGGGCCGGACACTTCCCGGATGAAGGCCATTCCAGGGCTCCGGGGAACGGTGGACGCGGTGGAGTACCGTACAAAGGAAAGGGGACTGTCGAGGAGAAGGCTGGTGGCATATCTCCCGCCTTCCTATTACCGGGATACGCTAAGGCTCTATCCGGTGCTGTACCTTTTACACGGTGCCCGCGGCAATGAGATTACCTGGCAGGACAGCGGGAAGGTTTTCACGGGCCTGGATTCACTGGTGCTTGAGGGAAAGGCGGAGGAATTCATCCTGGTGCTTCCCAACGTCAACAATTATTATGGTGAGAAGGATTACAAGAACGGGCACGCGGTAAATGCTGTCCGTGCTTTCTGGACGGTCGACGGAGTTGTGGAAAAACTCTTTGTGGATGAGGTTGTTGCTGTTACCGACAGTGTTTTTCGGACCATTCCTTCAAGGGAGTCACGCGCGATAGCGGGTATGTCAAGCGGAGCGCTCCAGTGCATTTACATATCGGCTAACAACCCGGACGTCTTTGGATATGTGGGGGCTTTTTCTCCCTATTATTACCCTCCCGTGTCGGCTGCGGGAAACATGGATTTCTACGGCGGAATATGGCCAAAACTGCGCCGCCAGTTTGCGGTCAGCCCACCCGTCAGTTACGATATCATGATAGGGAACCGCGACTTTTTCTATCCCCATATCTGCAACATCTCCCGCCGGTTTGAGAAAAACGGTTTTTCCCACCGCCTTACGGTTATTCCGGACGGGCACGAGTGGACGGCATGGCGCGCTTTCTTTCTGCAGTTTTCCTCCACCGTCTTCAAATAACGGTCGACGAATGCCCCTTTTTTGTTATCTTTGAGCCGATCAAGACATTCAAATAGAAATAACCATATAAAAATGCTGGAGCTCGGAATCAAAGGAAGAAGGGAACTAATAGTCAAGCCTGAACACACCGCAAAGCACATCGGAAGCGGGACTGTCCTGGTTCTTGCTACACCCATGATGATAATGCTGATGGAAGAAACCAGCCGTCTGTCCGTAAAACCTTATCTGGAAGAAGGGCAGGAAACGGTCGGAACCCATGTGAACGTAAGTCATGACAGTGCCGTTCCCATCGGCAATAAGGTCTGGTGTGAATCTGAAGTCGTGGGGATAGACCGCCGGAAGATTACATTCAAGGTGGTTGTCTATGATGATGAGGGCATTGTCGGTCAGGGAACCCACGAGCGTTTCATCATAGACGAAAAGAAGTTCGGCGACAAGATGGAGGCTAAGAAAATGTGTAGGTGCACCCCTGATAATCAACGATATAGCACTCGACGTCTGGGAAAAACTCCCAGACGTCGCAGCGTAAGTGGCTAAATATTTTTTTTGCTATATTCGCAGTGAAAAAGGATCTTTATGCTGTTGTTCTTTTCAATACTATTGTCGTTATATTCGCCGCAGGTCGATACTCTCAGATTAGACCACGGCACCTACATCGGCGAATTGCCGGCAGGGCCGGGCAAAATGTACCATAACGAGCGCGGGCTCTATATCGGCACGTTCGACCGCACAGTGATTAACGGCCGGGGCGTGCTTTTCAAGCCCGACGGAAGCAGGTATGTCGGAAACTTTGTGAAGGGGGCGTTCCAGGGCCACGGCAGGCTCTTCATGGCCACCGGTGCCGTTATCTGCGGAGAATTCCGCGGCGGCCGCGCCAACGGCCTGGACACGCTGTACTACCCGGACGGGAAGGTGTTTATCGGGATAATGCAGAACAACGGCGCCACATCCCAGGGAAAGACATACAAAACCGAAAAGGCCGCGAAAGTCATCAGGCCGGAGTTCCCGGAAATGGAACTGAGCGAATACGACCGGGCCTTCCTGGACAGCATCCGCAGCGGGGATTACGATTCCCCGGCGGTGTTCAAAGACGGATCGTCCTTCTTTCAGGCATACATATCGCCCAACTTCGTCTATTCGGAGAAAATGTCGCAGAAATCGGCAGTCGTGCACTATGAGTTCACCGTGGGCGAAGACGGAAAGATCAGCGACGTCACCGTCACCTCCTCCACCGACGAAGACTTCTCAAAAGAGCTCATCCGCGTAATAAAACGCTCTCCAAAATGGACGCCTGCCACCAAAGACGGCAAGCCCGTTCCCTATACCGTACGCAACCAGAGGGCCGTTTTCAATATGGCAAACTGATATGGAAGACGCACTGCAACACGAAAAGGAGCTTTGCGGCGAACTGGAGCCGGGACAGGGGCGCGACCTTTGCCGGGAAGTCATGGCCCTGCCGGAGATCTATACCCTCGTCGACAGCTCCACCATGCTGCCCGCGCTGGACAAGAAGGGAGGCTTCTACATCTTCACGGAGAGGGCCTTTGCCGACGAGGCGCTGGATTATCATATGCAGCAGATGCGCGTCTGGGAGGTCAAAACCATAGAACAAAAAGATATCCGCCCCTTCCTCGGCAACGAGTTTTACAACAACGGGGCCAGGTATGCCATCATCAACGACGGGCAGGACTGGAGCCTGAACAGGCCGGAGGAGTTCATCGACAAGCCCCGGTACGGCGACGGCGAGGCCCCTGTGTCCAATCCCGACTACGTGCGCGCTCTCACCATGCTGCAGCAAGAACTCCACTGGCGCGCCCGGTACGAGGGCAAGGAGAAAACGCTGCGCGATTACGAGAACGAGATGATCCGCACGTTCGCGGGCGCACGGTTCCTGGTGCCCTTCAAGGGCGACGGCGGCCTTGAAGCGGGCGGGCGCATGACATTCGCTTCCGTAACCGGGGCCGGCGGGCGCAAGGCACTGCCGATATTCTCAGACTGGGACCAGTTCGCCATGTCCTACGACCTCGACGAGTGGCACGGATGGGTGGTGGAGGCCGAGGAGCTGCCGGACCTCCCGGCGGAAACCGTCGTCCTCAACCTTGCCACGACGGCCTTCGCCATGGACAAGAAGTTCCTCAGGCAGATGCTGTCCATCTATCGGAACGAGCTGTCCGGAGCCCCTCTGTCCCAGAAAGATTACATGGGATACGTACTTCCGCTCAAAAGCGGCACCCTGCGGGAGCGGATTGAAGAAATGATGGCGCTGGCGTGCGAGATTATGGGGCGCCCGGCGGACATCGGCGGGCTGAAGAAGTTCTATGCCGGTGAATCGGTGCTTCTCCGCCCCGCCGGCGAGCGCTTCCTTAAGCAATACGCCTACCTTTTCAGCATCATGAGCCCCGCTTTCGAGGAGGAAGATGACAACCCGGAATTCTACTTCGACACCTTCGACGAACTGCGCGAAGATACGGACAACAGCCTTGCGGCAGCTTCCGGCCGCGACTGGCGTGTCGCAGCCGTCTCCCGCTGCCCAGTGACGCCAGTTGGCTTATACGGCTTCGGCGAGCCGCTGACCGTATACGCAGGCGAAGACGGAAAACTGTACGCCTTCAAAGGCTGCGACGGTGACGTCCTCACCTACGAAACCCTGGCCGACCTGCTCGAAGACCAGCTCCGTGGCCACATGCCTGTAGGGCTGGACGACTGAGCTCAATGAAGAGATGAGCGCTAAGCTCAGCGGGCAGCGTGAATGGTACGAAAAGACCGGCGCCGCGAATCGGGGACTCACGCAATACGGTGGCGCGGGTCCCCGGCCTATTATCGGACCTGCGCCATGCCCGCCACTGAAATGATTGACGACTGTCGTCGGAGGTGCATCAACATGGACTTCTGGCAGCAAAAAAGGCGCATAACGTCGCCGGAGGTGCAGGATTGAGCACCTCCGGCGACAGTTTTTCTGTTTTCCGGCGAAAAGCCCTGAGAATCAGGACTTCTTAGAAGTAATATGTCACCCCGGCGCCGAGGTCGCCCTGATAGTTCTTGTAGAAGATGCGGAAGTCGAGGTGGCGCCAGGCGAGGCCGATCTGGAATTTGGTGCAGCCCCAGTAAGTGCCGATGAAATCGAACTCATAGCCGCCGCCGAGGTAGGCGGAGGTCTGTTTGCCCTTCAGCAGGTTGACATTCAGCATGATGGGAATCTGGAATCCGGACAGGCGCCGGCCGTAAATGTACCGAAGGCCGCCGACCAGGTTGAACCACTGGTCGGGCCGGCCCACGCGGGTGCGCACCCCTATGCCGAAACTGGGCGCAATACTGTATTCCGTCGATAAAAAGGCGTCCATGCAGGCGTCGACGCCCACGCTGACGTTCTTGCCATTCTGCCCAAATAGGGAGAGCGACACCAGCAAAGCTGCGAAAACAACAATAATCCTTTTGATGTTACCGGTAGGGCGTATTCTGCCATTTGCCGCCGCGGAAGCGGTGCATTTCCTCGGTGAGATGGTCCCAGCGCAGGATTTCCCCGCGGTCGGGGTAGATCTCGTAGAAGACTCCGTCGATAAATGTGTAGAAGCGGGAGATGTCGGTGCACATGCCGTAGGTGGGCAGGCTAGTGGCCGGGATGTCGAAAACACGGGCCTCTCCCTTAATGGTGCCCTCGAAATGCAGCCCGGCAGCGGTGAGCGTCAGTTCGCCCTCGCCCACGATCTCAGAGGTTACGTCTCCGGTCAGATACTTGTAGTCGGGCAGCATGCCCACCCGGACGTGGTCGGAGAAGCGGAACCCTTCCGCACGCACGTCCGCGGCGGCCTTTTCCCGTTCCATGATGGTCCAGTCGGTCACGAGCTGCGGGCATACGGAATCGCTCCCTACGGGCCTGATGGAATAGTCCGCCCGCATCTCAATCACGTTCCCGCAGGCTTCGCAGGTCATCTTGTTGCCCTCGCAGGACATGCGGTACATAGCGCCGCACTTGGGGCACATGTACAGCAGGGTGTCCAGCTTCTTCGCCATCTGTCCCTTGCCTGCGAACTGCACTCCGGCTTCTGCATTCCACCGGTAGTCGTCGTGGGCGAGCAGGCGGTTCATGCGGTCTTCGATCTCAGAATCCGTGAGCCGGGCCAGCTCTTCTTTGGTGAACATGCGGTCCACGACCACCTCGGTGCGCCCAACGCGTTCGTCGAGGCAGTGTTTGGTATAGGTGAGGTATCCTCCGGAGATAACCGTATAGTACACGGTCACGCCGAGTTTCTTGAGCAATTTTCCCGTGCCCGGCATGACCGGCTGGCACATTCCGGTGATGGAGCTCATCCCCTCGGGCATGAACATGATGTGCCCGCCCTGCCGGATGATGCGCATGGCCGACGTGATGGTGTGCACGTCGGGAACGAAATTCCGCTTCGGTATCACCTGGGCCGCCTTGAGAAGCAGGGCGGTGGGGAAACGGAAGAACTCGTTGTAGCCCACCACGTAGTTGAGGCGCCGCGGCCATACGGCGGGAGCGGTGAATACGTAATCGTTCCTCGAAGCGTGGTTGCTGACCAGAACGAACGGTTCCTTGTCTTTGCCGGGCCGCACCTTGAAGACGAACTTAGTCTTCAGCTTGGCCTTCATGACCAGCACGACGCAATACAGGATTGCGTACAGCACCGGATTGGGTTTGTGTTCGCACCTTTTTGCCAGACGCTCGGCCATTGTCAAACGCATAGGGCAAACCTGTTAAAGACCCAGATATTCCCCTATCCTGTCGAGCCAGGAGTAGCTTCCGGTGCCCGGGGAGGCGGAGCGCTGGAAGCAGTGCGGACGCAGCGCCAGCGTGTGCAGCTCGCTCTGGATGCCCATCGCGCGCATCTTCTCCCACACCCGCACGGAGTTCATAGAGGCCCACACGTCGGCGTCGCCGTGTATGAGCAGCATGGGGGCGGTGTCCAGGTCGAAGGAGAACTCCGGAGCCAGGTACAGGCCGTCGTCGTTGCCGCGAGAGGTGTTCTTCTGGTCGAAACCGTCGCTCAGCACGTAGGCTGGATAAATGCCGATGCCCCACTGCACCTTGCAAGAAATCTTGTCCAGCTTGTCGATGGGCAGGTACGACTGGTGGCGGGACGACGTGACCCCCATCAGCGTGAGATGGCCGCCGGCGGAGGAGCCCATGATGCCGATCTTGTCGGGATTCAACCCGCGTGCCGCCGCCTCGCTGCGCACGATGCGAATGGTGCGCTGAAGGTCCTGCCAAGCCGTGGTGTGCTTGGAGAGCCCTCCGGCGGGCCTGGGCGTGCGGTACCGCAGCGTGACCACGGTCATGCCCTTTGCGTTGAGGTAACGCCTGGCGGGTGTGACCTCGAAGCCGTCGGGGGTATTGCCCACATAGCCGCCTCCTGAATAGATTATCTGTATGGCGTCGGTAGTCCTGACTGCGGGGATGTGCCACTCGAGATACGGCTCGCACTGATTCTCCTGCCGGTCGGGCATCTTCCCTTCGGGCCACACGCTCTCGCGGATCACCTCGGCCCTGTCGGCGTCGGAAGTGAAACGGTCCATCAGCTTGACCTCCGGTTCCAGCGGCCCCATGAAGCCCATCTGCCTCATGAATTCGATTCCGCGCTCAAGGCCGAAGGCTCCGTGCCCCTTGTCGGGATACAGATGCAGCTCGGCGGGAACGCCCATCTGGCGCAGCCTGCGGTACACCTGGATGGAGCCGTTGGGCGAATAGGGATCCTTGCCGCCGTGGTGCAGGCTCACCGGGCAGGTCTTCTCGTCGAAACGGAAAACGCTGCTGAGCTTGACGTCGGTGCCATATCCTTCGCGCATGGAGCGGGTTCCGGTCTCGCCGTCGGTGGTCACGTATGCGGGCGCGTTGATGATGCCCCAGTTGATGTGGCAGGGGATGTCGTCGATGGCGTCAATCCGCTCGTATGCGGGCGTCTGCGAACTGGTGGCGAGGAGCAGGCCCAGGTGGGAGCCGGCGGACATGGATATCACGCCGATCTTCTCCGGGTCGAAGCCCCGTTTTGCCGCCTCGCTGCGGACCATGCGCACCGCCCGCTGGCCGTCCTCCCATGCCGATTGGTAAATGGGAAGGCCCTCCGGGCGCGGCGTCCTGTAAACGAAATTGACGCACTGCACTCCGAGTTCCGTGAACCTCTTGTGCCACAGGGCGATCAGGTCCACGTCGCAGACGTTCTTATAGCTGCCGCCTGAAATCAGAATCATGCATACGTCATTGTCCACGGCCGGGTCCGGAGCTTCGAACCACTCCAGGTACGGCATACGGTGTTTGTCGGGCTTGAATCCGGGCGCATTGGCCTCGTCGGTCATGGCTGCTATCTGCTGGCTCTGGGCATCCGGCATTTTGTTCTTCGGCCAGATGGCTTCGCGCTCCCATCCCCACGCTTGCAGGGAACAAAAGATCAGGAGCAAAGTAAGTGCACGTTTCATATTTCACGAATATAGTAAATTATTTGCTATTTCAGTCCCAGGCACTTTTCGAGCTGGAGCATGAGGGCGTAGCGGTCCCAGTCGGCGCGGTTGGCGAAGACAAGGACCAGGGTTTCGGATTCGGGGTAGCGGGCCGCCAGGATTTTGAAGCCGCCGTTGTCGCCGGCGTGGTAGATCCGCAGCGGGGTATGCGGCGTGGCGGGCTCGATGAACCAGCCGTAGCCATACCATGTGTTCGGACGGTTCTGGTAGTCGCTCCAGGGGCTGTCGGACACAAGCGTATGCGGACTCATGGCGTCTGAGAGCAGTTCCGCCGGCAGCAGTGAGCCCGCGCGCAGGGCCTTCTCCCACAGCACGAATTCGCGGGTACTGGTGTAGATGCCGCCGTCGGGGCGCGTGGCGAAAAACGTCTCCTCGCCGAAGTCGTACTCATACCAGTTCTTTTCGGCCGTGGCCGTGCCAGCGGGGCGCTCTTCCGGCATGCCGCTCACGTCGGCGTATTCGTATCCGTGCGCCGCTCCCTGCATCTTGGCGTTGCGGTCGAAGTAGCAGGTGCGCTCCATTCCGGCGGGGCCGAAGATGTGCTCCCGCGCGTATTCGGTGAACTCTTGCCCGCTCGCCCGCTCAACAATCTTTCCGCAGAGCACGAAGGTGGGATTGATGTATTCGTAGGCGCTGCCGGGTTCGAAGTGCAGCGTGTCCAGGTCCGTCATGTAGGCCACCGCCAGGTCCTCGTCGCCCGCAACCTTCTCCTCGCGGGTGAGGTATCCGCGCGCGTCAGGCACTCCGGAGGAATGCGACAGCAGATGCCGGATCTGCACCTTCTGCCATATGGGGCTGCGGAACTCGGGGAACCAGCGGGCCACGTTGTCGTCGAGGCTCAGGATGCCCTCGCAGACCAGCTGCAGCACCGCGACGGCGGTGAACTGCTTGGAAACGGAAGCGATGTTGAAAAGCGTGCCGCCGTCGATAGGGGCGCCGGTGCCCAGGTCGGCCAGGCCGTAGCCCTTGTCGAACAGGATGCTGTCGCCCTGCATCACCAGCACCGCGGCTCCGGGTTCGCCTTCCGGGAACAGGGGCGCGCACACTTTGTCGATGCGCTCCGCGATTCCGGAAGCGCAGGCCGTCAACAGCAGGACGGCGGGAATGAGAGATAGCTTCATGATGACCAAAGGTAGTCATATTCTTTCGTCTTTTCAAAGAAAAAGCGTACCTTCGTACTCGTATGAGAGCATTGAGACTGATAGCCTACGCGGTCATGATTTGCCTGGCGGCGGTATCATGCAAGAAAGAGATCCCTGTCACCGAAATCGAGATCTCTGAAGAGGAGATTATTCTTCTTCCGGGCGAGACGAAGCCGGTTTCCATCACCTATAAGCCGGAAAACGCCACCAATCTCGACCAGCTGGTTGTCGTAAGTTCCAACGAGAACCTGGTGCATTACGCCGACGGAACCGTAACCGGAATAGCCCCCGGCACGGCTTCGGTAAGGGCCACCTGCGGAGAGGCGTTCGCTTCGTGCTGGGTGAAGGTGCTCGAAGGGTACTTCAACAAAGGCGGACAGTCTTTCGTCATCGACCAGATTACGGGCTACCATAATTATGAGAGCGAGCCCACGATGCAGTCCATCGAAATCATTTTCACCCAAAGGGGCGCCACGCTGTATGAGTCCGAGAATCTCCAGCTGTATCTGCGCTCCAGCCAGCTGGGGCAGATGCTGGACTTCACCAAGCCACTCAGCGGCCCATTCGTCTCCACCTACACCAACAACAACGAGAACGGTTACATAATCTTCTCTTCCGACGATGGCAATCCCACGGTACGCCTGGCCGACTGGTCTGACGCGGACGGCGTCACCCTCACCAAGGGCGAGATGAAAGTGGAGAAACTCGGCACATATCGCTATAAAGTACATATGGATTTCATGCTCTCCAACGGATACGGCTTCGGCGTAGACTGGGAGGGCAATGCATCAATGAAAGAAACCGGAAAAATATGAAACGTTTATCATTACTTCTGATCATCGCACTGGCGCTGCCCTCGTTCAGCGCAGGTGCCAGCAAAATCGTCACCGACAGCCTCAGGAGCGAGATCCTGAACTCACAGGTGAAATTCAACGTCTATCTGCCCGACGGATTCGGCAAGACCGAAAAACAGTATCCTGTGGTGTATCTCCTGCACGGCCTGTACGGCACCTATGCCGACTGGGCCGAAAGGGGAGGCATGAAAGCCATCGCCGACGAACTCATAGCTTCCGGCGAGGCACTGCCCATGGTCATCGTGATGCCCAACGCCGGCAGCCCCGACGTGCACAACGTACAGAACGGATATTTCAACGTTGAGGGATGGAACTACGAAGATTTCTTCTTCAAGGAATTCATTCCCACGGTCGAAGCCCGCTACCGTTGCATCGGCGACAAGGGCCACCGCGCCGTGATGGGCCTTTCGATGGGCGGCGGCGGCAGCACCGTGTACGCCCAGCGGCACCCCGACATGTTCTCCAGCTGCTACGCGATGAGCGCCTGGCAGGACAATAAGACCGACAATGTGCGGCGCCCGCACTCCACCGGCGACAAACTCGACATCGTATGCCAGTCGGTGTGCGAGCACTCCTCCCTCGACTTCATGGACAATGCCGACGCGGCCACCGTCGAGGCTCTCCGCACCGTCAAGTGGTTCATCGACTGCGGCGACGACGACTTCCTGCTGGTGCTCAACGAACAGCTGCATCAGAAGATGCTGGCGGCCAAGATCAAATGCGAGTTCCGCGTCCGCAACGGCGGCCACACCTGGGAATACTGGCACACCGCCCTGCGCATGGCGCTGCCCTTCGCCTCCCGCAGCTTCGATCGTTAACTGTTTTCGAGCGCACATAATAAAACCGGCCGGAAGTTCATTCCGGCCGGTGCTGCATTATTGCTGAAGAAAACCTTAGTTATAGGTAATGGAAGTGTGAGGCAGATTATCGGCAAAGTCTTCGAGGACTCTCCAGGCGTAGTAGGTACTGTAGCTGTCGCTGGGCTGGAAGCGCAGCCTGGTGAAGCCGTCTGACAGTATCGACTCGCGCCAGTAGGCAGTGATCTGCACCCTCACGGTGCCGAAGAACTTGCTGATGTTGAATTCCATCCTGAACTGGTTGTGAGTCATGGGATTCGTCCAGTCGAACGGAGTCGGGATGTACGAAACCTCACTTCTGATCCAGTTGTAGTTGTTGCCGTAGGAGCCTATTGTGTAATAGCGCTCGTCGAGCAGCCTTGCAATGTAGTCGTAGGCTTCCGCCTTGGTGCGGAATATGGTGTTGACCACTATGGTGTTGGCGTTGGTGCGCTCGTAGAGCTGCATTCTGGTGTAGTTGTACACCGAAGGCACAGGGGAACGCCGGTTGGGATCGAAGCCTGCAGGAGGCCTGTTCCCGTATCCGCCGTGTACGGGAGGACGCTGGTTGCCGTTGGTGTAACCTCCGTTTGCAGGAGGTCTCTGGCCATTGCCATGGTTATTGCCGTAACCACCGTTTGCAGGAGGCCTCTGACCGTTGCCATGGTTGTTGCCGTAGCCACCGTTGTTGCCGCCGTTGCCCTTGCTGCCCGAACCACCGGAGGAGGCCCTGCTGCCGTCGGTTACGTTGCCCCTGTGGGTGACGGAACTTCCGCCCGCTTCACGGACCTTGTTGTCGGTGTTGTTCTGGTTGGCGATATTGGTGGGACGCTGAACGTTGTCTACCTTGGTTTGCTGCCTTTCCACCTTGGTGTCCTGACGGCTGGAAGCCGCGGAGTTACGGCGTGCAGGCTGCTGTGCTCCGGCAGATGCAGAGAAGAGTGCTATGGCGAGAAGCGCCGCGAAGAGTGTGTAATTTGTTTTCATAAGGCAGTGTTTTTTAAGGTTTATTAAAGGTTTCGAAAGAAGAATCAGCAAAGACCTTGCCAAATGCTTGAAAATGGTTATTTTTGCTGTGCCATGACGATTTTTGTTCCCCTTTTCACAGCTTTGGCACTGCTGACGCAGTTCGCCGACCCTTTCGTGGGTACTGACGCCCACGGCCATACTTTCCCCGGAGCCTGCGCCCCCTTCGGAATGGTGCAGCTCAGCCCCGACACCCGTTCGAAAGATTACGACTGGGACCGTTGCAGCGGCTATCACGCTTCCGACAGCCTGATATACGGATTCAGCCACACGCACCTGAGCGGTACCGGCTGTGCCGACTGGTGCGACATACTTGTCACCCCCGGCGAGGGCCCGTCACGATTCTCGCACAAACGCGAGAAGGCTTCGCCCGGATTCTACAAGGTCTGGCTCGACGATGCCAGGGTGAAGGTGCGGCTGACCGCCGGCAAGCGCGTGGGAATGCATGAATACAGGTTCCGCGGGCGTCCGGCGAAGATTACCGTCGACCTGAACCACCGCGACCGCGTGGACAGCTTTGCCTTTAACTGCGGTCCGAACTGGATCAGCGGCTGCCGGGTATCGACCAGCTGGGCAAAGAAGCAGCACGTCTACTTCTACATCGAGTTCTCCGAACCCTTCGAAGCGGAGTTCACCGGAGAAGGGCGCCTGGCGGTCTGCTCCTTCAAGGGGCGCAGGATAACCCTGCGGGCAGCGATTTCGAGCGTGTCGGAGGATAACGCGCGCGCCAACCTGCTCTCCGAATATCCGGAGTCCTTCAATGCCCTGCGCAAACGTACGGAGCGCGAGTGGAACGACTATCTGGCAAAGGTGGAGTGCCCATTTAAGGACCGGGAGCACAAGCGCCGCTTCTACACGGCGATGTATCATACAGGCATCCATCCCTCGCTGTATTCCGACGCCGACGGCTCCTACCGCGGTATGGACGGACAGGTGCACCGCACCGACGGATGGGACCGCTACACCGTATTCAGCCTGTGGGACACCTTCCGGGCGGAGCATCCGCTGCTCTTCGACATAGAGCCTGAACGCAGCGTGGACTTCATCAAGTCGATGATTTCCATCTACGAGGAGAACGGGAAGCTGCCGGTATGGGAGCTCTCCGGCTACGAGACCGACTGCATGATAGGTTACAACTCGGCGCCCGTGATAGCGGAGGCGGTGGCGCGCGGCCTCGGCGGCTTCGACGTCGAGAAGGCGTTCGAGGCGCTGGTAGCGAGCTCGCTGCGGCCGGAGCACGGCATGGACAGCTTCCGCCGCAACGGCATGGTGCTCGCCGACGACTCCCACGAGAGCGTGTCGAAGACGCTGGAGTATGCCTACGACGACTGGTGCGTGGCGCAGGTGGCCAAATATCTGGGGCGCGAAGAGGAGTACCGGAGCTACATGACCAGCTCTCAGTATTGGCGCAACGTGTTCGATCCCACCACCGGCTTCATGCGGGCGCGGCTGAACGGACGCTGGTTCTCGCCCTTCGACCCCCGCGAGGTGAACAATAACTACACCGAGGCCAACTCCTGGCAATACAGTTTCTTTGTGCCTCACGACGTGCCCGGGCTGATTGAGGCGCTGGGCGGCCCGGAGGCATTCGAGTCCAGGCTCGACTCTCTGTTCAAGGCCCCCGAGGGCAACACCGGACGCCGCCAGGCGGATATCACCGGCTGCATCGGGCAGTACGCGCACGGCAACGAGCCCAGCCATCATATCCCGTATCTGTACGACTTTATCGGCAAGCCGGAGAAGTCGAAGGCGGCCGCCGAACGCATCATGGAGACGCTTTACAGCTCGGAGAGGGACGGCCTCTGCGGGAACGACGACTGCGGCCAGATGAGTGCGTGGTACGTGCTGAGCGCCGTCGGCCGCTATCCCGTCTGTCCAGGAGCTGATATCTCCGGCAGGCAGGACATTGAGGCACCGGAGAATGTAGGGGGAAGGCGCCTCAATGTCCTGCCTGCCTCCGAGGCAACCACAGTAGACGTGATAGTGACCAATCCGGCGTTCGAGATGGAGGGGGATATATTCCTGAAGTCGATGGACGTGGCAATCAGCGGAGAGGGAACCATCTGGTACCGGATCGACGGCGGGCCCGCCAGGAAATACACCGTACCGTTCAAGGTTACGAAGACCTGTACGATGGAGGCCTGGTCCGAGCGTGACGGGCGCTGCAGCTTCGTGACTCGCTCCACCGTCCACTCGGTCAAGCCCGACCGTGACGTCACCGTCCAGTCGCATTGCAGCGAGCAGTACACCGCCGGCGGCCCCCAGGCCCTGATCGACGGACGCAGGGGTGGCCTCAACTGGCGCACCGGAGGGTGGCAGGGCTACCAGGACACCGATTTCGACGCCACCGTGGACTTGCGTACGCCCAGGCAGCTGAGCCGTATCTGCGCCAGCTTCTGCCAGGACGCCATGTCGTGGATCTGGATGCCTCAGGAAGTGGTGTATTCGGTCTCCGAAAACGGCACCGACTACACTGAAGTGGCCAGGATAGCCACTCCAGTGGGAACGGAAGACACCGTTGTCCAGTTATGGGAATGTTCGGCCAAGGTGAAATGCAAGGCCCGCTACGTAAAGGTGCATGCCACCAATATCGGGACCATCCCCGAGTGGCATCCCGGAGCCGGCAGCCCAGGATTCATATTCGTTGACGAGATAGCGGTCGACTAAAGCAGTCCGCAGATCATCTCCAGCCACACGGCATCGTCGGAATCGAAGGTGCCTGTGCGGGTGCTGTCGATGTCGAGCACGGCGGTCACGGCACCGTCGCGAATGATGGGGACAACGATCTCGGAGCGGGACTGGCTGCTGCAGGCGATGTGTCCCGGGAACTTCTCCACATCCGGAACAACCACGGTGCGGCTTTCCTTCCAGGCGGTGCCGCAGACGCCCTTGCCGTAGCCGATGCGGAAGCAGGCGGGCGGCCCCTGGAACGGCCCCAGCACCAGTTTGTCGCCCTGGACGCGGTAGAATCCGGTCCAGAAAAACTGCATCCGCTCCGCTATCATAGCTGCCGTTTCGGCCATGCGCGCCACCATGTCCGGTTCGCCCTCCAGCATCAGTTCGAGGTCCTGGTAAAGACGCAGGTAACGGAAGACTTTCAGGGAGAGGTGGCAGTAGCCGCCAGGGTTCTTTTCCAGATAATCCTGATGCCTTTCTTCGGCGGGCCAGAATGACTTCAGTGGCTGAAGTTCGGTGGCAGGACGCTGCCCCAGGCGCGCTTCCAAAGACCGGAACTCCTCTTCCAGAACGTGACGTTCCGCATCGTCGGTATAGTAAACTCCGGTGCGGTAGCGGGTGCCGGTGTCGTGCCCCTGCCGGTTTTCCGCCAGGGGGTCGATACTGGCGAAAAACAGCCTTACAAGCCGCTGCAGGCTTACCCTGTCGGGGTTGTAGCTCACGCGGACCGTCTCGGCGTGGCCGGTTGAGTCGGTGTAAACCTGCTCATAGCTCGGATCGTCCAGTTTGCCGTTCGCGTATCCCGGTGCTGTGGCGACCACTCCGTCAACACCTTTGAAGAAGTGCTCGACGCCCCAGAAACAGCCTCCGGCGAAATATATTTCCTTTGTCATATACGCCATTATTTGGCGCAAACATACTAATTTTTCTTAAACTTTCATTATATTTGAGCCAATGGGCATTCTGGATAAAATAATATCGCTGGTAAACGACGTTATATGGAGTCCTGCCCTGGTGGTGCTCCTCGTGTGTGCGGGCCTGTATTTCAGTGCGCGCACGGGCTTCGTGCAGGTGCGCCGCTTCGGTCTCATGCTGCGGGCGCTGTTCGCCCCAGCCGAGCGCCACGAAGACGGCCGCAAGAAGGGCATCTCTTCGTTCGAGGCTTTCTGCGTGGCCCTGTCGGGGCGCGTTGGGACGGGCAACATCGTGGGCGTGGCCACCGCCATCGCCCTCGGCGGCCCTGGAGCCATCTTCTGGATGTGGGTTATCGCATTCTTCGGCGCCAGCACCGCCTTCATGGAGGCCACGCTCGCCCAGCAGTTCAAATTCCAGCATAAGAACGGATACCGCGGAGGGCCTTCGAGCTATATCGAGAAGGGTCTTGGATGCAAATGGCTGGCCGTGCTGTTCTCGGTGATCACGCTCGTGGCGTGCGGCATGCTGCTGCCTTCGGTGCAGGCCAACGGTGTGTCCACGGCTTGCGTCAACGCCTTCCAGCTGCCTCCTATTGCCTGCGGGCTCGGGTTTGCGTTCCTGCTGGGCCTGGTCATCGTAGGCGGTATAAAGAGCGTGTCGAAGGTGGCGTCGGTGGTCACTCCGTTTATGGCGTTCGCCTATCTGATCGTGACGTTCATTGTGATCGGAGGTCATATCGAGATGGTGCCGGGCGTATTCAAGATGATAGTCACCAACGCCTTTGGCATCCATCCGCTGGCGGGAGGCATCCTGGGCTCCACCATCATGATGGGCGTGAAGAGGGGCATCTTCTCCAACGAGGCGGGACAGGGCGGAGGCGCTATCGTGTCGGCATCGGCGTCTGTGTCGCATCCGGCCAAGCAGGGCCTCGCGCAGGCGTTCTCGGTATACGTGGACACCCTGCTGGTGTGTACCGCCACTGCGTTGCTGATCCTGTGCTCGGGCACCTACAACATTCTCGACGCCAAGACGGGAGAGATGCTGGTCGCCAGCGCACCCGAGCTCGGAGCCAACTACGTGGGTTTTACCCAGGGAGGAATCGACAGCGTGCTCGCCGGTTTCGGAAGCGCGTTCGTGAGCATCGCCCTGCTGTTCTTCTCGTTCACCACGGTGATGGCTTATTACTTCTACGGTGAGTCCAGCATCAACTATCTGTTCTCCGGTAAAATGAGCGGGAGCAAGGCGGAGAAGCTGGTCATCTGGATCTACCGCTTCCTGATCCTGGGAACCGTGGTGTTCGGCGCCGTCAAGGAGGCGGATACTATTTGGAAGATGGGCGACATTGGCGTAGGCCTCATGGCATGGATCAACGTGATAGCCCTCCTGCTGCTTTGCCCGCACGCCCTGCGCGCCCTCAAGGAATACGAAAGCTCGCTGAAGCACAAATGATATGAAAAAACTGTTCATCTGCCTTGCTGCCGTGTGTCTGCTGTGGACGTCTGACGCCCTGGCCTGCACCACCGCAGCCGTGACCTCAGGGTCTTCGCGCTCCGGCCGGCCCATGCTGTGGAAGCAGCGCGACACCTCCGACCCCTACAACCGCCTGGTACACGTGAGCGGCGGCACCTATGCCTACACCTCGATCTTCTCCTGCAAGGACACCCTCTGCACCGAGGCGTACGCCGGCATCAACGAGGTGGGCTTCGCCATCATCAACAACATGTCATACAACATACGCCCCGATGAGCTGGGCTTCGACGACACCCAGGAAGGGCAGTTCATGGCGGAGGCGCTGGCCAGTTGCCGCACAGTGGACGACTTCGAGCGGCTCGTGCGCGAAAGGCCGCAGCCGCGCATCCTCAGCACCAACATTGGCGTGATGGACGCTGAGGGCACGGTGGCTTACTTCGAAGTGTCCGACTACGACTACAAGCGTTACGACTCCGGCCCGGAGGGCTTCCTGTACCGCACCAATTTCTCGCTGTCGGGCGACGACCGCGGAGCCGGGCGCGTACGCTATCAGATAATGACCGACCTCACCAAAGGGAGGCACGTCTTCGACGCTCCCTTCTTCATGTCGGTGGCCCGTGCCCACGTGCGCGACGGCATCGACGCCCTGCGCGAGAGCCGCAGCGGATGGATGGAGGAGGACGACTACATCCCACGCACCAGCAGCGTGAGCTCCACGGTGATCGAAGGGCCTGCTGCGTCCGACAATCCCGCCTCCGGCCTTATCTGGTGTGCCGCCGGCTATCCTCCGTGCGCCTACGCCATCCCTGTGTGGGTGGCGGCCGGAGACCATATGCCCAAGGCGGTGTCGGGCCCTGCCGATGCCAACCGTGTGGCGGTGGAACTGTTCCTGTGGACGCACTCCGACTCTACCGCGGTGCGCAAGGTGGATGCGCGTATGCTGCGCCGCGTGGAGCGGGTGGTGAAGCGCTTCGAGCGCCGCGAGTTCAGGCTCGGCCGCAGGATGGACGCCCGCTTGAGGAGTTCCGGCATGGACCTGGCAGCCGTCGACCGCTACAACGAGGGCGTCGACCGCCGCTTTGCAAGATTCAAGAGAAGATTCAGACTGTAAGATATGAGACGCATTGCCCAATTCGCCCTTTTGCTGTGCACCCTGCTTGTGCTGGGGTGCTCGGAAGAGTATAAGCAGAACAGGATTTTTGAAAAGGGATTCGTCGTCGTGACCGACGCGGTGCCTGACGTGATCCTCGAGCCCCGCTATTTCAGCACCTACAATTTCGTAGGGGCCCGTATCGACGGGTATGAGGAGTCCACGGCTTTGCTTACCAAAGAAGCCGCTGCCGCCCTCAAGGAAGTGAGCGACGAACTGATAGCCAAAGGCTACAGGATCAAGATATACGACACGTTCCGTCCGCAGCGCGCCGTGAACCATTTCATCCGCTGGGCGGAAGACCTGGCCGACACCCTGATGAAGCCCAGCTTCTATCCCGACCTCGACAAGAGCGTGCTTTTCGACCAGGGATACATTGCGGCCAAAAGCGGCCATTCCCGCGGCTCCGTGGTGGATCTGACCCTCGTAGACATTGTGACGGGAAAGGATCTCGACATGGGCGGCGTGTTCGACTGGTTCGGCCCTGAAAGCCATCCCGATTTCTGCGGCAATCCCGAAACCGGAGAGTACACGGGCGACAACAGCGCCAGCCCCTGCGGCAGGAGCATCACTCCGGAGCAGTTCGCCAACCGCATGCTGCTGCGTAACGCCATGCTCGCCCATGGCTTCAATCCCCTCGTCGAGGAGTGGTGGCACTTCATCCTTGCCGACGAGCCGTACAAGGACATTTACTTCAATCATCCCGTAAGAAAACTCAAATGATGGACCTGCATTCGGAAGAACTGCTCGAGCAGTACCGCAGCCTCCTGCCCGTGTACACGAAGATGGCGGAGGAGATTCCGGCCAAACTGAAGGAATACTTCGACGAGGCCGGCCTGGTAGTGGCCGCCTTGGAGCACAGGGTGAAGACGGAATCGTCCCTTGCCGGAAAACTTGCGCTCAAAGGCGGGAAATACAAGGACATATTCGACATCACCGACCTGGTGGGCCTTCGCGTCATCACCTTCTACATCGACGACGTGGACAAGGTGGCTTCAGTGCTGGAGCGCCTGTTCGTGATAGACTGGGCGAATTCGGTGGACAAGCGCAAGGCGCACGAGACCGACAGTTTCGGCTATCTGTCCCTGCACTACATCTGCAGCATTCCGGAGACGGCGTATTCCGATCCGGACTATCCGGAGCTCAACAAGATACGCTTCGAGGTGCAGATGCGTACGGTCCTGCAGCATGCCTGGGCCAACATGAACCACGACACCGGCTACAAGAGCGGAGTGGAGATCCCGAAGGTGTACCTGCGCAACCTCAGCCGTCTCGCAGGCATGCTGGAGCTGGTCGACGACGAATTCAGCCGCATCCGCAGGGAACTCGCCGACTATCGCCGCCAGGTGCAGAACCTCGTGGCGTCCGGAGACCTCTCCGAGGTGCAGCTCGACGGCGATTCCTTCCGCAGCTATCTCTCCATACGTCCCTTCGACCGCCTTATGCGCCGTATCGCGTCCATCAACCAGGCTGAAATCCAGGAAGTGGACCTTTCGAAATTCCTCCCGCTGTTCCAGGCCATGCGCTTCAAGACCCTCGGCGACATCGACGCCATGGTGAAGGAGTATTCCGAAGCAGCCTACCAGATCGCCTGCTTCCAGATAGGACTCACGGATCTCGACATCCTGTCCTCCAGCGTGGCCCCGCAGAATCTCTGCACAGCTTTTATCCTTAAGAACGGCGGCGGCCGCATGGGCCTCAAGCTGATGCTGGACGAGCTCAACGGGCCTTCCGAGGTCAACGAGGCCATGGCGGATTACCTGGTAGAGCAGAGCAAGGACCTTCCTTTCATGAATCAATAGCATATGGCAAACAAACCGATCGATACAGAACTTCTTGACCGCGCTATAGTGTTCGCCGTCCGTGCCCACGCCGGCACCGAACGCCGCGGCAAGGGCTTTCCGTACATAGTCCACCCGATGGAGGCCATGGCCATCGTGTCCACCATGACCGCCGACCAGGAGCTGCTGGCGGCAGCCGCCCTGCACGACACCGTCGAAGACACCGACGTGACGGTGGAAGACCTGCGCGCCGAATTCGGAGACCGCGTGGCGGCGCTGGTGGCCGACGAAAGCGACAAATTCGAAGAGGGCGTGAGCGAAGAGGCCAGCTGGCATACCCGCAAGCAGGCCGCAATCGACCGCCTTTCCCGCGCCTCTCACGACGCCAAGATGGTAGCCCTCGGCGACAAGCTGTCCAACATGAGGGCCATCGCCCGCGACTATGCAGTGCAGGGCGATGCGTTCTGGAGCCTTTTCCACGTGAAGGAGCGCAGCGAGCACGAATGGCACTACCGCGGCCTTGCCGACGCCCTGCGCGAGCTTGAGGGCACGGCCGCATTTACTGAATTCGAACAACTCATAGACCAGGTATTCAATGGAAGCGATTAAGATATCCCTCAACGATTACGTGCTTTCCGGCGGCGGAGCCAACGGAGAGAGCTACGACCACAAGAGCGACCCTTCGGTAATGCTCAAACTCTATTTCCCCGGCAAGATCCAGCAGCCGCTGGACGAGATGATCCTTGCCCGCAAGGTCTACGACCTGGGCATCCCCACCCCTGAACCGGGCGAGTACGTGGTTACGGAAGACGGCCGCTACGGCATCCGCTTCAAGCGCATCGTGGGCAAGAAATCCTACTCCCGCGCCACTGCCGACGAGCCGGAGAAAGTGGGGCTCTTCGCCTCCGAGTTTGCGCAGATGTGCCTCCAGCTGCATTCCACCCATGTAGACCAAAACGCCTTCGAGAACGTCAAGGACCGTTATCTGAGGCTGCTGGAAGCGAATCCTTTCTTCACCCCTGCCGAGAAGGACAAGCTCGGGCGCTTTATTGCCGACACCCCCGACGAGGACACCGCGGTTCACGGCGACCTTCAGTACAGCAACGCCATTTTCGTGGGCGACAAACGCTATTTCATCGACCTCGGAGACTTCTGCTGGGGCAATCATCTGTTCGACATCGGCATGGTCTATCTGTGCTGCTGCCTCAGCGACGAGCCGTTCATCATGGAGACATTCCATATGCCCAAGTCCCTCTCCACCCGTTTCTGGCAGGAGTTCGCGCCGGTTTACTTCGGTGCCGGCAGGCCCCTGGCGGAAATCGAGGAGGAGATAGGCCCGTATGCAGGTCTCAAGACCCTTATCATCGAGCGCGACACCAAGCGCCCCATGCCGGAGTTCCGCGCTGTCCTTAAATCCATCCTATGAACAAGAAGGGTAGTTTGAAAGCCTTGCTGCTGGTCATCATAGCCGCGGCAACCCTTGAGGTGACAGGGCTTGTACAGTTTTATTTCTCCCAGAAAGGCATACGGGAAGAGGCCGGCATGCGTGCCGAGAGCCAGCTTGACGCAACCAGGAACAGAATCATGGACGTGGTAAACCAGGCGGAGGCTGCCGTGCGCAACAGCGTCTGGATCGCCCAATGGTGCATGAATTATCCCGACAGCCTGCAGCGCGTCTGCTGGCGGCTGGTAGAAGACAACCCTGTTGTAGTCGGCTCCACCGTCGCCCTTGTCCCGGGCTATAATGCCCGCAGGCCTCTGCTGGCCCCGTACGTATTCCGTAATCCCGAAGGTGAACTCCAGGCCCTGTCCCTGGCTACCGAGTCATACGATTATCCGTCCCAGGAGTGGTTCGTCAAGCCGCTCGAAACCGGCGGCGGATACTGGTCGGAGCCTTATGTGGACACGGGTGGAGGCGAGATGCTCATGACCACTTATTCCATGCCTATCAGGGACTATAACGGCAAACTTGCGGCCGTCCTTACCGCCGATATTTCACTGGACTGGCTCACCGAACTTGTGGGCAACGTAAAGGTCTATCCGCAGGCCTTCAGCATCATGCTGAGCCGCAGCGGCCGCCTCATGGTAAGCCCCGCCGAGTCGCTCGTGATGAAGAAGACGGTCGGAGAGTACGTGTCGGAAATGGACGATACCACCGGCTTGACAGGCCTTACCGACGCCCTGATGTCCGGAAGGTCCGGGAACATGGCTGTCAATTACAAGGGCGCAACCAGTTATGTTTATTTCTCGCCTGTGGAACGTACCGGCTGGTCGATGTCCATCGTGATTCCCGAGAGCGATATCTACGCCAACCTGCGCAGTATAGGAACCATAGTGATGCTGCTCCAGGTCCTTGGTCTGCTGCTGATTATCTTTATGCTCCGTTCCTTCTTCAAAGGGGAGGCCCGGTACAAGGCCCTCGACCAGAAGCGCCAGAGGATAGAAGGGGAGCTGCATATCGCCACGGGCATACAGATGTCCATGGTTCCCAAGAGTTTTCCCGCTTTCCCTGAGCGGCACGACCTGGACATGGCCGCCACCATCGTTCCCGCAAAGGAGGTGGGCGGCGACCTGTACGACTTCTTCATCCGCGACGAGAAGCTCTTCTTCTGCGTGGGTGACGTGAGCGGAAAAGGCATTCCCGCGGCGCTCGTGATGGCGGTCACGCGTACGTCGTTCCGTAATCTGTCGTCTTCTACCTGCAGCCCCGGCCGCATTGTGACCGCAATGAACGACAGTCTTTCCGCCATGAACGAGAGCAGCATGTTCGTCACTCTCTTCTGCGGCGTGCTGAATCTGGTCGACGGCAATCTGCTCTACTGCAACGCAGGACACAATCCCCCCCGTATACTGACCGATGCCATCCGGACCCTTCCGGTAGAGCCCAATCTGCCGCTTGGTATAATGCCGGGGTTCGAGTATAAGGAGCAGGAAACCGTGCTGAAGTACGACGATGCCATATTCCTCTATACCGACGGGCTCACCGAAGCGGAGAATATCAATCATGAGCAGTTCGGCGAGGAGAGGACTGATGCGGTGCTCCGTCAGCGCAGGAGCGCCCAGGGGCATCTTGAAGCCGTGAAGAAGGCGGTCGCCGGGTTTGTGGGCGAGGCGGAGCAGAGCGACGACCTCACGATGCTATTCGTCCATTATTTGAACCAGACCCACTCAGAAATGAAGGAACGCAGTATTGAACTCCTCAACGACGTACGGCAGATCCCCAGGATGGCCGAGTTCGTGGAGGCCGTCGTTGCCGAGAAGAAAATCGACAACGACGTTGCCATGGGCATACATCTTGCCATCGAGGAGGCGGTGACCAACGTTATGATGTATGCATACCCCGAAGGGACCGAGGGGAGCGTGGAGCTTAAGGCTGTGATGACCTCCGACCGCTTGTCGTTCATCCTGTCCGACAGCGGCAAGCCTTTCGATCCCACCGCGGCTCCCGACCCGGATGTGACGGCCAGCGCCGAAGACCGTCCGATCGGCGGCCTGGGCATTCACCTTGTGCGCAGGATAATGGACAGCGTGCAGTATGAGAGAAAAGACGGTAAGAATTACCTGACAATGACAAAAAACATTTGATACCATGGAAGTTAAGATTCAGAAACAAGAAAACGGAGTGATTGCGGAACTGATCGGGCGTTTGGACACTCCGGCCTCCCAGGAGGTTGCCCCGGCATTCGATTCGCTTAAAGAGGACGCCGCAGGAACCATTATACTCGACTGCACCCAGTTGAGCTATATCTCCAGTTCGGGACTCCGTCTGTTCCTTTCCACCCGCAAAGCCGCAGGCGAAAAGGGCGGCAAGGTCATAGTTAAGGGCATCAGCAACGATATCCGCACGGTGTTCATGATGACCGGCTTCCTCAACCTGTTCGAGATTCAGTAGAACCATGAAACTGCATAGCCTTGTCCTTGGCGTTGCCCTGTTATGCGCAACGCTTGCCGCAGGCGCGCAGGACAACGTAAAGCCGTATTTCACCACCGAGGAGCTGCCGGACCTGATCCAGTGCCTGCCCGCGCCTCCCGACACGCTGTCGCCGGCCTTCGCCTACGACATCATGCGCTATATGTGGGGCAAGACACAGCGCCAGGACCCCGAGCGCGCCGCCATGGCCCGCAGGGATGCCGTATGGAGCTATGAGGCCCTGCTGACGGAACTGAGCGTTCCCTTCGGACGGACCATCTCCAGCGAAGCCACGCCCGAACTCTGGAAACTCCTGGTCACCAGCCTCACCACTACCGACCAGATGCGCGTGGCCCCGAAGGCCTACTATCACAGGACACGGCCCTTCGCGCGTTTCCACGAAGAGCCGTTCATTGAAGACGATGCCGAATTCAGCGGAGAGGGCAGCTATCCCTCCGGGCACACCATGCGCAGCTGGACTGCGGCCCTGATCCTTGCGGAGGTGAATCCCGATGCGGCGGAGGCCATCTTCGCCAGGGCCTGGGCCTGCGGCGAGAGCCGCGTGATCTCCGGCGCGCACTGGCAGAGCGACGTGGACGCCACCCGCCTTGCGGCTAGCATAGGCTACTCACGCCTCCAGACCAGCCCTGCCTTCCGCTGCCAGATGAAAAAGGCGCAGAAGGAACGGAAGAGGTTAGAACGATAATCAGGCGCTTTCGTTCTACGGAGCGAAGGCGTCAATTGTGCTTGCGAAAGAACGAGCTAAGGAGTTAAGGGACCCTCGTTCCGAACCACCCGGACATATTTGTACGTTGCGCGGGAACGGTGATTACCTTCTACGGTACCAATACTAATTGTTGAGCCATCCGTAATGTGACTGACTGTTGCGCGAGAGCGGGCAACGGTATTCTCGCCAGCAATCTGATTCGCGGGTTTTCCGTCCTGCCCCGTATAGTCTACTGAATAATCTGGCTCGTTACCATTTACACGCAAGAAGTCCTTTTCCAGACGGACGGTAAGAACACCATCCAAGGTGTACGGTCTCAGTCGGGCGATTGTGCCATAGCCATAATGCAAGATGCCAATTTGAAGAAGGTCTTGACCGGGCGCTTCAGCGGGATTATGGGCAGGATAATAGAAATGAATATTGCCGGCCTTCCATAACAAATCGGAGGAACTATCACCAAAGGTCAGCAGATTATCCATACCGATATCATTATTTGCAGTGCCATCCTTACGGATATAAACACAATTAGTCACATCCATATAGGCATCAACGAAATCACCCTGGGCAAAGTTGAGCCCGGAAATAGATTGTTTATTCCACTTCTGATTAATCTGGCCAACCGTACTGCTGGATGTCCATGGTCCGGGATTCCAGCATTTGCCGTAGTACAGGATATCCATTGACCAGACATCCGATGTGATGCTCGTGCCATCGCTGCAGGCAGCGGTAAAGTAGAAGTAGAATTTTCCCTTATTTAATTCAGATAAATCTTCGCCGATTATGTTCTTTACATACGTATTAAGTGTTCCTGATTGAGAGGGGGCGGTATATGAGGCATCTCCCTCCCGCTTCCAATAGAAGGCGGCAGAAGTCGCTGTGGCGCGATCATTCACACTCTGTACTGTCACATTAACAGGGATACCGTTTGTTTCATCATAGGCAGTGGGGAACTGGAATGAAGATCCTGTTAGGTGCGAGACCAGAGTTACGTTATAGGCCTTCGTATACGTCAGGCCATCAGCAGATGTGATGGTGGCCTCGATGGTCATGGGGTGATTTAAATTTGCGCTATATGTATCAAGACCAAGTTCGGAGAGCGTTGGCACATTAACTACACCTGCTCCGGAATATGTTCTTCCAGAAATGGAAGTCGTAGAAAGCACCCGTTCACGAGTGACGCTCGTCTGGTCCGTATAACAGAGCTTGAACGAAATGCTCGACAATTCAACGGCATGGGCTTCAGTGGAAAAACTATACGTAAAACTGCCGCCTTGAGTGTCATTAGGATAGAAGTGCTCGTCGGCCGACAGGGTGCCGCTGAGCGGATTCTTCATCGTAACCGCCAGCTCATGGCTGCCGGACTGGCCGCTAAGATTGGAGAACGATGCTTCAATGGACATATCAGCATAAGGCAAACCTGCCGAAGAGATCCCCAGATCCGCAAGTGTCGGTATCCTGATAGACTGAACCCCTTTATACTGCAATCCCTTAGGTGTCACCATCTGGGATGTCAGGTCATAGGGCGTACGGAATCCGTTCTTAGTATACCAGAGAGTGAGAGTTGCACTCGTAAAGGTGGTGGCAGTAGAGGAGAACTTAAAGTCAATGGGAATCACGTCGCCCGGATAGATAGTATTGCCCTCGACTGCTATCTGGCCTGAAATAACCCCTGTCTGGTCCTCGTCTTTTACACATCGCGCACGTGTGATGCTGCCATCAGGAGCAATACAGTGTAACTTATCAGTGAACCGCCACCCAAGCTTGGAATATTCTGAACTCCAACTATTATCTTTAAGGGAGCCTAAAGAACCTCTGTTATAATATGTACGGGTGGGATAATAACCACTCTTATCTCCCTTAAGGTATGAAGAGGGAAGATACAATTCCATCAACAAGAATTCGGTATGGTTGGGGAAACGGTAGCCCGGTGGGCAATAATCATTGTTGCCCTTTTGGGTGACCTTGTCATTAACACTAAGCAATGTCTCACTAAAAGCATCTACAATTGTGCTATAAGGCTGTGTCACGAGCTTTGCGTATACGCGATTGTTAAGAGACATCTGGTCGTGGTATGGGAGCTCTCCGGGAGAATACTCACGGATAGATTTGGTGTTGAGCCGGCCGAAGTGGAAAGTATAAGACGCTTCAGGATTGTCGTAATTGCTAACATCGCCGCCATCGCTCCTTTCAAGGGTGAAATATTTATCCGGGAGGGTTGTTACCGGAGCAGAAGAAATATCTTTCACCACGCCACCATCGTCATATGTTCCGATATTTCGAATGCAACGGACGCTTTCGCCGGCCGCTGCCTCTTGCGGTGTCGACCACGTATGGTATTCAGAATTCGGGCCTGCCCAGTCGTGCTGCAAATCCGTTGCTCCAGCTCCTTCTTCTGACCATGCGACTTTTTTTGCGGTACTGGATACCACGTGCGCGCGCCACTGCCCAGATGCAGGCTGGTAAAGGCGGGCGCTCATAGACAGGGACTCATTACCTACCCAGAGGCCAATCAACTGCTGGGATGCCGCCATATACCAGCGAATCTCTTCCTTATCAATTTTCCCATTACCGTCATTGTCCCGGTTACGGGTAAGACACGACCATGCCATGCCGTGGTAATGATGGCTGGTGCCATATTCATCGGAGATATCATCATCCCGCAATTCAGGCACCTTGTTATCAACTTCGTAATTTAGGAAATTGTTCCAATAGCGAAGCGGGGTAGTCATAGAGCCTGAATTATTCTGCCTATTATACAATCCCCAAATATAGGCTGAATTCAGGCGTCCATTCTCCTTCCCTATATCCGTGTTGGCTCCAGATCTCTCAGACTCACTGCAGTTCTCCGGCCAATATAGCCAGTCACCGGCTCCGGCCGGCTCTTTCTGTTTTATTTCATCCACATGCTCGCAGCCCCAGATAGACCGCAAGGTGGGCTCGTATATATTGTAGATAGTCTGGATTGACTGCTGGATCACAGAGTGGCTGGATTCGATAACGTCGCTCTTGCGATCGCGGCTCTGCGTAGTCTTGGAGAGAATGTGCATCTCGCGCGGCTGAGCATTCACGAACGAACGCCATAGATTAGGATCGGCCGGAGGATCATCTCTTTCATCACGAGGGTCAACCTCGTAGTAGTACTCATCAATAAAAATGGTAGCACGGATATATTTGGGCCCATTCACAACATCCGCCTTGAAGTCGCTGGTGCCTGGGGACACAGTCTCTTTATTCGTTTCCTCAAAGATATATTGAATCAGCTGGCTGATATCCATGAGCTCTGGGTGCTGCGAGTCCCAAGGTCCGTGCTCTCCTACACCCCAGTCTTTGTTATATTTACCGTCTCCCGGATAGGCTAAGCGGTTGGTGCTATACTTATCATCAACAATTTTATTGATGCCAAATTTCACCCATCGGTAATCAAGCAGGGTTCCATCCGTATCATGCGGATCATAAACCGGGTAGTCAACCCCGCCCACGTTTTTATTACTCTTCTGAGGCCCACCGCCAACAGCAGAAGTAAAAGGAGTCTTCACATACCAGGAGAATTTCTCTGCCGAGGTCTCGGAATCATAGGTGAAGGTAATCGAGTGGTATTCGTAATGGCAGTCTGCATTCACAATCTCGTCATCCGTCAGAAGAAGGTAGCCCTCCTGGCCGGGCTGGACCTCATTGTCATTCTTTACTTCAGCATAGATGCTACCGGAGTTGACGATAGTGATCTCATAAGTGTAACATGTGCTACGGTAAGTGTTATAGTCGTCGAAGTCGGAATTTGAGAAGTCTCCCAGGTGGACTGTATAAATAGTATCTGAAGTAAGGGCATGATTCACACTGCCGCCCAATGCTGTAATACCAGCGGGCGTAAGGGTGAGAATCATGTCAAATTTCGCATAAGGGGCATTGGGCATAGCGTAAACCCATTCGCCGTTTTCTACGTAATATTCGGTATTAAAGCCCCCGTAACCGGTTTTGTCAGTATTGGTCTTTACTTGTTTTTCACGCTGATGGTATTGGTCTGCGTGAGCTTTCGCCGCAAAGCGGCTTTCAAGCATATAGAATGAGAAAACGTACCACGTGGAGCCTCCATCTTCGACGGTACCTTCAAAGTAGGCTTGTTCAGAGCCGAAATACACCGTTCCTTCAGGGGCGCGTCCCCCATCGTAATCAGAGAACAGATAGCAGCGGTCGGGGACGTTGCAGACCTCCCAGTACACTGCCTTGGCAGCGCTGATATAGGGCGTCAGATTATCCGGGTCGTTTACGCGAATCTTGAACTTGACCTTGGCATCTACAGGCCTCAGATATATCCGGTAGTCAGAGTTGTATGTTGTAGAAGGCGAAGTAGACCCCCATACCATCACCCCGGTATTGACATTCTTTGGATTCCCGTCTCCGTCTTCCGGAACGCCCAACATCAGGAAAAGGTTTTTGCGATTAACAATATCCTGGGTCAGTTTTACTTGAGCTTGTCGTAACTCATCATATGTGCGGATACCGTTCAAATAGTCCAGAACGTCTTCCTGATCGCCTAAATTGCAGATGCCATTATCTACGTTGGCGATTACTACCAGCTTGGCGCTGGAACAGACCTTGGTGGAGATTTTTACGGCACCGCGCGTCTTTGTCACTGAATTGTCGAGGGTACGGTTCTCTACATACCAACCCTCGTTGGGGCTACTGTCCAGATCGCTCAGGCTGGACTGTAAATGTTCATAAGAAAAATAACGGCCGTAGATTTTCTGTCCGCGAGTGACGTGCCCCTCTCCTTCACCATCGCAAAAAATCATCACATACAAGTCGTGTACGCGTTCTTCATCAGCTGCAGGTGCCTCAGCCTTAGTAGAGACATCCAGATCAACCATGTCATCTGTCCCGAAATCGATGCGCATGGTGATGGGCGTACCTTCCGGAAGATTGTTTCCCCACGAAACATCTTCCTCCATGATGCGGGCGCACGACGATACCAGCAGCGCAAGCGCCGCCGCTGCCAGGGTTGATATGAGAGAATAACTTTTCACGTTTAGTTAAAAGTGACCGTTTCTGTCTTTCCGTCCCAGTCCGCTACCTCGAAGTTGAAGGAAACGCTCTTGCCTTTGCTGATACGGGTGGTAATGGTCAAATGCTGGTTCCTTGCCAACTGGAGGATGTCCCTGGCGTGGTCGTCATGGACCTGGAGTCCGGTGTATGGATGATAATCCGTTTTTTCCGAGTCCATGTAAAAACTGATGTCGCAAGTATAGGGGCCGATGCTTGGGAAAACGTACCAGGACTTCGTGACAATATCTTCCCTGATAGATGATGTAGCAGGATTATCAACGGGAAGGTTAAGTGTCGACTCTACGGTGCTTAAATCCCCGGCCGTGGCCCAGGAGACCGGGAAATCGCTTTCGTTCGGTACCACGTAACCTGTACCTGGCCGCATGTGGTAGAAGGTATTGGCAAATTCGTATAAAGTGAGCGCGCTCCCGTACTGGTTCTCGAAAACTGCCGTCACTTTTGCAACGCAACGCAGCATCGCCAGCGAAATCTCGCCGCTGCCGGAACTTTGGAGGGTTACTGTCCCTTTTGCCGAAAGGGGAAGACGGGAGTTCTTGACTTTCAGGCAGGAGTGCGTATCCAAATCTTCAGCGTCCGGCTCAAACTGAAGCCCTTCGAGCTGGGTTTTCGATGTGAGCGCCGTGAGGTTAGTCACCGGGGTCTCACCGTTCTTCATGGTCCAAAGACCTTGCGTATTTGCAAAGGCAAAGACCGTATAGGAGGCACCACCTGTAAGGCCCGTGAAGGAAACTGATGTTTGGGTAACTTCAGGGGTACCTTCCACGCTGCCGGTTATAATTCCACCTCTCCCGCTGCTGGGATAGGTTGCCACGATGTCTCCATCGCTATTCGCAACCAGTATAACAAGATCTGGGACGCTCTCGTTGATATAGATTCCTCCTCCGTCGGCCACAACGCCATCCGGCTCTTCGGATCTGGTCTGGAGGGCTCCGGTTTCAAACACAATGCGAAGACTGCCGCGGAGATTATCCTCCGGGGCGCATGAAACAGCGCTCCAGCAAATCAAAATCCATATGAACAGTTTTCTTCGCATCAAATAAGAATACCAGGAGTTTCAGCTTCCACAGAATCCCATGGCGTAGTCGTGACGGTCACCAATAAGCCGCCATCCAGCCGCATGGATATGATGTAGATGTATTTCACTCCGATTTCCCAAGAAGTTATAGGGGTTCCGTCATCGCGTTCAATACCATTTAACGGTATTTCCACGTCAGGATCGGTTGTCGTTCCGGCCACAGTATAATTCAGCAATAACTTTGGCTCGTAATAAGTCAGGTTCTGAGGAATCATTATCTGGAACTCGCTCGTCCAGTTATTCCCGTGGTTAATGGTCTTGCCCGGGGAAAGACGCCGAACCTCCTTCGAACTGGGCATGAGATTCGCCCATCTCAACACCGTGCTGCCATAGTTGTCAAGACTTACTTTTGCATCGGCGCTTACTACCAAGTTCTGGAACTGCAAGTAGTTCAGCGTAACATCGGCGCTGGTTGAATTGTTTATTATCTTTATGGCCACGGCGCTGCCCATATGGGAAAAAGCAAAGCTCACTCTGTCCTGTCGTGTCGCCTGATCGCTACCGCTGCGTCTGTAGGTAGAGCCAAGAATGTCATACTTGTCTCCACCGGCAGGAGCGGCTTCCGATGTGTTGTCATAATCATAATGAGTGGTAACAGACAGGTTCCCAACCGCATCTTCTTTTACTGTTCCAATGTTGGCCGGAGAGACGGCTACAAAGTCGTAGTAATCGGACAAACTACTCCAACTCCAAGACTTAACAGGAGTGTAACTCCATGAGTCTTTTACGACAATACCACCATCTTCCTGATATTCATGACCAACCACAGTCCCGATAAAAACATCAGTGTGTGTGCCTGCAGATACTTTTTCTCCGAAAACCGAGAAGGTGTCGTCGTTGGAAACAAAGCTTTCTGTCGTAGCTTTAGTGCTGGCATCATCACGCAGTAGCGGGGACCAGGCGGAGAAGGAGATGGCTCCTTCCTCCGCGGGGTCCAGCTTTGCGGTGCACCCTGCCAGGATGGACAGGGTGCACGCAACAGCTGCCATGCGTATGATGCGATTAAGCATTAAAACTAGTTAAGGAGGTAGTGATAGCCGTTGTCTGTTGCTGCAGTCCAGTTCGCGATAGTAGCAGCAAAGGTGATGGCGTTGGCGCCGATAGTGATGATGTAAGTATAATGCGTTCCAGGAGCCCAGCCGGCAATGTAGGTTGCGGAAGTATTATTGTAATCCTGGGCAGTGTCAAATTCTTTAAGATCAAATGAAGCTGTATAATTAGTCGATGATGAATTGCCGCTTTCACATGTTGTGATGGTGTAGGCAATGTTCACCGTCTGATCAGTAGAATGATCAGTTTCTTCGGCTCTGAAAGTCTGCGGCATTACAACCAGCTTTGAGATAAGGGCATCCGGGCTGTTGGCAGAAACGGCATTGACATCGGTAGGAAGCGTAACCGTCTCATAACCACTCGTGTGATTGTATGTCTTCTTCGCGGCAGAAGTATTAGGGGTCCACGTTGAAGCACCCAAAACCGGAGCATAAGGGTCCGAGGCGCCATACTCGCTGATGCTGAACGTGCCCGTACCGTCAATGTTGGTAAGCGAGACAGAGGTGACCTCAACCTTGATGTAGTTGCTGGCATCTTCTCCGGTGGGGAGTTCGAGGTCGTTGTGTTTCTGAATCTTCAGATCAAGCAGCGCCGCAACGTGATAGAAATCCAGATTGACAGTATTGCCAAAGTCAGCGTTGGCAACTTCCTTTTTCGCCGCGACAAGGACATCTTTGATATCGCCCTTATTCGTATCACCACCAAGGAATTCAACATCCCCGCTGGTGAGCGCTCCAGTATATGCTCCGGAGGTCTGGGTGGCAGTAACGCCTAACCCTGCAGGTGCAACTGCGAAGAAGGTATAAGAGGAGGCAGACGGGTCCCAGAAGCGCTTGGGGGCATAGGTCCAGGCACTGGTCTCTTTCGTAACAACCGTTCCATCGAAAATAGCGGTGCTTGTTGATGAAATGGTTTTAAAACCATACACGTTGAAAGTGTCCCCTGTGCCAAATTGGTTGCCACTGGGGTCGTGTGCTTTTGTCAGGGTCTCCGTCCAAGTTCCAAACCCGATGGCCGGAGTGGTGGTCTCTTTGACCTCGTAGGTCTTTGCGCAAGCGGCGGCCAGAAGGGCTGCGGCTGCAATGATCAATAACTTTTTCATACGCATAAAAAATGTTAATAGTTTGTTAATTAATAGTTTTCAGTTTTGTATAGTGTCTCTTCGCTTCGCTCAAAATGACAGAGCCCTGCCAAGAATGAATAATCAGTTAATAATGGTTGTACTTCCTGTTTGCTCTCCCCATTCGCCAATCAGCGCCTGGAAACCGCCGCCGCCACTATCAGGCGGGACATCGTCAGGAGGAAAGTCGTTCACGTCCAGGTCCACGGTAATCACGCCGCCGGTGGGGAGATCCTGGAACTGGTCCGTAATGTCAATTCTCACATTTTTGTATCCTCCATTGTCATATGACAAACTTAATACCAAATAGTGTCTGGCGTCATCGGCCTCTTTCTCGTTGCCGCCAGTGCCGTATGGATTGCGGCATCCCTTGAGGCCGAAACTCATCACGCGGCCTCCCAACAGGTCAGGATCTTCCTCCTTGTTGATGTACATGTCGAAGGGGATACTCACGGTCTGATCCCAGGTTTGCCGTGTTACCAGATTCACTCCAGCGGCGACTCCGGTGATGGCTGCGCCTCCACCACATCCAACAACCCTGCCTTTGTTGTTATGGAGCCTTACCTGAATGAGGTAAATGAACGTGGAAGGCAATAGCTCACCCTTTATACGCAGGACATATCGGCCGTCTATGTATTCATAAGTGCTCAAATCGTCCGTTATTACGTGGCCCCAGTCAAAGAGGGAGAACAACTCGTCAGGGGCATATGCCACATGCTCTTCTCCGGTATAGATGTCATCATTACTCTCGGCCTTTGATTTCTGGGCGATGGTCTGAATTATGGCGGACTCCCGGAGGCCGGGGGAGATGATGCGCGTTGTGGCCTGGATGGGCGCCAGGTCATCCTCCGATTCAAAGAGGATGACATGACTGTCGTTGTTATGGAACAGGAAATTGTGGGTTCCCACAAAAACGCGGACGCTTCCTTCCTGCCCCATGAAATTGTGGGTCTGGTGCGAGATGGGTTCCCCGTCCAGTCCCTGGGTATACACGTGCAGGCGCATGCTCTTGGGATCCTTGTAGGACAAGGGCCCCAGCGACTCTTCCACCCAGGCGAAGTCCCAGATGGCTTCCCAGTTCACCTGCCACATGAACTCTACCTGCACTTTCGTAGAAAGGACAATCTCCGCATCCACGGCCTTCCTGAAATGCAACGGCGGATCTATCTGGCAGCTACAGGTTGCCGCCAGGATAAGCCACAGGGCTGATATGAGCCGCCATCCTCTCATCTTTTCTTTTTGTGGTTAAACAGGTCTGCTCCGATGGAAATGTATACACGGGTGGGGCCTACCCAGAAGAAGCGCTTGTTGCGCAGCTGGAACTCTTCCGGATCTCCGATATAGTCGTAATAATACCAGCCCGTTGCGTCTCCGCCGTAAAAAAATGCATCGTATGGTGCGTATTCCACGCCAAGAGCCAAACCAACATCTATGAACCAGCGGCTCTTTCCAAGCAGCCACTTGTGGCCGATTCCCAGGGATGCCCCCAAGGCCTCTCCCAGCCAACCTTTGTTGCTGTTAAGTCCGATGCCGTAGCGAGCGACGTTGGCGTTGGCCAGCAGGTAAAGGCCCTTGAAACGCTGCTCCTGGTCCTCCCGTTTGGGGAAGTAGCGGCGCGTCCAGAGGGTGATGTTGTTGATCTGCATGAAGCGGTGGGTGTCCCAGTGCTTCCACATCGGCCACTCAACGTCGGCGCCGAAGGTGAAGTGCTTCGCGTTCCTGGGATAGAACTCCGCGGTGAAGCTGGGAATAGAGGTGATTCCGTATTCCGGTATCCAGGTGATGTCGTAGGGGATGTTGGTGCTGATGGCCATGACCGGTGTGCGGGTGCGCGTAGTGTCCACGCCCGCGCGCACGCTCACGCTGTCTTCACCCGCAAGGGGGAAGACCAACTGGAGGGCCAGAAAAGCCGATATTAGGGTCTGCAAAAACATGCGCAATTTGCTTGCAAGTTACAAATATAAATATAGTTCAAGCAAATTGCAAATGTGTGGAAGGAATTTCGCAGGATCAGCGCACGAGAGCGGGGTTGTAATTGAAAATCGTTCCCCTGCGCTCGTTGGCCGAGTTCTTGGAGGCGAATCCGCAGTAAATCAGCCCGTTACGCCATTTGACGCCTTCGGGTTCCATGTAGCCGGTATCAGTGATGCCGGCGTCTTTCAGTGCCTTAAGGTCTTCAAGTGCCTTGATGGTCGTCAGCGGAACCACGGTGGTTCCGTCGATCTTGCGTACCTGCACCCATCCCGGCGAAGGTGTTCCGTCGGCGTGCCCGTTGCCCTGGGCCTGGTACACCAGGCCGCCGTGGATGTCGAAGCCCTGCCATGAGATGGTGGAGCCGTCGGCGTACTTGCCGCGCGAGATCGAGAAATCGCCCAGCGGAGTGACCTTGGTGGCATTCCTTGCCTTGACGACAGGAGTCACTGTCCTTTCCGTAACAGGCGCCCCGCTTTCGCCGCCGTAGGTAATCGCGTCGAGGGTGATGTCCTCTTCGGGCAGTGCCCTGAGGGCGCTGAGGCGGTAGGTCCTGATGCGTCCGGTCGAGATGCCCAGGATGGTGAGCATGTCGCCCTCGAAGTCAACCGCCACGGAGATGTTCGACTCGCCGAAGTAGTAGTTCTCCACGCCGTCGGCGGGGTTGAGGGTGGAACCTGCCCTGACGGGGAAACGGGAGACGATCTGGGCTCCCCAGTACTCTCCGGAGGCGTTCTTGCTGGAATAGTTGTCCATCCACAGCCAGCGGCGGCCGTTCGCGTCCTCCTCGATGGTGAAGTTGGACCCGTGCCCGGTGAAGTTTAGGGTCATGTACTCCGAAGGCTGGTTTCGGCCGTTACGCGGTCCCCAAGAAAGATACACGCGGAACTTGCTGTTCAGCTGCGTGTAAAAGATGGTGCCGTCTTTTGCAATGTCGAAGCTCTGCATCACGGCCGACGTGGTGCGGAGCCGTCCTGTGCTGTAATGCATCACGTCCGAGAAGGACGAGTCGAGATACAGGTCTTCTGGTACCGGTTCCCTGGAGCTTACCTGCGAGACCAGCATCGAGCGGCTGTCGGCCCCGCAGGTGAAGCGCACGAATCCCGAACGCTCCTCGCCGGCAGCGGCGGCGCTCACGCTTACTTCCACGCTGTGGCTTCCGGCTTCCCCGGAAGGGGGCGTGACGGTCATCCATGAAGGGGCCGAACTCTCCCAGCGGGCCGTGGCCGTGAAGCTTATGCCGAAGCTCTCGCCTTCGGCGGGAGCGGACCGGTCTTCCAGCCCGTTCATCGCGGTGAATTCGGCCTTTACGTCAGGTTCGTCCTGCTCCCCGTTGGGAACGGGGTTGCAGGACAGAACCGACGCAAGTGCCGCTGCTGCAATGATTGCAAAACAGCGATTCAGCATTATGCTACTGATTGAATGAGACTCCGGTTACGGAGCTGCCGTTTCCGAGCTCCTTGCCGAACAGCATTCCGGCGAAGTTGCCGCCGTCGGCCTGGGTGGCTGTGTCACCGGCCACGATCTTACCGGCAACCTTTCCGCTCACGGCGGTGGTGTAGGCACTGTTGGCGCCGCCAATCAGGCCCACGGTGCAACCGGGCAGGGTGGTGAGCACGGTCTTGGGACCCACGATGACGTTGGTGAAGCTCGAGGACTCCAGGGCACCGCCGCCGATGATGCCGCCCATGCCTACGTATTTGACACTGGCGGAGTTGGTGGTAATTTCGGCTTCGTTGGTGCAGCCGTCGACCACCACGGTCGCCACTACTTCGGCGTATGCCACTATGCCTGCAAGCTGGGCGCGGGCGCCGGAGTTGTCGGCGTTGGTCTGGGTGATGCTGCCGGTGTTCTTGCAGTCCTTGTAGGTGTAGGTGCCGCCGGAGTTGCCGGCGAGTGCGCCGATACCGCCGAGACGGGTACGCAGCTGGGTGCCGCCGGTGTCGGAAGTGATTTCGCCGGTGTTCACGCAGCCGTCGTAGAGCACCTTGCAGCCCTCGGTAGGCGTGCCGTAGTAGCCGGTGATGCCGCCTACGTAAGCCCACTTGGTGGTGGAGTATCCGGTGGCGTCGTTCTTGATGCTTCCGTTGTTGGTGCACTTCTTGAACGATGCGTTGACCACGTTGTTCGTGTATCCGACGATTCCTCCCATACGGGCGGTGCCTGCTCCGTCATAGGTGAGGGCGCCGTCGTTGGTGCAGGAGTCGATGTCGGCATTGTCGGCGCAGTGTCCGCAGATGCCGCCGATCTGGGAGGCCTTGGACTCCTTGCCGTTGCGGGACATGCCCACGGAGCCCTTGTTGGTGCAGTTGACCACCTTCACCTGACCGAGCGCGTGGCCGATGATGCCGCCCATGTGATGGGTGTTGAACGCGGTCGCAGTGATGTTTATGCCGTTGGTGCAGCCGTCGATAACCGCGCTGCCCTCGGCCCATCCGCAGATACCGCCGATGTAATAGGTGTAATCGGTGCCGTTCTCGTTGTCAGGAGGACACGAAGTGATGGATCCGGCAGTCTTTAGGTTCTTGACAGTGACTCCGACGACCTTGCGGAAGACGCCGGCGCACTGGGTCTTGAGATTGTCTGCAGTGTACGGGGTCTTCTCCTCGATCGTCATGTTGATGGTGTGATTCTGGCCGTCAAAGTTGCACGTGAGCGCGGGGATGGGCTCGGTGACGGTGATGTCGGCGGCGAGCTTCACGGTCTCGGAAGCCTCATACTTCTCGGCCTCCAGCAGGTCGGCGAAGGTCTTCCAGTCGTCGGCGGTCTTGATTTCGGTGATCTTGGTCACGGGCGCGGGACCTTCGTTCTGGGGGACGCCCTGGGTGACGGACACCGTGATCTTCTTGGAAGGTCCGTTCACCGAGAAGGTGCCCTTGAGGGCCTTGCCGGTCTCGTTCTTGGGAGCGCTCACGGTGAGGGTGGCGTTGCCTTCTCCCTCGGAGGGAGTTACGGTAAGCCATGAATCCGCGGTGGTGGTCGCCCATTTTCCGTTGGACGCAACGGCCACGGTCAGGGAACCGCCTTCGGGTGCGAACTCCAATACGGTCGGGTTTGCCGACAGCTCGTAAGGCACGTCCTGGGGCTTTTCGGTGCAGGCTGCCGCGAGTAACGAAAGAGCAATGAATAATGCTGTCTTTTTCATGTTATGGTCTTGTTTTGTGTTTGTCCGTTTTCTACCAGCCTGCGTTCTGGTCCAGCTGGTCGTTCATGGTCACGCTGGGACCGGGAACGGGATAGAGGTACTTCTTCTCGCTCCAGGAATACTGCTGCTGGTTCTTGCGGTAAGGAAGTATGTAGCCCTTGTTGCCCTGAGACAGTTCGTGCCCGGTGCCGGAGAGGGTAGAGCCGTTGTAATTGATGGTGAGCACGTGCAGGCCCGCCTTTTCGGTGAGCTTCGCGGATACCATGTTGTCGGCCACTCCGTCGCCGTCCAGGTCGAGTTCGGTCTCGATGGAAGGGATCCACATTCCGGTCTTGGGGCGCACCAGGAGCTCACCCATGTGCCAGCGGCGTATATCCTGCTGGCGCAGGTTCTCCATGGTGAACTCAATGCCCCTCTCGCGCCTGATTTCCAGAATCACGGGGTCGGTCACCTCGCCGAGGAAGTACTTCACCATGTAGGGATCGGCGGTCTTGGGGTAGATGCTCTTGACTCCTGCACGCTCGCGTACGGGCTTCACGGTGGCGTTCCACACCGCCTCGGTGCACTTGCCCTGCTCGGCCTTGGCCTCCGCGTAGCTCAGGAGGATTTCCGCATAGCGGATGAGCGGCACGTCGGTGTAGGTGGCGGAGTTGATCTCGTCCAGGTCGATGCGGTCGTAGAGCCACTTGACGGGCTGGTATCCGGTCTTGGAATACACCAGGTCGGGTGCGTAGTGCTTCTTGCCGCCGTCGCGGGTGAAGCCGGGCGTGCGCATGGTCTGCGCCAGACGCAGGTCGCGGCCTTCGCACTCCTCCTGGAAGGTGGCTTCGTAGTAGCTCTCGCCGCTGTACCTGGAGGTGAAAGGCGTGCCGTCCAGCATCAGGTAAGTCATCACGAAGTCGCGGTTGAAGGCGTACTGGGCGTGCTGCGCGTTGATCATGTAGTCGTTGATGGAGTACTTGGTGTTGTTGACCTGGTAGGTGGCGTCGTAGTCGCGGGCCCAGATGAACTCCTTGGTAAGGTTGGCGCAGCCGTCGTCGTTGGTGAAGAGGTCGCGGTACTGGGTGCTGCGCTTTGCGGGAGTGTCGATGATGCCGTAGATGCCGGCGTTCATGATCTCCTCGCAGGCCTTGACGCATTCGTCGAGATACATGTTGCCTTCGGCCTTCTCCGCGTCGGTCCAGGGCTTGCCGGTGGAAGGATCAACCGCGTGGTACTTGCGGTAGGTTCCTTCGAACAGGCAGAAACGGGCCTTGTAGGCAAGCGCCACGTATTTGTTCACATAGGAGGAGCGCACGAGGTACTTGGCGTCGCCCGAGCAGTTCTCGCATGCGAAGTTGAGGTCCTCGAGGATCTTCGAGCACACGTAGGAACGCGGATCGCGGGCCTTGTAGAGGGCGTCCTTGTCGGTGGGGTCGATGACCTTGTCGTAGAACGGACACGCTCCTATCTGCTGCACCTTGCCTATGTAGAACAGGGCGCGGAAGAAATGGCCCACGCCTTCGTAGTGGTTGTGGACGTCCTCGTCCACCACGGCGTCGCCCATATGCTCCAGATAATAGTTGACCGTTCTCAGGAACGACCAGCTCCAGCTCGTCATGTCGCCGACGTCGTACTTGTCGGTGTAGAAATTGTACAGTCCGTCCCAGCCGTGCGTGTCGGTGTAGCGGTCGCCGTTGATGAAGTCGATGATGGCGGGCATCCACGTGCGGATCATCGAGTTGCTGTAGATGGACAGGGAGGTCTCATCCTTGAAGAAGTATTCGCTCTCTATGGAGTTCGGATTCTCTTTGGTCAGGAAGTCCTGGCATGCGGTAGCGAGCATGCAGACCGAAAGGAAAACTGTGATATATCTTTTCATGATCGTTCCTCCTGCTTAAAAGGTTAAATTGACACCGAGGGCCAGTGACATGAAGGTCGGGTAGGCCGTTCCGTTGAGGGCGTTGGAGCTGAAGTCCTTGTCGCCCCCGTCGAGGCCTTCCGGATCAAGGTTGGGAGCCCACTTGTGAAGTGGCGTGTAGGTGAGGAGGTTCTCTCCGTTGAGGAAAACCTTGATTCCCTGCATTCCGATGGCCTTGCAGACCTTCTCGTTGAAGGTATAGCTGAGTTCCACGTTCTTCAGACGGATGTATGCCGCATTCTGCATGTACCTCGTGTTGGGCATGGAGAGCACGGTCTTCTTGTCTTGCGAGTTGCTCTGGTAGGTCGTGGGTCGCGGCCAGTAGGCGGTGTCCCAGTTGGTGCAGTTGCCTTCCTCGTCGAACTGCGCCACGGTGGGGTTGGTCAGACGGTGGATGGTAGGCGTGAAGTAGAAGAACGGACGGGCGTAACGGCCCCAGAAGTATCCGGAGTCGTAGCCGGGATACCAGTCACGCTTGCCTACGCCCTGGAAGAAGAGGTTCAGGCCGATGCCGTTCCAGTTGCCCGCGAGGTTGAGGCCGAAGCGGTAGCGGGGCAGGCAGTTGCCTATGATGCTGAGGTCGCCGCAGTCGTCCACCGCGAGACCGTTGTAGTCGATCTCGCCGTTGAGGTCGAGGTCGGCGAATTTCACCTGGCCGGGGTAGGTGTCGTTGTTGACCGTCTGCTTGAAGTTCTGGGTGGGGGAGTTGGCCACGTCGTCCCAGTCCTTGAAGAGGCCCACGACGGTGTAGCCCCACATCTCGCCGAGTTCCATGCCCTCGTAGTAGTCGGGTTGGCCGGTGTTGTCGATCAGGTTGGCGATGGTGCCGAGCTTCTTGCCGTCGTTGCCGTTGAACTTGGTGACGAAGGAACGGCTGTCCCATAGCGTGCCCTTGACGCTGTAGCTGAAGGGCTTGCCGCCGAGCGACAGCTGGTCGCGCCACTGGAGCGACACTTCCCAGCCGTCGGTGCGGAGTTCGGCGTTGTTGCCCTTGGGCGCCGAGGCTCCGAACACGCCGGGCAGTGTCTCGCCGGCGGTGTACATGTTCGTGGTGTTGCGGCGGTAGAGGTCAAAGGTGGCGGACAGGCGGTTCCTGAGGATATCGAAGTCCAGGCCGATGTCGTAGGTGGTCGACGTTTCCCAGGTCAGCGACTGCGGCACTATGCTGGCCACGCTGGTGACGATGGGGAGCTCGCCTCCGATGGTGATGTCGGTGGCCTTCGAGAGCGTCATCTCGGAGGTGTACTTGTACGGAGCCACGCTGCCATTACCCATCGAGCCCGCGGAGACGCGCAGCTTGAGGTTGTCGATGACGGAGCGTGACCAGCCCATCCAGGGCTCGTCGGAGATGCGCCAGCCGGCGGAGAACGACGGGAAGAAGCCCCAGCGGCTGTAGGTGGGGAACTTCGAGGAGCCGTCGTAACGGCCGCTGACCTCGAAGAGATAGCGTCCGAGGAGGTTGTAGTTGAGTCGGTAGAAGGCTCCCATGAACGCCCACTGGTTGCCGGCCTCGGTGACGGTGGCTTCGCCGTCCATCAGCGCCAGCGAGGGCTTCTGGGTGGTGAATCCCAGGCGGGTGGCCTGCAGGGTGTGGTAGTCGCTCCACTCAACGTTGTAGCCGAGCAGGGCGGTGAGGGAATGCTTGTTGCCCAGCTTGGGAGTCCAGGTCGCATATGCGTTGGCCGCCTGGTACAGGGTGTGGTAGTCGTTCTTGACGAGCTTTTCGCCCTGGGTGGGGCTCTCGGCCACGAACACGCCCGGCGACTTGGAATACTCGACCATGCGCTGGACTATCACCCTCTGGCGGTCGGTAATGTTGAAGGAATAGTCGGCCTGGAATTTCAGAACGTCCTTCAGGATGTCGATGTCGAGGCCGGTCTTGTTCCTCAGGTATACGTAGTTGTCGGTGAGGTAGTTGTTGCCCTCGGCGTATGCGGCATAACCGGTTCCCACTGCGGCGGGGGTCCAGGACCCGTCGGGGTTCTTCAGGCCCACCATCGGGTTGGCCCAGTGCTCCATGATTCGCATGACGCTCTGTCCGGCCTGCTGGCGGGGCAGGTAGGTGTCGTCCACGCTCACGCTCATGTTGTTGTGCAGCTTGAGCCAGGGACGAATCTTGAGGGAACCCTTTGCGCGGATGTTGTATTTCTTGAAGTCCTCGTTACCCACCTTGAACACGCCCTGGGAGTCGTAGAAGCGCCCCGAGATGTAGTAGTCGGCGTTCTCGTTGCCTCCGGACACGGAGAGGTTGTGCTCGGTGGAATAGTGGTACTGGCGGTAGAAAGCGTCCAGCCAGTCGAAGTTGTCGTAGTAGGCGTAGCCGAAGCCCGGCACGTCGTAGTTCTCTTCCACCTTGGGCAGGCTGGGGTCTCCCTTGCGGCGCTTGATCTCGTTGTAAATGGCCTCAGAGTATGGAGCCTTGTTGTCCAGATGGTTGAGCCTCGACTTGGAGCCGTTGTAATAGCCGTCGTACACTGCGATCCAGATGTCCAGCCATTCGTTGGAGTCCGAGATGGCGTCCGGAATGACCGTGCGGCGGTTGACTATGAACGAGCCGTTGTAATTCACCACCGGGCGGCCCTTGGCGGCCTTCTTGGTGGTGATGAGTATGACTCCGAAGGCGCCGCGGGCACCGTACACGGCCGTGGAGGAAGCATCCTTCAGCACGGACACGCTTTCCACGTCCTGGGGATTCACCATCGAGAAGTCTCCTTCCACACCGTCGATGAGCACGAGCGAGGAGCCTCCTGCGCCGATGGATCCCGTTCCGCGTACGTTGTAGGAACCGCCGTGGGACGGCTTGGAGTCGTTGAATGTGATGTTGAGGCCGGCGATTTCGCCCTGGAGGGCGCGTGTCAGGTTGGACACGGCCCTGTTGCCGATCGCCTGGCTGCCGACGGCGTCAACGGAACCGATGAGGTCGCGTTTTTTCATGGTGGCGTAGCCTACCACCACCGTCTCGTCAAGGAAGAGATGGTCTTCTTCGAGCTGCAGATTGATTACGGAGCGGCCGTCGACGGCTACTTCCTGGCTGACGAAGCCGATGCTGGAGAACACCAGTGTGGCGCCGTCCTTCACGGCTCCCAGGGTCCAGGAGCCGTCGGAATTGGTTACCGTGCCGGAAGATGTGCCCTTGACAAGAATACTCACTCCGACCAGGCCTTCGCCCTGGGCGTCGGTCACTTTGCCTGAGATCTTGTGCTGGGCATAGGCAAAGCCACCGGCCACAAGCAACAGACTCAAGACAGCGAAAAGTTTTCTTAACATAGAGTCAATTAACAGGTTGGTTGTTGGTTATCGTTTTGCGTAACAAATTTAGGTTTTTTCGGCGGCAAATCCAATATAAATGCCCTTGTAATGCGATTTATTGCTATATTTGTGTGAAACTCAACAGCTATGCACCTACACGAAGAAGCCGCGCGCTGCCTGCTCTGCCAGGATGCGCCCTGTACCAAAGCCTGCGGGAAAGGAGATCCCGCCCGCGCCGTCCGCGCAATTCGATTCGACAATGAAAAGATAGCCTCCAGATGGCTGGAAGGCTGTTCCGACGAGGATCTGGCCCGCGCCGAGAAGGCCTGCATCCATTACGACATGCCCATACGCCTGCGCGAAATCGCCAGGGCGCTGGACGGCTCTTCGCCGGCCCCGGAAGGGAGCAAGCCGTCGCTGGCAATCGACTTCTGCGGCATTCCCTGCGAGAATCCTTTCTTCCTGGCGTCTTCGGCCGTGTGCACGGGCTATGAGATGGTTGCGCGCGCCTTCGAAGCGGGCTGGGCGGGAGTGTTCTACAAGACCATCTGCATGCAGGATATCAATGAGGTCTCGCCCCGCTTCGACGCAGTCAAGGACGGGCAGACAGTCATAGGCTTCCGCAACATGGAGCAGCTGAGCGAGAATCCCGTCGACGTTGACTTCGACATACTCAGGCGCCTGAAACAGAACTACCCCTCCAAGGTGGTCGTAGCCTCCATAATGGGCCAGAAGGAAGATGAGTGGATAGAGCTGGCGAAGATGGCGGAGGCCGCCGGATGTGACGCCGTGGAGCTCAACTTCTCCTGCCCTCAGATGCGCGAAAGCGGCATGGGCAGCGACGTGGGCCAGGATCCCGAACTCGTGACCTTCTTCACGGCCTACGTGAAGCGTAGCGTCGGCATTCCCGTCATTCCCAAGATGACGCCCAACATTGCGCATATCGCCCAGCCGGCCATGGGTGCCTATTTCGCCGGGGCCGATGCAATTTCTGCCATCAACACCATCAAGAGCGTTACCCTGGGCGAGGGCTCCGAGGTCAGCGGCTGCCAGACGGGCTCCGGATACTCCGGCAAGGCCGTCAAGCCCATCGCCCTCCGCCACATCCTCGCAATGGTCAAGAACCCCATGATGAAGAACATCCAGTACAGCGGTATAGGCGGCATCGAGACATGGCGCGACGCCCTGGAGTTCATCCAGCTCGGCTGCCGCAACGTGCAGGTATGCACGGCCGTTATGCTCTATGGCTACCGCATCGTCGACGACTTGATAGACGGCCTGCAGAACTACATGGCCGAAAGGGGAGTGACCAGGCTGGAAGACCTGGTAGGCGAACTGCTGCCAAAGTTCTACCTGCCTTCCGACCTCGACCGCACGACCGTGGTCTTCCCCAGGTTCGACCGCGAAAAGTGCATAGGATGCGGCCGCTGCGCCATATCATGCGCCGACGGAGGCCATCAGGCCCTCCGCTTCGATACGGAAACCCGGCGGCCCCAGCTCATGGGAACCAAGTGCGTGGGATGCCACCTCTGCCGCCTGGTCTGCCCCGTGGGCGCCATCGGCCTTAGCAAGAGGGTGGAAAAGAATAGGGATATTCGCCGATAATAGCTACTTTAGCGCTCAGGTGATGCTTCCAACGGCTAGGCGTGACAGGTTGTTGCGCAGCCTGCGGAAGATGTTCCAGCGGCGCACTTCGTCGAGGGTGATTTCCAGGCAGCGGGTACGCGTCTCCTCAAGATAGAGTTCTCGGGCGTCTGCTGCCATTTCCGAGTCATAAACGATTGCCTCCACCTCCAGGTCGAGGAAGAAGCTCATGTTGTCCATGTTGGCGGAGCCGATGGCCAGTATCTGGTCGTCGGATATGAACTCCTTGGTGTGCAGCACGTTGCCCTGCCATTCGAAAATGCGCACTCCGGCCTTCAGCAGTTCCTTGTAGAGCGATTCGCCCATCCACTTGGCCGGGATGACGTCGTTGTTGGCCGGCACTATCCAGCGCACGTCCACTCCGCGTGCGGCGGCGGCTTTCAGCGCCTTGATGGTGGATGCAGGCGGTGGGGTGTAGGGATTGTAGAAATAGAAGTATTTCCTGGCGTGGTTGATGGCCCATTCGAAGCAGTTGCGTATGGGCAGGTGCTTGTCCCAGGGAGATTCGGGAACGATCTGCACCGTCTTCCCCCGGAACTGGTTCGCGCCCTTTACGGTATCGGAAACGGCCCTGCGGGCGCTTTCCGGGGTAACCTTCACAGGCGGGAGCTCCGGCGCCACGCGCTGCTGGTTCTCCATATATACGGCTCCGAGGTCGTTGACGGCCGGGCCGTTGATGCGAAGGTCGGCATCCCTCCAGGAGAGGAAGTACTTGTCCTGTATGTTGCGTCCTCCGATGTAGCCCGTCTGCCCGTCGATCAGCACGATCTTGCGATGGTCGCGATGTGGTGCCTTCGAGGGCCAGATAAAGTCCTGCAGCCAGCTGGGCTTATAGAAGAAACGCGTGTCGATGCTGTCGCGGTTGAGGCTTTCCAGTTTGACCTTGTCTTCCTTGTTGTGCGCGGCCTTGTCGACTATGATGCGCACGTCGGCGCCTTTGGCACGCTTGTCCCTGAGGATGTCCGTCAAAATGGTGCCGCTGGAGTCCTGGCGGAAGATGTAATGGTCGATGTAAACAGATTCGCCGGCCGATTCCAGGTCGCCCTTGAGCATCTCCCATTTCTGCCTTTGGTCGGGGATGATGCACAGGGTGTTGCTGTCGGTGGGCGGCATGCCGGTGTCGGAAGTCATGAGGGCGGCGAGCTCGCGGTAGTCTTCGTGGATGCTGGTGTACCGGGACGGGTCTTCGGTGATGACCGTCTTGTACATGGGTGCCCGGTAGCCGCAGGCGCCCAGCGTCAAAAGAACAGGTACGGCGAGGATTGCTCTCTTCATGGAGTCAAAGTTAGTGTTTTTTATATAAATAGTTTATATTTGTGAAACCAAAACTATTGATGATGAAACAGATTGTCGTTTTCCTGGTTGCGGTGATGACCCTCGCCGCCTGCTCCGCACAGCGGATGCCTTACAATACAAAAGACCCTTCCGAAGTCAACAGCAAGTCGAAGATCAAAACCTCCAACGCCGAAGTTACCGGATATACCAATATCTACGACTACCTGCGCGGCAAGGTGCCCGGACTGATCGTGGAAGGCACCGATGTCTTCATCCGCGGAATCGGCACTTTCAACGGGGCGAAGGCTCCGATGTTCATCGTGGACGGAGTGGAGGTGCAGAGTATCGCCAACGTCAATCCGCAGGACGTGGAGAGCGTTGAGGTAATCAAGGACGCCTCGGCGTCGATCTACGGCTTCCGCGCTGCCAACGGTGTTGTCAAGATCAACACCCTGAAGGGACGGAAGAGGGAGCGCTGATGATGCATCCCGGAAAGATTCTGGCTTTGCTGATGCCGGTCCTGCTGGCATCCTGCGAGTATTTCGTTCTTCCGGATCCGGATAATCCCGACCCCGAAGAAGGCACCTCGAATCTGGTAGAGCCGGTTGTGACGGTGGCTTATACGGTTACCGACTCGCTCGGCATCGCCAGCGCGGACTTTCCCGCCTGGGCATACGACACTGACGGCGTATACGGATCCCTGGTGTCTTCGATGATGCAGCAGAAGTGCAGCAAGAAGAATGCTGTCCTGGCTGCGGCGATGGCCTCCGAGAGCGGATCCGAGGCCCCGGAATGGGGATACCGGAACTTCACCGTATCGTATTCCAGCACCGATGCGCTTGGAAAGGAGGTCATCCTGTCTGAGCGGATAGTGATGCCCGTCGGAGTTGGTTTCACGCATTCGCCCAAGGGCATAGCGCTGGTGAACCATCCCACTATAGGCTCGAACCGGGAGTGCCCCACCATGGAAAAGGACCTGCTGGTGGGCCTGGCGGCGCTGGATTACGTGGCCGTGTTCCCTGACATGATGGGCTTCGGAGTGAGCAAGGACCGCATCCATCCGTATCTTTGCGGTGAGATTACGGCGCGCCATGCGCTCGACGGCGTGTTCGCGGCGCTGTGCCTCCTGCACGACAGGGGCATTTCCCTCGCCGGCGGCTTGGTGAACGTGGGCTATTCCCAGGGCGGAGCGTCTGCACTGGCTGTCCACAAGTATATAGAAACCGCACTTTCTGAGGATGCCAGGGGGCAACTCCGGCTGAAAGCGAGCTACTGCGGAGGAGGCCCGTACAGCCCCTCTGCCACATGGGACGCATACACGGCGGCGGATGACATTGAGTTCCCGGCGGCGGCGCCCATGACCATCATTGCGTTCAAGGAGGCATATCCCCGGGAAATGGAAGGCGTCGATCCATACGACTGCCTGTCGGAGCCGGTCCGCAAGGATACATTCCTTGACAAGGTGCTGAGCAAGGATTATTCGGTGTCACTTCTCAACGCGCATCTCAAACTTGCTGTGGGAAGCGCCCGTATGAGCGATATCCTGTCCCCGGCCCTGAAGGATGATGGTTCGGCGCTGCATGCCACCCTCAGAGGCCTGCTTGATAAGAACGAACTTGCCTCAGGATGGTCGCCGCAGAGCCCCGTACGTCTGTTTCATGTGCCGGACGACGAGGTTGTGCCTTACGTGAATTACGAGAAGGCGATGAGCGGCCTTGCCGGCGGCAAGGTGTCTGCGTTCAAGAGT
>JAEEGL013838722.1_pt1 | contig 53944 bp, 57 predicted proteins | sample 9134231 | NCBI WGS metagenome assembly JAEEGL01 (sample SAMN16246548, study PRJNA631951) | gut metagenome | biome: gut microbiome; feature: rumen; material: fiber-attached | host: Bos | place: Iran: Karaj | collected 2018-10 | reverse complement strand
AGTTGTTAATGGTAAATTAACTCTTGTTATGCCAACATAAATATTTATATGCCACAATAAAAAAGGCCCCATTTTCAGGGGCCTTTATTTATTCGTCATTACCATCTAAGAATTCATCCATTGGATATTTAATATCTTTATTGCTTGGCCAATCTTCAATGTACCCATTTTCGTCAATTGTCAAAGCAATATAATCGCCATATCCGGTATCATCTATTGCAAGTAGGTCAGGGACATAATCTTCTATTTCGTAAACGACATTCATATTATTGTCATATGCAGTGTATATACCATCATCGCATACCTTATAAAAGACTTTTGCTGTTACGCCTTTAGTCCAATTAAGAACTTGTCCAGTCTTAATATCTATTAATATATTCCATCTACCTTCTTCATCAATACATGGTATTCTTGGGTTATCTTCATCGTCATCTTCACCATTTATTTCTGTATCTTCCCAATACCTAACACCGGCGTTACAGCGTAAATATCTAACGCCTCTGTAATTCCACATATCCGATTTCATATCTGAAATTGAATCATAAATAGCCCAATCTTCAGACATCATATCAGTTTGGCTTGCCAACCAGCCCGTCAAAACTTTGTTGTCAGCCGTTTTCATACGTATGGAGCCAAGACACTCCACCTCACCTCCATTATCGTCTGCAATGGCTTTTAAATGCGGTTCTTTGCACCATTCTGATTTAACTGTTGCGGGCGGCATATACCAAAGATACATATTTTTGCCATTCCATCCCTTTCTTGTTACAAATTTGCCATTTTTCATGGCTTCAATAGCTTCTCCAAAATTCATATGTTCAAAAATTTATTAACCTTTATATCCTCCTCCAAAGAAAAATCCGCTTAAAACACTTAGCCCCAATGCTTGAATCCATGTAATCTTAGTTAGACCAAAAATTACAGGCATAAGCCAATTCCATAACCACATTATTGGCAATGAAAGAATTAATGCGAAAACCGCAATATATGCGATTGTCAATAACAAATAAATTATAAAATCTCCCATAATTAAAATTTTTATTATTTATTAAACCAAAGAACATGTGTAAAATCATCTCTAACCATATCATAAGTAAAATCAGATGGTTTTACTATAATATTACTTTTTGCAGTTTCAGTTGCATAATATCCAATACCATCTTCATCTGTAAATACTTGGTGGACTTCATCACATAGTTCCTTAAACTTATTTATTTCATATAAAGTGCCTGACCACTCTTTTCCATATGTTAGAATCGGGTCCTCTTTCATTCTCAAGAATTTGTCAACGGCAAACAATCTGTCTTTAACATCGTGTGCCTTATTGCAGAATTCAGCAAACGACAAATTGTCTTTTAGGCATTCTGTTTCTATTTGAGAATATTTTTCCTCAAGTCTATTTCTCTCAGAAATCAATTCATTATAACTTTTTTCTTTATAAACAGTATAATCAAACATATTTTAAGACTTTTTCTTTAATATACAAAATAAAATGCTGAAAAACAAATATTAACTACATAAGGTTTTAATCCTTTCTTCTGCGTATTTGCATTGCTGTTCGGAAATCTCGCTACCTATATACGAAACGCCGTTTCCCCGCTTCAAACAAGATATTGCAGTTGTACCACTACCCATAAACGGGTCATATACAACCCAATTGTCTTGGCAGTATATATCCATTAATTTAAGGCATAGTTCACTTGAATATGTTGCTTGGTTATATGGACATTTTCCGTCATTGTTCGGGGCCTCAATGTAATTGTAAATCGCCTCATAATATTTTTGACCAGTTTTTTCGCTTACGGAACTCACCTTTCTGTTGTTTTCATAAGTATCAGTCTCGTTTTTTCTCACAAAAACAAACACATACTCCCAATTTCTACAAAGCCTTTTGCTGTTTGCAGGAAACGGCAATCCTTGCTTTTTTTTCCATATAATGGTGTCAATTAAAGTGAAATTTGTCTTTTCAACTATATTTGCAATTAATTTATACGGAAGCGATGGATTCTCTATCGAATATGAAAAATTATACAGAACTGGTCTATTTTCATCTAATATCCCATCAAATCCATTGAATAGGTCAACTGTCCATTTAAGATAATCTTCCTCTGTTTTCCAATCCTCATAGACATCATATCTGCCGGTATCAGCGTATCCTCCTTTTCTTTTTGTCATATTGTATGGAGGTGATGTTAATACACAATCAACCTTATCACCGTTTTCTGACATTTTGCCTATTGTAACAAAGCAATCTTCGTTGTAAATAATGTTTTTTTCCATTAAAAAGCACAATTATTAGTGATTAATATACAAAATTTTTATTTTTTTTCAAAATTATCATATTAGCGTTTTAATATACCCATCAATTGCATTAATCAAACTTTCAATACTATTGTGTATATCGGAAAAATAGTTGTTTGGGATTTCTTTTTCAAATGATACATAAAACATTTTAATTCCATTTTTCATACAATTTATATATTTTGCCAAATCACGTTTTGATTGTAACAAATATCCATTTTCACCGCCAAACCGTTCTAAAGGAATAAAATGTTGTCTACCTTGATACTCAATTCCTATTTTATAATCAGGAAGGTAAAAATCAATAGAAGAAAATGATGTTTTACTTTGTAACCACGGTTCTTTATGTTGATACTCAACTTTTCCGTATTTCTCAATTAGCGCATTTAAAACGATTTTTTCACTTCTATTTAGTTTTCGTCCACATTCAGGACAGCCGCACCCGTGTAAATGGTCTAATGGCTTTTGATAAAATTCTCCATGCTCAGGACATATTATACAAACCTTAATTCTATTATTAATATATTCAACTTTAGAATAATCGTATTTTGTTCCGTGTATTTCCATTGATTTTCTAATAAAAGAATCTGTTGTTCCTTTTTGATATAAGCCTTTTTTTGCATTTCCGCATATTGGGCATCCTTGTCCGCATAAATGTCTTTGTGGAGTCTGAATAAATTCACCATGTTCCGGACAAATAATTCTTATTTTTGAAGAAATTCCCTTATAGTCATTTTTAATGTAAGCATATTTGTAATTGTGCTTTTTATTTGCTTTTTCTTCAAACTCCTCAAAACTAATTCTTGGAGTATTTTTTCTTTCATAATAACATTTTGGGCATCCGCACCCACTAAGATGGTCATGCGGCGTTTGTGAAAAAATACCATGCTTTTTACAAATAATTAGCACGAGTTTATCTCTACCATCATATTCAACTTTTGAATAGTCATATAAATCACCATGCTTTATTTTTGATTTCTTTATAAATTCTTCTGTATTAGATTTTACCGGCATTTGTTTTTATAAAAATAAACTAATTATAATAAATAGTAAATAACTTAATAAATACTGTTTTATATGATTATAGATTATGACTATCTAGCATTGGAATACACGAAATGTTATAAAGATAAAAGCCGTGTCTATATGATACAGCATTTTCTTAAAACATATGATAACACAAAGAAAAAGGATGTTCCTTTTAACCTTTTTCCAAGGCAGCAAGATTTGTGCCGTGTATTAGGCGATGCAAATAACGTTGTTACTACAAAGCCAAGACAAGCAGGTATAACAACAACGGCAGGTGCTTTTATATCTTGTGAAATGGTACTTGCTGACAAAGATTCACCACAAACAGTTTTGGCAATTGGTAACACATTGGACCTTGCCCAACAGATGTTGTTTAAAATAAGGGACTTTTTACTACAATTTCCTTTATGGATGTGGGGTGATGAATTTATGGATTTAGGATATGACCCGATGTCGCCACCTCCAAACAAAAATGTTATATTTGAAATATGCAACTCGAAAGAATTGAAATTGAAAAACGGATGTAAGGTGGTTGCTCGTTCATCAGGTCCTGATGCATCAAGAGGTGTCGGTAAACAACACTGCCGACTTGCAGCGTAAGTTGCAACGATGAAATCCCGTAAAATCGGTGAAACCTAAGTCAAAAACGATATGGCAATACCGAGGTAAGTTAGTGGATTGCGAAAGGCCACTAAACACCGTAGAGCGTAGAAAGTGAATAAATATAATCTTTCCAAGAGTGCGGGACCCCAAAATGGGTGAAAATGTACGCCAAACTTATGAGAAATCATAAGAGTACGATGATAAAAAACTTCGTAATTAATTAAATAATAGGGTGTTAACTGGCTCATCTTCGATGAGGCCGCATTTATTGAAAACGGAAATGACGTTTATGCTTCAGCACTTCCTACCGTTTCAACGGGTGGACATATCATTATGATTTCAACCCCAAACGGTAAGGATATGCTTTACTACGAAACATGTAGAAAAGCAAAATTAAAAGGAACTGAGGATTGGAACGCATTTGAATTAGTTGAATTAAAATGGTATCAAGACCCGCGTTATAACAAATTCTTGGAATGGACAAAAAAAGACCAAGAAACAGGTGAAGTATTAATTGAAAAAGAGCCATTGCTTGATAAAGAAGGGAATATAGCATATGACCAAAAGCATTGGGACCAAATGATTAATGACGGGTGGTCACCACGTTCACCTTGGTACATTAAAATGTGTCAACAATTCAACAATGATTCACAAAAGATTGCACAAGAGTTGGACGTTTCATTCTTGGGGTCAGCATCAAACGTTGTTGAGCCTGAATTCATTGAAATGCAAGAAAAACTAAATGTTAGGGACCCATGATACGTTGACCCTATGGTAGAGGAAACTTGGATAGGGAAAGAGCCAATTCAGGGCCATAGATATATTATGGGAATAGACAATTCAAGAGGTGATGCAGCAGATAGAACGGCAATAGAAATACTTGATATTGACGGAATTGACGATGACGGAACACCTTGTCTTGAACAAGTTCTAGAATACCACGGAAAAATGACGGGTGATGATGTCGGTGAACTTGCATATAGATATGGAAAAATGTATGGAGATGCTTTTTGTGTTGTTGAATGTATTGGTGGAGTAGGTGACGCAACGGTGTTAATGCTTCTTAGGCTAAATTATCCTAATTTATACTATGATGACGCAGATTTGAACAAATACACAATGCAGCGTGACGCTTCTTCGCTAAAAGCAACAGAAGATGGCAAATTGCCAGGATTCCATAGTAATGCAGTTAGATTCCAAATGTTAACAGCATTTGCAAATATGGTTAAAACAAACCAAATTAAAATTAGGTCAAAACGTGTAATTGCAGAGTTGGATACTTGGATTTACAAAGGCCCAACGGCAAAGATAGACCACCAAGACGGATGCCACGATGATACACTTACTTGTTTATCAATGACAACTTTTGTACTGAATTTCTCTATGAAAAAATTCATAGCAGCAAAAGAAAAAGACAAAGCCATATTAAAAGCATGGACAGCAAGCGCAACACTTACAGCATCAACTCCAACACATAATATTAAGGTTACAAGTGAAATAACAGTAGAACCCAAAAAGAATTATCAAATGCCGTTCTATACAAATAAAGACCTTAAAAACGATAAATTTAGTCCATATAGATGGCTTATTGTGTAAATAAACTATTTATAGTAAAGTAATTATTAAAAATGATTAAAGTAACAAAAGATATTGATGCTTTGTTTAAATTGGTCCGTTCAGCATTAGGAGCACCTGTTCGTGCTGTTGAACTTACCGATGAACAATTGTGTGATTTGCTTCAAATTGCGATACAAGATTATTCAGAAAGAGTTCAGAACGAAATAATTGCGAATCAGTGGCTTGGGTTCTACGGAAAAAACGTGACAAACGCAAAAGAACTCATGTATGGATTTATGATGAGAAGCCTTGACTTGACAAAACAATATTCATATTGGTTTTCAAAACAAGTCGGATTACAACAAGAAGGTCCATGGGAACTTAAAAAGGATTTCGTTACAATTGAAGCAGGAAAACAGGTTTATGTTATACCATCAGGAAGAACAATTAACAAAGTAATGTATGTAAATCCGCCTATGACAGATACAGCATTATTTGCAAACTATATGGGTGGCGGTGTTGGATTTATGCCAGGACTTGGACAAGTTGGTGCAGGATATGGATATGGCGGCGGACTTGGCGGTTTTTACACAACACAAGCAATGGATGTCGCTTATATGGCCGCAGATTTGAATTTCAAGAGTAGACTATTTAGAGGCGACCTTACATATAAGGTAACAGCAGGTCCTGACGGTACGCATTTATTGCATTTAATGTCAACTCCTGGAAGTAAATTGTCATTTGGCTTCGCAGGTGCAGGTGTAAATGGTGGAATCGGGCTTATCGGGTGTGAGGTTTGGTACACATATTACGACACTTCAAATGGGGATGAAGATGAATGTATGTTATATCACGCAGATGACGTTATTTTAAGTCCTGACCAAGTTCCTATGGAAAATATGCAATATGAATTCCTTAATGAGCCAGCAAAAGTCATAGTTCGTCAATTATTAATTGCAAAGGCAAAACAAACATTAGGTCTTGTAAGAGGTAAATTCTCAGGAAAAGTTAACATTCCTCAAGCAGAAATGACAATGGATTACCAAATGTTAATTCAACAAGGTAAAGAGGAATATGATGCCGCAATGGAAGCATTAATGAAACGTCTTGAAAGAATGAGGCCAGTTAATATGATGAAAGAACAAGCCGAATTAATGGAAAATAATGTTAAATTACAACAATATACGCCATTAGGAATATATGTAATATAATTTAAATTATGAAACAATGAATAACATAAGAGGATATGATGTTACTGATATTGGAAGCGTTTATTTTACCTTAAATTTTGATGAAGATTGGTATAAAGAATATCTATTAGACAATGAATTACAAGACACTGAAAAAAACAAATATGAATATATAAAAGATAATTGTGATTATGATGTGGAATTCACAGACAGTGAAACATATCACCATTTAGGATATGACACAATGACCATTGATGAAATAGAAGATTTTTTCGGAGAAATAATAGCAAACGAGGTGTTTAAGGATTGCATGGACGGAGAACAACATGAATACGAGCCTTACAGATATATATCACAATCTGTTGATATAACAGACCCTAACGAATTGTCTCAAATTGCAATAAAATGCCTACAGCATGGAGAGTATTTTAAAAACGCAAGGGGATTCATACTTCCAAACGGAATTGTTGTATACACAGACCAAGAACATAATATGTGTTCAAAAATACCCGGAATACAAGGAACATTTCATTTCATAGAATTGGGATGTATAAGAGTTCTTCCTAACGGAATAGACTTATCAAAAAAGCCAACAAATGAGCAATACAAAACATTGTACAAAGTTTTAAAATGCTATTATTCAGAAGAATTATATCTTGATTTAATGAATAAACAAATTGGAAATTTTAGTAAAAAATACCAATATTGCGACCCAGATGAAGTTATTAATGATATTAACAAATACTTTAAAGGGATAATGCGAAATAATAAAATTTATGAAACAATGAAAACGATAAGATTAGATGAAAATAAGATAAAGCAAATAATTTCTGAATCAATAAGAAGAGTATTGAAAAAACGTTTAAATGAAAGCCTTTTTTTAGACCAGGAAGAATATACCGTTGAAGATTTCATAAGTGACTTTAAAGAAATGAGGGAAATGATGATATCCGAAAATGATGGTGAATTATATTCAATATTTTCATCACTTGAATCTGAATGGGTTCAAAATCAAGAAGATATGGAAAGATACGGAGAATCTATTGATAATAGTTATTTTTCACAATTTGAAAACTTCAAAGATTATTGCCAAGAATGGATTTCAGGTGTTCTTTCTGAAAAATATTCAAAACAAAAATAACATAAAAGCGGCCATTTGACCGCTTTTTTTTTAAAAATTCCACCAATCAGCATTCCCTTCGCCATCAATGAAACGCTCATTTCCATACCTAATCATGTTGGATATGATTTCTTTGTTTTTCTTGTCTTTACGAAGTCTAACTCTATCCAATATAGAATCTCTTATAAAGTTTCCATAATCACCACTAACATATTTAAAACCACTTACTCTTTCACTTCTATATCTTACATTATCTATAACAGTTTCCCAATATCCACTCCATGTTCCCCAAAATTTAAGGCGTGACAATGCTTCGCAACGATATGCGTTTAATACGCTGAAATTAAGCGGCTTGATTTTCTTTTTTCTTCTAAACAATTTCATAATTCAATTTTAATTTGTTGAGCAAGTTACAACCCAATCACCATAATTGGGCGGCATTGGATAAGGTACGGTCCTTGTTGGTCTTACGACATTTGGGTCAAGTTGGTTGTCATAGTAATGAACCGTTTGTATTTGCTTATTAAGTTCTGATAAATCTTTCATTGCAAGCATTTCTGCAAGCGTTCTTTTATCGCATTGCATATATCTTTCTACCTTTTCTTCAAATGTTTCCATAATTAATATGTTTTATATAATATATACAAAAAAAACTATTTAAAGTCAAAAACTATTTATAGTTAAGATAATTATATCATAAAAATGAAAAGCAAAATTGCAACATATAAAATTAATATTACAGAAATAAATGAAATTGTATCTGAATGCGTTAAAAAAATTTTATTAGAAAGAATTAGTGCAATATCATATCATTTTACATCATTATATTCTTGCATTAATATATTGAAAAATAATGAATTCAGACTTACATTATCTTCAAATTACAGTGATTCTTACGATAAAAAACGTTTATTTTATTTATCTGCACAAAGAAGTGCAAATAAAGATTTGGGATATGCAAATAAATTAGGCTCTTGCGTTAGAATTCAACTTGATGGTGATATAATAAATCAAAATTACCACGGAAAGCCAATAGATTATTGGAAAAACAAACAATTATACTACAGCCCTGACTATGAAAGCTGTTATGGAAAAGGGTTTTCTAATTCAAAAAAATATCACACATCATTTGAAATGGAAGATAGAATTTTTTCATATAACCCAACAATCGAAAATGCATCTAAATACATAAAAAGAATAGATGTTTTATTATCAGATATGAGAAAAGATTTAATTGATAGAGAAAGGGATGAAGCAATAACAATTTATATGTTATGTAGGCGTTATGGAATTAATGCAAACATATATAACAATTTAAAAGATTTTAACTTCATGACTGATAATAACATAAACGATGAGATAAAAAAAGAATATGATGACGGTAATATCTATATAAATACAGATTTCACAAATTCAGAAAGATACAAAATATCGCATGAAATTTTTTCTAAAAATTATCAATATATTACAATATTAGAACATTTATTCAATATACTTACAGATGGAAAAATATACAATAAAAGTCAGGAAATATACTCATTTATTGCAAATACGCTAGAAAAATTCGGTCTTAAACAATATATCACGCCGTTAATAAAACAGATACAAAAATCATACGGAACAAATTACAAAGAAAGCGCAAGTTTATTGTCGAACACAGTAAATGCACCAATAAGAAAACTTAATCACGATTTTCCAGATGATGAAGATTCAAATAGAATAATGAAATTTGGCTCATATGTGTTAAAAAACAAAAACGCATCAAATTTTGATGAAATATCTTGGAGATAGATATTTACTAAATCATAAAAAATCATATTATTAATAAAAGTAAAATATGGCAAATAACAATCAAACTATATTTCAAAGATTAACTGATGTATTTAGGGGCTCAAACAGTAATTCTGTCCCACAATCAGTTCAAACATCAAGAAATTTTGCTGATAGAAATGAAGTTCTTTTTAGCACCAATGACAGGGCTGAATATGAAAAAAAATTAGAAACGTTCAAGCAGCAAAAATATTTAGCATATCAGTGGAAAAAAGCAGGTGCTGACAATTCGATGGAAAGTTTAGCCGGATATACAGCCGTTAAACTTATGTATCGTGATGTTGACTTAATGGATGGAACTTGTGAAATTGGTTCCGCATTAGACATAATATCAGAAGAGGCTTGTCCAATTAATTCTGAAGGATTAATGCTTAATATATACTCAAAGTCACAAAGGACAAAATCAATTCTTGAAGATTTATTTGTTAACAGGCTTCACATATACACTGAATTACCAATGATAGCACGTCACGTAACAAAATACGGAAATACTTTTATGCTTTTAAATATTGACAAGTCTAATGGTATAATGGGTTGGATGATGATGCCTGTTTACGAAGTTGACAGAGAAGAAAATGGATATGGCTCAACGTATACACAAACAGTACCACAACAGACAACAGACATTAATCCAGATGAAATTAGGTTTATATGGAAAGGTCACAATGGTGATAATGCCTATTTTAATTGGCAAGTGGCACATTTTAGGCTTTTAAATGATTCATTTTTCTTACCGTATGGGGTTTCAATGTTACACAAGGCACGTAGAGCATGGAGAATGTGGTCTATGATGGAAGATGCAATGCTTATATGGAGATTAGACAAAGCAATTGAAAGACGTGTATACAAAGTTTACGTTGGAGCAATTGACGATTCCGATGTTCCTGCGTATATAAACGAAATAGCAAACAACTTTAAAAGAACACAAATCATTGACCCAATAACAGGACAGGTTGACTTGAGAAAAAATTTCTTGGATGTGTCAAGTGACTACTTTATTCCTGTAAGAAGAGAAGACGCGCCAAACCCAATTGAGACATTGCAAGCAGCAAATAGCCAAGTACAAATGGAAGACATTGAATATATGCAAAATAAAATTTTTGCAGCAATGAGAGTACCTAAAACTTTCTTGAATTTCCAAGAAGCACAGGGTAAGGGCCAAAATCTTTCATTTATGGACATCAGGTTTGCAAGAATGATTAACAGAATTCAGCAATTCTTATTAATGGAACTTAATAAGATAGCAATGATTCATTTATATCTAATGGGATTGTCTGATGAGATTGGAAATTTCTCATTAACATTAAACAACCCTTCATCAATGATTGAATCTCAAGAACTTGATGATTTACAAAAAAGACTTACAGCAATGCAAACCGCACTCGCAGACCCAGGAACAGGAATACCAATGATGTCAATTCATATGGCATTAAAGAAAATAATGAAAATGAGTGACAACGAAATAAGAGATATGTTTAATGAAATAAGACTAGAAAAAGCAATGGCTGCTGAATTACAAGCAACGCCAAATATCATTAAACATTCAGGAATGTTCGATATAACAGACAGAATATACGGAGATTACGAAGCGATGCATGGAGGAGGAAATCAGCAACCTCAACAAAACGAAGAAGATGATGGACTTGGCGGCGGTGGAGGCGGCGGTCCAATTGGCGGCGGAATGGGCGGAGATGATTTTGACATTGGAGAACCAGGAGCAGACACAGAAGGCGACATGGGTGGAGAAACAGGAGAAACAGACATGGAAGGAGCCCCAAATGCCGACATGGGAGCACCATTAAATGAAAGCAAAAAAAGCATTGCAGCAAAATCATTTACAAAAAAATATTTTGAGCAATTAAATGAAACACAAAACAGCAATAAAGAGCCGAAATCATTTTTTGACTTGTATATGAATTTGTTATCAGAAAGCCAAAAGCAAGAAGAAGGAGAAACCCCTGAAGATGTAATAGACTACGACATAAAGAATGCAACTTTACAAGAGAGCATTAAAAATATTTGCGATAAAATTGACTCTTTGATTGATGAAGACGAAATTAACCGTGAAACAATTATCAACGAAGCAATGTCAGATTTAGGTGATTTTTCAGGAGATACAATTACAGATTAATATTACTAAATAAACTATTTATAAGAAAAAAAGAAAAATGGAAAACATAATAAATTCTTTCAAAACCATAAAAGAAGTAGAAAACTATAGAAGCAAAATAAATGAAGAATGTAATGAAAGAATCGGCTTCATAAAAATGGTTCAAAAAGCAGATAGTTTATCAAACAGCACATTTGGATATATAAAAGAATGTTTTGAATCATTGTCACCTGAATTGTTTGCATCAAAAAAAGGTAAATCAATAATCAACCAATACACAACCACAATAAAAGAAAGCAATAATCTTTCAACAATGCACAGTATATGCGAGGCAATAAGAAAATCAGGAAAAGGAACAGATTCATCTTTTGTTATTAACAAAATTTTGGAAAGTAACCAAACAGGAATAGATAGAGTTAACCTTAAAAAAGAAATAAAATCATTAGGTATGATTCTAGCCGAAGGTTATTTGTATCTCGGTGAAAAAGCAAACGATTTATTGCCCGAAGAAAACAAAAAACTATATTCAGCAATTGGATATATTACAGAAAACAAAAGCAATTTAAAAAACATAGCAGAATATACAAGCGCACTTGAAGTAATCAAGGAAAACATAGAAAACAAAGAAAAAGTGACAAACGTTTTTGAATCAAGAAACTTGGATGACTTAGCAAATGAATTGTTAGAAAATTTCAATAAGAAATATTCAGAGACATTAAATGAAGAAGAAGCAAAAGCACTAAAAGAAATCGCTTCAAGTGAAAACCGTGAAGAAATATTTGAAAAATATAGGTCATTATGTGCCGAATCAATTTTAACGGCAAAAAAATCATTTGAAGAAAAGGGCGATGAAAATTCAAGCAAAAGATTATCTTCAGTATTAGAGCAAGTAAACAATAAAAAATATTCCTTGGATACAATTGGAGAAGATATTTGTAATTTAATTGAACTTTCAAACATTTTTGAATAATGAAAAAAGTATTTATAACAGAGTCGCAGTTGAAACAGGTTGTTATGCAAGAACAATATGAAAACTTTCTTGTACAGCAACTTAACGAATCATTGGATTTTAATGTCCTAAAGAAAAAAATAAAAAGGGCATTATTGGCCGGTGTTACCGCTTCTGTCATATTAGGAGCAGTTTCAAAACTTGATATTAACGATGTTGAGAAACGCCAATTGGAACAAATGGTAAACACTGAAATGGTGCAAGACAGCACAGAAACGCAAAACGACTCAATACATCAACAAAAAATTGAAGCTTGCAGGGCATATATGGAATGGGCAATGAAAAATCAAGGATATGATTGGTCAACGACAAATTTAACCCCTGAAGCAATAGTTGATATATGCGAAGAAAATAACTTTAGCATACCATTTACAATGGCAATTGCAAATCTTGAGTCTTGTTTTGGGCAAACACCAAGGTCAAAAAGAACAAACAGTGTATTTTCAGTAGGTTCTTATGATAATGGTAAAAATGTTTGTACATATTCAACACCAGATGAAAGTATCGCACCGTTTATAAATTTAATCAAAAAAGATTATTTACAGAACGGAGAAAAGACTATTGATGACCTATTAGCCGCAAATCAATTTGTAAATATGAACGGACATAGGTATGCAAAAAACCCAAAATATGAGGGACAAATTAAAAGCATAATGAATAGGATAATTAAAATGTATCCAATATTAAATACATAAAAAATGGCGGTGTTAAACATCGCCATTTTTCATTTTATCAACATACAACGAATACGCTTTACCAACCTGTTTTAATAGATATTTCATGCCAATCTCAGCCGCACTTTTAATGAAATCTGCCAAATAATACTTATCACACCCAATCCTCATAGCCGCAGATTCAAAAAAAATGTCGTTTTCAACATCAACTGATTTTATCATTTTCAAGGCCTTGTGAAGTTCAGAATATACATCTGAAATAGAGTTGTCTTTTATGAATTCCTTATATCCGTTATATTTTGTTTTCTTTTTCATTGCACTTGCAAACGAGCCATTGACAAATGCATTGATTTCATTTTTATTTGAATAATATATCACTGAATATGTAAGGCTAACATATGGGTTTTTATTCCTTATTCCATTAACAACATCTTGATAGTCTGAATTATACAAATCTTGTTGCATATTTTTCATTTCCCAATAATGTGTACATTCATGCTGTATTGTATCAGCCAAATCATTAAAGTTAATGTCGCCTTTAATACCAACTATTGAAATATATATTGTGTTGTCTCTATAAGAATATCCATCATACCCTCTTTCATTAGCAAGCCATAAATTCGCCTCGTTTTCATCGTCAAAGTTCTTAAAAACAAACGACACATTCAAATTTGACAATTCAGTTTCAACTGAAAAATTATCCTCATATACACCTTTGTTAATGTAATCGGCTAATTTTTGCTCAATAATGTTTTCCAAATTTGTCGTTTCGTCAGCAATACCCAACTCTTCATTAATCACATTGTCAATTTGTTCTTTAAGCAATTTTTTGTCAATGAATGGAGTTTGGTTTTCTGAAAGATACTTGACAATCTCATTATATGTCTCTTCTTGTGACATAACAAGCGTATTATCTATTATTTTACTCATTGTAAATTATTAATATATTTATATAGAGGATTATAATTTAATTGTATTAAAATATCATCAAAATCTACCAATTTTAAGAAATGTTCAAAATTTTGGTCAGTTCTCCTATTATCAAACACCCATAGTTCTTTATAATAAAAACTTAATGGCATTATTGATGGTATCATTTGGCTATCACAACTTATTAAAAGTTTTTTATTTCTTTCTGTTGTTTTATTAACAATGACACTAACCCTATGAAAAAACCGAAACAACTTATGAAATTCAGAAGGAACACACCCGTATACATCAGGAAAGTCATAACAATTTACAAAGTTTTCATATTTTTCATTTTTTACAAAAATATCATCAGTTAAATCATATGCATCGTAAATTATTTCTTGATTCGGAAATAACATTGATATATCATATTCATTATAAAAATTTGGAACAATGTGAAAATCGTTCTTTAAATCCATTCCAATATTTAAAATCTCATTAAGTTTTGGTAAAAATATATCACGATGATATTTTGTTGTATAATGATGGCCATTGTCTTTCCACCCCTTATAAAAATAAGATTCATCAACAATAGGAAAATCTATAATTCCATCAATTTCATATTCCAAGTATTTATCTCGTTCAGGCAACCTTATAAAAATAGCCTTATCCTTGATTTCATCAAAATATGACATATTTTTGCGTTTTATTTCACAAATATTCTTAATTCTTCTTCAACAGGAACAATTAAATTACCCTCTGGATACTCAGTCCCATCTCCGTTTGTTAAATCTCCGTTGAATTTTATTTCAAACCACCCATTGAATACTCCTTTTTTAGCGACATCACGCTCTTTCCATTTGTACTGAAGAATATATTTTTCATCACACCCTCCATCATTTGCAAGCACAATATTTGCTTTTTCTTTTGCAACTTTCAAAAGCCCTGTTTCCTCGTCTTTCATACTGAAAGTAACTTCACTATCTTGTAATGCATCGTTAATCAATGATTTTTGGAAATCATATCTTCCATCGTTTATCAATTCCATCTCTAAAACAGGATTGACAGAATATTGCCTGACATAGAACTCCATCTGTAAATATTTTTTTATATAAAATTATTGTATTATTATTAAGATACTATTTATATTATATAAATATATAAAAAATGAAAAGAAAAACAATAGAAGAATTTATAAAAGAAGCAAAAGAAAAACACGGTAATGATTTCTCCTATGAAAAGACAAATTACATAAACTGTAACACAAAAATAATTGTAACAGATAAATATGGAAATGATTTAGAAGTCTGGCCATTAGATTTTTTAAGAAAATTCAAAAACAAAAATGAAAAATTTACAACAGATTTTTTTATAAAAAAATCAAAAGAAATTTTCGGAAACGAAACATATGATTATTCAAAAACAGTCTGCACAAACTCACATGACAGCGTAATAATAACATGTAAAAAGCATGGCGATTTTGTGAAAAAAGCATATGTGCATTTATATCAAATGCAAGGATGTCCACTTTGTAATCACAAAATTAACAACACCGAAGATTTTATAAAAGAGGCAAAAAAAATTCACGGTGAAAAATATGACTATTCAAAAACCATTTATAATAGGTATGATGAAAAGGTCACAATAATATGTAAAAAACATGGCGAATATCAAGTTCTTCCATTTGAGCATTTAAAAGGTAAAAACTGTAAAAAATGTGTCACTGAAAGTTTAATGAAAAAAACAGAAGAATTTATAAAAGAATGTGATTTAAAAAACAGAAATATAGAATTATTGGAAGAATTAAATGGTACGAATAAAAAGCACAGATTTAAATGCTTATGCTGTGGTAAAGAATGGATTACAACACCATCTAAAATAAAATCAGGAAGAGGTTGTCCGTTTTGTTGCAAAGGAATTTCATCAACTGAAGATTTCATAAAAAAAGCAGAAAAAAAACATGGAAATAAATACACATATGAATCAACAGAATACATTAGTTACAACACTCCGTTAAAAATAACTTGCAAAAAACACGGTGAATTTATAACAAGTCCATATAAGGTTCTTTATACAATAAACCCATGTAAAAGATGTTCAAGAAAAAGCAAAGCAGAAAATGATGTATCAAATCTATTATCAGAATTAAACATTAAATTTGAAAGCAATAAAACATTTAAAAATTTAGGATTAAAATCATATGATTTTTATTTATCAGATTATAATATCATTATAGAGTGTCAAGGAATACAGCATTTTAGACCAATAAATTTTTTTGGAGGAATAGAACAATATAATCTACAACACAATAATGACATTGAAAAATTAAACTTTGCAAAAAACAATAATTTTAAAATTTTATATTTTTCTTATGTTGATGAATATGATGAATTTTTAGGGGAAAAATTAATTAAAAGTTTAATAGGTTTAAAAACAATAATTGAATCTTTATTTTCTTGATTTATAGTATTCAAAACCATTCTCAGTAATATACTTTTTTATGCCTGGTATTATTTTAGCTACACATTCTTCATTGATTTTTTTCGTCAAATCAACAAATTTTCCACAAGATTTTATTTCGTCTGTCGGTTTTACAAATACCTGCATTTCAAAATATGATTTTTTATTCATTGCAACTCTCTCTTCTGCAATGTCGGAAACAAATATAAAACCGTTCTTACACATTCCACTTTCTTGTATAACATCCTCAATGAGAGACTTTGTTTTTTTCTCAATCCTTGAAATATACGGCTTGTAAGTTTCCCTTTCTTCTTTCGGTGAAATATAAGACCCAAATTCAATATAAACAACCTCAGGATTCTTTTTATCCATCGTTCCAATCTTTATCTTAAAGTCATTGTCCTGAAATTTCGATTCGCTTTTTATCTTCTTCATTTTAGTTTTTAAAAAAATATAATATTTTTTTAAGAAAAGTCAAATCGCAAAAAAATAGGAGTCCTTGCGCACGGGCTCCTTTTATGGCTAACCTTGTGACCTCATAGCGAGATTTGGGCAGTGCCAGTATTTCAATCCATTAACATATTTCCCAATCTTTGTTTCTTATAAATAGTTTAAATAATGTTATTTTTTGAGATTTTACTATAAAAAAAGAACTATTTATAACAAATAAATGATTATCAAAAACTAAAAAAATATATTATGGCTCTAAAAGTATGGCTACATTTGAATAAAGATTTAAAAAACGCCGGATTAAGCAAGGTGACTGTTATTAATAGCGGTGCTACGTTAGACACTAATGGAGTATCCGGAAATTGTTATAACATCGCACTTGGTAAATATATTGGATTAGATGCTAAAAACGTCAATAACCATAAATATTCACCAATTTCTATTGCTGTATGGGTTTATCCAACCCAAAATGATTCTACTGAACGTGACATAATATGCTGTTTTGAATCTGGAGGCTGTGGATTGTATTTAAATGGCCAAAAAATAAGATTTCTTGCTTATGTTAATGGATATAAAACCTGTGAAAGCCCTTCAACAATTTCATTAAACACATGGCATCATATTTGCGGAACTTATGATGAAAAAATAATGAGGCTTTATATAGACGGACAAGAAGTTAAAACAACATCTGTTTCAGGAAAAATAACATATAATTCCACTTGTCCTTGGGAAATTGGCGGAAATCCAGGGGCAACTGCTTTTGCAACTGGAAATTTCGTAGGTAAAGTCAACGACTTACGAATATATGACAATGCATTAAGTTCTGATGACGTTCAAAGGATTTATAGTAATGGAATTAGAACATTACAAATTCGTTTACCATTTAATCATAACATTAAAAATATTGGATTACAAAAAAATGAAATAGTAAGTACCCCATCAATTACCCCATCATATATTGCAGGTCCTTCTGATAGTAACGCCGCTTTGTCGTTTAACGGCTCAACGTATTGGACATCCCAAAATATTAATTTAGATGACGATGTAACAATTTGTTGTTGGTCTAAAACAGGAACAAACGCAAAAATGACTTGGGTTCTTGAAAGTGACGCAAGTAATAAATTAAATATATTTGAAAATTCAATGTATATATTGAATATTGGCGATGGAAATGACAACCCATTTAAAACAGACTCAAACATCAACATTCCTGCAATACATGATAATTCATGGCGTCATTTCGCAGTAACTTTTGGACAGGGAATTTCAAAATTATACATAGATGGTATATATATGGGAAAAGCAGCCACATATAGAAGCCCGAAAACAACAAATAAACCAATAAAAATTGGTGGAGGATTTAATGGGACTCATACATATGACTGGAATGGCGGAATTTCCGATTTTAGAGTATATAATCATTGTTTGTCTGAAGATGATATTAAACGAATATATAATTCAATGCCTGTATCTTATGAAATTCCTGACACTTATGGAATAATTAATTTTTTGAAATTTTTACCAGGACAGAGAATTAATACCGGAGTTTTAATAAATAGCAATAATTTAGTAATAACTAATGCTGTAATGTATTATGAAACTGGTGGAACTGGTAGAGATTTGATGGGATGGGCAACAGGGGCAGGAAATTATTGGGGAGTTACGGCAAATGGAACTTGGGAAAAAGCAACCGCAACAAACTCTGACATAACTAAAATAAGCGATGTTACTTATACATATACAGCCGTTAATGTAACAAATGGCCAATATCAAATGGGTGCATTGTCAAATACATATTCTGTTAGGACAAAATACATTAAATCATTCAAAATAACAATAGATGGAATGGTTCGAAGAGATTATTATGCTTGTTATAGAAAATCAGATATGAAATACGGAATGTACGATACAATAACAAAAACATTTTACACAAATGCCGGCAGTGGTGGGGATTTTACTGGAATATAATGAAAAAATGACAAAAAATTATGAGTTTACAAGTTTGGTTACCATTAGATAAAGACTTAAAAAACGTTGGGACAAAAAACATCACAGCGACAAAGAACAGTTCGTCAGTTGTAATACAAAACGATACAGATTTTGGCAATGTGCTATATTTTGGTGCGGCAAGTACAAACGGATGTATATACTTCCCGCCTGAAGAATTTACTGGAAACACAGCAATGTCGGTGTCTTTTTATGTTAATTTTTTAACATTTGATGCCGACTTTAGTAATTTGGTTGGCTTTTTTAACAGCGCAACAGCAAGTGACATATATGACGCAAACAAGATATTTTCATTTTACAAGCATGTAAATACCACAGGAACAACTGCACAATTTAGGTTTTTTGTAAGTGTTAGCACTTCAAATTACATTTTAACAAATTCATTTAGCACAAATACTTGGCAGCATTTTGTACTTGTAAACAAAGGTAAAAATTTAATTTTATATCAAAATGGTGTTAAAATAAATGAAATTACGGTTTCAAGTAATTTGCCGTATAATTTAATAAAAAGAGTTACATTTGGGCAGTCAAACAATTCAAACAACACAAGGCACTGTAACGCAAAAATATCAGACCTTAGAATTTATGACCATGCATTATCTGAATATGACGTACAAAGGATATACCAAAACAGAAATACACATGAAATACCAACAGTACCAGGTTCTCCATCCCCAGATTTACCACTTTGGGTGAAAATATTGCATCACAATGTTCCAAGTTCAAACTTGTTCACAACAGCAAACGCGAAAAAAAACACAACAGAAAACCTATATTCACGATTAGGAATATATTTTAACTCAACTATCTTTAAAAATCCTTACGGAAAATATGAGTTCTTGGCTAAAGAAAAATTGGAATCCGGCTCAACTGAGCAAAGTTACCAATGGAGACAAACATCAAGTCCAACCGCCTCAACAATAGCAGGATTTGAATCAATAAAAAACACAAATAGTTCATCAAGGATGATTGGGCTTAAAAATACTAATGCATATGCAACATTCCATAATGGCTCTTTATGGTGGTGTGCTTGCGGAACCTATACAGCATATCAAGGTGGAATACCTGGGTTTGGTGATGTTGTTAAATCCGGTTATCTTGATTTGTATGCAAAAGCAAGGATTGGGCACTTGCCAAATGATTATGAAGAATTAGAATACATAACATTTAATGGAACACATTATTTTTATATAGATAAACCACAAGGACAAAAATCAAGTATGAAAGTCGAATTTGATATTGAACCGGATACATTATCACATAGTCAGCCTACTTTTTTTGGCGGAAAAAATAGTGGAGTACAATTTTATAGACAATCAACAACAAATTTATATTTGTTGACATCAAATGGGTCGATGAATTTTGGTACTTTTAATTCAGAACAAAAAAATTCATTAATAGTAGAATTAACACCATCATTAGTAAAATCAAACCTTAATGGCCATATTACAACATCTACAAACACAGACGCATTTAATAAATTTTTTACACAAACTTGTGATTGCTTTACTGTTGGTGCATATAATGTTAATTCTTATGGATTTTTTGGGAATTTATATAGATTAAAAATTTCAATTGATAATGTTTTTATTTTTTCAGGAATTCCTGCAAGACGTAAATCTGATAACGTAATAGGAATGTATGACATTGTATCCAAAAAATTCTTCACTAACCAGGGAACAGGCGTTTTTAACGCTGGTCCATCTGTTGTTTCATTGCCAAAAGAATACGAAAAATTGGAATATATTGAAGGAAATGGAACACAATATATTGATACTGAAATATTGTTAAGTAACAAAGATAAATTTGAGTTAAAATTTCAAAGATTATCAACAACATCATCATTCAATCCTTTATTTGGCGCTATTGGAGGTGGAGAATCATATACCAGTACTAATAACTTTTCAATAACATATGTGAGTAATAAGTATGCCATATATTGTGACGGAGCCGCAGGAAATTACTCATATGCTTGGTTGGGTGGAGATGTTTCAGACCAAAAAATATACACAATTTCATATAATGGACTAAATGTAAGCCCAATAATAAATGGTTCAGCAATGACACAAACAACGGCCCATACTCTCATACAAAATAGCCCAACAAAAACAACATGGTTATTTGGTAGAAACAATACCGGTAGCGGAGCGATTTCCAATAGCCAATTAAAAGTATTTTATTTAAAAATGTGGAATAACGGAATGATGGCTAGACATTTCATACCATCCAAGCGCAAAAGCGATAATGTTATAGGTATGTATGACATTGTATCAGGACAATTCTTCACAAATTCAGGAACGGGCTCATTCACAGGTGCTTAAATAAATTAAAAAAAATGCAACATTATGTCATTAAAAGTATGGTTACCTTTAAATAATGATTATAGATATGTTTATGACGGGATTAAAAACGACTTGGCTATTACGGGCCATCAAATGAAAAGTTTTTTATCACCCGTTGGAACTAATGCAACCTACAACGTATTAACAACTGGTAATATTACCATACCAAATGCGCAAAACGTAATAAAAGGGAAGCATAACGCATCTGCTTGTATTTGGGCGTATAATTTCAAAACAAGTAATCAATGCTTATTTAACATTTGGAAAGGAGGCTCATGGTTTGCTTTTGGTATTTGGGATAATGGATATTATTTAAGAACAGCAAAAACAGGCGATAGTAATTCTACAACATATGGCCCACAAAGATTTATAGAACTTGGAACGCCTCAAGCAAACACATGGGTGCATTATGCTATAACTTTTGATAACGGAATAGCAAAAGGTTATGTTAACGGAAATTTTGTTGGTAGCGGATTAACTTTCCAAGGAGATAGCCTATTATCAAATAGTGATAGATGCTTAATAGGAGGATATAGCGCATCCTACCCATTTAGCGGATATGTATGTGATTTTCGTATATATGACAACACCTTGAGCGATGAAGATGTTAAAAGGATTTATCAGCAAAAACTATTTGAATTAGTGCCATGTAGTGGAGTTAAAGATGTGTTGTTTGACAGAAGTGGATTTATGAATATGCCATTAATAAATTCAAATGCCGTTTTCCAAAACAATTCGCTATATTTTAATGGAAGTGCAAAATTAAGGCCTAAAAATGGAAATGTTGGATTTACAATGGATGACGGAACATTATCTGTTTGGTTTACGATTGAAACGGCATCCACAACTTATCAATTAATTTATATAGATTCAGTTTCAGAATTTGCAATTGGAATTATAAAATCATCTAATACAATTATAACGACAACTGTTGGAACTGGTAGTAAAACAAAATTCACAGGAACAAGCATTAAATATGATGGTTCAATAAATAATATAATAGTATCATATAACACAGATAAAACCCCACAATTCATGTTGATAAACGGAGTTATTGTTACCACTAATGGAAGTGATACTTGGACAGAATCAAGTGGATTGACAATCGGAAACAGGATGTACAATTCTGAACAATCAGGATTTAAAGGCAAAATTTTTAAAGTTGGCGTTTATAATAGACAATTTACACAAGATGAAGCAGTGAGATTATATAATTCTGAACGTAAAATGTTCTTGCCTGATGATTATATACAATTAGAGTATATACAATCAGATGGAGCTCAGTTTATTGATACAGAAATAAAACCTTGTATGAATAAAATAAGGTGTATATGTGATATGTCGCCTTTAAATAATGCAGATACTCCATTTTTTGGTAGTAGAGGAACATACTATATGTTTTATTATGTTCCTGGGAACTATTTTTGGCCGAAATCAATGTGCGAAACAATACAAGGAACATTAGCCATAGGAGAAAAGTATCACCTTGATTGGAATAAAGGAACTTTAACTGTCACTGGGCCTAATGGAGTATATCAAAAAGGTGTTAGAAGTAACAATACACAGGATACATATAATATGTATATATTTAATTTTAACCCTAAAGATAGTTCACGAACATGTGTGGCAAAATTATATAATTTTAAAATATATTTTGACGATTTATTAGTTAGGTGTTTTATACCAGCAAAAAGAAAAAGTGATAATGTAATTGGGCTGTACGATACTGTTTCTTGCAGATTCTTCACAAATGCAGGTACAGGCTCATTTACAGGAGCATAAATAATAGAAAAAAATAAGAAGCACAATGGCACTACAAGTTTGGTTACCTTTAAATAAAGATTTAAGAAATGTTGGAATTAACAACGCATCGCCAATCAATCATGGAGGAACAATAAATAATTCAGGAATGATTGGTAAATGCTATGAATTTGCGGGAACATCGGGAAAGTATTTAGATACCGGATACGGAAATGGCGTTAATGCAAAAAACATTTCAGTATGCTTATGGGTTAAGCCTTTATCAAGTTTAAATGATAAAATTCTTTTAGGAGTGGTTGGTGATAGCGGAATAAACAAAAGATTATATTTAGGCGTAAAAAGCAATACATACAACATTGCATATGGAAGTACTACTTGGGGCAGAACATCTAATGCGGATGTTACTTTGAATGAATGGCAACATTTATGCATTGTAGTAAAAAATAGAACAGCCACCCTTTATTTAAATGGAAATTTAACTGACGAAACGAGAACATATAATACAGATTTTGATTTTCAAACTAACATTTTTATTGGCGGAAGAACCGATGGATTTAACTCAAATATTTTAGTTAATGATGTTCGTATTTATGACAATGCATTAACAGAAGAAGATGTTAAAAGGATATACCAACAAAAACTATTTGAATTTTACCCTAAAGAATGTAAAGGAAACTTAATTTCATTTAAAAATATAAACGGAACCAATGGATGGAGTAGTTTTGGGTTTGGCTCATATGGCATACCAACTGTTGTTAATGATGTAACTCCGCCACAAACAACACACTTTGAAAACATAAAAAACAATTTAAATGATAATGTTATAAGAATTGACTCAAAATATACAGGGACAACAACAGCAACAACAGAAATAGCAAATTCAATAAACCTTGCGCAATATGGACTCCAATCAGGAAATTCTGTAACGTTTTCATTTTATGCAAAAGGAGATGGCGATTCTATTGGAAGAACTGTTAGAGCACATATTCACGCATCACAAAGCGAAAATACAAGCGTAACAGCAAACCAAGGAACATATATAACACTCACAAGCGGTTGGACTAGAAATGTTAATAAGTTTGTATGGACAAAAGATGGAACAATAGGAAATTTTAATTTTTATATTGTTTCACATATGAAAAAAGAAGAACACATATATGTATCGAATTTTCAAATAGAAATTGGTGGCATTAGTGATTATTCAAATAGCACTCAACGTAAAATTATTTTTGATAAAGCAGGGCTTTCTCTTAAAAATGATTTAGTTTGCAGTGGTGTTACTTTTTCTGGTAATTCAGCCGTATTTAATGGAACTAGTGATATAATAAGGTCTAAAACAGCAGGATTAAGCATTAGTGGCGGAACTTTATCAATATGGTTTTTGCCAAGAACAAAGCCTTCCGGAAACGGAACTGTAATGTTTTTGGATGGTAATTCAAGAATGTCTGTTGGGTTATATAATAATGCAGCCAGTTTTATAGTTTCAACAAAAACATCGTCACAACTATTTCCAGCTTCAAGTGTTATTTATGGGTCATGGAATCATATATGTGTTTTGTATGGAGCAGATAGAGTTGCTTATGATTGCTATTTAAACGGTGTTAAATTAACACCAAGTTCAACAACAACAAATTGGTCAGAAACAGAATCCGTAATGAAAATAGGAGCAAGAGAAAATTACAATTCATATTTTGATGGCTCAATTAAAAACATAAAAATATTCAAAAAACAGCTTTCAGAAGAAGAAATATTAGAACTATATAGACAGAACTGAAATTAATAAAAGGTCTATTTATACTATTTATAACAAACAAAGCATATTAAAATGATTAGGCATTTTTTCTTAGATAAAACGAATACGATAGTAGAAAATTCATACCAAAATTTAGGCTTAAACCCAATAATGAGCATTGGATATGGTCAATTTTTGATGAGGGGGTTGTTGCATTTTGACATCAATGAGATAAAAGAGTTGATAAAGGACAAAACATTCGCAGACCCAAGTAAATTGAAATTTACATTAAAGATGACAAATTGCTTTTCTGTTGATTCTGTTCCATATGAAAAGCCAATTAGCATGGCACCTGATTTCAAATTTGAAAGGGCTTCGTCTTTTGATTTAATGTTGTTCAAATTGCCAATGCATTTTGATGCCGGACGTGGATTTGACTATTCTGATGATTTTTACATTAAAAATCGCATTTCATTATCAGATAAAGGGTCAAATTGGTATTTTTCAAGGACTTGCATACCATGGAAATATGAATTCGACAAGTTTAATTTGGATGATAAAACATTAAATGTAAATAAAAAGCGTTATTATGACAGGCAATTATCAGAAAAATTAACATCTGAAGTTCTTGATGTAGCAAAAAAATACGCAGCAGAAGAATATGCCATTAGCAAAGTGATGAAAGACTTAAAAGAGATTGCGGAAAACAATGCAATTAACGATGAAGCACTAAAAGGTGGCATATATGACAAGAATTTCATTGAAAATGAGTATGAAAAATATATGAATGGTGAAGGCTCAATTGTAATTGGAACACAACATTTCGATTTTGGGAGTGAAAATTTATCAATTGACATAACAAAATACGTTCTTGACGAACTTGTTGACGAATTGAACCAAAATTTGCTTGACGAAGACAAAAAAAACGTATTAAACTACGGACTTTGCCTTGCATTTACGCCATGTTACGAGAAAATTGGATATGAATTTGAAGAATATGTCGGATTTTTCACAGATAATACAAATACATTTTTCCATCCATATATTGAGTGTGTTTATGACGAATACATAAGCGATGACAGGGAATCTTTTACGCTTGGAAGGAAAAATAAACTATATTTATACGCATTTGACAATGGAATGCCGATAAATTTGGACAAAATTCCAGTTTGTAGCGTAAATGGAGTATCTTATCCGGTAAAACAAGCCACAAAAGGCGTTTATTACGCCATTTTAAGGGATTTTGGGACCAAAGAGGACAATGGTCGCATATTTATAGACAAATGGTCTGAAATCAAAGTAAACCACGTTAAATACGATGACGTTGAATTGGAGTTTTCAACAAGACCAAACTCAAATAAATTGTCAATAAGCGATAATTCTTATTCAAAAAACCAATTAGTACCATCTTTATATGGAATTAACGACAACGAATTGCTGAAACGAGGTGAAGAACGCGAGGTTATTGTTGATTTTAGGGAAAAATTCTCAACAGATAAAAGAATGTTAATTTCAGGAGCCGAATATAGGATATATGTGTTTGACGGAAACAGGCAATTAGATGTTATACCATACCAAAAAATAGAAAAATCATTTTTAAACAACTTCTTCAAAATATATACGGAAGATTTTATCCCAAACAAATACCATATTGACATAAAAGTAAATGATGGACGAGAAATAAGATATTTTAGAAATGTATTGTCATTTGAAATAATAAGTGACGTTACTGAGCGTTATGAATAATTTGTTTTCACCATGTCTTTAATATTACACTTGCCATTAAATAAGGATTTGAGAAATATTGGATTATCAAAAATAAATTTAACAAATAATGGCGCTACATTATCTGATAATGGAGTGTTTGATAAATGCTATTCATTTAATGGTAGTTCTTATATTTCCATTATAAAACCAAATATAAATGAAACAAGTATTACAGTATGTTTATGGATGTTTGTTGCTAGCATACCTTCTGCATGCCAATATTTATTTTCACTTAACACAAGTTCTGGATTCGCCGATAACTCAGTTGCATTAGCATTTGATGGCGGTAAATTTAATTTTGTTATTGGAGGCGCTTATACTGATTCTTATTATTCAGGAATTGTTGCAAACCAATGGAATCACATAGCACTTACATATGATGGAAGTGTTATGAATGCATATGTAAATGGCCAAATTGTATTAACTTTAAATAGGACACAATTTACAAGAACAAAATTAACAATAGGCGCAAGATATAACGGAAGCGGCTATCAATATTTTTTAAATGGAAGATTAAATGATGTTCGTATATATGACCATTGTTTAACGGAATCAGATATTCAAAAAATATATGAAGGAAAATTTTCTAATATCGTTTTAAGTTTTCCATTAAATAAAGATTTTAGAAATATTGGGCTTGTCAATGCAAAAACATCAAAATTAGGAAATGCTTCAATAATAGAAGACCAAAATTTTGGTGGATGTCTTCAGGCAGGAAATGGAACACAAATAACAAATGGTGTTAGTTGTAATACAAACCTTTTGGATGAGCTTTCAGAACAAAAGTTTTCTTGTTCTGTTTGGGTTAAGCCTAAAGGAAATCATGTACATTATAATGGTACGTTTTTTAGTTCAGGAGATTGGAATAACAAATCTTGGGCATTTGGAGTAAATAGTGCTAATACGCAAGTTGATATGTTTGGTCCAAGATATAACACATATGTGTCTTGTAATGTGCCAGTAAATGAATGGACGAATTTAATAAGCGTATATAACAACAGACAGGCAAAACTTTATAAAAACGGACAATATGTAACATCATATACATTCCCGTCATCATATGTTTTTAGTTCAGACACAACATGGTGCGCCATTGGTAGGGAAACATATGCCGGCGGATATTTTAGTTTTAATGGAAATATAGCAGATTTAAGAGTTTACAATCTATTGTTAACAGAAAAAGATATACAAAGAATATACCAAAATGAAGAAATAATAATATTGCCTTCAGAATACGAAAAATTGGAATATATTGAATCAAATACAGGACAAACTTGCTATATTAATACAGGTGTAAAACTTAACAATTCAAATTTCAATAAGCTTAGAATTGAAGTTGATGGTAATTTTGGAACAGATACTACGCATTGGAGGGTTGATGGATTTAGTGGCTCAATTGGTGGTGTGTTTGTAACAAGATATATCGGTATAAATCCATCTTCAAAGTTAGCATATGGAAATCAAAGCGATACAGCGACATCGCTTACCGACTCTGATACAACCGGAAGGCATTCGTATATTGTTGATTATAAAAATGGTTACGTCAAAAAAGATGGAGATACAATTGTTACATTTACTCCACACGTATATACTCATACTTTTGAAACTAATTTATTTATTTTTACTTGGAATACAAGTGGAACTAAGCAAAAAAGCGCTAAAAAATACGGAGTTAAATTCTTTTTTGATGATGTTTTAACATTTAACGGCATTCCAGCAAAACGTAAATCTGATAATGTAATAGGAATGTATGATATTGTGTCAATGCAATTTTTCACAAATGTAGGTTCAGGCTCATTTACTGGCGCTTAATTAATTCTAACAGTATCTGATAATAATTTTCCATTGTCAAGCAATTCTGTTTTTTTAAGCTCTAATTCAGGTATTCCATTTGCCACACATGGTGTCATCATAGGAAACGGGTGAGTGTGTTTTAAAAACACATCAATAAAGATTGACAAAATTTCAACAAGTTTTTCCCCATACGGAAGTTTGTATGCTTCGTTTATGGCCTTTCTTAAATCATCATCGGCAATTAAATCTTTTCTGTCTGCAAGATTAACATTCTTTTCATCAGACGTATTCGAAAAAAGGTTTATTTTATCGGCAACTATTGTAGCCGTGCTGTTTACTTGTTTTTTTTCTCCACTTGTTGGCGTGTTTTCTTTTGTCAACAATCCACCTGTATGATATTTAAGTTTAATGTAAGCCGGGTCATTCTCGTTAAATTCCATATCTTGGTGATTCATTTCATTTACGAGTTTAACGCCAGACCTTAGCCTTACATCGTCTTCTGTTATTTGTATATCTGCATTTTTTCTTCCACGAACCATTACATCATCATTTGTTGGAAGAATTCCTTCAACTTCAGGTTTTGTATGTGGGGCAATGTCAGGGTCGCTTATTGAACCCCTCATAAAAGAATCAGCATACATATACCTGTCAATATATAATTTGTTTTCTTGTGAAATAACCGGGCCTATATAATATCTTTGGCTATTTCCATCGTTTGCAATTGCAAGAAAAACAAGTACACCTTCCAAAACTTTAGGTTTTACATAAAACATTTTTGGAAGTAACGGGAATGCATATGGTATTTCGTTTATTGTTTTATCGTCATCATACGGATGAAGTCTAACCTTAATCAAGCCAGAATCTGTTTCATCATCAACACTAATAACAGGACAATATCTTACATCTTCAATTTTCCCAAACATATATTAAAACATATTTTTTCTTAAATTTATTTCTCCGTTAATTGCATTATATTTTTTTTGAATCTCTTCAATTTCTTCGCACAATTTTAGCATTGTGCTTTTTTTTGCGTCAAATTCATTCTGTAATGTTTCAATTGCCAATTTCAATTCAGAATTGGTCATGTTGCTGTAATCAGTTCTATCCATATATTTATTGCATTATTCCTGTTGCAATTGAATCCAATAGATTGCTTCCTGTGCAAACAACTGGGCCGCCAGCGTTTCCTCCGGTTGCCTGTATCAATATACTGCTTGCAGGAATTGAAGTTTGGACCGATGCATCATTTTTTATTGCGTTAACAATTTCCTTAACGATATTGTATGTATAGGAATTAATAAAATTTTGTTGCCCGTCAGGATTTTCTTCTGTTGGTATTCCAAGGGCTTTGTTGTTTTGAATAATTTTTGCCGATATCCTATATGCAGACAATCCTGGCCTAAGAAGTGAAGTACACTTTAAAAGCATTGGCGGCAAAATGTTTACAGGTGTTTTAGAACCTTCTATTACCGATGAAATTGTGTCAACTATTGATGAAATGTTCATTTGTTCCGTTTTATTTTTATTTTATTAGCATTCACTTTGGCTTTCTGGTATATTCTGTTCATTAACAATATCAGCATAGTCAACATCTTCTATATATCCAATTTGTGAACGTTTAATATTCATCATTGGTATACATTTAACTGCACTTGCTAAAATTATAAGCCAATCAGTAACATGTTCCAGATATACCAAAAGCATACTATTTGTCAAAATTGGCTTTATTTCTTTAATAAATAAATCCAATAACAATTCAATAATTTTATCTTTTACAAGTAAGACAATGCTTTTAGTTAATCCAAGTATTTTGTTAATTAATAAATTAATTATTTTTGTAAAATCATTTCCAAATGCCTCGTCAATGTTAACGACTCCAAGTAAATTTAGATTAATCATCATCAAAAGCATTACTTGTGGTGTAAATATTGATTCAATTATTGGCATAACGATAGCCATTAGTAAATTTTTCAATAGGCTTGAATCAAATTTTCCGTTATATTTCCACTCAAAATCCCATTCAGTTGCAGCGTCTTCTCCTGGGTCAACCATTATGTCACTTACCAATTTTGTTATCATTGTCGTTGTACCTTCAGAAGAAGCATTTGCATTTATTTCATTGATTCTTTCTAAATATGCATCAAGGTCATGTGTTCTTGCTTTTACAGATTCTCCGTTATATTCGCTTGCTTGATATCTTGCAAGTTCTAATTGGTTTAGCAATTCATCAAACTCTTCATTTGAAAAAGATTTCCAACAATCCTCAACTTGCATATCATTTGCTTCAATTATTGATTTAACTGCTGTTGAAAGTCTCAATTCTATTTCTTTTCTAACAATATTACTAGATAATCCAATATTAAATGAAAGTCCAATTAAATGTTCAATCAGGCGCATAAGCATTAATTTTGGATTTAATATTTGTATGCTTTTTAAATAATCCCAATCAAACTTATATATACTTGCATTAAAATAGAATTTATCTTCAGTTGGAACATCATTAAGTAAATCTTGTCTTTTATTTGGTAAAAAATATTGTTGTGATGGAATTCTTACCAATAAATGCGATTTATTTCTATATGGTTCTATCTGTATTATAGGATGTATTACATTCGATTCTTCATTTCCTTCATAAACGAATTCCATTCCTTCTTGGGCTTTTGACTCATACCATTCATTCCATTGTGTAGAATTTGCTCTAGTAACTCCATATTCTTTTGATGCATATATTCTATTGTCCCACATCAAATGGTTTTTTTCTATTTGGTTTGATTTTGAGCCTCTATTAAACGCATTCCATATAAATGCATTCATATCGTATGTTCTATAAAGAATATTTGGATTTACTCCTTCATAACAAACTATATATTGTGGGCTTTCTTCTGTTATATTATTATCATTAGGAACATAAGTGTATCTTATTGAATTCATTGCGTGACCAGAAGTTTCACATTCTTTATATGTAAGAACTTCTTTTTCTGTTTCTATTGTTACATTGTAATCACCTTCTTCAGTCACAATTTTTTCAACAACCTCTGTTTCACCAATTTGTGTTTCACCAAAAATAGAAGTATTAATTTCACTTCCACCAAGTCTTTCCCAATTATATAATCCATCGTCTGAGCCTATTTGCTCATTTGACAAATAAAGCCATTTAAATTCATTCGAATTGCCAACTTCAACACCTTGTTTGAATCCATTTATCAATATGTTATGAATACAACTTTTTTTGTTGTTCAATGAAGGGTTTAAAAGTAAACTTTCAGTTGTCCATGTTTCGCCACTTAAAAGCCTCAATGTTTCTGTGCATATCGGTTCATCTCCATATTGTGAAAATGAAATAGTTATTTCTAAATCATTTGGCGATTGTACTTCAATATTATTTGAATTATATAAACAGAACCCCCATCTACAAAAGCCATTTACAACCTCTTGATACTTAAATGACAATTTGTATTCGTCAGTATATTTTGGCTGTTCGCAAGAATATTTGTCACCAGGCATTAAATGTTTGGTTTCTTGTGTTTTATATGTCTTTTTCTCTAACGTTTTCTCATAGTATCTGTTTTTACCTTCAACTGAATAGTATAAACTACCTTCAGGTGTTGTCGGGTTTATTGAAAGCATTCCAATGATATCAATTGTTGAAACAGGTATTTTTAATTTATATTGTCCGTCATTGCTATCATTTTCTCTGGTTATTGCCTCTATAGATGGCTTCATCAGCCCGTTCATATTATTATAGTCGAAAACTTTGTTTGGTAATATAGGAATTGCTGAGCAAGTATAGATACTTGAAAACAAAGCCATCAAAACATTTTTTATTGATATTTCAAGCCCATTAATGAATTCGTTTTGCATGTCAATATCCATTAATCCGTTCTTTATCCCGTCATAAATGCCATCTACTCTGTACCCAGGCTTGATTTCAAAACCATACAATTTACCTATTAAATAAGAAATTACATATTTGTCATCAACACCACAGCATCTAAGAACATCCATGATAAAATCAAATGCTGAATTATATGTAGTCCAATCACCATCAAGCAAGTTGTTTGGAAAATTTTCAAGCATTGTTCGTAAATACGAAATATTACTTAATATCCTGTCTGTTGAATTCATTTACATTAATTTTTTTTAAGGTCATATGTAATAGAGCCATCGTTTCCGTTATCTTCTGTAAGCATGCTTTTTATCTCATTAAGATTAAGAGAAGTTCTCTTCTTGAAATTCTTATCGTTTACGGCAGCGTTTGCGTCTCCGTTGTGTTTAAGTATCTCACCCATAAATTTAGCAACCTCAAATTTTGCCGCAATTGCTTTCGCCTTATCACCCATAAAATCATGAATAGCCTTGGCATATGTGGCTTTCGCATCAATGCTAAACCCATCAGCACCAAGGTTTGTTGAATTGACCAATTTGTTTATTTCATTCTGTATTTCAGTAATCTGTTTACACGCTTGGTCATATATCTCTTGTAACAATTCTTCTATTTTTTCAGCAGAATTAAGTCGTACTTTATATCTTTTTGTTTCCATATTTTTAATATATACAATAAATAGTTTTATATCATTTTCATAAAGTGTCTAATTTATTTCTTTTTCCTTTAAAAAATAATACAAAGATTTAAAACGGCGCATATTGTCTCTCAATTCCTTTGTTGTCATCATTGTATCTTCTCTCAAATAATAAAGTATTGATGATTTTTGTAATTTTTTACTGCCATTGTCAGGTAAAACATTCTCCCATTCTCGTAGTAAATTAACTAACGATTTTCCAACTTTAATTTCTGATTCTGTTAGGCCGCTAGTTCCATTTTTAATCATTGCTTCTATTTCATTAGACGCTTTTAAAATTAATTTTTCTGCATGTGTTGAAAAATTATCGTTGTCTGTTGAAAAACGCTCATCATTATTTATGTCATCATATATATCTTCATAAGAATAGTTCCTTAGTTTTTTCTTTGTGTATTGTGAGCATTTATACATTAAATAATTCCTACAGACAGTACCGCAATAAGAATACGCTTTATATTTATGTTTGACTTTTTTATATATGTGTTCTTTATCCGTATCATCATTTTTTTCAGAAAAATTGACATGTATATATTCAGGGTCATCTTCTTCAGCACACCTCATTTTTTCTTTAAAGTCACTTTCACTCATTTCAGCAATGTCAATATCGTCCGTTTTTCCATTGTATTCATCATAACAAAGCATTTCTGGCTTGAAATGGCTTATTTTTGTTAGCAAATATGATATAGTATCACTGAAATTCTGTTCAAATTCTTCATCAGGAACAAATAATTTATATCTTCGTATTAACGATTCTATCATTTTCGTTAATGCTGGGTATAAAATTGTATTAAATATTCTGTTTTTTTCTGCTATATTTGTTTCGTTAATATACTTAACTATTGCATTTTCTTCATTTTCGTAAAAATATCCTTTTCTTTCTTTTGGTTTTCTTCCTCTTTTTGCCATTTCTGCTAAATTTCTTTTAAAAACTCAGCAAAACATCAAATTCTACATTATAAAATGTACTTTCCTAACCGCACTCAACTATAAGAGTCTTACCGATGATGTTTTAAAACGGGGCACATTGTGCCCCATTTTACTTGCATCGTTAAATTATTCTTCTTCGTACACTTTATTTCTGTCTTTTTTAAAGAAAAATTCTTTTTTAGCCAAATCAATCCACCATTCGGCTTCTTTTGTACTAATTTCTTTTGCATAAATTTCAGATAAACAATCAGGTCTTCCAACAAAATGATAATACCCAATTTTTGGTACAACAAAAAGCCTTTTATTTTCGTGCAAAGACCTTAAAATATATTCAAACCAAAATACCAATTTCATTGATTCTTTAAGCTTTCCAAGTGCAATGAAATCATCTGTTTTGAAAACAGCACCAGATGTATTAAAATTTAAATAATCTTGTGCCGATTGCAAGTCAAAGTATCCTAACTCTTCTGAGAAAGAAGAAGCCCAAAAAGCCTCATTTGAATACCCAATAACTTCATTTTTATCATAATCAACTATTTCTGTTAAAGGTAAAAAACCAGAAACATTTTCAGTATCATATTCAATGTATTTTTCGACATTATCAAACCAAATATTTGAATAAAAATCATCATATTCAAGAACTGAAAAATATTTTGTCCCTACAGAATCAACGGCAACATTTACATTATGTTGATACGTATTATTATCTGAATTATTTTCTATTTTTCTTATTAATGGGGAACTGTTGTTTTTTTCTTTTTTAACAAAATTATAGTTGTTAACATTTTTTCCTATAAGAATTATGCCATTTTCACCACAACTTTCAATTGCACGATTCAAAAGTTCATCCATAGAACTTTCATATTCCTTTATTGGAATAATAATAGTTAAATCCTTCATTATTCTTCCTTAAAATTAAACTTATTATTTTTAGCATCGGCTTTAACCTCTTCAAATTCTTCTAATCTTTTCTTGAATAAGCCATCAACATAAGCGTCTTGTATTTCATTTGATTGTTTTTCAGAATTAAACATTGCATAAAACTCATTTTGCTTCTCATAGATTTCTTTAGGAATTAAATCCAATGTCCAACTTCTAACAATCGAAGACAAAAGATTTGGTAAATCTTCTAAATCATCAAACCAGAGTATTGATTCGCTAAGTTCATCGTTATTCTTCATCCAATCAGATGGATTATTTGGAACTTTTGCCAAGACAAGAGTCCCACAACTAAGAGCGTCTAATAAAGAATACCCAAATGAGGTGTCATCGTCAACCCATATTGTAACTGCTGCCTCTCTTAAAGCCTCTGCAAACATTTCTTGGCTTAATCCTCTTAAATCCCTAAACGATACCCATTTATAAACTTCATTCTTCCAATAGAATGGTTTTGTTATTTGATTTACATATGTTTGATTTTTTGAAATTATGTTAACTATTAGTTTTTTAGGACCTTCCATTGGCCTAAACACCTTACTAATTGATGGGCTAACAACATTACATCTCATATCAGGGAAAAATTCCTTTACCTTTTCTGCTTGGTATTCTGTTGTTGCGATTACATTTGTTATTCCAAGAGTTAACGGGGTTTGTGTTGGAGGCATAAATTCACAAAGATTGTTGAAATTTTGAACAATCATGACCCTCTTGCAAGGTAATTTTCTTGTTTGTATCATAACATTAGCGAAAATCTCAGGAATAAATAAAAAGTCGCTTGGGGTTATTTCAACATTTTCTTTTTCAACATTGTAATGTGGTAGAGAAGCATATTCTTCCCCAAGCCATCCTCCTACGCCAATAAACTCTTTCTCTTGGTGCAACATTGAAACATTATAACCCTTGTTTTTCAAGTCATATGCAGTTTTATATATGTATTCAAGGGCGCTTGATGGGTTTCCTTTTGTATCCAATACAAAAAAGAAAACATTAAATGTCTTTTCTTTTAATTTAGAAATGCTATCTTCAACAATTTTTAGCATTTCATCTTTTGTCATTTCTGCCATATATTAATTTTATTCTGTTATTTCTTCAATTATTTTCCATTTTACCAAAGTATTAAGGCTTATAGCCGTTCCAAAATCAAAAGTGAAATCTTTCTCAGAAGATGTGTTCTCCAGCAAAGAAACAATGAACAATTTTACTAAATCATATATAATCATATCGTTTTGCTGATTTCCTGAAATTCTTGTCTCATGCTCAACTTTACTTGATAATCTTAATTCTCCACTATCGTCTGTTTCATATGCTTGTGATATCTCAAATTCATTACTGTTACCATCTTTTGACGAAGATAAACACAATTCTTTTAATCTTTCATAATTAAAGGCATATTTTTTGCCATTAAAACTAACATACTTGTCGTATTTAACCATTATAATGCTCAAGTAATTTTTCTGTATTATTCTTATCGGACAAAAACTTACTTAAACTAGAAAAAGTATAGTCCGCTTTTGATTCTTTATTATAGTCAGCTTCTATTTTTATCGAAATTTTACAAGGCTCGCAGTCTGGCTTCATACTTAACAAATCAGGGTTTGCCGTAATCAAAACATCACATTTGTCCCAAATTGTTTCAGAATTAGTAGGAAAATAGACTTCCCTTATTTTTGTCCCTAATTTGGATAAGAAAAAATATGTACTTCCTATTGATGAAGAATATTCTTTTGGTGAAACAATCATAATTTCAATTTTTTCATCAGTGTCAATGTCTTTTATCGTTTTTTCAGTCCAATCATTTAATTCTGATTCAAGATTTCTTGAACAAACCCCACATTTACCGAATAATTCAAATGCATAATCATTATATATGAAATTATAATATGAATTTTCACTATTAAATGGAAAAACTTCATTAAGATTATTTGACCAAAATTCAAAATCGTCCAAATCAAACTCATGATTATATCTTTCAATATAATATCTTAGAAAATTGTTTGAAAAATCTCTAACAACATCGTTTAAATCTATTGCAATTTTCATAATTTAATAATTGTATTTTTTAAATTTATATTATTGTTTTCTTCATTAATTTTATCATTTCTACGTTTTACAGCAAATAAATCAGCAGCATTTGATTTTGGTGCTAAATTAGCGTATTTTTCATCCATTTCTTCTGTCATATATTTTTCAACAATAGAATCGCCATTTGAAATTATATGACAATCAAATATGAAAACAAAACTGCCATCAAATACAACTATGTCAATTAATTTAATATCATCATACTTAAACAAGCACATATCATCAGAATTCCATGCTTTATCTGAATACCATTCAATTTCATCAAACTCAGTCAAATCTGAACGATAATTTTTAGACTCAAACATAGAATAAAGATTTGAAATTAAAATAGCATCAATTTTGCCAAATTGACTTGCACTTGTCGGCAAATATAAATCAACAAAAACACGGTCTGATATATTTCTATTCCTTACAACCATTTTTGTTACAAATTTGTCTATTTGTATTCTTGGCAAAATATCTCCACGCTTTACAGAAATCGTTGTATCATAGTCATATAATCCGTTTGGCACATGTATGTTTCCAATAGAAGTCTCTTTCTCAAAAGTCTTATTGTCTTGTATTGTCCTTAATTGTGTATCATCTGTTTCATAAACAGGTGGATGTTTCATAAAATCAGCATATGTCTTTTTTAAAATATGGTCCGTATTTGAAAACACTGGATTTCCATCCTCGTCAAATGTCATTACTATTGTCTTTGGGTCATATTTATCCGCCTCTTTAATGATTCTATAATGCTTTTCACGAAGTTCTTCAACCTCTTTTGTCACTCTTTGTTCAAGTAAATCCTCCATTACACCACCTTTTGAAATATTCTGATGTATTCCATTATCAGACATATCACCATTTTGGTTGGTCATCATTTTATTCGCTGTTTCCATTCCATAAAACAATGAATACCAAAACAGTTTTATACCTATTATTATACTTCCAAATATTTTTTTAATTTTTTTCATCTAATATTTTTTCTATTAATGATATGATGTTATTATGAAAATCATTGTATTTTTTAAATAAAGCATAATCTTCATTGTTTATTATGCTTCCATCATAATTTTTTGTGCTATTTTCATACTTAGCACACACAATTCTTGAAGCTTTCTCAAGTTCAAGTAATGTTGATAATGAATATTCTTCATGCTTTTCTTTAGCCATATTTTTTATTTTAAAAATAAAATAAGAAACTAATAAAGTCAATAATTTTAAAAGCATTATGCTATTTATTGTTAAAATAAATGTTTAAACAAAAATATTGCAATATGAAATATAAACTAAACGAACAACAATTAAATAACATAATAACAAACAGCACACTTAAAGTTTTGTCTGAAGCAATGGAAGACGAAGGACTTGGAAGATTTTTAGGTGATATGGCCGGAAGAATTAGAAATGGAATAAATAAATTCACAGGAGATTTTAATGCCGCAAGAAACAACAGAATGTATCAAAACAGAAATTATGATTCATATCAAAACTATGGATATGACCATAATTCAAGAAATTTCGACACTAATACAGCAAGACAATATAAAGACGCAAAAAATGCAGGCGCTTCTAGAGCATCAATGGGAAGTTATTCTACCCAATATGGCGATACTGTACCAGGTGCTCAACCACAAGAAAATCCACAAGTTGCACCGAAAAATACACAACAGACCGAACAACCATCTGCTTCACAAAATGGTCCTCAAAATAATCCACAAATGATGAATCAGACAAAAGTAGACAAAAATTCCGCAGGTGGCGGAAATCAATCTATTGACCAAGCTGCAATAGCAAAAGCACACGGAGCTACTAGAAAGCCAAACAGGACTGTACCCACTAAGCAAAAAGCAGCCGATGGTGGACAAAATAACAAAGCATACGATTATATGTCAGATGAGGATTTAGCTAATTCAGGAATGCTTTCTGGTGGCAAGCCTATGATACCAAAGACTACAGCAAGAAAAAGTTATACGCCAAACCAAACATTTACGCAAGACTCTTATAATAAAATGAAAGCAAAAGGGCAAGAAAGAGAATCAAGGCAACCAAGAAAGCCAAGAATATCAGAAGCAAAACTTAATCAAATTGTATCTGAATCAATACGCAATGTTTTAAAAGAAGCAAATAATGGCGTAGTTACATTAGGAAACCCTGAAGATGGACGTGGATATCACGTTACAATTGCGGGTGATAGCCTTGGCCCTTATGCCGAATTTGATGTCTATGGTGTTGGAACAGATGCACAAGCTGCTGTTGATTATGCAGTTGACTATCTTGAAAAAAATGGAGAAACCGGATATTTTTGGGATGATGATGAAACGGCAGAAGAATATCCTGATGATTTCTTCTATGCAGGAAATTGTGGACATATTCTTAGGTCTGATTTAGTACATATAAATCAAATTGGCTAATTAATTATAAAATATATAAAAAGGGCAGCGATTACTCGTTGCCCTTTATTTTTAATGTGATGTCTATTGAATCAATAGGTTTTATTTTACTAATATTGAAATTTAGATAAAGTGTACCATTTACATAAAAACTGTTAAAAATTGAGCATTCGTCTAACATTTCATTGAAATGTTTGTCAAGGCGTTTTCTCAATTCATCACTGTACACCAGTATGTCCAAATCCTCCATCGCCACGTTCAGTTTCGTCTAATTCTTTTACCTCAGCGAAAATTGCTCGTTCAACTTGTTTGAAAACCATTTGTGCGATTCTATCACCATTTTGAATTCCAAAGCTTTCAGTTTGGTTAGTATTTTTTAGAATTATACATATTTCACCCCTATAATCTGAATCAATCGTTCCTGGTGTGTTAAGAACAGTAATTCCTTGCAGGGCAAGACCGCTTCTTGGCCTTACTTGTCCCTCGTACCCTTCAGGAATTGCCATATATAATCCTGTGTGTATTAATTTTATTTCATTTGGACCAACAATAATTGGAAATTTATCTTCAACATAAGCCCTTAAATCAACACCAGCAGAACCTTCAGTTTTGTAAGATGGATTTGGGTTATTTGACTTGTTAATAAGTTTTACTTTAACCATATTTACCATGTTTTTAAATTATTATATCTTCCACCACTCCAATCTTTTCCTTCTTCATTGTTCCATGGAGCAAGTGGGTCATCTTTGGTTTCAACATCATTCCATGGAGCAAACGGGTTATATGCTTCAGGTCCATTATTCCACGGAGCAAATGGGTCACTATTTCTTCTCATTATTTAGCGTTTTTAATCTTATTATATCTTTCTTTTTCAATTGCATAAGCAAGTTCGTTTGCTTGTCTAATGACAGTCGTATAAATTGAAAGGAATGGCTTCTTTGATGCCTCAACATCCTCGTCAAGACAAGTTATTGCCTCAAATTCAATTGGCGTAAGTTTAACTCCATTGTTAAGGGCTTCAAGAGCGCTTCTTTCACCACCTTTAAGGCATCCTTCAACTCCTTTTGCAAATTTAAACATAAGTCCACGATTTTTGATTTCCCAATCGTTATCATTTTCAACGTATACAAGTCTTTTTGACAGATGCATAATTGAAACTGCTTTCAATAATGTATTTTCGTCAATTTCAAACGTTCCTGAAATCATTTTTGCAACTCTTTGGGCCAATGCCATAACCATATTAATGTGAATAAGAAGAGCACCTTTATAAGCAGTACCCATTTCTTCACTAACGGCACACGGAGAAGACAATAATTCAGTCTTCAACTTTTCCATGTCATAGTTTTTAGTTAATCCAAGTTTTTCAAATACCCCATAAAATTTTACCCACTCGGTGTAGGCTTGTTCTTGTGTCAATGTTTTCATATTTTCAAATTTTAATTTCTTTAAAAATACAAAAAGTTTATGATAAAATCAAAAAAAAACCTCACAATCGTTTCATATTGTGAGGCAAAAACTAAAACATTATGACATTACTTTTTAATAATAGACTTGTACCATTCAGCACGTGTCTTAGTAACATTTTTTATATCATACTTGTCCTTTACGGTTTCGTACATATTATCAGTCATTATTTTGATGTATTCAGGGTGCTCAACAATTTTCTTTATCGCTTGACCCCACGCTTTATGTTTCTTTTCAGGCTCAATCAAAATGCAATTTCCTTCAGGGTCAATTTCTCCACCTTTTTTGAAAATTGACTTGCTTCCGATTGTATATGGGCCAAAATGCGTAGCAATAACAGCAGTTCTCGTAAATCCTCCCTCAATAAATTTAAGTTCAGATTTTACTTCATTGAATGAATTACATTCCAAAGGAGCAAATAGAACATCAATATTTCTATAATGTGTTGCAAAATCATTAACGTCCTTTGTCCATTCCCTTCTATATGGCTCTTTATCCACAAAAGGCCATTGAACACCCTTTAAAAACTTTAATAAAAAGTCTTTATATTCAGGACTACAAATATTATAATTATCCGTTACGTTCTTTTCATATGAAAACCAAACAGATTCTTCCGGTTTAATCGGTCTTTGCCCTTTTATGGTTCCATCTGGATTCATCATTGTCATTGTTCCTCTTAAATCATATCCACATAATACAATTTGTATTTTATTTAAAATTTCTTTTGGAAGGGCATTAACTACCCCTTTGAATTGTTCCATGTCTTTTTCGTGAGAAGAACCCATAACAAATCCAAACCTAATTCTTTCAGATGGATTTTTTTCTGAACTATATTGATGTTCGTCCGGGTCAATGGAATTTGGAAAAATAAAAACATTTTTATTATATTTTTTGATTTTTTCTGCAAAAATTTCTGTTGTTGTTGTAACGTAATCAGCACGTTTAATACTTTCTATGATTTTTTCAGCAACATGCATACTTTTGTTTTGATGATATAACGGATGGCTTGGACCTACTTCCCAATTATCATCTATATCAATAATTGAAACAATATTGTTTTTTTTGAAATAATCCAAAGCATTCCAAAATAGGTTAAGATTTTCAAAAAGTCCTTTGTGGACATGAACGATATCATATTTGTTAAATGATTGCAAATTTTGCCAATCTGGCTGATAATTAATCTCAACATCAAATTCATCTCCATACAATTTATCCAATTGTGTATGCGGACTTACTGACCTGTAAAGGCCAACACCAAATTTATCTGACGGAACAACAAGTACTTTTATTTTATCACTCATTTTTATTCTAATTAATTAATTATTAAGACAATAAATCGTCTGCATTCAAATTGTTTTCATTAGCATATTCTCTTGTTGCATTTTCGCAAGATTCTGATAATGAATTTGTAAAAGCAAGATTCTTTTCTGATGCACTTCCGGTACAGTATCTATATGCACTAATTGAAGCATTAATCATATCATAATTTTCAATATATGCTGACCTTTTAGCAAATGCCCTTGTTGAAATTCCAAGGCTGTTTGCGTCTTGTGCATCTGTCAAATCACTTCCCATATACACAAAACTCCAATTATATTTGTCTTCTTGTTCTTTAATCATTTCCCTAACCCTTGCCGCACTATATTCAACTGAAGAATTTTCACCACCGTCAGTCATAACAACAACAAGAACTTTTTCTGGCCTGTCTTCTTCATTCATATCACTAAGCCATTTTCCAGTATTATCAATTGCAACACCAACACCATCGAAAAGCGCTGTCATTCCGTTTGGGCTGTATTTATCGTCAATATATTCAACGTCTTCAACATTCTTTCCAACATACACTTCATCAACTTTTCCGTTGAATTTATAGTAAGATACTGAGCAACTTCCATCCTTATTTTCACGTTGTTCATCAACAACTTTTTTGAAACCACCAATAACATCGGCTTCGGTTCCTGTCATACTACCGCTTTCGTCTATTACAAACGTTACATGTACATAATTTGATTTCATACGTTTTTTTTTATTACAATTATTCATTTATTTGATTTTAATCAAAAAACTTAAATTGTCAACTATTTATTTGTTAGAATTATAATATTATGAAAAAAGAATATATAGATTTTATATGTGCATTGCACGGATATACAATAAGAGTAAAAGAAATACATTGGAATACAACAAACAATTCTGAACATTTGTTATGCGATGAAATAAATGATTGTATTTTTGATTGTGAAGATGCTTTTACAGAATGTTGTATGGGAATTGAAGGAAAACATTTTCAAATAGGAAAATTATTACCTATTCTTCCAAATGCTGAAAGCCTTTTGCCTATGTTAAAAGAGCTTGAAGAAGACGTATTGAAAATGAAGAAAAAATGTAATGATACAACCGAAAGCGGACTTACAAACGTATTAGATGATATGATGCAAAATGTTAATAAATACAAATACAGAGCAACACAAAAATGAATAAAAAGACCATCATATTAACAGATAAGCAACTTGACGAAATTGCCAATGGCGTAAGTAGTTACTTGGATGCATTAGGAACAAAGCCTGATATGCCAAATAATTTTTCAAACGAAATAAGTGCAGATGGTTCTGCCGGTGACGGTGAAACATATGCCGACAAAGAAACATCTGACGATTTTGGAAAAAGGCACTATCCTGAATATAGATGGGCAATAGGACCAAGAACATTTGGAAAAGGCCCATCAAATATACATGAAATGTCAAAAAAAGAATGGGAAAGAAAATATATATTAGATGAAGAAAATTCAAGACTTGCGAATAGAACTTTCAATGGTAAATCATATGAAGCATCAAAAAAAGAAGGACAAAGAATTAGAAATGCCGCTAAAAAAATTAGAAATGGACATTCTCCACAAGAAAAAGAGCAAGGAAAAGAAACTTTATCAAGAATGATGGCATATGGCGGAGAAAATTTTGGAAAATCTTCAAATTTATTATCAAATGCACAAAATGCAGATAAAATAATACAAGCAAGTAAGCCCGAAGGAACAAAAATAAAATCAGCGCCAAAGACTGGTGTTGGAACAACACACGATAAAAACATTAAAAACGGTATAATAACATTACCAAGTAAATAAAATTAAAAAAACTATTATATTATGCAAACTTGTTTAGAAGTAAAAGGTATTGAATCAAGAAATAATTTGATTACAAGAAACGATTACACAAGAAATGAGGAATATTCAGCAATACATCCTGACGCATTAGCAACTGGTGACCCTCAAGGTAAGGGTACAGGACACGGTGGACATTTACATTCAATACCAGATTGTACTGCACCTTCAACAATAAATTATTCAAATTTTGATACGGAAAATGCTGGTGGATTATATGATATTGAAGGTAGAAACGGTGTTGGAGGAAGAAATTTCCTTAAAAATATATCAATGTTTAACGAAGCAAATCAATATACATTAAACTACGTAGATACAACAGCAAACATTGCAGACGGACAAATAGTAATACCAGGTTAATGAAAACAAAATTAATACATATAAACGAGACCGTTTCATTATCTAAAAAAAGATTCGGAAAAGAAACATGGCAATTAAGCAAAGAAGAGAAAATCCAATTTGCAATTGAAAATTGCCGTAGAATCCGAATTACTTATGACGATAAAAAAGGTGGAAAAGGTAAAAACACAAGATACCTTTTGCCATTGGTATATGGTATTACCAAAAACGGAAAAAGCGCAATTAGGGCCTTTCAGACTTATGGCTCAACAAAAAGAGGTGTTCCCAAATACAAACTTTTCCTAACAGACAACATAGGGCAAGTTGATATCGGACGTGTAAAATATTATGATTATGAACAAGAATTATTAAACACAGGATTTAACGATTCTGGAGATAAAGGATTCTCTGACATTTATTCAATAACTCCACTTGCAAGAAATTTCAATGGGGCAAATCTATCAAATCAAAATCAACCAATAGATTCAAACCCAATTCAAAAATCAGATATTGATAAAGGAGAAAAGCCACAAGCAACTCCAACGCATCAAACACAGCCAACGCAAACAATAAATGTTGCACAAAAAAATATTGACAATTTAGGACAAAAAAGTTACTTTCAAAATAAAGTCGAGGCACCAGATACTGAGCCTGTTTCAAAAGGCGAAATCGAAAACGGAGAAAATATGCCACAACCAACACAGGTAAGCCAATCACCAATTGATATTGGCGATGAAACGGAACCCGTAGAAAAATCAGATATCGAACCTCAAATTAATACAGATAATGTTTTATCTAAGTCTTATAAAGATATGATGGATAGAATGGATAATCTTTATAACGATGAAGAAGAAAATGATGAAGATAATTTATAATTAAAATGGCAGTTTCAAAACAACAATTAGCACAAATTATAGGAAAAGCAAGGGATTTATGTAACCCTGAGGGTGATAGGCTTGTTGAGTCATATAACAGCCCAAACAACGGAAATTTAAATGACCCAGACCCATCACAATATGACGATTATTCTCAATATGATAGAATGTATCTTAATGAGGAAGAAAGTTATCAGCCACAGCCACAAAAGAGGCCAAGGCAAACAAAGGATATTAGATATAATCAGCAAACAGCAGCAAACAGCAGAATGGATGAAAACATAAAACAATCCATGCTAAACCACGTCATTGATACTTCTCCGTTGGCAAATCAATCCGTATTAGATGGAATGAATATTCCTGACGGTAACAGACCACAACAAAGAAGACAGTCAATGAATGAGCAGCAATATCCGAAACAGACTGGTAATGTTGATTATTCTATAATCAAAGCAATCGTAAACGAATGCTTAAACGAGTATTTTTCAAGGCAACCATTGAATGAAAGCGCATCAATTAGCACAATTGGAATAAAGCCAGGAATTATAAAAGTGGTTGATAGTAAAGGAAATGTATTTTCAGGTAAACTTGAAAAAATAGGAAACACAAATAAATAAAAAGCACACATTTTATACAACAAAGCACGTCAGAAATGGCGTGTTTTTTTTATTTAATGCAACTATTTATATAGAAAACGTTATTTAAAATGAAAAATAAGCAAGCTATAAGAATTAACGAAAGCAGACTTAAACAGATTGTTTCTGAAACAATGAAAAATGTATTGGAAGAAGAACAAGAAAATACATATTGGACATTAATAGACATAATGAATAAGCTTGATATGATTATGAGTAGCGGATTTATACCATTTTCTTCGCCAAGTCCATCATCAACAGAAAAAAAAGTTGCTGATTCAATAAGGCAAGCAAATGAATTATTAAAACAAGCTGCTATTGGATGTAAGCAATTAGGTTATGGAGTTTAAAAGACAAAAAGTCGGCCATTTGACCGACTTTTTTTATGCCTCAGTTTCTACTTCATTTTCAAATTCAAGAGCGTTTATTTTCTCTTCTTTTGCATCCAAAACATCAAGTATTGTACCGATTACAATGTCTTTATATTCTTTTGACATAAATTTACCTGTCAACGGGTCAACATCAACAATTTCAAGCATTGCTTTTGGCATGTCTCCATCTTCAAAATCCTCAAGTTCTTCAAGAGTCATATTGAAAACGATTTCAGCAAACCTTGCTTTCACCTTGTCAATTCCAAGTTGTCTTTCACGTTCCATTCTTTCAATGTAATCATTTTTTATTTGTTCCCAATCCATTTCACAGTAACCCAAATACGGTGGCTCCCATTCAGGATGTGACATCCAAAACTTAATTTCCCTATCATCCAATGTCATAAGTTGTTCATATGTGTCTTGGTCTGATTCTTTATTTGGGAAGCCATTGCATAATTCGCATTGGTCATATGTGAAATATTGTCTGTCATCAGGATTTGTAATTAGAATTTTATTTCTAATTTCAGGTCTGAAACAAACCAAAAGAGGCGTAATTCTTTTATTGAATTGGTCAATATACTTTTGTACATTATATTCTTCGCCCTCTTTACACATTATATCTTCTTCGGAATCAACAATTTCTCTTGGAACAAGTTTACAATTAAGAATAACTTCATCTTCTATAGTGACTTCGGGATGATGCTTTTTTACGTAATCATTAAGAGATAATGCACGTTCTTTTGGAGCAAGTTTACCGTCAATATTATCTTTTTTCCATTCTTTTTCAAGCGCAACTTTATAATCGCTTTTTTCTCCAAATAATCCGTCTACCTTATAATAATGGGTTACTTTTTTTGCATCTGTTTGTGATTTTGTTTTTCCGATATTGATATAATAAATGGTTTCGCCCATACTAACATTAAGATTTTCTCTCAATGCAAGTTCCATCCATGCTTGTCTTGATTTTGGCCTACCTGCTTTTGTTATTGTCTTACAATCTTCAATATATTCATCCAATGATTTCTTAATTTTTCCTTTTGAAGCAATCATTTTCAATGGTATTTGATAATTGTAAATTTTTTCGATATAGTCATAATATGCTTCAATAAAGTCTTGGCCTTTTTTACGCAAAAGAAGTCTTATACCTTTTTCCAAAAACTTTGAAATGTATTCAGGCATTTTTTTAGACTTAATTGTGTTACCAACCATTTTTACGTCTTTTGGAAATTCTTCATCAGGAAAATAGTCAGCATAGTTCTTTCTACTAAAGTTAATTGTTGCATCAACTATTTCGTCAATTCCAAGACCCATTTTATTAACGCAATTAGGACCATAATGAAAGTCTTTCATAAACATATCATTAAACTCAGCAACATCAGCTTTAAATCCAGTATATTCCGCGCCTGGTTTAGTTTCTCTTGAAAGGCCTAAACTAACATATGGGTTATTTTTTGAATATCTATATTCACTTTTTTCAACATTTAGCCCAAAATACTTTGGTAAAGTAAGGGTCTTATCTTTTACTTTTATATTATAAAATTTACTCATTTTTCCAAATATATTTAATTAATCCGCAATCCCATATTTTTATAAAACCAAGTTTATCACAAATTTCTTTTTCTGTTAATGTGGTATCTATTTTATATTTTTTATATAAAATATTTTTTCTAAATCCAAATTTATGAAATCTTTTTTGTTCTCCACCTTTTATGTATTTATAATCTGGTGGTGTGTACTTTTCAAAGTTAAAACCAATTTTTGTATAAAAATTTCCATTTAAGTCATTGGACCATCTTCTATCAGCAAATGACTTTACTTCTTTTGGACTATATTTTTTAATAAAATAAAAAAAAAGTTTTCCTCCTACTCCACAACAAATTTTTGATGTATCTGTCGCATATCTGTTTAATTCCCATTTGTCACCATTCTTTTTTTCTTTTTTAAAAGTCATTACTCCAATTAATTCTCCTTTGTAAAAACATCCTAAATATACACTTGATTTTGCCTCTCCTTGAATGTGAAATGAGTTTAAGAATTGCTTTGATTCACTATATGTTATATCTTTTACATTACAATTTCTTGCATAAATTTTATCATTTGTTGTTTTGTTTAAAATATGAGAAATCTTATTTAACACTATTTCTTTTTTATAAAGATATTCATCTTCAAATATTTGAATTAGTCTTATACCATTATTTTCACACATTTCTGTTTTTTCCAAATGATAATTTTTATTTTTTATGCATTTTTCAGAATGCCAAAAAAGTCCATTATATTCAATTCCTATTTTATATTTTGGAATGTATATATCTATTTCAAATGGCTTAATAGTTTCTCTATCATTTTTTATAACATTATCTTTTCCTATTAATGAAACAATGTATTCGTAAATTTCATTTTCTGGCTTTGAAATTTTAGAAAAGCAAGAAGGACATCCTCCTTGTGGCGATGTTAAATGGTCACACGCAATTTTTTCAAACTCAGTACCACAATCATTACATTTTATTGTAATTTTAGAATGGCTATTTTCATATTCTTTTTCAATATATGGAAATGAATATTTTTCACCAAATCTATTTGTTGATTCTTTTATAAAATGTGAAAAATCATTTTTTCTATATTCTGAAGCATATTTTTTTCCGCACAACGGGCATCCTTGCCCTCTTAAATGATTATTAGCCGCTTGTTCAAAATCGCCATGAATTTTACAAGTAATAATAACTTTACTTCTTTTATTTACATATTTAGTTTTTGAATAATCGTACCTGTTGCCGTGAACGCTTATTGCTTTTTCAATAAAAGATTCAGAATCTCTCTTTTTTAACCCAACACATGAAGGGCATCCATTTCCATTAAGATGCGAGTACGGCTTTTGCCAAAACTCACCATGCTTAGGACATATTATACAGACTTTTGTTTGTGAATTAATATAATAAGCCTTAGAATAATCATATTTATTTCCGTGTATTAATTTTGCTTTTTCAATAAAAATTTCAGTATTATATTTTTCCATATGCTTGTTTATAATCCCTTTTTATTAATAAATAGTTCATACTTCACAAAAATTAATTTCTTTTACGGAAATCCATTCATTATCTATTAGTACATCAATATTGTCATTTGTTTTTTCTATTAATTCATTTATCGGAACAAATAATATATCTTCAGAATTTTTTTCTTTTATGCATAATTTAGTATCTTCACTAAATTTAGTATTTTCTCCTTCATATCTTGGAACAACATATTCAGTAATAACAGGTTCAATCTTGTTTTCTGGAATTGGCAATTTAAAGTTGAATCCATCGGTGTCACCAACAATTGGCTGATAACCAAGTTTGGTAAACCAATAAATCATCAATCTAAGTGCCATTCTACCTGTGCAAGTAGTTCTCTCAGCACAAGCAATTGAAGCCCAAGGAAATACATTAGGAGCGCCGTATGAACCAAAGAACGAGTTACCGAAAATCTTCAAAGGTAACTGTTTTTTATCATTTGCAGATTCTTCTTGTGCCGCATCCAACATTTTTCTGTTAAGTTCATCTTTTAAATGTAAATCAGAACAAGATTCTATTTCCTTTTTATATTTGTCTTTTTCTTTACCTGCTTTTTTCTTTAAACCCTTATATTTTTCACGCTGTGTTAAAACGTGTTCCAAGAAATAAAGCATAGAATGAAGCAAATCTTTTGCATCGCTGATACCCCAAGTAAGAATGATTGAAGGATAAAGCGAATTATAGTCAAATTTTGCTACATTATCAACAAATCCTACTTTCAGGAGGCGGGAAAGACCTCCTGTAAATGTTTTTCTTTCAGAAAATTGAGGAATTGCCAAGTTATTTTCATAACTCCAAGCAAGCATAATTGATTTCCACTGGCCAGCAGTACCCATCGTACAGCATTTGTCAAATGGAACAGGAATCATTTTACAAATAAGGAAGTTTGGTGTGTTGTAACGATGTTCCACCATATCACATTCCCACAAGTCATCAAGCAAATACTTTTGTCCTATATATTTTCCGTCAACAACTTTATATCCATCTAAAAGTTTGTTCTTTGTGTAAAGGACAAAAGTTGGATTGTCTTTTCCTTTTTTCAATAATAGTTCTTCGCTTTCACAAGTGTGATTTTCGTCATATATATACCAATCACCTGTTTCATCGTTAATTGCGAATTTTCTATTTTTATCGTTGTAAATATCTGAAATTTTGTCACCTGGTATATAAACACGGTCTTCTTTAATCAAATCTGAATATTTACTAACATATTTCAAGTTTGAGAAAAGCATATTTGAATCCAATGCCTGTGCTCTTCTTACAGCATGCAATGAATCAGTTACAATAATATTTGGAACAATAGTTTTATTGAATTTTTCAATTTCTCCACCCAATTTAAGAATTGATTCACGTTCATCTTTTCTAATTGATTCTCCATTGAAAAATTTCTTTGATAGTTCTTCAAGAGAAGTTCCAAGTCTTTCACAAGCGCCAATAATTAACTGCCAGTCAAATGCTTCTCCATTATGTGCAGTAATTACATCAGGCCTAAAAGTATAAATTATTTTTAAAAATGTTATAATACCATTTAATTCTGAAATATTTTTTTCTTCTTCAGTATTACCCTCAACATTAATTAATTTTTCAAATTTAATATATTCGCCTTTATATTTTACAGGGCGATTAAATCTTATACCAAACTGTTCTATTCTATCTTTTTTTGTATTAAGACCTGTTGACTCCAAGTCGAATATAAGTCTTAGAATATCATTATAATCATCATACCCCTTAAAGAACCTCTTTCCTGTTGAAATCATGAATTGCTCTTTGGGCGTAACAGTTAAATACTGTTTTTCTTCTTTTTGTTGGGTTCCACCTTTGTCATCTTTCTTTTTTCTACTTGAAACAGGATTTCCTGCTTTTTTGAAAAAATCCAAAAAGTCGGAATAACTCATCGGTACTGTTGCATAGAACAAATATGTATATCCATTCTTAATTTCTTCAACAACTTCACCATCCGAATTAGTTACATCAAGTGCCTTAACCCAAATTCTATATCTTTTAAGGAGTGCTCTTACTTTGGCTTTGTCACCACCGCATAATTTTCTACATGCTTTTTCAGTGGCCCACAAAAACGGCATAAATGGTTCTTGAGCAACACATTTATCATCGTTTTCATTTCTGTAAAATACTTTTATAAAATTGTTTTGATACTTGTAATCAAGGTCTACAATTCCTTCTTGTTCGTCTCTACCATTTAAAAACGTACTGATTACTTCAGGAGTAATCTCTTTTTTAATAAAATTTTGTTCCATTTAAAATAGCCAAATCCCTTGGCATGCTTATTCGCTGTTATTTTTATGCTATTTCTGCTCTATTTCCACGATATTGGAAATAGTACATTAATCATATATTCTCTAACCCTTCCAAGGACTTTTCCTAAAAGATTTTGTCCTTTCCAGTTTGATTCATCATCAATTTTTGGGTCATTCCATTGTATTCCACATCCCCATATGAAATCAGTGGGACTTCCCTCAACAAAAGTTTTGTCTAACAGGTCTCGTCTTGTAATCAATCGTGCCAAATATTCATTTTGGCAAAATTTTGCAAGTACAACATTATACATTATGTCTTCGCAAACCTCAGACCATTGTTCTGAATTAAAATTTTTAACTTTCCTACCCAATTCCTTTGCCTCTTTTGGGGTTTTTGCTTTTAAGATAAGTTCTGCAATTTCATTGTCTTTGAAAAACAAAGCCTTTTCATACATAAACGCTTGTTCAGAAGATTTAAACTCAACACCTAAATATGTGAACTTGCATTTATGGAAGTTTGAAAACTCAGAACCCCAAAACGCAACGTGATTGTCATAAACAATAAATCCGTCTCTATCAAAATTTTGTCCCATAATTAAAATTTTATTTATTTGTTAAAAATTCCTCTAATTTCTTTACTGCATTGTCTAATTTTTCTTTAGCATCTTCGTATTCATCACCGTCAATAAAACTTGGATTAATACATTCAACCTTACTGTTTTCACCTTCTATAGGAATAAAATACGAAATAACGCTATCGTCAAGGTTTCTTGTCAAACCTTCTCTTGCCTCGTTTAAATAAGTATGTATATCGCAAAGGTCTATTTCATCAACGTTGATATAGAACGCTAAAATCAATTTATCTTTATCTAACATTTTAAAACTTTTTATATAGTTTACAAAAAATTATTTGAATTTCCAACCATACAAGTTCAATTTATCTTCAACAGAATAGTAAGATTCGCCAAAATGCATCGTTAATCTGCCATGTTGCGGATATTCATCTAAATTTTCTATATTCAGCCATGACAATGCAAGAATTCCATAAGTTGCATATTCCATTGAATAACAGGATGTTTCTTCTGCCGTTGTGAATGGTAAATCTGTTATTGCCTGTTTTACAACCGAATATGTAGTTGAATCAGGCGTAATATCTCCATTACTGCTTGGATTATCAACGTCCCATGAAGGGCCCCACACATATTCAGGTGCTTCGCTGAAGAAAAAGTCATAGACATAGGTTCCGTCTGTATTTTTTCCCAAATATTTTACATAAACCAATTTTAAATTATCTTCTTTTTCCATTTTAAATCAATTTATATTATAAAATTTTAATTTTATATTTTTTGTTCTTAATTTGTATCTATAAAGACTCCTTTTAATCATTCCTTTGCCATGAACATAAGGTCTTACCTCTTTAAACATAAAATTGTCAAATGGTTCCCCTACATAATGTGATTCTCCGTGTTCAATTTCTCCAAATAAATTAGATATAATCATCGTTTTCTCCGTTTATTAAATCAATATTATCAATCAAATCATCAATTGCACTTTCGTCTCCTTTTTTAACATTTTCAATATCATATAATTCAATGTTTATTGATTGAAGTGTTTCTTTTATTGTTTCAAAATTTTCTCCAAATTTAAAAAATAAAGGAGCATCATTATATTCAATTCCTTCTTCCGATATCTCAGAAAATATCAAAGGTATTATGCCATCAATACAATCTTGCATTGAAAAACAATAATTTTTCTTAGCCAATTGCATTTCTATTGGGAAATTCACCTTACAACTTTTCGATAATGAATTTATGTCAGGCTGTAAATCAGGAACTATCCCAGCTGGTGTTACGTTAAAATATTCACCCCACACGCTATCTGCATCCACAGTAAAATCAAATCTATATATGTACTGCCCATCTATTGTCCTACCGATATAATCAACAAACGCTAAATATTCTTCCATCACTAATTAATTACTTCAATATCATTATTTTCAGTCCATTTAAGCAGCCCCAATTCCCAATACTTATATTGCTTATTTCTTGTTGTTGCTATTTGAACACCGTATGTTGGCTCAATTCCGTTCAACGTTTCATAAAAAGTTCTGTTTCCACGATATATTGAAGCAGTATTTGGCTGTATTCCTCCAAAGTATTTATGGCCCTCTTTAAATTTGAACTTTGTTTTATACCAACCAATTATTGCATAAATTGTTTTAACTATATGATATTTAATTTTTTTCATCTT